>MTKW01026357.1_pt1 | contig 19426 bp, 14 predicted proteins | sample 1042761 | NCBI WGS metagenome assembly MTKW01 (sample SAMN06205366, study PRJNA360243) | anaerobic digester metagenome | biome: Wastewater treatment plant; feature: Anaerobic digester sludge; material: sludge; isolation source: anaerobic digester fed with sludge from wastewater treatment plant ... | reverse complement strand
ATGCTGTTCCGTAATCGTCCGCGAGAGGGCCTTTCGTGCCAGTTCTGTCAGCAGGACAGCGTTTTTGGTGCGACCTCCATGTTCGCCGAGGGCTTCAAGGATTAGCGGCAGGTCGCGGATAGACACTTCCTCCCGCAACAGATTTTGAAGCACACGCTGAAGCAGTCCCACCGAGACCACCTCCGGCACGACCTCGCCGACCAGCGACGGCTGAACTTTACGCAGACGTTCCAGCAATTGCTGCACATCTTCGCGTGTCAGCAGTTCGTGGGCGTGTCGGCTGAGCGTTTCGGACAGATGCGTCATCAAAACCGATTCCGGATCAATGACCGTATAGCCGGCCAATTCAGCCTTTTCTTTGTCGTTCTCACTGATCCACAAAGCCGGCAGCCCATACACCGGCTCCTTGGTTGCGATGCCTTTGATCGGACGCTGAACCGTCCCGGGATCCATTGCCAGATACCGCCCCGGCTCCAGTGTTCCGGAGGCAATGACATGGTCATACAGACGAATCTCATAGGCATTTGGCTCCAGACTAATGTTATCCCGCAGCCGTACCAGCGGGATAATAAAGCCGTATTTCTGGGCAAACTTCTTGCGTAATGCTCCGATACGGTCAAAAATACTGCTCTTTTTACGCGGGTCAACCAAGCTGATCAGCCGCACTCCCACCAGAATGGAGAGAATATCGGCCTGTAAGAGTTCTTCCACCGCCGCGCTCTCATCATGGGCGTCAGACGGACCGACCTGCTGCTCGTCTTTCGCATCCGGCTCGGCGGTATGCTTTCGCATCAGCCAAGCCAGTGTGCCGCAGCCGCCGCTAAGCAACAGGAACGGGATTTTTGGAAAGCCCGGCACAAGGGTAAACGCTCCGATAACACAGGCAGCAATCAACAACGGCTGATTGTGCCGAAGCATCTGGCGGGTCATATCCACGCTGACGGTGTGTTCAGAACGTATCTTGCTGACCAGGAAACCGCTGCTGACCGCAATGATGATGGAAGGGATCTGGCTGACCAGCCCATCGCCGATGGACAGCACGGCATACCGCCGCAACGCCTCGCCAATCGGCAGGCCATCGGCATAGCCCAGCAGAATCCCGCCGATCAGATTTACGGCCGTGATGATCAACCCTGCTTTGGCATCACCGGAGATAAATTTACTGGCACCGTCCATGGCTCCGTAAAATTCGCTTTCTTTGACGATGGCGTCGCGGCGGGCTTTGGCTTCTTTTTCGGTAATCGCTCCGGCGTTCAGATCGGCATCAATGGCCATTTGTTTGCCCGGCATTGCGTCCAGCACAAAGCGCGCCGCTACTTCGCTGATCCGGCCAGCGCCTTTGGTAATCACCACAAACTGAATCACCACCAAAATCAAAAACATCACCAGACCGACAATCAGGTTTCCCCCCGCGACGAAGTTGCCGAAGGTGTCGATGATGGTGCCTGCATCGCCGCGCAGCAGGATCAGCCGCGTCGAGGCGACATTCAGCGACAGACGAAACAGCGTCGTGATCAGCAGCAGTGACGGGAATGTTGACAGTTCCAGCGGCTCGTTGGATCCAAGCACGATAATCAGCACCGCCACTGCCAGCGAGATGCTGCACGCCAAGCCGATATCCAGCAAAAATGTCGGCAAGGGAATCAACAGAGTTGCCAGAATCGCCACCAATCCAGCGGCAAAGATAAAATTCGTGTTGCCGCCGAATCGCAGCAGCCCGGCCTCTAAGCGAGTTTTTGAAGGTTGTGTTGTGGATTCGCTCATGGTGATGAAAGATAATTATGTTTTTTTCGATTGCTGAGTCGGGTCAATCTGTTTGACCTGATTTCCCATGACCTGTCGAATGCGCAGCCCGTAGTGATCGTCCACCACGACCACATCGCCCGCAGCCAGACGCACGCCCTGGACGTACAATTCCGCCGGTTGACCCACAGCCTGATCCAGTTCGAGTACCGAGCCGGGCCCAAGTTGTAAAAGCCTGCGAAAGGGCACCTCGGCCGTGCCGAGAACCGCCGTTATCGGCATCTGGACATCCAGCAAAACCGACAAATTTTCCTTTTCCAAAGGGCCGCCATCCTCAACCTCTTCGAATTCTGCCATCCGGACGGCGGTTTGTTCATCTTGCTCGTCCGCCATTTCGACGGCGTCGTGCGAGTTCGCCTCCTGAACGGTTTTTTCAACATCAAACGTTTCTGTTTTGGCCATTGTTATATCCTGTTTTTACAGTGTACTATTCGTTTTTCTATGTCGGTTTTATACCTTATAAGGTCTGGTTTTTTTCACCGGCAATCAACAGCGCCAATCGTTTACCGTGCCTGGCCGGCCAGCCGCAAAAGCACGGGCGTTCATTGACCAGTATGTCCACCGGCTCGGTAATCTTTCGATCCAGAATCACCACATCCCCTTCTTCCAGCGCTAAAATATCTTTCAGCGTCATCAGCGCTGAACTGAGCAGGGCGGTAACACGCAGGGGGGCTTCGTGCATCTGCCGGACAACCTGTTCCGGATCGCCTTTTTTGTCTTCGGCCCGTTTGAAGGGTCCTTCGATGCGGGCGATATCGGCGATGACCTCGTCAAGAACTGTCAGCGAGATGGTCAATTTAGCCTGACCACTGACAGCCTCAAAACGGAATTCACACACATCGTCCACGTCATGGAATACCACCGGCCAATCGCGATAGATAATCTGGGTGCTTTTTTGGATAGGTGTACAGCCGTACTCTTCAAAACCTGCCGCCAGTGCCTCGGCCAGCGAGCTCGCGGCATCTTGTAAAATCGATTCGGCCAGGGAGGTCATCTGGCCATTCTGCCCAATCTGCGAGTCCGGATCCCTCAGCATGCATCCGACCAACAGAGCGGCTGTTTCAAACGGAAGACTGATAAACCCCGCGTGTCCTTTGTTTGATTGTGTAACGGGCAGATAATAGGTCTGCGGCTGTTTCTGTACCACATGGGCGTGCAGCTGGTCGGCGTAACGCTCATACACACCTTCGGCCCGCACCTCAAAAGGCATACCGGACAGGGTATGCAGGCACTTTTCCAGATGTCCGGCCAGTTTGACGCTGAACAACATCAGCTCTTCTCTGCTGGTGCGGTTCAACCGATGCGGAACGTGCCAATCCACCGGATCGGCATCCGGAATATGAGTATCCGGCTCGACAAGAGACCGCATCCGCTGCATCAGTTCAAGCAGTTGAGTGCCGGCCATTGTGTTGGGTTTACGCATCTGGGTCATTGTACCGCGAACTCCTTGAATAAGACCTGACGAATGTAGGGCTTGCTGTCCGGAAACAGCAGTCGGTTGAACTGTTCATGCACGTCGCGTTTGATCCGATTCAAATTTCGGCTGCCCCGTACATCCTCAAGACTTAATCCCGCAAAATACGTTGTCAGCCAGTCCCTCAGAATCATGGTGCGCTGTTCCAGGAAGGCCTTGCCCTTTTCTTGATCCAGTTTGGGGCTTACCTCCAGCGAAATCGTCACCCGAACATAACGCGTTACGCCCGGCTCGTCCAGATTGGCCAGCACCGGCTCCATCGCGTCATAAATCCAGGGCGAATTTCCATTGACCTGCTCAGCCAGTAAATCTTCAAACCCCTTTTCCTGTGCAGGTGAAGGGGTGTTCGGTTTTGCAGCCGCAGAGATGTCCTGTCCGCCCAGCAATTGCGACAGGGCAAAGCCGCCGGTAGCACACGCCACCACCACTGCTGCTAATATGAGCCAGAAAAAAAGGCCCGCTTTGCCGGTTGAAGCGGCATCGCCTTTTTCTTTTTCTGTATTTTTTACCGCATTATCTTTTGCCATTCTTTATGTTCTCGCTGCTGGGTGTCCTCTTCATTTATCCTCGGATACTCGACTTAAACGACTTTAATCGACGTCGGCACCCACCGGTTCGAAGGCGTCGTTGTATTTTTTGACTTTTTGCCGCAATGTGCGATCGCTGATACCCAAAACCCGTGCTGCTCGCGTGCGGTTGCCATCCTCCTGGCGAAGCGTTTCAAGAATAGCACGTCGTTCGAGTTCTTCGAGGGGGCGCCCTGCCAGGGGCAAGGACTCTTGCTGTTCAAAACGCTGCGTGCCGAGATGGGAACGCAGCTCCTGCAGCACCCACGGCATCTCGGTAATTGACAAATTCGGTCCTTTCCCAAGAATCATGGCCGTCCTGACGACATTGCGAAGCTGGCGAACATTGCCCGGCCACGAATAGGCGTTAAAAATCTCCAGTGTTCGTCTATCAATCGCCGTGATCGCCCGTCCCGCCTCGCCTGCGGATTCATTGACAAACCACCAGATCAACTCCGGTAAATCCTCTTTTCGCTCGGCAAGAGCGGGCATGGCGATATGCACGCCGCATAGCCGATAATATAAGTCGGCACGAAATTGCCCCTTGTTAACCAGATTTACGATGTCCTGATTGGTTGTGCTGACCACACGCACATTCACGCGAATGCTTTCGCTGCCGCCGACCCGCTCAAATCGCATCTGTTCCAGCGCTCGCAACAATTTGGCCTGAAACGGCGCCGGCGTCTCGGTAATTTCATCAAGAAACAGCGTGCCGCCGTGGGCCCGTTCCAGTCGCCCTTTGTGGCACATCAGTGCACCGGTAAAAGCCCCTTTTTCATGCCCGAACAATTCGCTTTCCAGCAGCGATTCGCTCAATGCTGCGCAATTGACCCGAACCAGCGGCCCGTCGCACCGTTTGCTGCGGTTGTGAATCAGTCCGGCCAGCAGTTCCTTGCCCGTACCGCTGGGGCCGGTAATCAAAACCGGAGCCGACGTGGCGGCCACCGCCTCGGCCATCCGTACCGCCCGCTTGAGCGGCTCGCTGCGGCCGACGATCGGATACACCCGCCCGTCATCTCCGAGAACCGTTGCGACACTGCCGGCCTTGTGATTGGGAAGCCAGCGATCCAGCACCGCCTGGACAGCCTGGGCCTCAAGCGGCTTTTCGAGCACATCCACACACCCCCCGCGAAGTCCTGCGACCGCCGCTTTGGAGGCCTGATTTTCGCAGATCATAACGATCGGCACTTCGGGATGTTCCGTCCGCAGAAGGACCAGAAGATCGCTTGTCCCTCCACCGGATTCAACGGGAAAATCGTCCCCCACAAATACCAAATGCCAGCGATACTGTTCCAAAAACGTGCGTGCCGCACGAGCGGTTGTTGCTACCGTGCCGCGCAGATTTCGCTGGGCCAGTACGGCCAGTGCCTCGCGAACCTGGCGCGAATCCCGTTCGAGCATCAACACATGGTAATAACTTTCGTTATTCATTCTCACTTCCTGTCGTCGTATGTTGCTGAATCTGCGGCTGGTTCGCACTCAGACGGCTAATCATTTTCAGTCGTCCCTGCGCCGCGGCCGACCAGACGGAGTTGGGATACAATCGTATCAGTTCCTCATAGTCAGATCGAGCCTTGTCCGGTTCGGTATGCCGCCAGCAGTTGCCCGACTGAAACAACAGCCATGTATGCGTCGCGGCGTCCTGTTCGGGGGTTTTGGACAGGGCAATCTCATAAAAGTGCCCCGCCGCTTCCAAATGCCCCGCACGGTACAGTGCATCGGCCAGCTCTATCGGAAATGGAAACGTTTCGGACTGCTCCGTCCTCTTGAGTATTTCAATCACGTTCGCCTGCGTCATTGCAACGCTGTCCTCTGATTGGCGAGGGGAGGCTTGGGCGGTCTGCTGTGCGGGCGTTGCGGGACTGTCCGCTTTTGGGACAGGTCCTGTCTTGCCGACAGTCGTTTTGCCCTTTGCCGATGAGGCCCGCTGATTGGGGTCTTGTGAGTGCGGCACGTGCAGCGACAAAACCTGTTCGATTAATTCGGCAAGCGTGGCCTCTTTTTCTTCCGGCGTTTTTTCCGCTACCGCCGAGAAGGTATCGGCCTGAAACTGCCGACGCAGAAGGCGGGACTGCTCAAGCACCGCGTTGGGATCAGCACCTGTTGCCATTGTCGTTGCAATGCAGCAGCCAATGAAATATGGATAAAATGAAATACTCATTGGACCCCCAAAGACTCGATCTGACCGGCATAAGCCAAGGCCGCACGGTCAAAGGCTTGCAGTTCGGTGTAAATCATTCCAAGAAAACCGAGAATCTCGTGACGCAGCGAATCGTCGTCGATGCCCTGACCCAGGGTCTCAAGACAAATCGCCTCGGCTTGTTTGAGGTTGCCGTTACGGTAGGCAATCTGGGCCAATAAATACGCGGCCCGTCGGCTTTCGTAGCCGTTCGGCAAATGCGGCATTGCTTCATTCAATTCACGCTGAGCTGGCGTCGGTTCGTTATTTTGCAGATAACATTCAGCCAGTTCCAGCGCCACCCGTGCACGCAAACGCGACTCGGCGATAAATTCGAGTTGACGCCGCAACAGGGAAATTGCCGGCATTGGCACCCCCATTTGACGATAGATCCGCGACTTGGCGATCATTACCTCCACCGAATCGTCTTGGTTCAGCCGCAACTCGGGAATGCGTTTTAGAATTGTCAAAGCGGCCGTGTAATGATTGCATTTCATCTCCGCCTCGGCCAGGTTCAGGGCGATTTGCACATATTCTTGGCTGCCCAGTTTGGCATCAAGGGCATAATACAGCACGTTGGCCGCCTCGGTGTACTGTTCGGTTTCGATCAAGGTCTCACCCAGCATCAGGCAGGTTGCTGCCAGTCGTTTATCGCTTTTGTCGGGAAACAGAGACAGCGTTTCACTCAGCCATTTAGCGGCTTCGGCAAACCGTCCTGTCTGATAGGCGCACTTGCCCAGTCCGAATGCCGCTTGCAAGTGCATTTCCGGGGCAATATTCAGATGGTACACCCGATCAAACATCTCCGCGGCGTCCTCATAATTGCCGTTTTCCATTGTCGCCTCGGCCAAATAAAGCAATGCCTCATCGCTGATTTTGGAGTTGGGATACTGTACCAGCAACTCGTTCAAATCTGTCTGAGCGCCGCGATAATCCCGCAGTTGAGTTTTGATTTGACTCGAGCAAAGCATGGCGTAGGGAGCAAGCGAATGAGTCGGATAGTGAACGGTCACGATTTTATATTCGCTTAATGCAGCGGCCGACTGTTCAGCCATGCGGTATGTCTGTCCCAGGCAGTAGTGCGCATTGGCACTGCGAGCGTCGTTGCGATACCGCAGCAAAAAACGCTGCCATAAGGCGATGGCTTCCCGCAGAAGGACGCTCTTTTGCGTCTCGGAATCCTGAAAAGACGACAGATCATAAACCTGACCGGCTTGACCGTCGAACTGCCAGATCAGCCCGGCCGCACCGACTGCCACCTCGGCCAGATAGTTGCGATCCACCAAAGGAAGATACACCATTGTTTTTCGTCCTCGTACTGCCGAGGACAAATTACTCAGACTCAGGGGGATTTTCGCTTCCGAAGCGTACTGCCATAAAAATTGATCCAGCGGCCCGTCCATTGCATACGCAGTCCACTGGGCACCGATGGACCGATGCGGATCATACTTCACAAGCGGCGAAATGGCGTTTTTGCTCAAAGGCTCCAGCCCTTCGGTCAGCAGATATCCCAATTGTTCCTGATCGGTAATCGGCAGCGAATAAATCGGTTGCATGTCAGACCACAAATCGCCCGGAAGATCGTCGGCGCGATTGCTGATTCGCAGTAAATGACGCGTCAACGATTCGGCTGCCAAAAAATAACAATCCGCCTCCATCGTCGCCGGCATATACGTTTCGATGGTTTTCAGCAAGGCCAATGTCTGGTAAGCATGGCGACGGGCTTCAAGATAATTGCGGTTGTGGTTTTGGATATAGGCCAGGTTGTAGTTGGCCAGCATCCGCACCACCGGTGAACGGCTGTTCAGTGCACGGGTAAACAACTCGGCCATTAACACTTGCTCATGGGTTTTTTGCAGACACAATGCCATTTGCAGGGTGAGCCAGTCGGCAAGCGCCTCGTCTTGCTCGGTACGCCGGCTCAGATTTCCTCGAAGCCGTTCATAGACATAGGCGGCCTTAAGATATTCCCGAGAGGCATACAATCTCTCGGCTGTTTGCAAAGAAATCGCCTCGTCCAGCATATCGCTGGTATGGCGTCCCAAATCCATCTGATTGATCATCACTGCCGGATCGGACGCATTGTCGCTTTTCATGGACGCCGGCTCGACGGCAGCGGTGGCGGTTGCTTCGGCGGGGATTTGACCAGCGTCAGGAGCACTCCCAATCGGATGACGAATCAGATAGAGCAAAATACCGGTCAATACGAGCAAATTCGCAATAAGAATAAAATAGGTCAGGTTAAACGGTTTTTGGGTGTCGTATGAAATCGGTTGCCGCGGTGTTGCGGGACTGCCCGGCGAATAGGAATTGTCGTAATTAGGTGATGGTGCACCGCCTGCGAAGAGGTCTTTAGCGGTAATATCCACCTTGACGTCATTGCCGAAAAGTTCCGAAAGATTCGGAATATCGCTCTTCTTGCCCGTATTGTCGTTTTTTTTGCTGTTCATTTAATTTTGTCAGGTCGAATCGCCACCATTGTTTTGGCGCACTATGATTTCAATCTTTCAAGTGTGCAAATGATGTGCCATTGCCGACGAGAATTAAAGGAATGGGCGGAAATCCCCCGAGCAGGGGGATATTAGGGGGCAGTTAATCCAAATTTTTCAAGTTCGCCCCCTGGGTCGTGTCTGCTTTCCATACACGGGCTGTAGACTTTGCAAACACCACTGCGGTAAGGTAAAGCAGGCGAGTCAATTACGGCGTGAAACGAAAAGCATTGAGGTCTTTTTTGCGATGATAAAGGTAAAAAAGACCTGTTTTATGTATTTTAAGGGAGTCCAAGTCTATCAATGTTGGCCCGTCCGATGTTACAATCAGATTGGCGTGTTTCAGGTCGCCGTGCGTGATGCGATATTGATCAAGAAGTGTCAAAATCTCGAAAACCTTGTCAATTATCTTTGTTTTCTGTTCTTTAGGTATCTCTTGGTCGGCCAGGTAGTCGTACAACTTTGGTCCCGGTGCCAGTTCNNCGCAGCCACGACCGCCTGAGCAGAAAGCCGTTGTATTCTTCTATAAAACCGGCTGGCCGAGGTGTTGGAATGCCCAGTTGCAACAGACGGCGGGCATTGAGCCAGCCCCGACGTGCGCGAGAGTGTTTAAGGGTGTGGCGAATCTGATGCCAAAGCCCCTTGGGATTATACCGCTTGATGACATAGTTGCGTCCATGTAGCGTAACAGCGGTAACAAAGCTCGTCTTTCCGTTTTTCAGCAGGCGAGCCGAATCGGTCAGTTGGTCAAGGGTATGGATAAAATTATTGATATCAGATGGGTCTATATCCGATTTATCGAATACAGCAAAATAGCGCTCGGTTTTAATACGGCAAAGCCGTTCGTCATTGCGCAAAGCCGATTTTACGGTTTCTGAATGGTGTTTATTGGGTTTTTGATTATCGTCGGCATAACGTATCATTGGCCGAGGGACCTCTTATCCAGAGTAAAGAATTCCATTGCGATTGAATCCGATTCCACGTATAGTTTCGCGTATCTTAAGGTCTAAATTACGAGATGTCAAATGGTTGTGTTCGCTGGTCAGCGATCGGCACGTAGGGAAGCAGGTTTTTAACATTAATGGGTTGGTTTGAAATCATAATAGCGGTTTTGATCGTAGTGGAAATTGCCTTTACGGTTCAGGTGTATAGCAATTATCACTACGCAATGAAAAAATATCAACGAGAGCGTACCTTTCGGCCGCGTTGTGTTGTTATTGTTCCCTGCAAGGGCCTGGATGAAGCTTTTGAGGAAAATATACGCTCTTTCTATGAACAAGCTTACTCCGATTTCCGGCTATGGTTTGTCGTGGAAAATCGAGAAGACCCAGCCTATGAAATCCTGCTAAGGCTCAAAGCACGCCATCGAAATAATCCTAAAGCCTTAGATGTGCGGATTTTAGTATCTGGCCCCACTGCAGGGTGCAGCCAAAAGCTGCATAATCTGTTGTTTGCGGTGCGCCAAATCCCTGACGATGTGGAGGTGCTGGTCTTTGCCGACTCGGATGCATGTGTCGGGTCGAATTGGCTGTCCCAACTGGTCGCTCCCCTGCGCAGAGAAGGCATTGGTTTGGCCAGCGGGTACCGCTGGTTCATTCCCAAAGATCGACACCCGGCAACCTTGGCCCTTTCAGCTATAAACGCCAAAGTCTGTCAATTACTGGGAAATACGCGGTTTAATTTGGCATGGGGCGGGTCGATGGCTGTACGACGTCGGGACTTTGAACGGCTCGGCATCGAGCACCTTTGGAGTCGGGCACTGAGTGATGATTTATCTATAAGCCGGGCGATTCGCCGGGCCGGCCTGCGGACGCGTTTTGTCCCGGCCTGTATGGTCGCTTCGTATCAATCTATGACGTGGGGTCAATTGTGGGAGTTTGCGCGACGCCAGTTTATCATTACTCGTGTTTATGCGCCGCGATTGTGGCTGTTTGGATTGATTGGAGCCTTGTTCTCGGTGGTTGGTTTGTGGGGCAGTTTAGCACTGACGATTTGGGGCTGGACTGTCCAGGCACCGTACCGACTTGAATATACTATCCCATTTGTGGTATTTTTGGGGTGCCAGTTCTTTCGGGCAGTCGTACGGCAACGGTTGGCCTCGCGATTACTGGACAAAGACAAAGAGGCCTTACGCCTTGTGTGGTGGGTCGATGTACTGGGATTTTGGGCAGGCGGGATCATCCTGGCGGGTATGATTTTGTCATCGGCGTTTGGGCGAACCATCGTTTGGCGGCAGGTGTGCTATCGTATCCATAGTCCCACTAAGATTGAAATTCTAACTAAAATCCAGTAGGCACAAAGCGAGAATGTTCAATGAGTAACAGGATAGATGGTATAGGAAGATGGAAAGGTATATCCATGCAAAAGTTATTATTCTTTTTGAGTGCAATAGGGCTGTGGGCAATGGCATCGGCTGAGCCTTCACTGGAGATTCGCCAAGTTCGGTCTTTTGATACCGGTTGGCGTTTTTTGCAGGCTGATACGAACGCGGCCCAAGAGCCGAACTTTGACGATGGGACTTGGCAGACCATTGATGTCCCGCATGACTGGAGCATTGCCGGACCGTTTTCCCCCGACGCCCCCGCGGGTGGAGACGGCGGTTTTTTACCCACCGGCATCAGCTGGTACCGCAAAACGTTTACTCTCCCCGCGACCTGGACGGATAAATTGGTGTTTATCGAATTTGACGGCATCATGGCCAACAGCACTGTCTGGATCAATGGACGTCAGATAGGTCAGCGGCCAAGCGGCTATGTCAGCCAACGCTATAATTTGACGCCGCACTTAAAAGCAACCGGCCGGGAAAATGTAATCGCGGTACGAACAGATACGACCGTGCAGCCGGATTCGCGGTGGTACACCGGCCAGGGGATTTATCGTCATGTCCGGCTCATTGCCACTGAACCGATTCGCCTGGGGCAATGGAGTACGTTTGTCACGACGCCGAACATATCAGAAGACCAGGCCGCAATCCGGGTCCAGACTGATGTTGTGAATTCCACCGGTAACGCTACAGAGGTTGCTGTCCAGACGCTGATTTACAGGCCCGATGGGAAGGTTGTCGCCCAAGGCACAACGCCCATCAAAACAATCAAGCCCGAAACCACCGAGTCTTTTGAGCTGGAACTGACCGTCCCTGAGCCCATCCGATGGGACATTATCTCGCCTGTTCTCTATACCGCCCACACCAAAGTGATATTGCAAGACAAGACCCTGGACGATGTCATTACCCCCTTCGGGATCCGTGAATTTCGCTTTGAGCCGGCAACGGGATTTTGGCTCAATGGTCGGAATTTCAAGATCAAAGGCGCCTGTGTGCATCATGACGGCGGGGCGTTCGGGGCGGCTGTCCCTCTTCAGGTCTGGCAGGATCGACTCAAGACGTTAAAATTGCTGGGTATCAATGCCATTCGCACAGCCCATAACGCTGTGGCCCCGGAATTTCTGGATTTGTGTGATCGCATGGGCTTTCTGGTGATGAACGAGTTTTTTGACACATGGAAGATCGGCAAACGTCCCGGTGATTATCACCGTTTCTTCGATGAGTGGGCCTTAATCGATGCACGGGAAACAGTTCGGCGAGACCGGAATCATCCGAGCGTGATTATTTACAGTGCCGGCAATGAGATTCGCGACACCCAGCGGACCGAACAGGCCAAACGTATCCTTGCCTCGTTGCTGGATGTTTATCATACCGAGGACCCGACCCGTCCGGTTACACAAGCGCTGTTTCGACCCAATAGCAGCGGCGATTACGACAACGGCCTGGCGGATATTCTGGATGTTGTCGGGCAGAATTACCGTGAAAACGAGTTGCTGGCGGCCTATCGCCAAAACCCCAAGCGGAAAATAATCGGAACGGAAAACTCTCACGATTTGAACGTCTGGCTGGCCTTGCGGGACAACCCGCCTTACGCTGGCCAGTTCATCTGGAGCGGCATCGATTATCTGGGCGAATCGCGCCAATGGCCTGCCATTTCGACGCCGTTCGGCCTGATTGACCGAGCCGGGGGGCTGCGTCCGCGTTCGTATCAGCGGCAAAGCTGGTGGTCCGACGAGCCGATGGTGCATATTGTCCGCCGCATCGGTCGCAATGAACCGTCACCGATTGATCCGGGCTATGAGGCCAGTACCGATGGCCGCTTTCGTGTACTTGAGTTTTCCGACTGGACGCCGATGAGCCTTGAGCCGCACACCGAAACCGTGGATGTGTACAGCAATTGTGAATGGGTCGAGCTGTTTCTCAACGGCCGGTCGCTTGGTTCGAAGCCAAAACCGGCGGATGATTCACCGCGGACGTGGCAGGTGGACTTTGAGGCGGGCCTCATCAAAGCCGTTGGATCCAATAACGGCAAACCCGTCGCAACCCACGAGCATCGAACCGCCGGAGAGCCGGCCGCCGTGCGCTTACTGACGCCGCGTTCTAAGCTGAGCCGAGACTGGAATGACGTGGTTCGTGTGGAAGTACAAATTGTGGATGAAAAGGGCGTATTGGTCCCGAATGTCCGCCATAAGGTAACCTTTTCAATCAGCGAACCGGGCATTATCGCTGCGGTGGACAATGCTGATGTGTTCTCTCATGAATCATTTCAGGCAAACTTCCGAAGTGTATATCAGGGACGCAGCTGGGTCTGGCTCAAAGCCGGCGTCGAGCCGGGACAATGTACACTGACTGCCGAATCGGAGAACCTCAAACCGGCCACGCTTACCTTTGAGGTTAAGTGAGAAGCGAGTGGCGTGCAAAGCCCGTGGCCTGAGCGAACCAATCGGCGATTTGCGTTTTGCCTCCCCGATAAAGTTATTTTGAACGCGGGGTTGTTTCAAAGACTGCCACGCGCCCTTTGCCGGCCTGTTTGGCCGCATACAGCGCCTGGTCGGTGGTGCGAGCCACTTCGCCGGGGCCGCTTTGGCCGTCGTATTGGCCCACGCCGACGCTGATGGACAGCTCGATTTTGTGCTGTTCCCAGATCATCGGCGTGCTTTTGACCATCGTGACCATCCGTTCGGCCACAATCGCCGCGTCGCTGACCGAGGTATTCGGCAAGATAATGGCAAACTCGTCGCCGCCATACCGGGCGGCTACGTCAATTTGACGAATACATGCTCCGATACGGCGAGCAATCTGCTTGATTGCCATATCCCCGGCGCGATGGCCGTAAATGTCGTTGATGAGTTTGAGATTGTCCACGTCGGCCATTATAATCGACAGCCGCCCGCCGTACCGCTGGGTCCGCCGCAATTCCGCCTCCAGGGTCTCATAAAACGTGCGATGGTTCAGCATTCCTGTCAGCCCGTCGGTCTTGGCTTGACGCTGGGTCTTTTCAAACAGTTTGATGTTGCCGATGGATGCCCCCACAAGCTGACGAAACAGCTCCACAATTGCGATCTGGTCCTCGGTAAAGTTGCTCCCGTCGATTTTGTCGCTCAGATTCAGCACCCCCACAACACGCCCATGGCAAATCAGGGGGGCGATGACGCAGCTTTTGGTGCTGTAATTTCTTGAAAACGACCGTTGTGTGTTTTTGATATTCGGTGCCTTGTGATTATCGACATCGTCGATGATCAGTAACTCCTGGCTCCGCACCGCCGCGACCATCGGTGAGGGCGGATTCTGATTGAGCGAGACGATGTTATTGATCAGAAAGGGGTGGTTGTTGTTCTCCAGATGCAAAATGTCACTGTTTTCGTCAAGGATATACAGCGAGGCGAGCCGTGCGCCGACCAAATGCGGGATTTCATGAACGCAAATATCGGCGATGCGTTTAACGTCGAGACAGTTGATTTTCTTGGCCAGCGGCGTAATGACATCCAGTCGGCAGTTATGCCCGGTTGAGCCGGAACAGGCGGACTGGAGGGTCGATTGGGTCTTGTCCTTTTTCATCATCGCTATCGTATCCATAAAAGATAGGTCTCTGTCTCATATCAGCCGTGTTGATATTTCGGAAAGATGCGGCGGGCAATTAACCGCAAACCGAAAAAAACTTACCCACCCTGCAAGACCCAACAAACCGACCACCGCGGTTATTATCAGACTCGTTCCGTCGACATTAACCTCCCGGCAGCGTGTGAGGATTCCTGCTCGACACTCCCCCGGGAGAGATGAAAGTTGCCTCCCAAAGGATGTTGCCCGACGAAAAACAAAACTCCTGCCGCTGTTTCACGCCTATGATGCCGGCATCTGTTCAACGTATCGGGCGGGTCTTTTGATGCGGTTTTATCTGAAATTATACGGTTAGCAGCTTAGTAGCACTTGAAATCAGACGGGCGAATGGGTACACTGCTGCGTTTATGACAATGTTAAAATCCAAACAGGGAGTTTAGCCAATGCGTAAAAATATTGCGATTGCCGGCGTAACCGGTGCGGTAGGACAGGAATTTTTGAATATTCTGGCCGAGCGGCAATTTCCATTTGCCTCGATTAAGATGCTGGCCAGTTCCCGCTCAGCGGGCAAAAAAATACCCTTTATGGGTAAAGAATATACAGTCGAGGAATTAACAGCCGACAGTTTTGACGGCGTGGATATTGCGCTATTTTCCGCCGGCGGTGCGCGAAGTAAAGAATTTGCGCCGGCTGCGGTTAAGGCCGGTGCGGTGGTGGTGGATAACTCCTCAGCCTTTCGGATGGACCCCGAGGTGCCGCTGGTCGTTCCGGAGATCAACCCTGAGGCGATCGCCAGGCACAAGGGGATTATCGCCAATCCGAACTGCTCGACGATTATCGCCAATGTGCCGCTTTGGCCGCTGCACAAGGTCAATCCCATCAAACGGCTGGTGGTCAGCACGTATCAGGCCGCCAGCGGGGCGGGTCAGTCCGCGATGCTGGAAATGATGCAGCAGGCCCGCGAGGTGCTGGAAGGCAAGCCTGTGACCTGCAAAACCCTGAAATACCAACTGGCGTTCAATGTCTATTGCCACGATTCGAAGATCGGGCCGAACGGCTACAACGAAGAAGAAATGAAGATGGTGCACGAGACGCACAAAATCTTCAATTGTCCGCAGATGGCGATTACCTGTACCTGTGTGCGTGTTCCGGTGATGAGGACGCATTGCGAGAGTCTGAACGTTGAGTTTACGAACCCCATCACACCGGACGAGGTGCGTGATTTGCTGGCCGCAGCGCCGGGCGTGTCGATCATCGACGATCGTGAACACAACCACTTCCCGATGCCGGTGGACGCCACGGGCAAGGACGATGTGTTTGTCGGACATATTCGGCAGGACGAGTCGCTTGCTGATAATCGCGGCATCAATCTTTGGATTGCCGGTGACCAGATTCGTAAAGGCGCAGCACTGAACGCGATTCAGATCGCCGAACTGCTTTGAGGGATGTGACGACAGAAGTGAAAGGATAGAAGTCAGAGGGCAGAGAAGTTCAAAGCAGACTTTTCTGTCCTTTTTTGTTTATGACCAAACGCAGGATCAAACTTGAATTGCAATACGATGGCACGGCCTATCACGGCTGGCAGAAACAGCCGACCTTGCCGACGATTCAGGGTATGCTCGAGGCGGCGATGGCAAAGCTGTGCGGCACGGCGGTGGAGGTGGTCGGCTCGTCGCGGACCGACGCAGGCGTGCATGCGTTGGGCCAAGTGGCGCATGTCGATCTGGATTGTCCCGTACCGACCAAGAATATCGCCCGTGCGTTGAATAATCTGCTGCCGAATGATATTGCAGTGGTTACCGCTCAGGATGTGCCTGCGGATTTTGACGCGATCAGCAACACCCAAAGCAAGGCCTACCGCTATACGATCTGCACGAATATGATTCGTCCGGTTATGCGGATTCGATATTGCTGGCATCGGCCGGGGATACTGGATGTTTCCGCGATGGATGCTGCTGCCAGACGTTTGGTGGGAACGATGGATTTCAAATCGTTTGCCTCGGCGGCCGATACCCGCGAAAGTTCGGTGCGGACGGTTCTGCATTGCGTGGTTTCTCAACGCGGTGACGATGTTTTTGTAGATGTTTCGGCAACCGGTTTTTTGTATAATATGGTTAGAAATATGGTTGGCACGTTGGTTGAGATAGGTCGGGGTCGATGGCAGCCGCAAGAGATTGATCGAATTCTTGCCGCCAAAGACCGCGCTGCCGCCGGTCCCATCGCACCGGCGTCGGGATTATGCCTGAGGCGCATCTGCTATTGAAAACCATCGTTCAAAAATAAAAACAGGAGAACCTGTCTTCGGCTGGGTTTTTTGATGCATATCGTACATATCATAACGCGGTTGATTCTCGGCGGGGCACAGGAAAACACACTGATTACCTGCCAATTGCTGGCACAGCGCGGCCATCGAATCACGCTGATTACTGGCCCGGCCCTCGGTCCGGAAGGGGCGTTGTTTGAGCGGACTCGAAACGCGGGGTACGAGGTTGTCGTATTAAACGATCTGATTCATCCTATCCGTTTCCAAAACGACCTGCGGGCGTATGGGGAACTGAAGCGACTGTTACGGCAGCTGGAGCCGGATATTGTACATACCCATTCGGCCCAGGCCGGTATTCTTGAACGGTTTGTCGGCTGGTCACTGAAGGGGAAACTGCCCCGCAAGGGGCGTTCTGTGCCCCACGTGGTGCATACGGTTCATGGACTGGTGTTTCATCCCTACCAAAGCCGACTGCTGAACGCGATGTATATTCTCATCGAGCGGGCCGCCGCTCGGCGCACCGATGCTTTTATTACGGTGGCCGATACGATGACCGAGAAGGCCAAAGCCGCCCGGATCGGCCTTGACAAACCTTGGACGACCGCTTATTCGGCTATTGAAGAGGATGCGTTTTTGACTCCGCCGTCCCAAACTCAGATTCAACAATTTCGTCGTCAGTATGATATTCCTCTTGATGCGACGGTGTTTGTCTGTGTTGCGCGGATTGCCGAACTCAAAGGACACTCCTATATTATCGAATCGGCCAAGGCGCTGCGTCGCGAATACGAGAACTGCTGCTGGCTGTTTGTCGGCGACGGGGAATTGACCGACACGATAAAGGCCAAAATTCATAGTGAGGGCTTGCAGGGATGCTTTCGTTTTACAGGGCTTGTGCCGCCGGAACAAATTCCGCTGATTCTTCATGCCTCCGATATTCTCGTCCATTGCTCATTGCGTGAGGGATTGGCGCGTGTGCTGCCGCAGGCGATGTTGTGCGCCAAGCCGGTAATCAGTTTTGATATTGACGGCGCCAAAGATGTTGTTACCCCGCAGACAGGGTTTCTGACTGAGCCGAAAAATGTCGGACAGTTGATCCGGGCCTGCCAAAGACTGCTGGACGAGCCGGCGTTGAGACGACAGCTGGGAGAAAACGGACGCCAATTTGTCAAAGAAAAGTTCGCCCCGGATACGATGGTCGATACCCTTGAGCGGATCTATCACGACCTGATGAAAACTGGTCGGTAGACGCTATTAGAGAGGTTTTTGGGTTTGTTTGTCATCAGACGGGAAGGATAGCGATTTATGGATCGAAAATTAGTCAAACGCCGAAGTGAGTATGTGTGGGAAGTGCCGCAAAGTGAGCCGATGCGCGTGCCGGGGACGATCTTTGCCTCCGAGACCCTCATTCATGAGATGGACGATATGGTGGTTCGGCAGGTGCAAAATGTCGCCGCACTGCCGGGCATTGTAAGCGGCTCGTTTGCGATGCCCGATGCGCATTGGGGATATGGTTTTTGTATCGGCGGCGTTGCGGCGTTTGACCCGGCCGACGGCATAGTCAGTGCGGGGGGGGTAGGTTTTGATATTGCCTGCGGCGTACGGACACTGCGAACGGGGCTAAAGGTCCAGGACATGCCGGCGCTGCGCGAACCGCTGGCCGAGGCGCTGTATCGCACGATTCCCGCCGGCGTCGGTAGCACCGGCAAGATCAAACTATCCGTCAGCCGTCTGGACGAGGTGCTGCTCAAGGGGGCCCGCTGGGCGGTCGAAAACGGTTACGGTCTGCCGGAAGATCTGCGATTTATCGAATCCGGCGGTTGTGTTCCCGGGGCCGATCCGTCGCAGGTGTCCGATCAGGCCAAAACACGCCAACTGGATCAGATGGGCACGCTTGGTTCAGGCAATCATTATCTTGAGATTCAGCGAGTGGCCGAGATTTTCGATGCGAAGGCCGCTGCGGCCTTTGGGCTTGAGCTTGACGATATTCTTGTCAGTATTCATTGCGGCTCACGGGGACTGGGACACCAAATCGGGACGGACTTTCTCAAACGGATGACCTCGGCGGCCGGGCAATTCGGTCTGCATCTGCCCGAACGCGAACTGGCTTGTGCTCCGCTGGATTCATCGATCGGCAGAAGTTATTTGGCCGCAATGCGCTCGGGCATCAATTGCGCCTTGGCCAATCGGCAGATTTTGACCCATTTGGTGCGAGAGGTGTTTGCCGAGGTTGCTCCGAAGGCCTCAATCCGTCTGTTGTATGATGTATCGCACAACACCTGTCAGGAAGAAGAGCATCTTGTCGGGGGTAAACGAATGCGGCTGTTTGTGCATCGCAAGGGTGCAACGCGTGCGTGGGGCCCAGGCCGGCCGGAATTGCCGGCTGAATATCGCGGTGTCGGGCAGCCGGTGCTGATTGGCGGTACGATGGGCACGTCCTCGTTCATTCTGGTCGGTACCGAGCAAAGCGAGCGGCTGGCATTCGGCTCGGCCTGTCACGGAGCCGGACGGGCGATGAGTCGAAATGCTGCGACCCGGCAATTTCGCGGCAAGGAGATTGTCGGGCGATTGGCAGCGCAGGGGATTCTTATTCGTAGCCGTTCGATGCGCGGTATTGCCGAAGAATCGCCGCTTGCTTATAAAGATGTCAGCGAAGTCGTCGAAGCGACCCATCAGGCCGGACTGGCGCGAAAAGTTGTGCGTCTGGTGCCGCTGGCGTGCATTAAGGGGTAATCTCAACCTGGCCAACACGGGCAAAGGGGATGTTTTGATAG
>MTKW01009185.1_pt2 | contig 19428 bp, 21 predicted proteins | sample 1042761 | NCBI WGS metagenome assembly MTKW01 (sample SAMN06205366, study PRJNA360243) | anaerobic digester metagenome | biome: Wastewater treatment plant; feature: Anaerobic digester sludge; material: sludge; isolation source: anaerobic digester fed with sludge from wastewater treatment plant ... | reverse complement strand
GGGCCGGACAGCGGCAAAGGGGGCACGCCGACATCTCCTGGCAGCCTGTTGACAGGGAGCGGAGCAATTAAGGAAGACGCCCTTGTTTCTGTGCTATCAGCCATACCTAAACTTTTGGGCAGTAAAGAAGGAGGGATTGATCCCTCCATTCTTACGGCATTGCTGAAACTCATGTCATCAGTACCTAAGATCAAGACATTTTCTGAAGACTGCAAAGACCCTGAAAACACATGTAGTACAGGCGAGACAAGGGCAATCATAGATACTAAGGCTGAGGAGGAGGGTAATGCCCTGAATGCCGCCTGCCCAGGTGAACGGGGCCCATCTTTAGGTGATACAGGGCAGGCCCACCAATCAGGGAGTCCGGGACTGGATCCCAGGCTGATAACATCACTCTTCAATTTCCTGGCAGGATTAGACCTATCAAGATCCAAAGTCGGCGGACGGCAAGGAAAAATGGCTGTCTCACAGGTGGATGCGAAAAAGGAGGCCAGGAGCGATTCTACAGGAATCACACTAGCCGAAAACGGCCAATCCATTGTAACAGGTGATCTGCATGATCTTCACCCGGTCCAGCCTGTGCCTCAGTCATTTTCTGAGTTCCTGAGGCAACCGGCACATTCAACCAAAAGGCCCGCTTCCAGGATGTCAACGGGCCACAAACCAGGCATTGGAATTCGCAGAAGGTGGGCAAAACAGTCCCATGTGGCAGCCGCACAGTAAACACAGATTAAGGAGGGTAGCATCTGTCCATCACTTGTTTACAGAAGGCGCCCGGAAAATGCGGTCGGGGCTCCCTGATCGAAATTCAGGGGAAGTAAGGTAATATATTCGCTTCCGGGAAACTATGATTAATTTATAGGATAATAGAAACCTGGGGCTATACCCCTGGTTTCGACTGCCCGGGAGGAATAAATATGGCCCCAAGAAAACGGCTTTGTTTGATTGCCCTCGTAATTTTTTTGTGTAGCGGCGGCGTAATTGCCGGTTTGCGAAGGCCCGGGGTAAAACCTGTAATTGAGATGTATGATCCAAGGCTTGCCGCAGGAACGGAAATGCCTGTGTTCTACGTGAAGACCGATAAAAAAGCCCTGGCGCTGACATTTGATATATCCTGGGGTGACAAGACTCCCACCAAGATCCTGGACGTTTTGTCTCAGGCAAACCAAAAAGCCACGTTCTTCTTGTCAGGACCCTGGTCTAATCACTATAAAGACACAGTAAAACGGATAGTCGGTGATGGCCACGAAATCGCCAGCCACGGACAGGAGCATGTAAACCTCAGCCAGGAAAACAAAGAGTCAATCAAGAAAAATATTCAGTCTGCCCACAACATACTTGTGAATATTGCCGCCACAGAACCTAAATACTTCAGGCCGCCAAATGGCGATTACAATGACCTCGTAGTCCTGGCAGCCAGAGAACTCGGTTATGAAACTGTCATCTGGGCTGTAGACAGCCTTGACTGGACCAACCCTGGTGCTATGTACATCGTAGAAAGAGTATCTAAGCTGAGTTTTCCAGGTGCTATCTTACTTTTTCACGCATCTGATTCAGCAAAACAAACCCATGAAGCTCTGCCAATGGCCTTGGAGAATCTCAAGTCTGCAGGATATGATCTCATGCCTTTAGGCGATCTGATGTCTTTAGGCAAGCCGGCCAGGGATGATCCCAGGGGTAGACCCATGTCTGAGCTGCCCGGAAACTAGCCCCGGGGATTCAGGGGGAGACTTTATCTGAGGGTATGGCTGCTCAAGACAATGACAACAAAACCTTCTGAAAGAGATACCCTCCCCCTTTTTCCCAGCATCTCATTGGACACGCCAAGGGTGCTTCCTCTCTGCAAAGTTGCATCATACAAGGGAAACCTCAGGTTAGAGGTAGTCACGCCTTTGGCCTGATAAGTCACAGGCAAAATCGTCACCCAGTCACCGTGTTCTCCGAAAAAGGCTCTCTTGCCCTGGTTGAAGTAAGAATCGCCTTGGTACTCAGAATCCAAGCCTGCTATTCCGAAAATCACCGTGTCCCGGGAGTAAAGGATGAGATCTAAACCCTGCCTTGCATAGTATTCAATCAAGAATACATTGGCCAGTTCGTGGTCGAGGCGGCTACCTCTCATAGCCCCTGTGACCACAGCCGTAGTAAACCCTCTNNTGAAGGAAATTATCTCAATACCGAGATTTCTGAAATAGGAAATTGTCTCTGGATCACAGGAGTCGAAGTCTCCTGTTATTATGTCTGGGGCAAGATTGTGCTTCTTCAGAAATTCAGCGCCGGAATCAGCAGCAATCACTAATGAAGCATACTGAACCGGTGCTTTATCTAAACCATTTATCTTACCGCCTGCCACCACCAGGGCATACCTTGAATCATGCTCTGCCCAGACAGCAGGATTGCATTCAAAATGAGGGTGTTCTCCGGCCCCAGTGGAATTTCCATCTCGCAGGCAAACATGTGGAACGCCTCTACGCCTATGGCCCAGGGGGCCGGAATTTCGTATCAATGAATACCCACCTTTTGCTGGATAAACCGCTTGAGCACATATTTCACTATAACTGCAGAAATTATTAGTTCAGGTACAAGGTACCCACCGTTATAGGCCAGTGAGTACACAAATACATTCATACCCTCAGGCGCATATATCCCCCACCATATTACCCCTGAAATGAAGTGGCTGATAAATCTTCCTGCTATACCTACAAATACGCCTAAAGACGGCCTATCCTGAAAGAGGCCGGCCAGCCCCAGGAGCCCAAAAGCAAGGGGGTAATCCAGGATCAGCTGGGCCGGATGAACCACTGAAGGTTCAACAATAAGCTGGATAAACCCATGTACAGTACCAACCAAAAGCCCTGGGCCCGCTCCGTGTCGCAGGGCAAACAAGAGAATCGGGATCATGCTTCCCAGGGTGACTGCACCTCCGTATGGTGCCTGGTAGATCTTGGCAAAGCTAAGGACGAAGGCCAGAGCCACCATTAAGGCTCCTTCGACAAACACAGCAAGTTTCTTGTTGCGCACAGCAAACCCTCCATTTAACTGGGGGGGCATTAAAAAACTGCACCGGAGTGCAGGCTGTCTGACTTGGATTTCCCTTCGCAGGCATTACCCTGAACAGGTTCCATGGGTCAGGCGCTCTTAGCCCTTTCTCAGCCGTTACGAAACAGCTCCCCGTTTGATTTAATTCTATACCTTTTTCCCCGATAAACAAAGCTGTCACCAGTAAAAAGCCGCAAACTGCCCGAACTCATCAAAGAGAGCCTGTGGCAACTGAGCCTGTGGGGGAAACCGGTTATCTGATTTATGAAACGTTAGGACCGTCCCCGTGTTTCATTTCATTTCACTCTGGAATAAAGGGCCCTTGCCGGGCCCTTTATTCTGAGTTGGCTGCGGTGAAATTCCAGATTCAACTGAGACTGGTCGTGAATTCGTTAGTGCGTATTGTCATTGATCGCGAATTCGTTCTCTGCTACGTTATGTTCTCCGGTATCTAAACCTATCCATTCCTATACCGTTCATTGCTGCAATTCTAGTGCGATAGTATCGTGTCCTCTGGGCCATCTGTTTTGCCGCTATTCATTGAATCTCGTACGTTCCCTGGTTCGGCTGTTGCTAAATCACCGGGTGCATTCCCAACTTCTTATAGTGCTGCTATGTTTACTACGTTCATAGTGCAAGCCTTATCTGCGTATTCTTGTTCAGCCAGTACCGTATCCCGGGCAAAACCTATGCTGCCACTGCTATTGCCAATTTACTGCGACTCATGATGCGTTTTTCAGTACTATCCTTGTTACGGCTCGTAGTGCATTGCTCCTGATATACCTGGTTCCACATTATGTCCGCAAATACTATTGCGTATTCTGACGCCGCAACCTATCTGTTGAAACCTTACATGAATCAGGCATCACCGGATCCAGCAAGGTGCCCAACAGAAAACTTATAGGAAAATCCCTCTGATCTTCTGAACAGCAATCAGGCGCTGAAGTGCCACAATGTAAGCGGCCATTCTCATTGGGATCTTCTTTTCTTCACAAACCGCATATACTTCGTTGAATGCCTTGACCATGATCCTTTCAAGGGTGCTGTTCACAGTCTCCAGATCCCATGCAAGGTGCTGCAGGTTCTGGACCCATTCGAAGTATGAACATGTAACTCCGCCTGCATTGGTCAGGATGTCAGGGCAAGCAAAGATGCCTCTCTTCTCGAGGACCTTGTCTCCTCCGAAGGTGGTAGGCCCGTTTGCGCCTTCGATAACGACCTTTGCCTGAACTTCCTTTGCCACTTCTTCGGTAATCTGGTTCTCCAAAGCTGCCAGTACCAGGAAGTCCGTCTTGCAGGTAAGGATTCCATGGTTATCTGTGACCTTAATTCCGTCCTGCTTGTATCCTTCGATAAGATGACGTGGATGTTTTGCCACATAATCCAGGAGTGCANNTTGGCTGCGTTGCTGCCTACATTACCAAATCCCTGGACTACTGCAGTTGATTTTGTCAGATCCATGCCAAGTCTTTTGGCAAGTTCCCTGGTGGTGATAAACACTCCACGGCCGGTTGCTTCTTTGCGGCCTACAGAGCCACCTGCTTCTACAGGTTTACTTGTTACCACGCCAGGAGAGTATACGCCTTTAAGAGTGCTATAAGTATCCATGATCCAACCCATCATTTGCTGGGTGGTGTTCACGTCTGTTGCCGGTACGTCTTTTTCCGGGCCAATAAAATCTGCGATTTTGGCTGTGTAACCTCTGGTGATTCGCTCAATCTCGCCTTGAGACAGATCAGTAGGATCGACAGTTACTCCGCCTTTGGCGCCACCGTAAGGAATATCAACAACGGCGCATTTGAAGGTCATCCACGCTGCCAGGGCCCTGACCTCATCCATGTCTACATCAGGATGAAAGCGGATTCCGCCCTTAGCGGGTCCTCTGACAGTGTTGTGCTGAACACGATAACCGGTAAATACCTGAGTGCTGCCATCATCCAGCTTGACGGGGAAATTAACCGTCAATTCCCGCTCGGGGTAGCGCAGTGTAATGTAATCGTTCTTGTCTAACCCCGCGATTTCGGCAGCAGCGTCCAGCTGTTCAAGCATGGTCTGAAATGGATTAGTCTTTTGAGCCATGTGATCACCCTTCTTAAACTTAATCAGTAATAACCCTCTAACACAACTGAGGTCAAGGAAACCGGCCGGCCAGGGCACACTTGTTATATGTGTCACTAACAGCCCACCAAATTACACTATACATTTAGCACGTCAATAAGGCAACCCCAAATTAAAGTTAAAGGGCATTCTGTTTAGATACCGGTCAGCCGGCTTCATGGAAACGCCGGAATCGAGGCGAAAAGGCTGAGCCAATGTTGGATTGGCCTTGATGACTGTTTTTACCCCTTTTCGTCGACTCATGAGGAATATGTCTCCCGCTTTTTTCGCATCCTTAATGAGAGGTGATATTGTTATGACCCATCAGTTGACACAAAAGGAAAGGTCATTACTGCAAGATCAAATGTCTCATGAAGAAATTTGCATCAAGAAGTATTCTGGATACGCCAGTCTTACCAAATCTCAGGAACTGCGCAACCTATTCAACGAACTGGCCCAGGAAGAGCAAAACCACTATGACACTCTAAGCAGGTACCTTGGAAATCAGGGAGCCATGCAGCAAATGGGCCCCAAGAAGCAGGATTACAGGGCGAGGGCAGATTTTGAAACTGCCAGTTTCGACAACCAAACTCATCAATGGAGTGCCTATGGCCAGGAACCAAGGCAAGCACAGCAAAGTCAGCAAGGGCAACTTGGACAAAGAGGGCAAACAGGTACCACTGATGAAGCAGCAATCTGTCAAGACATGTTGATGACAGAAAAGTATATATCCGGCGCTTACGATACAACCGTGTTTGAGTCTGTCAACCCCCAGCTCAGGAAAGACCTCCAAAAAATCCAGGATGACGAGCAAAAACACGGCGAGAAGATCTTCAATTACATGCAAAAGCAAGGATATTACAATCCCCAGTAGGGAAAGGGCTCGTGTAACAACTTACGAGCGGTTACATAACATGAGATAGATAAACTGAGAGGAGGCCATGATATGGGAGGCATGGGAGGACCGGGATGGAATATTGACAACCAGCTGGCGTTCATCATTTTCCTCATTCTGATCCTTTTGATTCTCGGGATCAATTAGCAAGCAACCAACGTGAAAGCAGAGAAAGGGCCGGCTAAAGCTGCCCTTGCTCTGCTTTTCGGTTTGCCTCAGCCCCAAGAGCACTCTTACCCGAATGGCAAAAGGCCGCACACAAGGTGTGGCCTTTTTACTCAAGTCAGGACTAGGTGTCAGCCGAAATACATGCTCAGGCTTTGGCAATAACGGGAGGCCAATCTTACAAAATTACAGTCCAAGAAGTTGATCGATCTTCTTCTTGTCAAAACCCACAACAACGTTCCCGTCAATTGTCACAACCGGCACACCCATCTGCCCTGAAACTTTAACCATTTCACGGGCAGCCTGGATATCAACAGAAACATCCTTTTCTTCAAATTCAACTCCGGCTTGTTTCAGATAGTCCATGGCCCTTGTACACCAGGGACAAGTAGGAGTTGAATACACCACGACTTGACGTTCAGCCATCGTTTTAGCACCTCCATATTACTGGATCATGATTTCCCGTATTAGTTTGATAAACACTCGCCGGTACTCGGGATACAAAATTGGATTGTGTTCCAGTCCGGCTGTCCTTTGATATATGATCTCCGACATCCGGAATAATTTCAATATAAAGCATCCAATTTACACAAGTAAGCACACAGTGCTATCTTCGCCTAAAGTTTCGGACATAATAAGAAAAGAAAGAGGTGAGTTCAATGCACAAAACATCCCTTTCATCCAGAGGCCAGGTAGTCATCCCCGTTCAAATCAGAAAGAAGCTAGCTTTGAAACCCGGAACCAAATTTTCTGTCTATGATCTTGACGGAAAACTAGTGCTAGTACCCGAACTTGAAGATCCCGTAGGTTATGGCCTAGGATTTTTCAACAAACAAGAAAACCCCAAGGAAAACAACTAATGAAGATGCTTTCAAATTCAAATGGCAAAGATAATACTTCTTGGTGTGATGACTCGCCTTGTATTATGGATGCTTCGGCTTTGATCACCTACTTTGAAGGAAAACCAAGAGGAGCGGTAATTCAAAGGATTCTTGAGCAATCCCAAAGCTGCGGGTCCAAAATAAGAATCTCTGCCCTTGATATGCTTATGGTATACCTCAAGGGCATAACTGATCACCCTGACTCCTTTGCAGATTTCCTGGCCTTGTTGGAACAGATTCCTATTCACGTGGAACCGGTCACAGCTGAATGTGCCCTGGAAACTGCCAAACTCATGGCAAAGCACCAGGGCCTTGAGCCCAACGGCGGAATATCGACATATTTTGCAGAGAGACTGGGCGGAACCATGATAACTGCAGACCCTGTCATTTGCAAGGCGAAAATCTTACCCGGCCAGGCAATTGTATATGTTGGAGACGACCCTCCCATGCAGGCCAATGACGGACTTTGATCCCAAAGACTTCGCGTAGGCCCTGGATGTAAACTTACTGTTATGAGCAGGACAAACTGCCGAAATGGTAGAATGACTCAAACGCAGCTGCAGGCTCTCTGAAAGAGACAGTCAAGATCACCGGGGCAATAAGGCCTGGAAGAAACGATTAACTGGGAGGAGATGCTATGTCTATCCAATTCGAACTCGTCAAAATCGAAAAACCCGAAAATCTTAACATGATACTTGGCCAATCCCATTTCATCAAATCAGTGGAAGACCTTTATGAAGCCATGGCTAATGCAGGGGGCGGAATCAAGTTCGGAATAGCATTCCTTGAAGCAAGCGGCCCTTGCCTTATACGTACCTCAGGAAATGATGAGAACCTGGTGAATCTAGCCAAGAAGAACGCATTGAGCCTGGGAACAGGCCATGCATTTATCATCTTCATGGAAAACGGATTCCCCATAAATGTCCTGAACAACATCAAAATGGTGCCTGAAGTAGTCAATATTTTTTGCGCTACAGCCAACGAGGCCCAGGTTGTTGTGGCCAAAACAGAAAAAGGCCGGGGGATTATGGGTGTTATAGACGGAAGCCCGCCTGAGGGGATTGAAGGCCCCGAGGATATCCAGGCCCGTCACTCATTCCTGAGAAAAATAGGGTATAAGCTTTAGCGTAAATTACCCGGATGATTGGCTTAACCTGATTCGCGCAGGCTATTTCCTGTTCCAACATGCTGTTGCCCTGGTGAAATTAGGAGGGGGGCACCCCCCCTCCGGCGTATCCATAAACCTTGAATCCAGGAATCAATACCGGAAAAACCCTTGTCTTGTTTTACGGCCAAGATACCCCTTGTCTATCATCTCTTTTAGTAACGGGCATGGTTTGTATTTGTCACTCTTAAGATCTACATGTAAGGTTTCCATGATAGCGTAAAGCACGTCTATGCCTATTAAATCCGCCAGGGACAAAGGCCCAAGAGGGTGATTGGCCCCAAGTTTCATTGCAGTATCAATATCCTCAGCCGACGCCACGTTTTCCATCAAAAGATACGCTGCTTCATTCAACATTGGGCACAAGAGACGGTTAACCACGAAACCAGGGGATTCTCTTACAATTACAGGCGTCTTCCCCAGCTGCGCGCAGAGTTCCCTGGCTCTTTCCACAGTTTCGGGATAGGTCCTCTTACCCTTGATTATTTCCACAAGTTTCATTACAGGTACAGGGTTAAAAAAGTGTATTCCCACAAACCTGCCTGGCTCATCAACTGACCTGGACATTTCGGTGATACTCAGTGACGAAGTGTTTGAACCAATGAGGGTGTCTTTCCCGGCCACCCTGGACAGCCCGGACAAAACTTCCTTTTTTACTTCCAGATTTTCAAATACTGCTTCTATTACAACTTCAGCGTCTCTGAGGCCATCATAATTGTCAGAGTAAAGAAGCCTTGAAAGCATATCATCTTTGGCTTCAGAAGTTATCCGGCCCTTTAGGGCCCCTCTTGCCAGACTCTTATCGATACCCTGGTATCCCTTAAAAGCAAGATCTTTTGTTGCATCGATAAGAATAACTTCATTTCCGGCAACAAGGCATGATTCAGCAATTCCCTGGCCCATAGTGCCTGCACCAATTACACCGATTTTCCTCGCCATGTCAAAAACCTCCTTCCTGCAATGCACTTTTTCTACATACAACCAGTCTGTTCCTGTTCCAGGGCTCGCGTTAATAAAAAAGTCCGAAAATGGAATCACTCCCCGGCTCGCTCCTGGCCCACAGCTATGGTTTTAAGAAACCCGAATAATACACGGATTATTCCTGCCAGAGGAACAGCCAGAAAAATGCCCCAAAAACCAAAAAGTTCCCCGCCGGCAAAAATAGCGAATATGACCCATAAAGGGTGCAACCCTACCCGGGCACCTGTAACCCTTGGAACCATAATGCTTGAATCGAACCACTGAATGACCCCAACAAAAACCAGTGCCCAAAGGCCGGTGACAGGAGATTTCAGAAATGCAGTGGCAAGAAGGGGTAGATTGCCCATGATAGGCCCGAAATACGGAATGAACTCCCCCAGACCGCTTATGACTCCAAGCACAGCACCGTATTTCAACCCCAATGCAATCGAAAGAATCCATACCGTGACAGTCACGAAAAGAGCCACCAAAGATTGCCCGCGGATAAAACCGGCAAAAACCCTATCAGCATCTCTTACAAGGTCAACATACGGAAGAGGGTACCCGGCCATGGAGATCACTGCTTTGTGGCGCCATTTATTGATATCTTTGAGCACATAAAACGCAATAACCGGCGCGAGCAGCAAATAAGAAGCCAGAGTGGCTGAAGAAAAGAGATACTGAACTGATTTCTCCCCTGCATTAACCAGACGTGGTTCAAGCCCGGTAAGGGCGTTGGTAACGCCTTTTGCAAACCCTTTAGGTATGTTGTATTCTTCACTAAGCCTGAGGGTCTCTGTGGAAAATTCCTGTATCCATTTAGCATATCCGGGTATCGCCTGAGAAAGTTCACGCAAGTCCTGAAAAAACCTGGGAACAAAGTAAAGCCCGACAAGAATGATGACGGTGAAAATTATCAGGTATACCAGGCCTATTGCCCCGGATCTGGACATTCCGCGACTCTGAAAGAATGATACCGGGGGCTCGAGAACGTAGCTTACGAAAGCGGCCAGGATGAATGGGGCAAGAATACCACGGACCAGGATGAGAAACACACATGCAACTAAGGCAAAAAGGACAATCAGGATTGCCCTTTTCAATTTCAGCCTTTCAGCCAGAGAACCTTCCTACCATGCGCCCGACACTGCCCTGAGCCCTTCTCCACGCCCGTCTTGCACTCCGGCCCATCGCCATTTTGGTCTGCTCCATTGGAGTCATTCTTTCCCTTGAAAGAACAGCTAATCCCAAAACCATTCCGGCGATAGCCCCCACTGCAAGTCCGTCCCAAAACGTGCGATTCTTCATTCGAAAGCACAACTCCTTTTTACCGGTTATTACTCCTAAGATAAACCCGCACTTTATGGCCTTAAAGCACCAAGACCTGAGTTTCACGATTTCAAACCTCCGGTTTGCTGCTGTCGGTTTCTTCCTGGCCCACCTGGCCATCACTCTGAAAGTCCATGTTCAGTTGGGATTCCCTTANNCCATCCGGTTCCAACCTGTACATCCTCACCCCACCGCTTGTAGGTACAAACTCAATACTGCAATCCCAGCAATAGTATTGGTTATGCCCGATCTTCCCTGTTGACCGGCTCTTACACTTTGGGCACAGCATGTATACTCCCCCACCCTGGCTAATCAATCTGGATTTAAACAGTGGCGTCATAAGAATTTTTCCCATACAAGATATCTATTATCCATACCAGGGCACGGGCGGCGGAGAAAGCAAAACTGCCAGGTGATACCGGAAAATGAGCGTGTTTCAGCGAAAGGCCAGGCTTCAGGATCTAAGATTACTCATGGTTTGGATACTTACCGCTTAAGCGGCGGCCATTACCGGAAGCACTCTGAGAATGCCTGTTCCCCGGAAGATCCTTTTCAGCCGCCTCAAAGTATCTAGCTTCTTGGAGTTCTTTAGGAAGATACTGCTGTTTTACATAATGCCCCGGGTAATCATGGGGATAAAGATAGCCATCTCCATGGCCGAGTTTCTGAGCACCGGAATAACCTGTGCCCCGCAGATGTGAAGGTACGGGGTATGCAGGCTTTTCTTTCACATCTTGAAGCGCCTTGTCTATGGCAAGATATGCCGAATTGGATTTTGGAGCAAGGGCTACATAGACAGTTGCCTGTGCAAGGGGAATTCTGGCTTCAGGCATACCAAGGTGCTCAGCTGCCCTGAACGCAGATTCTGCGAGCACAAGAGCCATAGGGTCAGCCAAGCCTACATCCTCCGACGCACAAATAACAAGACGCCTGGCCACATATCTGGGGTCTTCACCTGAATGAAGCATCCTGGCCAGCCAGTAAAGGGCAGCGTCAGGATCGCTTCCTCTCATACTCTTGATGTAGGCAGATATTATGTCATAATGCCAATCACCTGTCTTGTCGTAGAAAAGCACCGGGCTCTGGGTTACTTCAAGGGCCTTTTCCAGTGACAAAACCCTTTTCCCATCTACGGCATCGCTTGCATTGTATATGGCTTCAAGCACATTCAGGGCAGTCCTGCCGTCCCCTTTAGAGTATCCGACAATGTGCTCAAACACTTTGTCCTCCAGTTCTAACCCTGGCCTTTTTCCCGAACCCGCACCGGCTGCCTGCTCTTCATTTCCGGCTATTTCCTCACCTGCCATAAGCCCCCTTCCCTGGTCGCTTACAGCTCTTTCAATAATAGTCCTTATGTCAGACGGCGATAAGTGCTCAAACCTGAAGACCCTCATTCTTGAAAGAAGAGCCGGATTTACTGAAAAGTACGGATTTTCTGTGGTGGCGCCGATTAGTATGATTGTTCCGTTTTCCACATGGGGCAAAAAGGCATCTTGCTGGGCCTTGGTAAACCGGTGGATTTCATCAAGAAAGAGAATTGTTCTTTGCCTGGCCTTTCTGGCTTCCTTTGCAAAACCTGCAACCTGCCTGACGTCTTGCACACCTGAAGTGACTGCTGACAGTTCTTTGAAGTAAGATCTGGTTTTTGAAGCGATCAAACGGGCAAGGGCAGTCTTTCCGGTACCGGGAGGGCCCCAGAAAAGCATTGATACAATCCTATCTTCTTCTATCATTTTGCGAAGCGCTTTCCCGGGGCCCATGAGTTCCTCTTGTCCGATAAACTCGTCAAAGTCCATGGGAGTCATTCTTAAAGCCAAAGGGGCACCTGGAGGAGGGGTAAGTCCAATACTGCCCTCCAATCCCTTTCCGGCACGGCCCGGCCCGGTGGAACCCGTGGTTCCAGGCACACTGCCCGGGCCCTGATCCTGGTTATCCCACAGACCTTTTTGGTTCATCCTTTCAATGCATCCTTTGTGCGATTAATTGCCTCATCAATGTCCTCAGAAGACACATCGTGGTGAGTAACCATTCTGACTTTATAGGGCAATGATGCGTTAAACAGCACTCCTCGCTCCTTCATAAATGCTGAAAAGGCAACTTCGTCCATACCGGTGCCCTTTGTCCCTACAGCTACCATATTGCTCTGGACAGTGCTCATGTCTATGTCAAGCCCTGGAATTTGTGCAAGGCCCAGGGCAAGCTTTTTTGCATTGGCATGATCCTCAGAAAGGCGGGATACCATTTTCTCAAGGGCTATTATGCCCGCAGCAGCCAGAACACCTGCCTGGCGCATTCCGCCTCCCAGGAGTTTTCTGCACTTGCGTGCCCGATCTACAAATGATTTTGGGCCGGCCACCAGTGAGCCCACAGGGGCACACAGGCCTTTGGACAGGCAGAACTGGACTGAATCAGTGTACCGGGTAACCTCTTTGACATCAACACCTAAAGACGTTGCCGCATTGAAAACTCTTGCCCCGTCAAGGTGAACCGAAATCCCCTGTTCCTTTGCAAGGTTGAAGATCTCCTTCATGTTGTCAAGAGGAAGCACGCACCCGCCTGACCTGTTATGGGTGTTTTCCATACATATCAAAGTGGTTCGCGGGAAATGAATGTTGGCACTTCTTACAGCATCCCTTACTTCCCTGGGATCCATGGCACCGTGATGCCCGGAAACAGGCCTTATCTGAACCTGGGACAAAACTGCAGGGCCGCCAACTTCATACATATAAATATGGGCAGAAGACTCTAAGATGATCTCGTCTCCCCGGTTAGTCCAGGCCATTATTGATACTTGATTGCCCATTGTTCCTGTGGGGACAAACACCGCTGCTTCTTTACCGGTTATTTCTGCCCCAAGGGCCTCCAAACGGTTTATAGTCGGGTCTTCGCCGTAAACATCATCGCCTACTTCAGCTCTGGCCATGGCTTCCCGCATCTGGGAAGTTGGTTTGGTTACTGTATCTGATCGCAAGTCTATGATCTTTTTCCCCACCTGAAGCCCCCCCAATTTTCATACAATCCCGAAAAAGTTACTCGTCCAAAAGGCCTGCTCTGTCTGCAAGTCTCTGAACCCACTTTATGAACTCATCTTTGGTTCTTCCAGTGAACCGCTCAACCGGATTGGTTCCTGAAAATCCGATTACCGTCGGCAATGTCATAATTCCAAACTTCTGGGCCAGACTTGTTTCTTCATCTACGTTAACTTTGAAAAAATTGATCTTTCCCTGGTACGTACCTTGAAGATCTTTCAAAGATTGATTGATTACCTCCGATAATTTCTTGCACGGCATGCACCATGGAGCCCAAAAATCAACTACCGACGCCCTTGCTGATGATATTTCCCTGTCAAAAGTCTTCGCTGTGACATCTTTCATCCCAACGTGGTTCTCTCCTGAGATCATACAACCTTCCTCCTGGTTATATATGGCAACGACTGAAAGCCGGGGCCTTCACTCATTGCTTCGGGATTCAAAATTTCTAGATTAACCCTTCAATCTCCTTTCTAAATTCAAAAACAGACACCCAACGGCCTTCCGGGTGTCTTCAGGGCTTCCGCTGTTATCAATAACCTTGCAGGCACGCCTGGCCTTGTCTTCAAGGGGCATCTGAGCCCTGATTCTTCTAAGAGCTTCTTCCCGGGTAAAGCCATCTCGTTCCATAAGCCTTGTAACCTGAGTATCAGAGTCTACAGCAACAACCCATACCTCATTGCAAATCTTGTCCAAACCTGTTTCAAAAAGCAAAGGCACATCCAGCACCACAAACGAAGTCTTTAACATAGTCTCCGGATCCCGGGCCAGAGCCTTCAGCATATTGTTGATACGGCCTATAACAAGAGGATGTACTATGGTGTTCAGAAGGGACAGGGCTTTGTTGTTACCAAAAACGATCTGCCCCAGTTTCTTTCGATCGAGAGATCCCTCACAGTTAACCACATCCTGGCCAAAGGTCTCCGCGATTTGCTCAAAGCCGGCCGAACCTGGCAAAGTAACCTGGTGTGCCACCTCATCTGCATCAATCACATAGGCACCAAGGTGTCTCAGGAAATTGGAGACTGTGCTCTTACCTGTGGCTATTCCTCCTGTAAGCCCAACTACATATACTCCTGTGCCCTTATTGTGATTACACATGGTACCAGCTGGCTCCTACATCGATCTCAACTTCCAGGGGCACGCTGAGTTCCATGACTCCCTCCATCTCCTGTCTGACCATCTGTTTTACACGTTCCTTTTCTGAAGGGATAATCTCAAAAATCAGTTCGTCGTGAACCTGAAGAATCATTCTGGAACTCAGCCTTTCCTGGGAAAGGCGTTTGTAGATCCTGACCATGGCAAGCTTGATTATGTCAGCAGCACTTCCCTGTATAGGGGTGTTAATTGCGGTTCTTTCAGCAAATCCACGTACGGTTCTAAGCCTGGAATGAATGTCAGGTATGGGCCTCCGCCTGCCCAGAATAGTGGTTACGTAACCGGTTCGCCGGGCTCCGGTAATCATATTGTCCATATACTCTTTGACCATTGGGTACCTGTTGAAATAGGTTTCAATGAACTTCCTGGCCTCTTCTCTTGAAACCCCTGTATTTCGAGCCAATCCAAAATCTGAGATCCCGTAGATTACCCCGAAATTCACTGCCTTGGCTTTGTCTCTGAGCTCAGAAGTCACTTGATCCTGGGAGACTCCGAACATTTCAGAAGCTGTCTTTTTGTGAATATCTTCTCTGTGTCTGAAAGCGGCAATCATTGATGGATCTTCAGATATGTGGGCCATAACCCGGAGTTCAATCTGAGAGTAATCTGATGCCAAAAACAAACGGCCCGGTTCAGGAACAAATATGCTTCTAATTAACTTCCCTAGGTCACCTCTCACAGGAATGTTTTGCAGATTCGGCTCGGCACTTGAAAGCCTCCCTGTTGCAGTAACAGTTTGGTTAAATGTAGAATGAATCCTACCTGTTACAGGATTAATCACACTTTCAAGTACATCGAGGTACGTGGACTTGAGCTTAGCATAATGTCTGTGCTCAAGGATTATTCCGGGCAAGGGATGAACCGATCTGAGAGTCTCAAGTACCTCAGCATCGGTGGAATAACCGGTCTTCGTTTTCTTAACAGGAGTAAGATTTAGTTTTTCAAATAAAATGCGGCTGAGCTGTTTCGGAGAACCAAGGTTAAACTCTTCTCCGGCAATCTCATATGCATCTTTTTCAAGTTCACTCAGCATCTGAGCAAATTGATTTCTCAAAGCCCTTCCCTTTTCAATATCTACACCAATTCCCAAAGCTTCCATGGAGGCCAATACCTCGATCATGGGGAATTCAACTTCTCTTGCCAGATCCCATAAGCCTTGCTTTTCCAAATCGGCCTTCATTTCTCGTGCAAGCCGCGGCCCACTGAGTAGGGCTCCCTTGGCCAAATGTACCAGGTGTGCCTTTCGAGCCTCTTCTGTGGACCTCTCGGCTTTGGGCAGCCTGTCAATAGAAGCAGGCATGTCTTCAGCCAGATAATTCTTAACCAAATCATCAAGCCAATAGGTAGTCCTTGTGGGATCGAGCAAATAAGCAGCTACCATAGCATCAAACTCAAAACCGCTTAAATGAATTCCTTTGTGAAAACACATTGNNAAGAGGGCCAAATTGATTCCACATAATTTCCTGGTAATCCTGGGAACTGACTCGGCCGGCATGGCGAAAATCAACGAGATACGGACGATCCCCGGCAGAAACCCCCATGACTTCAGGCCATAAAAAGTGTTTTGTGACCTGACTGTCAATATTATTCCTGCCTGCATAAACTGATAGCTGCCCGGCCTTTAGCACTTGCATCGAAAACGCCTTAAGTTTATCCTCTGAGTCTATTACCTCAAACTCACAGGGTAGTCGCTGATTGGTTTCAACTGAGAGCTCAGGCTGAAAAGGCTCCTGGCCCGGTGCTCCGTGCCCGGTAGTATGTTCGAGTTCCAGGCTGCCTGCTTGTTCAAACCTGGTGAGCCTGTTAAGCAGACTGTGGAATTCCATTGCTGTGAAATACTCCCTTGCCCGGCCAACATCGAATCCCTTCCATCTTGCGGTTTCATAATCAACATGACACGGTGCCTGACACGAAATCACCGCAAGCTGTTTGGAAAGATAGGCTAAATCCTTTTGTTCGCGTAAAAGCCTTTGGGTTCTTTTCGGAGTTACTTCATCGATGTTTAGAAAAATGTTTTCGATATTTCCATATTCTTGCAGGAGCTTTACTGCGGTCTTTTCGCCTATGCCCTTTACACCGGGAATATTATCAGATTGGTCGCCTGCAAGCCCCTTGAGATCAGGGATCTGCTCAGGCCAAACTCCCATGTCATTTTTCACGGCATCTTTGTCATATTCCCTGGTTTGGGTGATTCCCCGGACAAAAAGAATCACTTCCCTGTTGTCGCCGGCTAACTGCAAGCAATCACGATCCCCTGAAAGAATGCTAACCCAAAACCCTTCCTGACTGTACTTGTATGCCAGAGTACCTATTATGTCATCAGCCTCAAAGCCGGGTAGTTCCAAAAAGGCCAGTTTGAGTGCGGAAAGAGCTTCCTTTAACACAGGCATTTGCACCTTAAGCTCATCAGGGCTTGGTTTCCGAGTGCCCTTATATTCCTTGTATTCAACATGCCTGAAGGTAGGCGAAGGATGATCGAAGGCACAGATAATGTATTCAGGTTTTCTTTCATCTAATAAGCGCAATAGCATGGTAAGAAATCCATAAACAGCGCCTGTTGGTACACCTTTGCTTGTGGAAAGCGGGGGAAGTGCGTAAAAAGCGCGGTTGGCCAGAGAATTGGCGTCTACCAGAAGAAGTCGTTTGCCATCCATATCACTGTCACCCCTTGATAGTCTTTACACCAGTATATTGTTCGTGCAAGAGCTTGGCAATTTAGCATGATACAGCCAACCCAAGAGGGCCCGAGTCAAAAAGGCGGCAGGTTACCTGCCGCCATACTTGACAACACTTCCTCAAAGAGTCTTTCAAGGCCTTTTGCGAATTACCTGCCTTACAACCAAATAAATCACAGCAATCACTATCACAAACGGAGATATCTGGGCTGCAAACAAGAAAAGTTTCTTCCATGCGTTAACGAAAACCCTCCAGATTTCACCCCATGGAGAAGGTTGGATCTTACGCCCTTCTTCAACTATGGCCATTGATAAAAAAGACATAGAGGATGATTTCTCCAAGACATTCTGCTGGCCTTTCATACTTTCTATGTCCGCCCTAACCCGAGAAAGCTCACCTTCAACCTGAAGGAGCTCACCTACTGTGTTTGCGTTTCCGAGAATATGCAACAGCCTTTGCTCCTGCACTTCTTTGCTTCGAATTCTGGCATCAAGATCGTAGTACCTGTCAGTTACGTCCTGCACTGAAGTGTCTGACCTGGTGACCTCACCCAGGGCTGATATCTCCTCAATGGCTTGATCCAGGCTCTCAGCAGGTATCCTTGCTGACACCCAAAAGGTAGTATTCTGGTTTTTGTCCTGGGCAACAGACATAGAAGAAGATTCTATATATCCTCCATGTTTTCGAACAACATGTATAACTTCCTGGGATGCAACATCCACGCCACCACGGTGGACCTGGAGGGTTAGGTCAGCATGCCTTATGAGTTTCCGCTCAATCCCTGTCTCGTGTAAATCGCTCAGAGAGTTTGAAGCAGCCATTTTTTGATCTGAAGATTCGGCCGCGCTGTCAGAGAGCGGACTCCCGTCAGACTCAAGCATTGCCCGGCCTCCGGTTGTAAGGCCATAGGTTTCGCCGCCTTCTTCAGGCGATAGAGGCGCCTGAGCAGTGCCGCTGAAAAGCCCAGGCTCACCGGCATCTTCAAACTGTCTTGGGGCTCCATCAGGTGCGCTTGACTTTGCACCCCAAGAACCATATCGCACAAGAAACACAGTGCCTGCTGAAGAAATTATCATCACAACTAGGCAAGCAGCCAGAACCAGGCCGGCCCGTCTGAGCCAACCGGGCCTGCTGGACGATTTAATAGGACTCCATATATTCCTGATGTGTTTCCCGAATACAGCTGCCGGCCTTTGTTTTTCACTTCTGGCCTGTTTACACACAGCTGCCATGACTCTTGTGTGTAGCGAAGGTGGCGGTTCAAGTTCAGGAAGGGACTCAAGGGCAAGTTTAACCTGCCGAAGTTCTTCCAGTCCAGCCGCGCAAGAACTGCACGATTGCAGGTGGTTTTCAACAAGATTATGAACGTCGGGTTCAAGTTCTCCATCCAGATACGAAGATAAAAACTCTGAAGCATCACGGCAAGTCACTTTTCACCCCTCCTTTCGTCTCGTTTGACGTTAGAAGGAGGAATTTGTTCCGCCTCGAGAAGTTTTCTCACAAGGTTTCTGGCTCTGTGGATTCTTGACTTAACTGTACCCAAAGAAATATCCAATATCTCTGAAATCTCTTTGTACGAGTAACCCTGCACATCACACAGAATAAGAATTGTCCGGTAATGGGAATCCAGGTCGTTTAGAACCCCAAGCACTCGTTGCCCCAAAAATTGGCTTTCAACTATGTCTTCGGTACTGTCCCCTGAATCCTCAATCTGCCTTTGCACCTCTGAATCAGGAAACACTACAGGTGCATCCAGAGAGTATACTTTTACCTTCCTGTTCTTTCGCAGATAGTCTAAAGAAGCGTTGACGCATACTCTGTATATCCAGGTAGAAAACCGGCTGTCACCGCGAAATTCGGGCAGGGCCTGATAGGCCTTAAGAAAAACATCCTGTACTATGTCCATGGCATCTTCGCTGTTAGATACCATGCGAAAAGCAATATTATATAAGCTTTTCTCGTAAGCCGTTACCAGGGCTTCAAAAGCTTCAATGTCACCTTTAGATGCTTTCTCAACAATAACTTCTTCATTTGAAAAAG
>MTKW01012453.1_pt1 | contig 19430 bp, 18 predicted proteins | sample 1042761 | NCBI WGS metagenome assembly MTKW01 (sample SAMN06205366, study PRJNA360243) | anaerobic digester metagenome | biome: Wastewater treatment plant; feature: Anaerobic digester sludge; material: sludge; isolation source: anaerobic digester fed with sludge from wastewater treatment plant ... | reverse complement strand
TTCCATAACCTCATAGCAGCATCCCACCATTAGCAGTCTAGTTTTCACTCTAGCTATATGCACAATTCGCCATAGTATGCGCTTTATCCTTCCAGCCAACTTCATTTCCTAAAAGACAACCCCACCTGCGATGGGTGGGGGCAGGGATTCACTTTAGTTCTAAGGGGAATAGCCCTTGGGCAAGGCTCGAGCCCGAAGCAGACTTGACAGCTTATCCTGCCCATGCGGACCATGCTTTATATCAATTACCACAAAATCAAACCCACCCTCACCCAAGATCTCAACTGACTCTGGCCCTGTAAGCCAGATAAAGGTTTCAAATGCCGGCTTCTCAGCTTCTAACAACCGCCCACTCGATTCTTTCTCATACCAAGTCTTCATTTCCTTGTTTACTAGCATACGACAGCCCCTACCAAACAACCGGTAGGGGCTCTCTTCTCACGTTTCGCTTTGACTTGTTATCCCTAATATTTCCTCTCTACATGCTCTGCTATACGACGCACTGCTTCTCGTAAGTTTTCGTCAGAGTTCGCAAAGGACAGGCGCAAGAATCCTTCACCCATGCTGCCAAAAGCAGACCCCGGCACAGTTACTACACGAGCTTCGCGCAATAACTCTTCAGCAAACTCCTGTGAGGACTTTCCAAAGGCCTTAATGTTAGGGAAAGCATAAAACGTACCCGGCGACTTTTGGCAACGGAACCCTGGTATTTGATTCAGCCCGTCGATAAGAATAAAACGTCTCCTGCCATAATCATTTGAGCTTGCCCCGGTTCAATAGACAGCAAACATAGGGTATTCCTCTCGATTTCACAGTTTCTCGCATCATGCTGCTTCTTTTATACAGACCTGCTCATACTCAACAGGGGACATATACCCAAGAGCAGAGGTAGACGGGTCCGGTTGTAGAAGACTTCTATATACTCCAAAAATAGCGTGGCGGGCTTCAGCTCTTGTTTTGAAACGGCTATAAATCAGATCCTGTTTAAGTGTCCCGAAAGACGGTTCCATACAAGCATTGTCAAAACAGTTCCCTTTGCGGCTCATACTGCTAATCATTCCCAAACCCTTTAATGCCTGTTGATACTCTTTGCTGGCATACTGACTTCCACGATCAGAATGATGAATAAGTTGGTCGATATAGCTTTGCGGCCTGAGTAAGAGCATGTAACACTAATTGGCGTGTCATGGTGCTGTCCATGGCCCAGCCCACAATCTTTCGCTAAATAAGTCTAAAATGGCGGCCAGGTTCAACCAGCCTTCGTCTGTTGGAATAGACGTGATGTCGGCTACCCAAATATGGTTGGGTCGATCCGTAGTAAAGTTTTGTTTCAACAAGTTACCAGCAACTGAGAAGCTGTGCTTGGAAGTAGTAGTAGCTTTGTACTTTCTCTTCGTCTTGGCAGCAATGCCATTTTCTCGGATCAATCAGGCTACTCGGTTTTTGCTATATTTAGTACCTTACTTATTGAGTGCCTTGGTGACCCTGGGACTACCGTAGGTTTCTCGGGAAGCCTGATAGACTTTACGCATTTCTTTTAGCAACGCTATGTTCTGCTTCTCGCGGCTACTAGTAAGCCGCACGCCAGGCATAATACCCGCTTCTGGATACTCCTAAAACATGGTACATCTTCTCCACGCGAAATTCGAAGCGGTGTTCGTGAATAAACTCATAGGCTATTTCTGGTGTACTATGAAGATGGCCATGGCTTTTCCTTAAGATGTCGCGTTCCTTTTTAACATTTGTTAATTCCCGCTTCAATCTTCGAATTTCTTTTTCCTCCGGCGTCCCAGTGGTTTCCCTGCCCTTGCCGGGAAAAGCTATATCACCAAGCTTTTTTGCCTCAGCACGCCAGCGTGTAAGTACACTTTTGCTAATTCCCAGATCCTGTTTTGCTTGTTTTCCACTTGAATACGTAAGTTCTACGGCTTCGCGTTTAAATTCCTCACTGTATTGTCTCCTTGGCTTCCCCATGGACACTGCACCTCCCCGGTTAAATATGACACCTTATCTGCGTGTCTATCAAACCGGGGAAGGGCACTCTCTAGTGGCAGCCTCCCCGTTACCCTCTGTTTGCTTTTGCCGCGATGACAAGCATATATCCGTCCCTAATCGTCCGTAAGCTTAGGCATGTCCAAATAAAGCACGTGCCTTGGATTACATCTCCGTCTGCAAGTTCAGCAAGACCACGCGCTCCTCGAGGAATTCCTTAATGGAATACTTGCCACCGCTACGGCCATGACCGCTGGCGCTTCCAGCACCGCCGCCCGCAGGAATCATTGTATCCCAGGAATTGGAGCCTTCGTTAATGTTCATGGAACCAAAGTTATACTGATCAGCCATCATCAAAGCCTTGTCAAGATCCTTGGTGAAAATTGAGCCGAACAGGCGATACGGGCTTTTCTCAACCAATGCGGGGATCTCTGACTCATTCTTGAAGCGAATAAGCGGTAAGACCGGTCCAAAAGTCTCTTCGATATTAAGTAGCGTATCCGGGCTGACATGATCGAGTATAGTCGGCTCAATATAATGCTCCGTCGGGCTACCCGGCTGGCGGCCGCCTCCTGTCACAACTTTGGCGCCTTTCTGAATGGCATCCTCGATATGGGTGAGGACAATGCCGACGGTATCCATTAAATGCATCGGTCCCATAGTCGTCTTGGGATCGAATGGATCACCCAAAACATAATCGCTCATCTTGGAAAACATGATCTCCACCAGTCGATCAGCAACAGAATCATCCACCAGCACACGCTCGGTACTGGTGCAGATCTGGCCCGCATTGGTAAAGCTGCCGCGCATCAACTTTTCTGCAGCGAGCTCTAAGTCCGCGTCTTTAAGAACAATGCTGGGGCCGTTACCGCCAAGCTCCATCATCGTAAATTTAGCTGCGCGGGCGCAGATCCTGTGGCCCGTTTCAGTTGAACCAGTGAAGCCGATCCCAACCACCAAAGGGTGCATTGCCAGCGCATCGCCGACCACAGGGCCGCTGCCAATTACCATGGAAACAAAGCCGGCGGGAACTTTGGCGTCTTCAATACATTTCATAAATGCGCTGCATACCGCAGCTGTCGAGGTGGCTGGTTTCCAGATAATGGGGCAACCTGCCGCCAGGCCCGGAGCAATATAATACACGACCGCACTGGAGATTGGATAGTTCCATGGGGTAATGATACCGAACACGCCTTTGGGCTTGTGAAATACCAAGCAACGCCTGTTTCGTTCGCGAAGAGGTACGATCACCGAATCCATCCACTTAATCTGCTCGGCGCACTCGCGGAAGGCGAGCGCACTTCCGCTTATTTCGCCTAGGGCTTCGCGATAAGGCTTGCCGTGTTCTTCTGAAAGCAGCTTCGCGATCTCTTCATGGTGTGAATCAATAGCGTCAGCGATTCGCACCAACATTTCCGCTCGCTCAAACACAGTCATATCATACAGCTGTTTCCGCACGCGTTGGGCAGCCAGAACCGCGCGATGCACATCTTCCGGAGTACCCATGACAATCTGTCCAATCACCTTGCCCGTTGCAGGGTTTACCACATCCTTTGTAGCGCCAAAACCTCCGTCCCACCGACCATCGATATACATCGGGTAAGTCATTCTTCTACCTCCTTATACAACAAACAACAAACACATATTGCTGCCTTGCTCACGTGCCAATCAAAAAGCTTACCTTCAATACCACATATGGATTCTGGTCAACCTGGACAATTACATGGCCATGCCAACATATAAATCAGCAGGCAAAACACCCTGCTGACACTCACACAGCAGCTATGCGTCGAACGCATCGCTAGCCCCGGCCAATTAACAACCTGCACCTGATGGCTACTAGCCCCATAGGATTCCAGGCCACCGTACGCCAGTCACCCTAACTCTCAAGGTTATAATCCCCTCCATCAATCTAATAGCACCGTTGGATGTCGGTAAGCACCTTGTTACAGATACAATCTCACCATACGCCGCTCTCAGAAAGATCCCCATATCGGTTTCCGTTGCCGCTAACAGATTAACCTCCCGTAAGAACCTATAATGGACCCAGGAAATGAGACACGATTTGGCAGGGAAAATGCGACACCAGCGTCGAACTATTCAGGATCGAAAGGAGCGCAAAGCCCATACCAAGAAAACGGTATTCCCCACAAGAGAAATTACAGATATTTATCGAAGCCCTCGCAGGTTGACAGCCCTGAGCTTGCGCCTAAAGCAACGAACGATAGTTCCACGTACAACCGCTACTACAAGAGTAAGCCACCCTCCACCCCTACCGAAACTTCGGACCTGTCTTCTTGATCCCAACTGCAAATCAATACTTCTTCCTTATATGCTCTGCTATACGACGCACTGCTTCTCGTAAGTTTTCGTCAGAGTTCGCAAAGGACAGGCGCAAGAATCCTTCACCCATGCTGCCAAAAGCAGACCCTGGCACAGTTACTACACGAGCTTCGTGCAATAACTCTTCAGCAAACTCCTGTGAGGACTTTCCAAAGGCCTTAATGTTAGGGAAAGCATAAAACGTACCCGGCGACTTTTGGCAACGGAACCCTGGTATTTGATTCAGACCGTCGATAAGAATAGAACGTCTCCTGGTGTAATCATTTACCATTTGCTGAACGGGCTCGTTAGGTCCATTTAGAGCTGCCACAGCAGCCTTTTGCACAAATGCTGCTAAACAAGAGGCTATGCCTTCTTGGATTTTTGGCATCTGTCCAACAATTTCTCCGTCAGCTAACAGATACCCGATTCTCCATCCGGTCATGGCATAGGTCTTAGAAAAACTGTTGATTACTATCGTACGTTCCATCATGTCAGGTAATTGGGCGATGCTGTAATGGGAACAACCCTCATAAATGATTTTTTCATAAACCTCATCACTGTAGACTAATAAATCATGACGAGTAACCACCTGGGCCAAAGCTTCCAAGTCTTCTCTTCCTAACACTGATCCCAAGGGATTGCTGGGTGAGTTCAGAAGGATAGCTTTGGTTCGCGGCGTAATCGCATTTTCTACATCGCCAGCCTGCAATCTAAATCCATTCTCTTCTCGAACCGGTACAGGTACAGCTTTTGCCCCCAGGAGCATTATCTGCCCAAGATAGGCGGGAAAACAGGGATCAGGTACAATTACTTCATCTCCGGGGTTTACCGTAGTTACCATGGCAAGGTACAAAGCTTCCATAGCCCCCACAGTAATCATTACATTGTCTACCGTGTAGTTAAGCCCGAAATCTCGTTCATACTTAGCAGCAACAGCTTGCCGTAACTCAACCAATCCGGCATTAGGCGTATAGTGGGTCAGTCCCTGATCAAGCGCCTCTTTAGCAGCTTCTACAATGTGCGCAGGTGTATCAAAATTTGGCTCACCCAAGCACAGACTCACCACATCATCGTACTCCACGGCCAAATCAAACATACGTCTGATCCCGGAGCGGGGATAATCACGTGCAACCTGGGATAAAACATGCATATGCAACACCTTTTCCTCCACATATCTCTTGTCACGTACTATTGCTTGGTCTGTCCTTAGAACTTCCTTCCCCTAGCTCGATTTCTATTTCCTTTTCTATCTTACTGTTACGTGCACCATATAGGAGCCTAGTAACGTTAGAATTCACGCACACATGATTAAGTATTATTTCAATTCTATCTCCGATCTGTAGGTGTACAGCATCAAAATCATAACGGAGATAACCATGTTCCTCATTTAGTTTGACAACATGTACACCCGGAAAGTTTGTTGTTCGGCCAAACTCATTGTCTCCAGGCGCCTTGTCACTTGTAAGGGTCTTAGAACCTGCATCAATGGTAGCTAACCCTGTTAATGGTTTGCTAACAACTGTGGCGAGTATTCGTAAGGCACGTCATTTTCTTTTGCAGTTCCTAAACATAAAGCAGATACATCGTTGAATACTTCGGCAATGCCTGACATCTGATCTAGAGCCAAAAACCAAGGACTAGGTCCACCACTGCGGACCGTAGTCTTGAAGCCATCTTGTTTCAGTATCTCGGCTGCATTGCTAAGTAGTCTTTTTCCACAGCAACTTCTTGATGCAGTCTCCTTAATCTTTCTATTCTTTCACGACCAACAATAGGAAAAGCAATGAGGACATCTGAAATACCATATCTAACCATAACTTCCGCTTGAGATATCCCAGCAACGGTAATACCTTAACACCCTGTATCTAATTGTTTGCGTGGCAAATAGACCGATTCATGTGCTTTGATATGTGGACAATGCTTAACACCGTACCGTTTTGCAAGCAAAGCAGTCTGAGATGTTACGTTCTACAATATCAAGGTCTACTATTGTATTGGTACCGGGCTGGGGACATCATAAATATGGATAAAAGCACGCCCTGTATAGTGTTAATTACAAATGGCTATTGCCTCTATTTCAACGCATAATCCTTCCGAAAACCTGCCGACCTGAACTGTGCTCCGTGCTGGCGGATTGACCACAAAGAACTCCTTGTACGCCTTGTTAAAATCATCGAACCTATCTATGTCATCAATAAAGACTGTCGTCTTCACTACCCTATCTAGAGAACTGCCCCCTGCTTCAAGAATGTTGGCCATGTTTCTAATGGCCTGCCGAGTCTGCGCAGCTATGTCTCCGCGAGCAACTAATTGACCACCAGAAGGATCGACACCCGTAATTCCCGAAACAAATATAAAGTTGTTTGCCCGAATTGCCTGAGAATACCATCCTCCAGGTTGAGCAGCAGACGTTGTTTTAACTACTTCCTTTTTCACATTTTCTCCTCCTCCATTAATTGCCTCTTCAATACACCTAATAATTTTCGATGCATGCCGTAATTACATCTTCGGCTATTACTCAAGGCCAAAACTAACTTTGGTCTTTTGTTGCTTTGCCCGCCGTGCCCTTGAAAACTAACGGTCGTTTTCCACAAGGTCATTTCCCACGATCCAGTAAGCTATTCGGCGTTTTTAGCCCATGTCCCGTTATGACAGCAATAATGGTATCAAGAGGTGATACGATGTCGGTGTCAATCAGTTTCTTCACTCCTGCTAAGCAAGAAGCTGCTGTGGGCTCCGCAAAAACACCCTCTTCTTTGGCTAGCCGTCTTCCTGCATCCAGAATCTCCTCATCATCTACCGTAATTGCTAACCCCGCCGACTTTCTGATGACATTCAAGGTGGTTGTGCCATCTTCTGGATAGCCTATAAGTGGGTCAGCAATTCCGGAAGCAACGGTGTCTATTTTTTCAGGCCATGCTTCGACAGTTTTGCTACCTCTGTTGAATGCATGCGCAATTGGTGCGCATGATTCTGATTGCACACCTACCATCCTGGGTAATTTGGACACCAATCCTAAAGCAACTAGCTCTGTAAACCCCTTATAAGTCCCAACCAGCAAAGGTCCAGCCCCGATTGGTATTGCTATCCAGTCTGGTACGTTGCCACCCATCTGTTCCCAAATTTCATAAGCTACAGTCTTGTCACCTTCAACAGTATACGGGTTATAAAACGTAGATGTCACATTAACCCAACAAGGCATATTTGAGCTTTCCGCTGCTGCTCGAAATGAATTGCTGTAGGGCCCACTCACCTCGTTCACTTGCGCTCCATGAGACAAAGCCTGTTCAATTTTGTTCTCTGGAGTGTTTTTGGGAACATACACAACGCATCTAAGCCCCGCTCTTGCTGCATAAGCAGCAGCTGAAGCTCCTGCATTGCCAGAAGATGCAATTACAATAGTCTCCGCCCCTTCTTCCACAGCTTTGGAAACTGCTACTGACGTTGGCCGATCCTTAAAAGAACCAGTCGGGTTGTGGCTTTCTAGTTTCAAGAACAAATTTCTTAAGCCTAAGCCTCTGCCGGTATTATCAGCCCTTAGTAGCGGGGTGCCCCCTTCGCCCAAGCTAACTACACGAGATGTTTTTCCTAAAGGCAACAGCTCGGCATACTTCCATATACTGGATAATTCTCTTGTAAACATGGATTTACCGACTTGCTTTATTTTATTGTAATCATAAAACACTTCAAGTAGCCCTTTGCATTCGGTGCAATGATAGCGATTGTCTAGAGGATAGGTCTTCTTACACTTCCTACAAATTAAACCTTGTGCATACAACGTACATCCTTCCTTTTGATCATATTGCCAGCACCAAGAAATGTTTGGTGCCAGAATTCACATTATACTGCTGCTCTTGATGCAGTTGCACTAAGCATGAGTTTTTCTTGGGTAGCTTCTGCAGCAGAGTATCTACCCGTGATCCTACCTTCGTGAAAAACAACTATGTTGTCACTTACCCCAATAATCTCAGGCAACTCCGAAGATATCATCAGTATCGCCATACCTTGTTGCGCCAATTGTTCTATCAACTTGTGTATTTCCGCTTTAGCTCCGACATCTATACCCCTCGTCGGTTCATCAAGTATTAGCAAGCTAGGTTTCCGTGCTAACCATTTCGCTAAGCACACCTTCTGCTGGTTTCCTCCACTAAGGTTTCGCAACTTCTGAGTTAGTGTCGGTGTTCTTATATCAAAAGTCGAAACAAACTTTGAGGCAATATCAGTCTCAAGCTTGGAATCAATCCATCCCCTACGAGAAATTGAAACTAGTAGCGGTAATACTATGTTCTCTTTTACAGACATCAGAGGTACAAATCCATCTCTTCGTCTATCCTCTGGCACAAGTCCTATTCCCACTCCTATAGCATCACGTGGATGACTAAGCTCGCATTTCGTTCCGTTTATGACAATCTCACCAGAATCGTATTCGTCCAATCCGAAAATACATCGTGCCACTTCTGTTCGCCCAGCTCCCATTAGTCCACTTATCCCAAGTACTTCGCCCTGTCTTACTTTAAAACTTATGTTTTCAAAAACTCCATGCTTTGTTAAGTTATTAACCTCTAAGACCACATTACCAATTCTTGCTTTCTCCCGTTTGAAAATATCCCCTAATTCTCGGCCAACCATCATTCTAATTATTTCGGCCTCATGAACGTCTTGAATTCTCTTTGTTGCTATATGTTGGCCATCGCGCAAAACGGTAACAACGTCGGCAATTTCGAAGATCTCTGGCATCCTATGAGAAATGTACACTACGGCAATGTTGTTTTTTCGTAGTTTATCAATGACCTCGAATAGTCTTTCCTTATCATCTTCTGTTAGCGCTGACGTTGGCTCATCCATAAAGATAATCCATGCTTCAGAACTCAGTGCTTTACATATTTCTACCACTTGCTGTTCTCCAACGGATAAATCTTTTACTTTAGTTCTCACATCGATACGTAGATTCAGCTTATCCAAAACTTCTCTCGCTTTTCTATTCATCATGTCCTGATCCAATAATGCCTTTGACTTTACTATTTCCTTTCCTAGAAAAATGTTCTGTGCTATCGAGAGCTCCGGTATTAACGAAAACTCTTGATGAATAACACTAATTCCTAACTCCTGTGATACGTGAGGGCTCCCTATCTTTACCTTGCCGCCATTAATAAATATGGAGCCAGTATCATTCTTATAAATGCCCGCCAAAATTTTTACGATAGTCGACTTACCAGCTCCATTCTCCCCTACCAAGGCGTGTACGGTACCGCTCTTTATTGCGAAGGTTACGTTATCTAACGCTTTCACCCCAGGGAAATACTTAGAAATGTTTTTTATTTCTAGGATTCTTGGGTCTGAAGGTGTCAACGCAACCTTAGTGTTATCATGCTTCTGTTCTTTTTCCGTCTTTACGGTTATGCGGCTGCCTTTTTTACTCATTATGTCCACAGTCACAGCCGCGATGATCATGAGTCCTTTCACTATATATTGGACATATGGTGATAGTCGCATTAGAGCTAGACCGTTAGCTAGAACCCCTACCAAAATTGCACCCAACAGTGTGCCTACGATACTTCCTTCTCCCCCACTTAAACTGGTTCCACCTAAAACAACAGCCGTTATGACTTCAAACTCTAACCCTAGACCTGCCCAAGGCTGTGCAGAGGTTAACCGACCAACAGTAATGATCGCACCAATACCAACCATTAGACCACATAAGGTGTAAACCTGGATCACATGTTTTTCCGTCAGTATACCTGACGCCCTTGCGGCACTTATATTTCCTCCCACTGCATAGGTATGCCGCCCAAAAATACTCTTTGCCATGACGTTATGGAAAAACACATAGGTAACAAGCAACGGGATAATAGTTGCAGGAATGGATTTAACTGATGCCTGACCTAGCCAATTGACTATCTCACTATCAACCCTTATGGAGGAAGCATTTGTCAAACCTAAAGCCAAACCCCGCGCTAGCGCCATTGTAGCCAATGTCGCCATGAAGGGCGGTATTTTATTCTTGCCTACCATATAACCATTTAAAAAGCCAATGATCGATGCGACCAACAATGCTGCCACTATACTAACAAAGGGGTTATGTGTCAGATTCAGCGTTATTGAAGTTACCGCTCCTGTTAGTGCAAGGCTAGAACCCACTGATAAGTCTATACCACCTGTTAGGATTATCAAACACATCCCCACTGCTACGATCGCTAGTACCGATGTCTGTCTCACTATGTTCATAATGTTCGTGATCCTAATAAATGCTGGATTAATAATGTAGAATCCAAGAGATAATAGAACAATAATCCCAAGCAAGACAAAGTATCTGTCAACGTCTTTATTCTTTATAATGGGCAATAGATGTTTATAGTCTACCTCCACCATAAGCTTCTCTCCTTCAAATGTGGACATTAAAGCGTAGCGGAACTGGGGCTACTAGAATTTTCTAAATAGCCCCAGTGGGATAATTTAGTCCTACCTTGGACCTAGCTCTTCACCATACGCATCGAATAATCGAATGCCTTCATCCGGTTCAACAAAGCTGGCGCCTTCGGGTTCTTTAAATCCATTATCCTTAAGTTGTCTCAGTGTATCCTCTTTGATAATAAAGTGTGTAGGTAGATATATTTTTTGCTCGAATTGTTCTCCTTTAGCAAGTGCGGCGCCTACTTTGATATTCCAATATCCCACTCTTTTTGCTCCAGTAAGCACATCAGCAACTATCTCGTCGTTCTTAATTAGTTCGCTTGACGCAGGTTCACCATCATAACTGTATACTTTCAGCTCTTCTAATCGACCAGCATTTTTTATTGCCTCAAGAGCGGCAAAAGTAACTCCATCGCTCACACACATAAAAGCGTCGATTTCCGGAAACGAAGTCAGCCAGTTTTCTGTTACTTGCATCCCTTTTGCAGGGTCGTAATCAGAAGGTTGAATAGCAAGGACTTCGATATTAGGATATTTCGCCACCGTGTCTTCGAAAGCAAGCTGTCTTTGGTCTGAAGTCCAGTTGCCCCGCGTCCCCACTAGTAGAACTACTTTACCTTCATACCCTATCTGTGCTGCCATCATTTCTGTTAACGTTGCGAAATTGTCGTAATCTGGATACAAGGTGTTTACATTGTGCGGTGTATCAACAAAGTTACCCATTGTCACAACAGGGATACCGGCTTCAGCTGCCTTGTTAACTGCAGGAATAATGCCTTTGTTGTCAATGGGGTCAATTAGAATACAGTCAACTTTTTGTTCAATAAAGTTTTCAACTATGGCTAGTTGTTTCTCCAAACTCCCATCGACACTCTGCCAAATAATTTCTACTCCCCAGTCCTCTGCAGCTACTTTTCCTGCTTCCATCATCTGTATATAAAATGGATGGCCTAAACTAAACAACGCTACTCCGAGTACTGGCTTCTTGTCTGGCTGCTCACCATTCTGTACCGCTGCTTGGTTTCCACAACCTGTTACTAGACTTACTGTCAAGCACAATGCCAACATTAATACTGCTATTTTCTTCATAAATCAAACCCCTCCCAAGTATGATTTGTGGACCACGGAAATCTCAAACATGTAAAAATGGCACTTACCGGCATATACCGCCTCCCTTCCTGCAACTAATCAGTTTTCTACTATATGGGACTTTCTTGTTGCCTTTATAAGAATAATTCCTTTTTCCATGTGTAACGCCAATATGATCACGAGGCCCTTAAACACATCTTGAAACACTGCTGGAACATTTAGCAAGTTTAGTGTATTACCAATTGCACCCATAAGCACAACTCCAATGAACGTTCCGTGGACAGTACCTTTTCCACCGCTAATGCTTGTACCGCCTATTATCACTGCCGCTATAGAGTCTAGGAGAAGGCTAGGTCCCCCAATGTTCGGAGTTACAAGTGATATTCTGGCCATGGTTATAATAGCAGCTAATGTCATACAGACTCCTGACATTATATAAATGACCATTTTCCATTTTTCTATATTAATACCAGCTAGACGTGCCCCCTCCTCGTTGCCTCCAATTGAATAGGTGTAAACACCAAGCTTTGTTTTGTTCAATATCACATAACCTAGACAGTATGTTGCTATTAGTATTAGAAAGTTAATAGGAATTCCTAATATCATACCTCTCCCAAGTGCAGTAAAGAAAGGATGCCGTACAAAGATATACTTTCCTGCAGATACTGCATATGTTAATCCCTCTGCTATGGACATGGTTGCCAAGGTAACAACAAATGGAGGAATCCCGACTTTAGTAACAAGGAAACCATTGGTTGCCCCAATTGCCAAACCACACAATAAGGCTGCCATTACCGCAATCATAACATTATCATAAACACCATAAAGGACCCCTGTTACAATCCCTATCAATGATACACCCCAGCCTGCAGAAAGATCTGTTCCACCGGTAATTATTACAAAAGTTAACCCCAGTGAAACAATGCCCATAGGTACTATCTGCTGTGAAAGATTTACCAAATTGGTAATGCTTAAAAATCTGGGATTAAGTAATCCTGCAAAAATCGAAAATCCGATTAGGAAGATTAAGGGGCCATACCTCTCAAGAGCAGAAGAACCTGTCTTGGCATATGCACATTCATTTTTTTTCAAGATGAACCCCCCAAACCTAGTGTTTCAAGTACAAGACATGTATAAAATTCTGCAGCGTGCAGTACCTGTTCTATTTCAACAAACTCATCAACCGCATGAGCCTGGGATATGTTACCGGGTCCTATGATGACTGTCTCAATGTCCCTTCCTAAGAACAAGGATTGTTCGCATGTGGCCCTAAAGTGCCCAATGTTCGGTTTTCTACCAAAACACTCTTGAAAAGATCTGGATGCAATTTTGATCATCGCACTGTCCTTCTTCAAACAACCTGCTCCGCACCAAGTCAGATTTTCTACTCTGTAACGGGCCTCTTTGTCATTAGACTCTATTCCCCTGAGTATTGCTTGAAATTCATCTGACACATCTTCTAGACTTTCACCTGGTAATAGCCGCCTATCAATTACTATCTCGCATTTATCCGGTACAATATTAGACTTTTGTCCCCCACTTATGATACCTATGGATATCGTCGGCGGAGGGAGTAAGAAGTGATGAGCATTTCTTAATTCTTCTTCATAAATTAGAAGTTCATTGAGAACTTTGTTCATCTTAAGAATCGCGTTAGTTGCTTTTTCCGGCTCACTAGCATGCCCAGTAGAACCGTAAGCTGTGATTCTGAATGAGCAGCACCCTCGGTGTGCAATAGCCAATTCCATCTGAGTTGGTTCGCCTATTACAGCATATTGAACATTCTCGTATTCCTGAAGAAAAGCCTTCGTTCCCTTGTTGCCAACTTCTTCATCAGCAACAAAAGCAAGTATTAGTCTTCCTTTTATAGGAACCGCATTATCCTTCACCGTTTTCACTGCTGAAATCATTGCAGCCAACCCCGCCTTCATATCCGCGGCGCCGCGTCCATATATTCTACCCTTATCTATGGTTGCGTCAAAAGGAGGATGTTTCCAAGTTCCTACAGCTGGGACTACATCAAGATGGCCGTTTAATACTAACGTGGGCCCGTTTTGGCAACCACAAAGTTCTGCTATTACATTCAGGCGGTCCTCACTAACTGGCTGAAGCCTTACTTTGAACCCTTCTTCAGTAAGTAAAGCTGCAATGTGCCTAGCCAACTTAGCCTCTCGGCCTGGTGGGTTTTCGCTAGGTATTCGAATTAAATCACGGGTTGTGGAAATAAGATAGTCTCGATCAACTTTATACTCGGGTTGTATCATTCGCCAGTCTCCTCATTGCACATCATCCGCCACACATGAAAACTATAAACGCGACCTCATCGCCGTCCTTCAGCTTATAAGTAGAATTCTCCCCCCGACCATTCACAAGGACTGACACGTTTAGTTCATCGCTTTGTTGATTAACCAGCATAGCACTGAATTGCGGCCCATGCAACAAACATAGCACATCTATAAGTTCGGCAATCGTTGATCCAACCTGCAACTTAACATCTTCGCGTATACTATTAGTGCATATCGAAAGTGGGGCTGAGTACCTTACTAAGACTCTCATAGTAGTTTTAGTATCCACTCTAAACCAAGCTCCATTAGCTTTCCAGGACTCGGATTACCTGTTTCTTCATTCCAACCTGCCATAGCATAATACTCTGCCTTTGCCTCCTCGAGTTCTTCTCGCCCAACACAAAGCCCCGCAGATGGTCCTTCTTCAAGTCTTTCAAACAGTCTTTCTGGCAGAGTGTCGTCCTTAGCACTAAATCCTTCCCTTGTGTTAAATGCGCGCATTAGATTCGTACGACGTTCTCCTACTTGCATTAGCTCCCAGCTACTTACATTCCAACCCGTTATAGCTCGAACAATCTGAACCAAATGGTTCATGTCATACAGGAACACCGTTCCGTACCCATAGACACAGACAGTCAAGGTGTCCATAAGGCTAAAATACTGCTGGGTGTAGTAGATCATCCGAACTTTGTCTATCTCAAGTGAGGTAGTTGATACCGGAGTAGGCAAGCCATAAGCTTTCATTCTATCTTTGAATAATTCTGGGGCGTCTGGAGCTAATGCAGGATCTTGATCAGTTGAAACATGATCTGCGCCAAAGGGGTTAACAGCATAAGCTAGAGCAAGACCCCTCTTAACGCGAGGCATGTGTGCCGGTAAAGGGTTCCCCTTTACCTCCATTGCATACTTCTCTGCTCCATTCCCGATCCTTCTTGCAGCTTCTTTGGGCCCTTCTGCTAACAAATCACCTATGCCTTTTCTAAACGCAATACTTTCAATCAATGGTACTATTACTTCCTTGTTGCCAAAACGAAGCTCTAGACCTCCAGTCTCCTCCGGAGTAATTAGCCCGTTTTCAAAGCATTCCATGGCAAACGCTATTGAAGAGCCCGTTGAAATTGTGTCAAGCGAATACTTATTGCAAAGTTCATTACCCTTAGCCACAACAACCATGTCATCTACACATGTATAGGTACCCAATGCTGCTACTGTTTCATATTCCGGTCCACCATAGGATGGATCTATAGAATAGGGTTCCTCGGCAGCCACGACACGCTTACAACGTACCGGACATGCATAGCAGTTCTCGGCCTTTAAGAAAATCGTTTGGTGCATCCTTTCTGCCGATAGGTTTTCATACCCAGAAAAGACACCCGAACTAAAATTCCTCGTTGGAAGTCCGCCTGTTAACTGCTGTGATACTAGTCCCGAATTTGTGCCAAGGCTGCTAAGGCCTTGCATTACCGGGTTAGTCTTCATCAAGTCTACTGCCAAGCGGGATATCTCACGCATTTTTTCACGGTCGTAATACTTAAGGTTCTCAGGGTTACCGCGTACGGCAATCCCTTTCAATCTCTTGGATCCCATTACAGCGCCCATTCCAGTCCTTCCAGCAGCATGTTTACGCTCGTTAATGATACACGCGTATTTGACTAGGTTTTCTCCACCTTGTCCTATCCCTAAAAATCTGATCTTTTCATCGTCTAGTTCTCGTCTTATAATGGACTCCGCTTCGCCAGTGGTCTTGCCCCATAGATGAGAAGCGTCTTTTATTTGGACAGTACCATTTTCAATGTATACATACACCGGCGCTCTTGATGCACCTTTTACTACAACTGTATCGAAGCCTGCCCACTTCAACTCTGGAGCCCACCAACCTCCTCCCTGGGCATCGCCAATGGTCCCAGTTAAGGGTGATTTTGCAGTGGCAGTAAATCGGGAAAGGCAGGGCACAGGAGCTCCAGTTATTACACTGGGAGCAAGAACCAAAACATTGTCAGGGCCGAGCGGGTCTGCTCCTCTTGGTATATTTCTAATACAGTAATAGGTTCCCAACGCACTGCCACCCATGTACTTGCGGTAGAACTCTTCTGTAGGTTGTTCAATCTCAACTTCTTTACTACTTAGACACAGGTGTAATATCTTGCCGTTATAGCCGAAAGGTATGATGATAATTCCCCCTTTAAAAGAACCTGTCCTTTTCGGGGCAAAGGTAAGATCGCATCTTTTAGATTATCTTCCTACTTCTACCGGGTTGCCGGTGTCCAAGGACTCAAAAACAGCTTCAATTACCCGTACCGCATCGATAGCGTCATCGGTTGGTACCAAGAACTCTCTGTTGTTAAGAACACTATCAGCGAAGTGCTCTAGCTCATCACGAAGGTCACCCATAATCCTGCCATTCGTCTCGGGCCAATGGAGAGTATCGGGCAGCTCATAAGGCAATCCTCCTGTTTCCTTATATAAACGCACGCCCTGCTCAAAGACATCCACATAACCTGCACCTTGCGACCCTACTACCTCAATACCCCCATAAATTCCAGCTGGGAAGTTTGCCGGAAGAGACCAACTGTATTCAAAACTTGCGATTGCTCCATTTGCCAAATTCGCCAAGATAAAAATACAGTCATCACTATCAAACTTATAGTTAACCTTAGCAGCTTTCAGCGCATATACCTTCGTAATCTTGCTCTGTGCAAACCATTGAATTACATCAATGTCGTGGATACCCATGTAAAACAGCATGGATATTCGGCCCCTTAATCTTTCAACTATTGGCCTTGGATTTTGTCTCTTTCCACGTAAGTGTATTACTTCCCCTAATCCACCAGAGGCAAGTTCTTCTTTCATCCTTACATACCGCGGATCAAAACGCAGTACATGAGCAACCATGAGACGCACACCCGCTTCGTTACAGGCTTCTCTTATAAGCTCACCTTCTCGGGCAGTTGTAGCAATAGGCTTTTCGCATAAAACGTGCTTTCCTGCATTTGCAGCAGCAACAGCGGGCTTGACATGCATTTGATCCGGTAGGCAAACACTTACAGCTTCTATGTCTGCCTCCTCCAGCATAACCTCAAAACTCTTATAAGTCTGGCACCCATATTTATTAGCTGCTGCCTTTAGCCTTGAGTCATCTACATCCGAAACCGCAACCAGTTTTGTATTAGGCATTTCGTTAAAGACTCTGGCGTGTAAATCCCCAATGAAACCCAAACCAATAACTCCCATCTTAAGCTGTTTCAACTCAGACTCTCCTTTCCTATGGATCGGCAATTTCATCTCGCTATGAATGGTTCATATTAGCTAATGTTGTTCCAAAGTAAAACTTGGAACAAGCACTTTTGAAATCTACCTATAATCCCTCCTTATTGGCGCTATGCTGACAAGAACAACAGGCATCATCCCCCGGCCCAGACGTTGTGTTTGGCTTATATCTGCTTATGTCTGCAATAAGATCAACAACCCCGTCAACCGCCGCCTTAAAAAACGCACGACCTTTGTCAGATGAAGATTTCAAGGGATCTCCTATGATTCCATACTGGTTAACCCTATGTGCCAACCAAGGAACCATTACCTTTCCGGGTCTGACTAGGTCCAATGTCTCGTGACGTATTCTGGGCACAACATTTGCCGTTTTCATCTTGTCTTCTGCGACAAGATGTGGGCGTAAATATAATCCGACAGAAGTCTCGAACTCCCCTGCATGCCCCATTCCGCCAGCATTTGTTTCGCGTAGTAATTCAATGGTTTCAGCACACAAATCCCAGTAATTTGCCAGGACTACAATTTCAATTTCTGTCTCAAGCTGAAGCCTATTTATGGCAATGTTCAAAGCAGCGGTATTACCTCCATGCCCATTAAGGAACAAAAGACGCTTAAGGCCGTGAAGTGTAAGAGACGCACCTATTTGAAATACCACATCCGTAAATGTGTCAAAATCAAGTGTTACCGTTCCGCTAAACGCCATATGATGTTGGGAACATCCAAAAGGAATTGTCGGCAGTAGCAGAACTGGTATTCCAGCCATTACTCTGATGGCAGCCTCTTTGGCTATTTCAGTGACTATAGCTGTATCAAAATCAAGCGGAAGGTGTTCGCCATGTTGTTCTATAGCTCCTATGGGAATAACAGCTACCGTGTTATCGGAAATACTTGCTTGCACTTCACATGTTGTCATTTCCCCAAGTAATACCTTGATAAACGTTACCTCCCTTGTTCACCGTACAGCATCCCTTATTTTAGCCTACTCAGCTGACACAATAAAACCGTTAACGTACTTGACAAATGACTTGTTTCGCAGCCTCATAAATAATACTAACGTCAACTGAATAGGAAATATACTTAATGCCCAGCCCTTGATATGTTTTTGCCAATTCCAAAGAATCAGCAAAGGTTCCCACTGCTACCCCCATTGCCTTAGCCTTGTTAGCAACCTTTTCAAGTTCCAGACATACCTTTGGATGGCTGATTTGGCCGAGTAGCCCCAGCGATTGAGACAAGTCATATGGGCCAACAAAGATAATATCTATGCCCGGAATCGTAAGAATTTCATTTATATTCTGGACCCCTTCAGCCCCTTCGATCATAGCAATGACGAGGGTATTATTATTGGCTGAACGGAAGTAATCTTGTTGCTGAAGCGCTGAGTAGTCTGCCGCGCGGACAAATCTACAAACACCTCGCTCGCCTAGGGGCGAAAACTTCGATGCTTTGACGGCAATGTCAGCCTCAACCTTTGAGACTATATGAGGTATTTGGACACCTTGGGCCCCAATGTCTAAAGCACGTGATATCTGGGCCGGATCGTTTACTGATACTCTAACGACAGGTGTTATCCCAACTATTTCTGCCGCCCGAACCAGGTTTTGTGCGGTTTCTATTGACAGTGGGCCGTGCTCTAGATCGATAATAACAAAGTCGAAACCTGCATGGCCGAAGATTTCTACCACAGCCGGATCGGAAATCTTCATAAAGGGCCCAAAAACCGTCTTGCCTTCTTGTAGTGCTTTCTTAAGTTTGTTTTCTTGTGTCAACTGCTGCCCTCCTTGTTCCCTTTCAATTCTCGGCGTCCTATCTCTGCACTCTTCCCGAAGCGTCTCCGCGCGCCAGGAGCTCCACCTCATCCACGCTAACCAGGTTAAAGTCGCCGGTTATGCTGTGTTTCAAGCAGGAAGCTGCGGCAGCAAAGTCCACTGCTTCTTGTGGTGCCTTGCCGGTTATTAGGGAATAAATTAAGCCGCTACCAAAGGAATCGCCGCCGCCGACACGATCCACGATCGGGGTAATGTCGTAACGGCGAGACCGGTAGAAGTCCTTGCCATCGTA
>MTKW01003530.1_pt2 | contig 19476 bp, 19 predicted proteins | sample 1042761 | NCBI WGS metagenome assembly MTKW01 (sample SAMN06205366, study PRJNA360243) | anaerobic digester metagenome | biome: Wastewater treatment plant; feature: Anaerobic digester sludge; material: sludge; isolation source: anaerobic digester fed with sludge from wastewater treatment plant ... | reverse complement strand
ATTCCCCTAAAATATAAGTAAAAATTCTTGACATTTGAGCGAAATAAGCGTATAATATTACGGGTTAATTTTTAAAACGGTTTTGGCGCTGCCAAAACTAAATTTTATCAATGTTTGAAACGCCAGGAAGCGTGGCGCAATTTTAGAAAGGAGAATATAATGCCGACAATCAATCAATTGGTACGCAAACCGAGAAGAACAAAAGCGAAAAAATCAAAATCCCCGCATTTGGGCATCGGTTATAACACGCTGAAGAAAAAATTTACCGATCTTGAATCACCGCAAAAACGCGGGGTTTGCACGCGGGTAACGACGATGACGCCGAAAAAGCCGAATTCCGCGATTCGCAAATACGCGAGAGTCCGCTTGTCCAACGGCATCGAGGTTACCGCTTATATACCCGGAATCGGACACAGGTTACAGGAACACAGCGTTGTCCTGATCCGCGGCGGCCGGGTTAGAGACCTTCCCGGAGTCCGCTATCACATTATTCGCGGCACCCAGGACGCAACCGGTGTCGAAAACCGGAAACAGGCCCGCAGCAAATACGGCGCCAAAAAAGAAGAATAAGATAATTTGAAAGGAGGAATTCACCATGCCCCGCAAAGGACACATCCCAAAAAGAAAAGTATTACCCGATCCCATATATAACTCGCCAGTCGTAACCCGGCTAATCAATAATATCATGGTCAAAGGCAAGAAAAGCCTGGCTCAGGATATTTTATACAGGGCGTTCGAACGCGTCGAAAAGGTTACCGGGCGTCCGGCGATGGAAGTATTCAACGACGCTTTAAATAATATTACCCCGCAGTTAGAAGTAAGGGCCCGCCGTGTCGGCGGCGCCAACTATCAGGTTCCGATAGAAGTCAGGCCGGAAAGGAAAATGACACTGGCATTGCGCTGGCTTACACAATACTCACGTTTAAGACGGGAAAAAACGATGGAAGAAAGACTCGCCAACGAGATTATCGATGCCGCCAACGGCGTCGGCGGAGCGGTCAAGAAACGCGAGGACACGCACCGGATGGCCGAGTCAAACAAAGCCTTTGCCCACTACCAGTGGTAATTAAGGAGTTAATGTTATGCCCCGTGAAGTATCTTTAGACAAAACTAGAAATATCGGAATCATGGCTCATATCGATGCGGGTAAAACAACCGTAACCGAACGGATTTTATACCACACCGGAAAAATCCATAAAATGGGCGAGACGCACGAAGGTACTTCAACCATGGATTGGATGGAACAAGAAATGGAACGCGGTATAACAATAACTTCGGCGGCAACGACTGCATTTTGGAAAGATCATATCATTAATATTATTGATACGCCAGGGCATGTCGATTTTACCGTGGAAGTTAGTCGTTCGTTGCGGGTATTGGACGGGTCGATTACCGTTCTAGACGCGCAAGCCGGCGTCGAGCCGCAAACAGAAACTGTCTGGCGTCAGGCGACGGATTATCATGTTCCCCGGCTTATCTTCGTGAATAAAATGGATAAAACCGGCGCTGATTTTAATTTTTCCGTCGAAAGCCTGCACAAACGTCTGGGAGCTAACGCTCACCCGATTCAAATACCGATCGGCGCCGAGTCCGGCTTTAACGGTATAATCGATATCGTAACAAAGAAAGCTTATACATTTGACGGCACCCAGGATGAAGTTATGAAGGAAATCGCCATTCCCGAAGACCTCGCGGACGAGGTTCAGCTCCGCCGCGAGCAGTTGATCGCCGCGGTGTCGGATTTTGACGAAGAAGTAATGATGCTTTACTTGGAAGAGCGGGAAATTCCCGTCGAATTGCTTAAAAGAGCGATTCGCAAGGCGACTTTAACCGTCGAGTTTTTCCCGGTGCTGTGCGGCAGCGCTTTTAAGTACAAAGGCATCAAATTGATCCTTGACGCGGTAATCGACTACCTGCCGTCGCCTTCCGAAGTTCCCGCCATTAGGGGGATGGGCCATGACGATAGGGAGATTGTCGTCCATTCAAGCGATGACGATCCTTTCGCAGCTCTGGCGTTTAAGGTCATGACGGACCCGTACGTTGGGAAATTAACTTTTTTCCGAGTTTATTCCGGCGTATTGAAATCAGGATCGTACATATATAATTCAAATAAGAAGAAAAAAGAACGCATCGGCAGGATTCTGCGCATGCACGCAAACCACCGCACGGAAACAACCGAGGTATTCGCGGGCGATATCGCTGCGGCGGTGGGCCTTAAGGAAACGACGACCGGCGACACGCTCTGCGACAGCCGGCGGGTCGTCGTGCTCGAGTCAATGATTTTCCCCGAGCCGGTTATCAGCGTCGCGATCGAGCCGAAATCGAAAGCGGACCAGGATAAAATGGGAATCGCGCTTGTAAAACTCGCCGAGGAAGACCCGACTTTTAAAACATACGCCAACCGGGAAACGGGACAAACGATTATCTCGGGAATGGGCGAATTGCATTTGGAGATCATTGTTGATCGCCTGCGTCGCGAGTTCAAAGTCGAGGCCAATGTCGGCGTGCCGCAAGTTTCGTACCGCGAGACGATAAAAACCGCCGCCGAAATCCAGGGGCGTTTTATCCGCCAAACCGGCGGGCGCGGTCAATACGGCGACGTTTGGATTCGTTTCGAGCCGAACCCGGGCAAGGGATTTGAGTTCGTCGACGCGGTTGTCGGCGGCGTTGTTCCGAGAGAATATATCCCGGCGGTGAAGAAGGGATTGGAGTCGGCGCTGCAAAGCGGCAATCTCGCCGGCTATCCGACGATTGACGTCAAGGCGACGCTTTTTGACGGCTCTTATCACGAGGTTGATTCCAGCCAGATCGCGTTTGAAATCGCGGCGAGCATGGCTTTCAAAGAAACCAAGGAGAAATGCGACCCGATATTGCTTGAACCGATCATGCTTGTGGAAGTGGTCGTTCCCGATGTTTATATCGGCAACGTCATCGAGGACTTAATGAGCCGGCGCGGCCGGATCGAAGGTCAGGACCGAAAAGGAATGCTGCAAACGGTGCGGGCTTTTGTCCCGCTTTCGGGGATGTTCGGATACGCCACCGCTTTGCGAAGCAACACGCAAGGGCGCGGCAATTACACGATGCAGTTCCATCGTTACGAAGAATGCCCGAAATCCATTATGGAAAAAATATTAAGATTGCGGGTATAAAATAAAATTGTGATATTTTATACTTGCATTTAAAAACCAAATATTATAAAATATAATTAAATAAATTTAGGAGGAATTATTAAATGGCAAAAGAAAAGTTTGAACGCAGAAAACCCCATGTTAATATCGGTACAATTGGCCATGTCGACCACGGAAAAACGACCCTTACCTCGGCCATTACCAAGGTTTTGGCCCAGCAAGGTTTATCGAAAGTATTAGAATATGATCAAATCGACAAGGCGCCCGAAGAAAAAGCGCGCGGGATTACAATTCAAACCACTCATGTCGAGTACGAAACCGCAAAACGCCATTATGCTCATGTCGACTGCCCGGGTCATTCCGACTATGTTAAGAACATGATCACCGGCGCCGCGCAAATGGACGGAGCGATTCTGGTAGTCGCCGCCAATGACGGCCCGATGGCGCAAACGCGCGAACATATCTTGCTGAGCCGCCAAGTCGGCGTTCCCCGTTTGGTTGTTTACTTAAATAAATGCGACATGGTCGACGATGAGGAATTACTTGATCTCGTTGAAATGGAAGTTCGCGAACTGTTAAGCGAATACGATTTTCCGGGAGACGAAGTGCCCGTAGTCCGCGGTTCGGCTTTGAAAGCTATGGAAGGCGACCCGGAACAGGTTCAAAAAATTATCGAACTTATGAATCATATCGACGAATATATTCCCGAACCGGTTCGCGAGAAGGACAAACCGTTCCTCATGCCGGTTGAAGACGTCTTCACCATCACCGGGCGCGGAACCGTCGCGACGGGTAGAGTCGAACGCGGAACCGTTAAAGTCGGCGACCCGGTTGAAATCGTCGGTATTCGCCCGACAATGTCGACCGTCGTTACCGGCGTCGAGATGTTTAGGAAACTTCTCGATCAAGCCGAAGCCGGAGACAACATCGGCGTTCTGCTCCGCGGGATCACGCGCGACAACGTTCAGCGCGGTCAAGTTATCACGAAACCGAAGACGGTTACGCCTCATACCGAATTTGAAGCTCGGGTTTACGTTCTGAGCAAGGAAGAAGGCGGGCGTCACACGCCGTTCTTCACAAACTATCGTCCCCAGTTCTATTTCCGCACAACAGACGTTACCGGCGTTATCCAATTGCCCGAAGGCACCGAAATGATTATGCCCGGCGACAACACCGATTTGCAGGTTAAATTGATTTATCCGATCGCCATCGAATTGGGAACGAAATTCTCGATCCGCGAAGGCGGTAAAACCGTCGGCGCCGGCAACGTAACCAAAATTATTAAGTAATCGAGCGAACCAATTGCATTCTTTATGCCAGGACATAAAGAATGCTTTTTTACATTAAACAATATGGCTGGAAAAGGAATATGATAAGAATCGCGCGAATATCCGATATCGACGCCGTTCTCGCGGTCATCAACGACGCCAAGGAGCTTTTGCGGGAGAGGAAATCCCTGCAATGGCAGGACGGTTATCCCGACCGGGAAACGATACGGAAAGATATTGAAAAAGAATGGCTTTATGTTAACGAAAAAGAAGGCCTGATCGCCGGTGTCGCCGCGCTCGTGCGGGACCCCGACGAATCATACGCGGTTATTTATGATGGCGCCTGGCTTAATGATCGCCCGTATTTTTCGCTGCACCGCCTGGCGGTTAAAAAGGAGTTTTACCGGCGGGGCGTGGCGAGAGAATTGGCCGATTATTTGTGCGCGGCGACGCGGGCGGCCGGAATAGGCGACATCAGGGCCGACACGGCGCCCGAGAACTTCGCGATGAGGGGACTCCTCGAACAACTCGAATTCCGCCGTTGCGGCGTTATTTATCTTTCGCGCGCGACTTGCCGCGACCCCAAACGCATCGCTTACCAAAAAATTTTGGATTTATAGCATCTTTAGTGCCAAGATTATAAAAAATATGGTATAATATAATAACGTCCGGCATGCGATTCGTTTTAGTTTGTTTTAGTATGAATAAAGACCCGGGCAAAACAGAACAATAGCAAAACGGAGCGCGTGACAATGATCGATACCCATATCCACTTATACGATGAAAAATATCAACCGCGGCTTGACGCTATTATCGACGAGGCTTTAAACGCCGGCATCCGGCAAATGATTGTCGTCGGGTACGACCGCGAAAGCAGTTTGAAGGCTACGTGGATGGCGGAAAAATACAATTTTCTCCGCGCGGCCGTCGGTCTGCATCCGAGCGACGTGGCGAGGGAGGCGGACGAGGAGCTTGCCTGGCTGAAAGAACTCGCCCTGCACCCGCGGGTTGTCGCCATCGGCGAAATCGGGCTCGATTATTATTGGGATAAGACGCATGTCGAACTTCAAAAAAAATATTTTATCGACCAGATTAAAATCGCCGCCGACCGGGGACTTCCGGTCAGCGTTCACAGCCGCAGCGCCGCCGCCGACACTTACCGGATACTCGCGGAGCATGTCGTTCCCGGCGTTTTGCATTGTTACTCGATGAGTTTGGAGATGGCGCGGGAATTCGTTAAGTTGGGATATTATCTCGGCATCGGCGGCGTNNATCGAGCATTTGCTTGCGGAGACCGACGGGCCGTATTTGGCGCCGGAACCGCGCCGCGGGCGGCTGAACAAACCTTCGTATTTAAGGTATGTCGTTGAAAAGATTGCGGAAATCAAGGAAATGCCGGTATCGACGGTCATCGAGAAACTTCGGGAAAATACAAAAAAATTGTTTTCAATATAAGGGGTAAATATGAAAAAAATAACATTCCTTCTGTTAGTATTATTGTCGGCCTTTCTTTTCTCGGGCTGCGATGGCATCTTCAATAACGAGATCCATAACAAAAGCTATCACGTGGAAATTGATATTGCGGAATTCGAGGAGTTGGTCCAAGCGGCGATCGAAAAGGCGGCTCCGGCCGTCGTCGGCGTGAGCAATTATAAAGGAACGTTTGGCGTTCCTGCTCTTGCCGGCACCGGCAGCGGCGTTGTCTATTCATGTCAGGCGAAAATGAAGGACGGGAGCGTCGAGACCGACTGCGCGAATACGATTGACAGCGACGATGTCGACTATTATCAATACAAGGTCATTACCAATAGGCATGTTATTGAGAAAGCCACCTTGCTGAAAGTGTATTTCGGGGAAACCGACCGCCGCGTTAACGCCCAACTTATTCAATACGACGACAAGGTTGATTTGGCCGTGTTGTCGTTTGATTACGAGGGATATATCCAACCGATTGAATTCGCCGACTCCGATATGCTTAAGGCCGGGAGTTTCGCCATCGCCATCGGAAACCCGGCGGGGCACGATTATTATGATTCCTGCACTTTCGGGATCATATCCCACCCGAAACGATATTTCGCCGACGATATCGACGGCGACGGCGTCTCGGAATGGGATAACGTGTATATCCAGCATGACGTGGCGATAAACCCCGGAAACAGCGGCGGCGCCCTGATCAATCTTGAGGGCAAACTAATCGGGATTAACACGCTGAAACTCTTATCTGACGATATAGACAATATGGGGTTCGCCATCCCCAGCAACGTCGTCCGCGAGCTCGTCTCCGTGCTGGAAACCGGCGTTAGGCCGACGCGTTACACGTTGGGCGTTCAGGGAATATCCGTATCCGTGCTTTTATATCCTGAGGATTACGGGGTCCAAGACAATCCCGGCGTCGACTTGCCGTCGGATATCGAATACGGATTTTACATCAATTCTGTAGACAAAACAGGCAAAGCTTACGGATATTTGCATGAGGGGGACATCATTCTCGAGGCAAACGGCCTTAAGCTTTACTATATTCATATATTACGCGGCGAGATAAACAAAACTCTTGCCGGCGAGACGCTTGCGCTGAAAGTATACCGCGGCGGCGAAATCGTCTCGGTTTATATCACTTTTTAAACTTTCAAGAGGAGAGACGCGGATGAAGAAAACAATTACCTTAATATTTATTATGATTTTGACGCTTGGCTTCGCCGGTTGCGATTTTAAAATCAATAACGGCAAACCGATCGGGATTGGCGATGAGATCCCGACAGCGGTCATCGTTAAGAGCGAGGACAATCGCATGAAATTAGAAACGGGCGAAACGCTGCGGCTTTCGGCTACCGTTTTTCCCGAAACGGCGCCGCAGGGTGTCGTTTGGTCCAGCGAGAATGAATCAGTCGCTACCGTCGATCAGACGGGATTGGTTCTGGGAATTTCTTCGGGAACGGTGACGATCAAGGCGGCCGCCGCGAGTCAAAAATCGGTTGATGGCAGCATCTTTTTAACGGTTGTCGAAAAGCCGGTCCCGCCGACGGCGATTACCATCAACGGGCCCGCTTCGCTTTTTACAAACGAGACGGTCAAGTATTCATACGAAGTTGAGCCAGCCGACGCCACTTTCGCGCCGGAATGGATTTCCGGAGACGAATCCGTTTTTACCGTTGACGCCAACGGCCGCGTGACCGGGGTCGCGCCGGGAAATGCGGAGTTGTTGCTTCAAGCGGGCGACGTCACCGACCGGCTGACGATTACCGTGAAGGCGCGCGCCGTTGATCCGGAATCGATCGCGATCGTCGGACGGAATGAAGTCGAAGTCGGCCGCAGCATCCCGCTCAAGGTTGTTTTTGAGCCCGCTCATGCCCGCGATGATGTCGTTTGGACTTTGTCGGGCGACTTGTCCGCCGCCGAAATCATTGACGGCCGCGTTTACGGCAAAGCCCCCGGCAACGTGATCGTCACGGCCACGTCGCTTATTAACGAAAGTTTATCGGCGTCAATTGAAATCGCCGTCATCGATTACTTGATCGATACGTCAAACTTGCAAAGCCAGATTATCGACGTTATCAATAAAACTAAAAATTCGATCCTCGGCGTCACGAATTATAAATATGCCGATGTTGACGGCGAAAAAGTTTTAAAGAAAAGTTCGTTGGGAAGCGGTTCCGTCTATGACGTTTGGTTCGTGCTGAAAGACGGAAGCGTCGTATACGATCTTGACGAAATCGTTACTTTTGAGGAGATTGAGAAATACCGCTATCTTTTAATGACGAACAAACATGTCGTCAAGGAAGCGAACCAGGTCAAGGTTTACCTGCACGAAGAAGAAATCGAGATTGACGCCGATATCCGGCAAATGGACGACAGAGTCGACCTGGCGGTCATATATTTTGAGTATGACCGTTATATCAGACCGCTCAAAGTCGGCGACTCTTCGGCGCTCGTGAGCGGCGAGTTCGTCATCGCCATCGGCAATCCTTCCGGATACGATTTTTCTTCCTCCGCGACCTTCGGCATCGTTTCCCATCCCCAACGTTACCTCTCGGAAGATACCGACGGCGACGGGACTGATGATTGGCATAACGAGTATATTCAACATGACGCCGCGATTAATCCCGGCAACAGTGGCGGTCCCCTGCTTAATCTTGCGGGCGAGATTGTCGGGATGAACACCTTGAAATTCGCCTCGACCGATATTGATAATATGGGTTTTTCGATCCCGAGCAATGTCATTACGGGTTTGCTTCCGCTCCTGGAAGAAGGAGATGTTCCAAAGCGGATTCAGTTGGGCGTCAGGGTAATTGAAGTAAAAGGGATACTTGAATCCCCGAGCGAAGAATCCCCCGAAATACCCGCCGGAATCAAGCACGGCCTATACGTGGATTCCGTGGACAAGGAAAGTCACGCGGAGCGGGCCGGGATTTTGGAAAACGATATCATTCTCTTCTTTAATGGCGCGGAGATCAGGAAGACGCTCGATTTACGGCTCCAGCTTCTCAATTTGGCCGAGGGAAGCGGCGTAACCGTGCCAATCCGGGTCTACCGCGACGGGGAAATAATCGATTTATATTTGGAACTTGAGAATTAGCCGAAACATATCGGTCTTTTTATCATACCCCTTCCATAAAAACCTCCCGAATGTCCGGGAGGTTTTTTAAGTTATTCAAGGATATGCGAACTACAAAAAATCAACATCATATCGATGGCGGTTTTAGTTTGAATAGTAATTTTAGTGTTAATAATGAGCGTAGAAAACAAATTACCGGGCGTTATCTTCTCGCGCGCGTTATCTTGAGTTACTCAAAAATATACCATGGGAGATTGTCGACGCGAAAGTAGAGGGCCTTTTTATATTCGTTCTTATGGGCGACCGAGCCCGTGACCGGGTTAAGCACGACCGGGATGACGTCATTCGGCAACTCATACCAGGTGTCGGAGTTTTTCGCGTTGTATCGCTCGACAATCTCCGCCCACAAATATTTGATATATTTCACGTCGCTGTTATCGATCGGGCGGTTATCGTCGTAGCCCGTCCAGATGCCAAGGACGATTTTTTTATTATACCCGACGATCCAACTGTCGAAGTCGGTCGTGCCGCTTTTCGCGGCGTATTTTTTCGTGATCTTATGGGCGATCGCCGCCCCGGTGGTGCTGATGTTGATCGAGAGGCGGTTGTCGAAGACGTTCGTCATTGTCTCCGAGAGGATATAACAATTGGAAGGGTTGTATTTTTGCTTGAAGTTGTCCTTGGCTTTGTATAATACTTTTCCCTTCTCGTCCGTTATCTTGGTAATATATTGCGGTTCCACGTCTTTTCCCAGCGCCGCAATTTTTACGTAAGCGCCCACAAGCTCGCTTAATTTGACCTCGCTCGTGCCCAGGGCGAGCGAAACGGTATCGTGAACGGGGGTAGTGATGCCGAAATGTTTAAGCGTATCGACAAGCGTTTCCGTGCCGAGAAACAAGTGGGTCTTCACGGCGTAAATATTGTCCGACACCGCGAGGGCGTAAGCCATGCTGATCTCGCGGTCGGGATATATCCCGGCAAAATTCGTCGGCGCGTAGGGTTTGCCGTTGACGTAAAAGGTCGTTTTCGTGCTGGTGAAAGTTGTCGCCGGGGTAAAGCCGTAACCAAGCGCGGCGTAATATAAGAAAGGCTTGATCGTGGAACCGGGCTGCCGGAGGGCGTCGGTGGCGCGGTTAAACGCGTTTTCCCGGTAATCGCGCCCGCCGACGCTGGCGAGCACATATCCCGTCTCCGGGTCGATGGCGTAGATGGCGTACTCGAGTTCGGACTTAGGGGGCGGGTATTTGTCTCGGGCCTCGAGGATGATATTATTGAGTTCAAGATTCAGGGAAGTATAGACTTTGAGATCTTTGTTTTTTTCAAAGAAGCCTTTTTCCCGCAACTCTTTAATAATCGTGTCCTGATAATACGGCGCGAACTCGTCGTTTAATCGGTCAAGACTTCCGTAAACGGATATTTCTTCTTCCAAAGCCCGCTCCATCTCTTCGGCGGTAATTTTACCGTCCTCGCGCATTTCCGCAAGCACGAGCCGCCGCCGCTCGGCGTTGTTATCGGGGTTTTTTAACGGCGAGAAATGAGCCGGTCCCTTCGGAATACTGGCTAGCGCCGCCGCCTCCGCGAGACTCACGGAGCGAGCCGATTTATTGAAATAAAAGCGGCAGGCGTCCTCAATGCCGTAAATTCCGTGATCGAAGTAGATGGAGTTGAGATAGCCTTCGAGAATTTCTTCTTTCGAGTATTTCGATTCCAGGTTTATCGCAATCATGACCTCGGTAATTTTTCGTTTGTAATCCTTGGAAAAGTCGAGATAAAGATTGCGGGCGTATTGTTGGGTGATCGTCGATGCCCCTTGGCGAATCTCGTTCGCTTCGATATTAGAAAGCAACGCCCCGCCGATGCGCAAAATGTCGACGCCCCGGTGCTGGTAGAATTTTTTATCCTCGATCGAGATAAAAGCGTCGATTATCCGCCGGTCAATTTCCGCAAGCGGGATATAACTTCTTTTTTTATCGCCGTAAAGGGAAAGAAATTGCGTCCCGCCGGCGTCGTAGACCTCGATATTGACTGTTTTCGGGATCATGTAGTCAAGTTTTCGGGCGAAATAAACAAAAACGCCGACGATTAAAAGCATCCCCAACACGGTAATGATGAAAAGATATTTCATGGAACGAAGCAAAAATCTCATATTTTCACCCAGCTTTCGCTATCAATAAAAGACGACCGGCCGGATCAAGGCGTCGGCCTTGCCGGTTTTAATAAGCGACACTTTCCTAACCTTTTCCTCGCGGACAAAGGCGATGATAAACGGGTATTTCCGCCCGGGCAGGCGATAGAGGCAATGGATGACGCCAGCTTTTTTGCGGGAATAACTGTAGACTTTATGTTTGTTGGTAACTAGTTGGCTGCTTTCAAGCTCGTACTTCACGACCCTGACGCTTTTCGTTTTCGCTTTTAGGTTATCGAACGGGTAGAGTTCCGCGCAGACGCTTAAGCGCCAGCGTCGCGGAATCTTGTCGATATGAAGGACGACGTTATGGTGATACAGGAAGAGTTTCCTCGCGTCCTCCCCGAGCGGGACGAAGTTCAAGTTCACGAAATGGTTATAGGTGATGTCCTCGTCTTTCTTTGGGCATAAGAGTGCGTAGTGTCCGTAATTTTGTTGTTTGGTTTTGTATATGTACTTATAGTCGAGATCGTTAAAAAACATATCGCATTTCTTGCCGTGAAAGGAGAAGAGCGCGTACTCGTCGCTTAAGTCGCTCACGACGCACTCGTAACGCCGCCGGTGTTTTTTCAAAAGCTTAAAAACCGGCTTAAATTCCTCGGTAATCACCAGGAAACGATATAGACTAAGCCGTAAAATCAATATCTCGGATAATATTTTCTTTTTCCGGAAAAATAACGTGTAGACGCTGCCGAATATTTTATCGTCGATTTTCTTTACCGAGCAGCGGTCAAGAAGCGCCAGCGAGTTTTCCCCGGAGACGAGGATAAGGGACGCTTTCTCGCGACAGATGCCGACGCTTTCTTTTGCCTGTAAGTATTGTTCATCCGTTTCGCTCGCCGTGTATGTTTTATTGTTCATGCAAATTACCTCGCTTCGTTTATATTTTAATCATATCCGCGGTAAACATACAAATAAATGTAGAAAAAAAATTAAATCTGGAAAAAACATCTTTCTTGTGTTAAAATATGAGAGAAACGGAAAGGAAAGTGCGCTTATGGGACTTACCGTGGGTATCGTCGGCTTACCGAATGTCGGGAAGTCGACGTTGTTTAACGCCATTACCGGATCCAAAGCCTTGGTCGCGAGCTACCCTTTCGCGACGATTAATCCCAATGTCGGGTTTGTCGATATTAAGGATGAAAGACTTTGGCGAATCGCGGAAATAATAAAACCGGAAAGAGTCGTCCCCGCCTCTTTGTCTTTTACCGATATCGCGGGACTCGTCAAGGGAGCCTCGCGCGGCGAGGGTCTGGGCAACCAGTTTCTCGCCCATATCCGGGAAGTCGACGCCATCTGTCATGTCGTCAGATGTTTCGCCGATCCCGACGTCGCCCATTTCGCGGGGGAAATCGACCCCGTCGCCGATATTGAGACCGTCAACCTCGAGTTGATTATCGCCGATTTGGAAGTCGTGGAAAGACGGATTCAGAAAATCATGAAAAAAGCGCGGCTAAAAGTCGACGACGTGGAAACAGAGTATAAAGCCTTGGCGAAAGTCGCCGCGCTCCTGCGCGACGGCCGGCGGGCGATCGAGGCCGACCTGACGCCGGCGGAAGTCGCCGCGATTAAGCAATATCAACTCCTGACGTTAAAGCCGGTAATCTATGTTTTAAATGTCGACGAGAGCGGTTTTGAGGTCGAGCGATACGCGGAGGAGATCCGCTCTTCCCTGGAGGCCGCGCCGGTCATCGCCCTTTGCGCGCAAGTCGAGGCCGAGCTTGTCGATCTTGACGAAGAAAGCCGGAAGGAATTCATGGATGAACTCGGATTAAAGGAAAGCGGCTTACAGAAACTCATCAGGGAGACGTTTAACCTGCTCGGGCTCGCCACTTTTTTCACGACGGCCGGCGAGAAGGAAGTTCGGGCCTGGATATTCCGGCGCGGAATGAAAGCGCGGGAATGCGCCGGAATAGTGCACACCGATTTTGAGAAAGGATTTATCCGGGCGGAAGTGATTCCTTATCCCGATTTTATCGCCTGCGGCGATATGCAAAAAGCGCGCGAGGCGGGAAAAATCCGCTCGGAGGGAAAAGACTATCGCGTCGAGGACGGCGATATCGTTCTTTTCCGATCGAACGCATGATGAGAGCCTGGATTTTTAATATCGGCGACGAGATCACCGCCGGCCGCGTCGTCAACACCAACGCTTCGTTTTTGGCCGGCGAATTGGACCGGGCGGGGATTACGGTGGAAAAAATCATCGCCGTCGCCGATGACGAACCGGCGATTATTGCCGAGATTAAAGCTTTTCTTGCCTCAGGCTCGGCTTTGCTTGTCACGACCGGCGGTCTGGGCGCGACCGATGACGACATTACCCGCCGCGCGGTAGCGGCCGCCTTAAACAAAAAACTCGCGTCCGGCGCGTCGGCGGACTTGTTTCCCGAAGGCGCGAGCCCGATCGAAAACCGTTACGGCAGCGCCGACGGCTTTTTGATATCCCATGAAGGCAAAACGATAATTTCCCTCGTCGGCCCGCCGTACGAGATGCGGCCGATGTTTAAGGATGTCTTCGCCCGTCTCTATTCCGGCGCGAAAAAAAAGGAGGACGTCCGGGAATTTACCGTTATCGGCGGCACCGAGGCCGATTTTGACAAAATACTGCGGCCGCTCCGCGCGGAATTTCCTGGTGTTTCTCTTAATTCCTATTGCTCGGTCGGGAAAATCAGGTATGTCCTCAAAGGCGCGGGCGATGAGTTTGCTAAGTTTGTCGGGAGATTCGCCGGGCTTCTTTCCGAAAACATCATTGGCGTGGGCGATATCTCGATCGAGGAAGCGGTCGTCTCCCGGCTTAAGGAAAGAAAGTACAAAGTGAGTTTTGCCGAGAGTTGCACGGGCGGGCTTCTAGCCGCAAAAATCGTCTCCGTGCCGGGGGCGTCCTCGATTCTCGGAGAAAGTTTCGTCGTTTACAGCAACGAGGCGAAAATGAAATATCTCGGCGTTAAAAGCGAGACGCTCGCCGCTCATGGCGCCGTGAGCGAAGAGACGGTCCGCGAGATGGTCGACGGACTTGAGAGGATTGGCGCCGGCGACGCGCTTGTATCCGCGAGCGGGATTGCCGGACCGGAAGGCGGGAGCCGGGAAAAGCCGGTCGGCCTCGTTTATTGCGCCGTGAAAATCGGCGGCGTCACCCGGGTCGGAAAGCGCGTTTTTAAAGGCGACCGCAATCTAATCCGCGAAAGGGCGGCCTGTTGGGTTTTGGGAAAACTGTGGACTTACCTTAAGGGTTAAAAAGTTTTTGCCATTGCCTCTAAAAAATGGTATAATACTATTTGTATAAATAATCGGAGGATGTTTAAATGGAAGAAAACAATTACATTAACGAACAATTACTTCAAAAAATCGGACAAGAACAAAACGTAAAAGCGAATCAAATCAAAGCGGTTTTGAAATTGATTGAGGAAGGGGGGACCGTCCCCTTTATCGCCCGTTACCGGAAAGAAGCTACCGGCGGCCTCGACGAGGAGCAGATTCGGGCGATTTATAAGGAATGGGAATACGGTCAAAAGCTCGCGGCGCGTAAGGAAGACATCATGCGTCTCATCGCCGAAAAGGGGAAATTAACCGAGGAATTAAAAAAAGAAATTATCGCCGCCGACAAGTTGGCCGAGCTCGAGGACATTTACCGTCCTTACAAGGAAAAGAAAAAAACGCGGGCGACGGAAGCGAAACGCAAGGGTTTGGAGCCCCTGGCCGAATACTTGTTGAGTTTCCCGCTTGAGGGCGACGTCGAGGCGGAGGCGGGCAAATATATTACCGCCGAACCGACCGAGGAAATGGAAAAGGAAGGTTTGGTCGTAAAAGACGCGGCCGAGGCGCTCCAGGGAGCGATGGACATTATCGCCGAGATCGTTTCCGACGAACCGAAATTCAGGAAATGGATCCGTCGTTTTTACGAGCGCTACGCGATGCTTACGACCTCTTTAAGGGACGGCGTCGAGGACGAAAAGCGCGTCTATGAAATGTATTACGACTATCAGGAGTCGATTGGCACAATCAAGCATCACCGCGTGCTGGCGATCAATCGCGGCGAGGCGGAAAAGGTGCTCCGGGTCGGGATTGCTGAAGACGTTGACCGGGTAATGAGGTTTTTATCGGGTCGGGTTATTAAGGATGAGAATTCCGTGACCGCCCCTTACGTTAAAATGGCGATTGAGGACGGGTACCGCCGCCTTATCAAGCCTTCGATCGAGCGGGAAATCCGCGCCGAGCTTAAGGAAAAAGCCGAAGACCAGGCGATTAAGGTGTTCGCGGAGAATTTAAGGAATTATCTTTTGACGCCGCCGATGAAAGAAAAAATGGTTCTCGGGATCGACCCCGCCTACCGGACCGGATGCAAGCTCGCGGTCGTGGACGTTACCGGGAAAGTTTTGGAGATTGGCGTTATTTTTCCTCATCAACTGAAAGATGGCGAGAAGAACGTCGACGCGCGGTATGAAAAATCGAAAAAGACGCTTCTTTCTTTAATAGATAAGTACGATATTGAAGTTATCGCCATCGGCAACGGCACGGCCAGCCGCGAAACGGAAAGTTTCGTTGCCGAGGCGCTAAAGGAGACNNGACTTGGCGCGCGAGGAATTCCCCGACCTGGCGGTCGAGGAACGCTCGGCAATCTCGATTGCCCGCCGACTCCAGGACCCGCTTTCGGAACTGGTTAAAATCGACCCGAAATCAATCGGCGTCGGCCAGTACCAATATGACGTCACGCAGTCAAAACTGACTGATTCGCTTGACTTCGTCGTCTCTTCCGTCGTCAACAGCGTCGGCGTCAATATCAACAGCGCCTCGGTTCCCCTGCTTCAGCGCGTTTCGGGACTGAACGCCAAAACGGCGAAGGCGATCGTCGATCATCGCAACAAAAACGGCAAGTTCAATTCCCGTAAGGATATCAACGTCAAGGGAATCGGGCCGAAAACATACGAGCAGGCCATCGGCTTTCTCCGCATTCTCGACGGCGTCGATAAGCTCGACATGACGAGCATCCACCCGGAAAGCTACGAGGTTGCCGAGAAAATCCTTGACCGTTTGGGCTTTACGAAAGACGATATCGGCAGCGACGAACTGGTGAACGCCGTCAAGGCCGCCGACCGGAAGACGTTGCGGGAAGGGCTCGATATCGGCGAGTACACGTTTAACGATATTTTGGACGCGTTCGTGGCGCCGCTTCGCGACCCGCGGGACGAGATTGAGAAACCTTTGTTAAGAAGCGACGTTCTGAAACTTGAGGATTTAAAACCGGGTATGGAACTGCAGGGCACCGTCCGCAACGTCGTTGACTTCGGCGCGTTTATCGATTGCGGCGTTAAGGAAGACGGCCTCGTCCATTTATCGCGGATGAGCAAAAAGTACGTTAAGCACCCGCTCGACGTAGTGAGCGTCGGGGATATCGTGAAGGTTTGGGTCGTGGCGGTCGACGTTGAAAGGAGCAGGATCGAATTGTCGATGCTTCCGCCCTCGAACGCGGACAATTAACTTTTTTTGGGAGTAGAAGATGAAACATATCTTTGTCATAAATCCGGTCGCCGGGAAAAAAGACAGCACCGGCGTAATAAAAGAAGCGGTAAGCAATAAATTTAATTCGGAAGATTGCGTAATTTACGTGACAAAAAAACCGCTCGACGCTTGGCGTTTCGTCCGCGATTACGCCGCCGCTCATCCGGACGAATCCTTAAGGTTTTATGCCTGCGGCGGGGACGGAACGTTAAACGAGGTTGTAAACGGCGCCGTGGGTTTTCAGAACGCCGCCGTCGGTTGCTATCCTTCCGGATCAGGGAACGATTTTCTGAAATACTTCGGGAAGAAAAAAGACTTTCTTGATTTGGACGCTCTCGTCGACGGCGAGATTGTCGATATCGACCTGTTGCGTTTTTCCGACCGTTATGTCGTTAATATCTTAAATATCGGTTTTGACGCCGACGTTGTTAGCAAGATGATCAAATACAAGCGTCTCCCTCTAGTTACCGGGAAAGGCGCTTACCATCTCGGAGTTATCGTCAGCCTGCTTTCGAAAATGACCCATAAGTTTAAAATAACCCTGGACGGGGAACCGTTCTACGAGGGCGATGGCCTCCTTTGCGCGATTGCCAATGGGATTTGTTACGGCGGCGGGTATTACTGCGCGCCGGAAGCGAAAGTCGACGACGGGAAACTTGACATTTGTTTTGTCCGTCCCCTGTCGCGTCCCCGGTTTATCCGTTTGATCAAATATTATAAAAACGGCACTCATCTCGCGACGCCTAAGGTCGCTCGCTATATCTTATATAAGAAAGGCGCGGAAGTCGTAATCGAGTCGCCGGAGCCCGTGAATTACGCTATCGACGGCGAAATGGGGGCTTCGAAGCGGATAGCGATCAAGGTCGAACCGAAGGCGATGAGATTTATCGTTCCCAAGGGCTTGAAAAAAGGAGCTAACGCTTGACAAAAAAATATAATTTTATTATAATGTAATAAAATTCTAGGAGGAAAATTTATATGAACTTTGAGAAAGTAAGAAAGATAATTGCGAAAGAGCTTAATTACAACGAAGAAGATATTAAATTGGAATCGAAATTGTCCGAAGACTTGGGCGCCGATTCCCTGGACGCCGTCGAGTTAATCATGGCGATCGAGGACGAGTTCGGAATCCAGGTAAGCGACGAGGCGGCGCAGAAGATTCGCACGGTAAAAGACATTGTCGATTATCTTGACGAACAAGCTTAATCCTTATATGCGAATTTGTTTTCGAAAAGAAGCATCTCACCATTATTGTGTTGAGATGTTTTTTTATAATTTTTACGTCAAGTAAAAATAATACTTGTATGAAATAACTTTGTAGACAGAAAAGGCATATGAAATAGAATATTAAGGTTAAGCGCCAGTGTTTATTAGCATTCTCATTTTTTTACTCAATTGAAAACATATTATTTATTAAAAAGTAAAAAATATTAAAAAATAAATTAAAAAAGTTAATTTATATATTGACAATATTAATTTATTGTAATATAATAATAGCGGGTAGTGTTATGAGGAAAGAAGTATTAGCAAAAATTGCAGCAAATAAGTTAACCCCGCAGGAAGGATACGATATCCTTTACGGGACAAAAAGTAGAAAAGGGAGATTCGTGCGGATGCGAATCAACATCGCCGGCCACCCGTTTTTAAATTTTTTTCTCCGTATGTTTTTTTTGCTTCCCGTCCCAATCGGACTGGGGAAATTGTTTTTGCGGTTTATGGATGAAGATAAATATAAAGAATTTATGCGGATGATTCTGGACTCAACCATCCCCACCGGAAAAGTGAAGATTCGCATGGAAAGCAAAGAAATAAAAGTAAAACTAAAAATATGCATATTTTAAGAGGTTAGTATGAAAAAAGAAATTATTTCGGTGTGCCCGATCTGTAGCGCTGATTTGATGATTTCAAAACTGCACTGTAAACGTTGCGGCGTGGAAATCAGCGGCGATTTCGTTTTGCCGACGATTAACAAGCTTTCGAAGGAACAGCTTGCTTTCGTCATAATGTTTTTAAAAAACCAGGGAAATATTAAAGCGGTGGAAAAAGAGATGAACGTTTCCTATCCGACGGTTAAGAAAATACTTAACGAAGTGCTCGCGACGCTCGGGTTTGACGTCAATGAAGACGCTCTTTCCGGGCAAAGACAGGAAATTCTCGATCGGTTGTCGCGGCGCGAGATAAGTTTTGAAGAAGCGAACGAGTTATTGAAAAAATTGAAATGAGGTGTGATGATGGAAGAACGGCGAAAAATATTGGAAATGGTTAAAGACGGCTTGATTAGCGTCGAAGAAGCCGAGCGCTTGCTCGACGCGGTCGAAACCGAGAATGACCCGGAATTATCGGAAAAGGCAAAAGAAAAAATTATCGCCGCAAAAACAAAGATTGATAAGGCGATTCAAAAAATCGACGAATCGCTCGATATGATCGGCGAGAGAACGGGAGCGATGGTGAAAAAGTCGCTGCAGGGATTTGCGGAAAAATTAAACAGAATGTTTGAGGAGGAAAATGATGAGTGAAGAAAGAATGAAGATTTTGGATATGCTTAGNNGATGACCGAAGGGCAATATTTGAAAAGCGCCGCCGCGAAGTTTCTCTACATCGAGGCAAAAAGCCACGACGGCGATAATGTCAACGTTACTATACCGCTTTCGTTAATCAAAGCGGCGGTTAAGATGGGGAATGTCCAGGGCATCATTGACAAAACGCTTTCAGGGTCGTCTTTCGCGAACGAAGCTATCGACATTGATTTAATTCTTCAATGCATCGAGTCCGGCACGACCGGCAATATTGTCAGCATGGATTCCAAAGAAGGCGATTCCGTGCGCATCTATATCGAGTAAAAAAATCCCC
>MTKW01008674.1_pt2 | contig 19479 bp, 22 predicted proteins | sample 1042761 | NCBI WGS metagenome assembly MTKW01 (sample SAMN06205366, study PRJNA360243) | anaerobic digester metagenome | biome: Wastewater treatment plant; feature: Anaerobic digester sludge; material: sludge; isolation source: anaerobic digester fed with sludge from wastewater treatment plant ... | reverse complement strand
TAAAAGATGGAAGGTTGATTTCAACACGATCCCCACTTTCAACCCTATAGCTTGCCTTAACCACTTGATTATTAACCCTAACATAATTCCCATTGATGATCTTTTTTATTTGGCTTCTAGAAAGTTCTTGGATTTTGTTTGCCAAGACCACATCCAAGCGTTTATTTTTGTCACAATTCCCTACATTAAAAGTAATGCTCTCGTGCATACTATTCACCAACTTAAGAAAAAGATGTTAATCCCTCACTACCTTTCATTCTACTGGAAATTATATCATACAGGGTAGTATTGTGACTAATGGCTATTATTTTTTTTGATGATTCACTAATCTTTGGTAGAACTCGAATGCTGCCCATCATTCTGTGGTATCCTCCCTATCGTAGACCGTTGGATCATCTAAATCAAAAACAGTATCCGTCCTGCTAAAGGGGGGATATAGTACCTCTTCCTCAATGGGTCTATCCCCGTGAATATCCTTGGGAGCTGTCCTTTCCTTTGCACATTGTGAGCAGAGTTTCACTTCTGGCATAAATTCTAACCTTGCCTCTGAAATATTATTACCACAATACTCACAAACACCATAGTTTCCTTTTTCTATCTTCCTCAATGCTTCATCTATATTTTTTAACCGTTCCTTCTGATGATTGTCTAAGGCGTATTGCATTTCCATTTGGTAGGTTTCGGTTGCGATATCACCTGGATGATTGTCATACATAGATAGTTCACCAATTTCATCCTGCAAATTTGTACTAAACTCATTACCCCCTATCTTTTCTAAGGTTGACTGTAACACCTTTTTCTCTTTTAAAAGAATCCCTCTATAATGATTTAATTTAACTTTTTCCATGCATTCACCTTCTATAAATTATTTTGTACAATTCTTACAAGTTCAGAAATAAAACTTCCTAGGATGGGTAAGTTTAGCAATACCAAATATCTTAAGAAGTAGACAATGACTCCCCCCAGCAAAGTAAATCCTACAGCCATGCCAAAACCTCGCGCCAATCCCCCAATAAAATTATTCCAAAGTAGTTTTTTTTTATTATCCATAAGCTCAACATAGTCAAACAACTTTGCTCTTTCTAATTGGACAGAGAGATGATCTATTTTCTTTCCAATATCTTGTGACAAACTCCGATGCCCATCATTCATATCCAATCCTCCTTACTCTCAATAGCCCTATTATGTATAACATTGTTCTTCTATCCAAAAAGAAAAGAAGTGATTGATATTTTACCAATTCACTTCTTATTTTTATCATTTGCAGCATTCCTATTCCTCTATTTTTTGTGAAACATCCAAATCCTCTAAACTGTCTATGATTTCCAACTGGGCTTCCAATAATGTCTTAATCTTGGCCTTAAATACTCTTATGTCCTTCGCCAAATCCTCCTTATTTTTTAAAATTTGCACAATCTCATTGTTTGCCTCTTCTATAATCTGTCGAGCTCTTCTCTTAGCATCCTCTACAATCATCTCTGCCTTTTTCTTCGCATTATTCTCAATGTCTTCGGATGCCTTTTGTGCCATTATTAAAGTGTTTTGAAGTGTGTTTTCAATGTTTACATAATGTTCCATCTTTTCGTTCTGTAAATTTAATTTATCCTTTAGTTCGGCATTTTCCCTATATATTTTTTCATAGTCAATGACAATTTTGTCTAAAAATTCATCTACCTCGTCTTGGTCATAGCCCCTTACTTTCCTTTTAAATTCTTTGTTGTGAATCTCCATCGGTGTTATCATTGGTACACCCATCCTTTCTTAATAGTCCCATTCTCTCATAATATTCATGGCTCAAAACGCGGAATGGTTTACTTTCCTTTTATTAATTTTATATATTTTTTGCTCAATATATTTCCGCACTCTTTATACTGCTTATCTAAAAACCATAGCAATGATCCACCCGTAAAGCGGTTGAATAATGAGTTGAATAGCAAGAATGGCTATAAGGGGAGATAGATCAATCATCCCCATATTAAATCGGTTTGATACTTTACGAAAGGGTTCTAAAATGGGCTCGGTAAGATTATTTATTATATTAACAATCCTATTCATAGGATTTGGTCTTATCCAACTAAATATAACTCTAATCAATATTAAATAGTAGATAAGTTGAAAAAAGATGTCTCCTGCTCTACTAAATGTTCTATATAGTGAACCCATTGATATCCTCCTGAAACTATTTGTTTTGCCAACTAAACAAACTCTTATTTCTCAATTCTTCGCCTATTTCACTAAGTATTTCTACATTATTGGGTGCTAAAATGAAAACCCCATTGGCAATTTTTTGAATTTTGCCATCTAGAGCATATACCGATCCATTTAAAAAATCGAATATTTTTCTTGCCTCTTCAGGCTCAGCCTTTTCAAGGTTTACTACTACCGTTTTTCGGTTTTTAATATTATCACATATCTGTGGAGCATCATCAAATTTACTTGGCTCCACCAGGACTACTTTTGCATTGCTACTAGATTGTATGTTAACAATTTTTGCTCTTTTATGAACGGGTATGTAGGGTTCTATCTCTTCCTGCATTTCATCCTCTTCATATTCCTCGAAGTCCAATTCGTCATCTTCGCCTAGTCCAATAAAATCTAACACCTTCCCAAACACATTCTTTTTCATGGTAGTACCTCCTCCATATTCATTCTATTTTCCAAAAATTCCAGTACCTATCCTAACCATATTTGATCCTTCTTCAATAGCTATGGGGTAATCATTTGTCATTCCCATAGATAAATAGTTCAATTGAATGTTATCTCTTCCTTTTTCCTTTATTCTATCATATCTTTCCTTTAACTTCATAAAAATCGGTCTTGTATTTTCAATGTTTTCCGCCCATGGCGCCATGGTCATCAATCCTTTTACTATAATATTCGAGTAGTTATTACATTCATTTATAAAATCATCAATCTCATCCATTTTTATGCCAAATTTGCTTTCTTCATTGGCTACATTCACTTGTATTAATATCGGCATTTTTTTCCCAACTTTTATGGCATGCTTATTTATTTCTTTCATAAGTCTTATTGAATCTACAGAATGGATGAGGTCAACTTTTTGAATCACATCCTTCACCTTATTCCTTTGTAGATGACCAATAAAGTGCCAATGAATTTTTTTATCCTGAATCTGGTTATATTTAGAGTTTAACTCCTGTACCCTATTTTCACCAAAATTTATAAATCCTTTTTCTGCAACATATCTCATTTTCTCTATATCGGCATTCTTTGTTACTGATATCAAAGTGATGTCTTCCGGATCCCTACCACTTTTTTTTGCTGCAATTTCTATATTTTTTAACACTTGATTTATATTTTTGTCGATGTACTTAAACAAAGTATCACTCCTCTATGGTTTTGCTAAAATTTTGCTCCCGGACTTAATGTCCATATTTTCCTCAGGTTTTAAAATGATATATTCCTCAAGTTCCTCGCTTATTTTGACCTCTACGAATATTTCCTCATTGGCTTTGCCTAACATAATTACCCCATAAACATTATCCTTTTTTATAAGGGATCTCTTAGGTATTATATACCCAATATGTCTGTTATCTAATAAATAAACCTCTTCTAGTATTCTCTTCTCAGCTAACCTATGGGTATTAGAGTCAATTTTTATAGTTAGTATTTTTTCATCTGCCTTCGGCTCATTTTTTATGTCTACTATGAATCCATCTATCAAAAAATCTTGATATTCCATTTGAATTGCAGGGAAAAGTACTAATATATCCTTTCGATTTTCAATATAGGATATGAAGTTCTCATACTCATTATCCCATGTTGTACCAATTCCTTTCAAGACACTTCTTAACCTTATCTCTTCATCTGAAAAAGACTCTCTAGGTACCTTTGCTATTAGATAAATATTGTTGTCATCAATAATCTTTAGATTTTGATGTTGATGATGAATGCCTGTTTTCTCTTTAGAAGAGATATGCCTTTCAATCTCTTCAAAATATGTAGGTGTAATGTTTCCCAACAGATCCTTATGTAAAACATTCTCCAGTCCATCCTTTTTAAAAAAGACTATACCTGGCTTATTTATTCCTAACTTGTTTAGTGTAATTTGACCATTTAAATGTCCTTCCTTACTATTTAGTTCTTTTTTTATTTTTTTTAAAGTATGTTCATCAGCAAAAGCGAACCTGAAAGAACCTTCTATAATGCTTCTCTTATGTTCTAATTGATTTTTTTTACCTTTTAATCGTTCAACCTGTTTTATATCCTTAATATTAGCTAACTCTTCTTCAATTTTGCTGATTTCATTTTGAATTTTCTCCAAATCCTTTTGAAATGAATTATTGTGCTGTACCATTCCGTGCTCTAATTTCCAGTCAATGATTTCTAGATTTAATGCATCTTGATTATTAAAATTTAAGCTTCTGGTTGTTCCAATTACTGTATTCAAGGATACCTTTGTACCTTCTTGAATAGCATATTCCAGACTATTACTATTATTAATATAAACCAATTCTTCATCAAAAATTAGAAATGCTTCGGTGCGAACTCCTTGATCTAAGCTAGTGCTTTCAACATGTATAGTTTTTAATCCTGCATATTTTATAAATATAATCCCCGCGACAATGGACAAGACACATAGTATTAAAAGTATTTTCCTTTTACTGTAAAACACTCTTTTCACTCCCAGCAAGAGCTAGTAGTCATTAAGCTATACAATTAAATTCTTCATTTATTTGTAATATCCTCCAAATTTAGTGTTTTTAGATAAAAAAAAATTGCTTATTTAAGCAAAAAAATGGTCTGAGTGAGAGGATTCGAACCTCCGACCTCGTGAACCCCATTCACGCGCGCTACCAAACTGCGCCACACCCAGACATTTTATATTTAACTACATAGTATAGTATACAAAATTTTATCAAAATATGCAAGGGGTAATTATCTTGTTTTTCCTAGAGTTTTTTAGGGTTTCCTATTATATAAAAATTCCCCCTTAAAAGGAGGAGTAGACTTCAAGCTATAATATAATACATAGTAACCCACCATTTCCCTCGTTAATTATACGAGTCAATGTTTTTTGAAGTTTCAGCTGCACATCCTGTGGCATTTTAGTCAATTTATTTTGCAAGCCATCTTGAACAAGCTCATGTAATGATTTCCCAAACATATTAGTCGACCATAGTTTTCTTGGGTCATTTTCAAATTGATCTAATAAATAATTCACCAAATCCTCACTTTGTTTTTCGGTTCCTACAATAGGCGCAACCTCCGCCTCTACATCCGCACGAATAAAATGTAAACTAGGTGCACTTGCTTTTAGCCTAATGCCAAATCCATTGCCCTGCTTCAACATTTCGGGCTCTTCCAGCTTCATATCTTCTACACTTGGCGGCACAACGCCATAACCCAGATCTCTTACATCTTTTAGGGCTGCAGAAATTTTATCATATTCCCTTTTAGCAAAGGATAGTTCTTTGATTAAAGATAGTAATTGATGCTCTCCTGAAATAGAATAGCCAGACTCTTCCCCTAAAATGTTATAGAATAAGTTATCTTTGAGTTTAATGTTAAGGTTGGTTAATCCTTCCCCCAAGTTTATCTCTTGAATATTTACAGAAGAAATGCTCCCACATTCTTTAAATTCATATACTATTTTTTCGACATCTCGTAATTTCTGAATGTGTTGAATGGCTTCCCTTAGATTTTGAATAATCTCCGCTTTCAACCAATGATTATACTCTAAACTGTCAAACCATTTAGGAAGACTAAAATTCAATTCTTTTATAGGAAATTCAAATAATATTTTTTCTAATATCCCATTAATATCTTCCATTGTCATATTTAAACAATCAACACTTATAACGGGAACATCATATTTTTCAAACAGCTTATCCCTTAAATTTATGGTGTCAGGATGATTGGGAATGGTTGAATTAAGTAGTATAACAAATGGTTTCTTAATTTCCTTTAATTCATTTACTACCCTTTCTTCTGCTTCTATATAACTTTGTCTGGATATATCGGTAATACTTCCGTCGGTAGTAACAACAATCCCAATGGTAGAGTGTTCATTGATGACTTTTTTTGTACCTAACTCAGCTGCAGATTCAAAGGGGATAGGCTCATCGGACCATGGGGTGGAAACCATCCTAGGAAATTCATTTTCTTGATATCCTAAAGCTCCTCTAACCAGGTAACCTACACAATCTATCAATCGTACCTTTAAAGAAGCATTGTCTTTTAGGTGGATCTCAATGGCTTCGTTGGGAACAAATTTAGGTTCTGTAGTCATTATTGTTTTACCAGAACCACTTTGGGGTAGTTCATCTTTTGTTCTTGATTTCTTATAGTCATTATCAATATTAGGAATAACCAATAATTCCATAAATCGTTTAATAAAGGTTGATTTTCCTGTTCGTACAGGTCCAACTACACCAAGATATATATCCCCTTGGGTTCTATTAGAAATATCTTGATATATATTATATTCACCCATTACTATTACCTCCCTCATAAAAAATCTCATTTAATTAATATTTATTCCTACAATGCTTAATTATGCTAAAAATGTAATGGCTGTCTAATTATTCATAATATATATATGAGGGGGTGATAAAATTATGCTTTGAATTTCTTTAAAATAAAAGGTGAAAAATAATTTTTAAAACAAACCTACTATCTACCAATTATCTACCAATTATCTACCAATTTTTATAATAATCTAATACAACTTCCTCCATCTCATGGGTTTTATTCCTCAACATAAGTCTTTCCACTGATTCCTTTACATTCCCATCATTATAAAGAATTTGAAAGAGTTCTTCCGTAATAGGCATTTCAATACCCATTTTCTTAGAAAGTTGATAGGCAGCATAGGTTGTGCGTATGCCTTCTACCACCATTCCAATCTCCTTCAAGACCTCCTCAACTTTTTTACCCTGCCCCAAGAGTATTCCTGCTCTTCTGTTTCTACTATGCATACTTGTACAAGTTACTATAAGATCTCCAATTCCTGAAAGTCCAGCAAAGGTATATACATTGGCACCCATTTTTTGACCTAACCTACTAATTTCAACGATGCCCCTTGTCATGATAGCAGCTTTTGTGTTATCCCCATATCCAAGCCCATCAGAAATGCCTGCAGCCAATGCAATTACATTTTTTAATGCCCCTCCTAGTTCCACACCTATTACATCTGGATTAGTATATACTCTAAATGTAGAGGACATAAAAACATCCTGTATAAATTCCGTTTTCTGCCTACTTTCACCTGCAACAACAATAGTTGTAGGCAATCCTAAAGCTACTTCTTCCGCGTGACTAGGTCCCGACAGAGTAATTAGGTCATTATTGGGGCATTCACCTAATATGACCTCTGACATTCTCTGCAAAGAATTATATTCAATTCCCTTTGCAACATTTACAATGATCTGTGAATCCTTTAAATAGGGATTGATTTTTTTTGCTATATCACGAACAGCATGGGAAGCAACGGCTATAACTATAATATCCGATTGTGTCACACAATCTTTTAAATTATCACTTACTTTTATGTTCTCATTAAATGGTACCCCAGGTAAATACTTCATGTTTCCTCTTAATTGTTTAAGCTGCTCCACAAGCTCTTTATTCCTGTGCCAAAGATAGATATTATGATCCTGTTTTGATAAATGTATTCCTAGTGCAGTACCCCAACTACCAGCTCCTATGATAGATATATTATTTCCCATAGCAATCCCCCATTCTTGTATTATTCATTCCGTTCCCTTATTATAAAACGAATTGGTGTCCCTTCAAATCCGAAAGATTTTCTAATCTGATTTTCTAAATACCTTTGATAAGAAAAATGCATAAGTTCGGCATCATTAACAAAGAGAATAAATGTAGGCGGTTTAACACTTATCTGTGTACAATATAATATATTTAATCTCTTCCCCTTGTCCGATGGGGGTTGGTTCAATAATACAGCCTCCCCTATTACCTCATTAATCATACCAGTGGATATTCTCATTGTATGTTGGTTGGAAACAAATTTGACTAGTTCCATTATCCGATGTACTCTTTGTCCCGTTTTTGCTGAAATAAAGAGTATGGGTGCATATGCGATAAAAGATAGCTTATCCCTTATTTCTCTTCGGAAGCGGTCCATGGTTTTGCTATCCTTATCTAGGATATCCCACTTGTTCACGATGATAATAGAAGCTTTCCCCTCCTCATGGGCATAGCCTGCTATCTTTGTATCTTGTTCAGTTACCCCTACCTGTGCATCAATCAAAAGTAGACAGACATCCGATCTTTCTATTCCAGTAAAGGAACGGATTACGCTATATTTTTCAATATTTTCGGTAATCCTGCTTTTCCTACGTATTCCTGCCGTATCAATAAGTATGTACTCCTCGCCATGATATCGAAACGGAGTATCAATAGCATCCCTTGTAGTACCTGGTATATCGCTGACAATAACTCTTTCTTCCCCTAATAGCCTGTTGATTAGGGTAGATTTACCTACATTAGGTTTACCTACCACAGCTATCTTCAAATTATCCTCATCTTCTACGCCACTTTTATCCTCGGGAAAAAGCTGAACCAACCTATCCAATAGATCCCCCAATCCCAAACCTTGTTGAGCAGATATTGGTAGAGGCTCACCTAACCCAAGATTATAAAACTCAAAGATATGATCCTCCATTTTTTTTGTATCTATTTTATTTACAACAACTAGGATCGGACGATTTGCCCTTCTTAAAATATTTGCCACTTCGAAATCAGCCGCAGTTAATCCTTCCCTACCATCCAAGATAAACACAATGACATCGGCGGTTTCCATGGCCAATTCTGCTTGTTCCCTCATCTGCACTATTATTACATCTTTTGAGTAAGGTTCTATCCCACCGGTATCTATGAGGGTAAATGTCCTGCCAGCCCATTCGGACTCTGCATATATTCGATCCCTTGTTACACCGGGTGTATCCTCAACAATTGAAATTCTTTTTCCAGCTAACTTATTAAAAAAAGTTGATTTGCCAACATTTGGTCTACCAACAACTGCAACAATGGGTTTAGACATCTTTCTGCCTCCTAGCTCAAAATAGACTCAAAAAAGTGACCGAAGACATTGCCATCCACCTCTATAGGGAAAATGGGTGTACCTAAGGCACTACTAAGGTCGTTAACAGTAAAATCATCCAAAAAATAATCCTCCTCAGCCTTTAACATAGACCTTGGAATGAGAATCATGTTCCCTAGATCTACATCTTTTAGCTGTTTCAAAATATCTTGGCCAGTGATCAAACCACTTACAGTGATCTTTTTTCCAAAAAAATCATTGGTTATTGCATAGGTTTTGACTTTTATCCTATCCCATTTTTCCATAACTATATCCATTAAGCCCACTATAAAAGGATAGGCAAGATTCCCAGTAATTACTGAAATGGTTAGATTCTTTGTATTCCCGCATGTTTTTATTTTGTTGAGAGTACTAATGAATTGGTCACTAAATAGTGTCACCATGCCAACTCCATTTTCTAATTGTCCAAAACCCTCATAATAATCAGAATTTGGAAAGTCCTTTCCAGCCCTAATGATTAATTCATCTGCAGGAAAAACAAAGCGGGTATTATGTTTTAACAACATTGTTTTCTGAAATCTGTTTACTTGCTCTAGTATGTGCTGAGCTTCCCGCTTATTAAATTCTCTCATTGGATAAAGATCCTCTCTATATCTAGTTATGCCAACTGGAACAACAGTTAAGGTTTTTACCCAAGGGAAGTATTCAGAAAGATCCGATATTGTACGATCTAACTCATCCTTATCATTCACATCTGGGCACAATACTACCTGTGCATTCATGGTCAACCTTGCCTCTGCAAACCGGGCAATGATATCCATAATATTCCCAGCCCTTTTATTCCGCAGCATCATTTGCCTTAGCTTGGGGTTTGTGGTATGAACCGAAATATTTATGGGACTCATTCGGTACTTTATTATTCTTTGAATCTCATCTTCGTCCATATTGGTCAAAGTAACATAATTCCCTTGTAAAAAGGAGAGCCTAGTATCATCATCTTTAAAGTATAATGTTTCCCTTAAACCTCTGGGCAATTGATCAATAAAACAAAAAATACATTTATTGTGGCATCTTTTCATCCTATCTATGATAGAATTATCAAAAATAATACCCAAATCCTCATCAAATTCCTTCTCTATTTCTATCTCCCAGATCTCATTATCTTTCTTTTCAATTTCTAGCATTAATTCCTCATTGGTAATAAGGTACTTATATTCTACAATATCATGTATACCTATCCCATTTATACTAATTAAAAGGTCTCCCTTTTCTATGCCCACTTCTTCTGCAATACTTTTTGGCTTGACAGCTTTAATTAAGATCTTACTCATTATATCCTCCAAGATACTTATTAAATTCCATATTATGTTATGATAACATTATTCACAATTACCGTCAATAAAGTGAACAAAACTATAGCGGAGTAGGAAATTTTATTTGAATATGTAACTATAGTTGATTTTCGTGCCTTAAATGATGGGACTTAACATGTTCTACCAAGTGACTATATAAAGAATATTTTTTTCTGATTCCATCAATGATCAATGGTCTGCCAATAGAAACAAGCCCTAATCTCCTAGATAAAAAGCCCCCTATTCTAACAAATATATCTGCTATAGGGAGCACATAGACAAAAATAGCTTGTTCAAAGAGGAATCTTTTATCATCTTTCTGTAACGATAATAGATATCCTAATATATTTTTTTTATAATTCCCCCATCCCATACAGTAAATGTCATTCCCCCATGAGTCAATACCCATAAATTGAGCTTCTCCAATGTTGGCGTTAGAAATTCTATCGAAATATGGAATGCTATAAAATTCCTCCTTTTCAGGAGGGTAATTAGCCGGTAGCATACCAACATGAATAGCTGCAGCAACTACTGATGTATGGGTGCCTCCATAACAATAATATATTATTTTCAATCTGACACTCCTTTACTTCTATAACTAGACATACTCGCTAACTTTATCAAAAGTTCAACTTATAATACTGTAACGGTGTGGTCCTAGCCATCATCTAATATATCCAGGTAAATGCCTCTTTCTTCTAAAATGTCATATATAATACTTCTTAGAATACGGTGAATTATTTTTTCCCTTTTTCCTACCTCTAATATATATATTTCGTTCCCTTCTTGGTCCTTCCTCAAACAAATGATCAGAGGTCTACCTGTTTTCCCTTTGTTCTTAAAAAATACACCCTTTCCTATAATCTTCATTTCTTTCCTAATCCCTCACAATAATATGGCTTTTTGACCTAGCCCTTTATTTCTTCCTACCAAGAAAACTAGAAAATCTTTCCCCAAACTTGTGACGCAACTCCCTTCCTCCGGAACTTATAAATAGAAATCCAATGCCAAGTACTGCTGCAATTCCTAATACGATGAAAATTCCTCTGCCTGCACCACTGTCATCGGTTGCCGATGGTTCTGTATTCTTTATAGTTTTTCCTGGCTGTCCATCTTTACCTTGGGCTTTTGCCTCACCGCCAAATACCGCCACTCTAATAACATCTGCAAAGGCTCTGGCAGAATTCTCTGCAGCCTCTCTTTTATTTTTATGGGCACCCATCTCTAAAAGTATAGTATTTGGCGCCATATCCTGGTTATAATTTCCCTTCCCCATAAATATATCTTTAAAGATACCAGGATATAACTCATCCGCTACTGCCTTAAGTTTATAGGCTAAATTCTTGTTTTTCTCAATATTTTGATTCCGTTTTCCCAATACCACCCTTATCTTTGTAGCCGGCTTCCCATTTAGTTCAAAGTCATATTGTTCCGGAGGTACAGCATCACGGTGAACATCGAATACTGCAGAAGGGCTCTTCTTGAGTATTTCTTGCTTTGTGGGGCGGGACCTCCTATAAGCACCCGCATCATGAGGCAAGTGCAGATCCTGTCTATGGATAACCTTTATATCCTTCTCCTCCAATGCTTTGCTCATTACTTCGCCCACTTTATATATTCCACCCTTACCATTTATACTATGTGTTCCATCTGAGGGGATGTAGGACTCGTCACTATGGGTATGAAATATCCCTATTTTTCTGTCCTCTTGTTGAGCCATTAATGTCAATGCCTCTTCTGTAATAGCCGATATTTCTGGTAAGGCAACCTCCTCCCTAAATTCTGCATAGGCTGTGAATCCATTTTCCTTTACCTCAACGACTTCATAAAGTTTATTATCAGCACTCAGATACTCATCCCCTTCTGAGAGGCTATGGGCGATCATAAATAACATTTTACTGGTCTCTTTATCATAAACTGTATAGTAACCCTCTTCCTCATACCAATCATCCGCCTGAACCATTGTTGTAAAAAGAATGGATATTATGAAAACAAAGGGGAGTATTGCCATGATCCTATTTTTCATCCCCGTCTCCTCCTTTTTGATCGACATTATTTAATTTTTTCTCATGATTTTTGTCTAAATCATTACCTAAAGAACTTGCAAATTCTGAATGTTCAAAGGTCATATCTTTTTTCTTTGTTCCTCCCTGCATTTTTTCCCTAGCCTCGCCAATAAATTCTGCAAGGAGCACAGCAATGATGCCAGAAACAACAATAGCATCTATAATGCCAGCACCCCCTATTTTAATTATGCCAGGGGTATTATTTATAATGTTTAATACCACTTGAGCGATATCAGCTAAAACAATGCCCATAATTCCAGCGATAAATGCAGACCTTCTGGATCGCCCCATAATATATGCCACCAGTCCTCCCACTACACCATAAATTAAAAAGGGATCACTAAAGATGGTTGCATATTCCTCGCCTGTAAAGAATCTCGCAATAAAAAAGATAATACTTGCTGTAATGATGGATGCGATTATTGATCTATTTCTTTCCTTTCCAGTTCCAGCTTTAATAAAGAGATAAGCGGAAAGAATTACAGGTATAACAGCACCACCTAAATTTATACTTAATCTATTCCCCAATGGTATATTGGGAATAAAAGTTCCAACAATCATTGCTATTAAAAAAAATATAGCTGCTTTATCACTTAGGCGCATTCTATCTAAAACTGTATGGGCAAATCCAAACAATACTAGTATGGTAAGTATACTTAGCAAAAGAATACCAATAGGCATAGTAGTCACCTCTTTCTAAACATTTGTAGTGTTAGATTTCCCTAAAAAAATTTAAAATATTCAAAATTAGGTATCAAAACTATGCTAACTTGTGCTCCTAAATTATAACTGGCTACTTTCAATTTTTAAGATAAATAAAAAAGATCCCAATGTTAGGATCATAAATTCATACTCTTTCCTGGGACATCTTATCACATCAAATTAACATTAGTACAGCAGCTAAACTCCCTGTATTACCTTGGTCGCCCCTATGGGAAAAAAAGATATCTCTATTACATTTAGTGCAAATTTTACTTAATTCCACATTTTGGGGATGAATTCCTGCCTCCATCAATTGGTTTTTATTTAACTTCCATAGATCCACCATATATTTTCCATTCCCTTTATCGGTGTAATATTGTTCTGGCTTAGTAAATTCTATATTAATTTTTTCTACGACATCTTTTCCTACCTCAAAGCAACACGGCCCGATGGACGGACCTATAGCAACTAAACAGTTCTCGGGCTTGGTATAAAATTCCTCCTTCATTTTTTTTATGGTCTTTCTCCCAATTCCTTTTATTGTTCCTCTCCACCCAGCATGTGTTAACCCAATAGTCTTTTGTATAGGATCTAAAAAAAATAGGGGGACACAATCTGCATAAAAAGTAACCAATGCAACTTCCTTCTCATTTGTTATCAACCCATCAACGCCGCTTATCCTATTCCTATTAAAAAAATCCTTGCCAATATCCTTTTCCCCAACCCTAACTATTTTGTCCCCATGTATCTGATCCGAAAGTACCATATTCTCCACAGATATACCCGTTGCTCGGCTTAATATTTGATAGTTTTGATAGATACTCTCTTTGCTATCCTTTTTTTTGATACCCAAATTAAGAAAATTAAAGGGGGTATTACTTACCCCTCCTAATCTAGTTGTAAAAACTACCCTAACCAAACCTGTGTTTTCGAATCTTGGAACAGTGTAATAAACCAAGTCCTTCCATGTAACCTTTGAAAAGCCCAAAAGGGATCACCACCATTTATTTTATTATTTAATTATAATATAAAATATATTTATTTTCTTTTTTTTGTTTAAGCGTCTTAATATAGGGTAAAATCTGAATAGCAACAATTAAATCCCTGAAACACCTTAATAAACTTTTCGATTTCTTCCCACATATAAAGACCGAGCCTTATGACTCGGTCTTTATATGTGGTTAATTTTTACTATCTACAACCCTACACATGATAGGTTTAAAGGCTTGATCCTTAGAAAGATTCCCTTCTCTTTTTTTTATAATAAAATATGAAAAAGCCATAAATAATACTCCAAAGATAAATCCAACGGTATTGCTCCAGTCCTTAAAAAGCGTATAGCTACTTATCAAATAGCCTAGAAAAGTACCAATAATAAACAGGATCAATGGGAAGGTATAAATAATAAATGAAGCCTTTAAAATATTTGTAGTTTCGGTTTCAATCTCAACTTGATCCCCTATTTTTGCAGAAAGGATATTAGGAGCTGAAGTTTCCATGATCATATTCTCTTTTCCCACATGACATGCACCACAACTCCCACATGCAGAATTTCTCTGTATCCGTATCTTAGCAATACCGTCTTTAATATCCACAATGGTCCCAATCTCACGCATTATTAATACCCTCCTCCCTGCTTCATAAATTTCAAAATAATATTGATTAATTCATCGATACTTTCCTCTCTTTTCTCCTCTACTGCGTTTTTGATGCATTTTTTTGTATGCTCTTCTAAAACAATACCTCCAACTTTTCCTAGAGCTGCTTTGGCTGCTGCTACTTGAATAAGAATATCTCCACAATATTTATCATTTTCTATCATTTTTTGAATTCCCTTAACCTGACCTTCAATTCTTCTTAGCCGATTCAATAGGGCATCCTTTGAATTTTCATGAGAGTTCATAGTTACCTCCATTAACATATTATATAAGATACTATACCCCTACTTCGTATGTTTTAATTATAATTTAAATGTTCTATATATGTCAATGCATGTCTAGGTCCCTTGTTCTACTTCTCAATCCTTATTCCTAATTCCTCTAAGCTTTCTTTTTCTGCTATAGAAGGAGCACCAGTCATTAGACACGAATGATTCTGAGTCTTCGGAAAAGCGATGACATCCTTAATATTATCAGTACCAGTCAACAACATTATCAGGCGATCTAATCCAAAGGCTATACCTCCATGGGGAGGGGTTCCATATTGAAAGGATTCTAAAAGAAAGCCAAATTGTTCCCATGCTCTTTCCTTTGTAAATCCAAGTACATTAAACATCTTTTCTTGTAAATCCCTTCGATGTATTCGAATACTCCCCCCACCAACTTCAACGCCATTGATTACCAAGTCATAGGCTTTCGCTCGAACCTTGCTTGGTGATTTCTCTAAGGCCGAAATGTCCTCATCTAAAGGGGAAGTGAAGGGATGATGCATCGCAACATATCTTTGCTGTTCCTCATCATACTCCAGAAGTGGAAATTCTGTAATCCAAAGACATTCATAATCTTTTCCCTTGGTTAGCTCTAGTTTTTTTGCTATTTCTAAGCGTAGTTGCCCTAGTGCATCATAGACAATATTGGGCTTCTCATCTCCTACAATCAATATGAGATCCCCTGGCTTTGCCTCCATTATATTTAATATACCTCGTATTTCTTCTTCCTTTAGAAACTTTACGATTGGTGATTTCAACGAATCTTCAGTTACATTGATCCATGCCAATCCTTTAGCCCTATATAGTTTTACAAATTCACCTAAGGAATCAATTTCCCTCCTACTAAATTTCAAACCACAACCTTTAGCATTGATTGCCCTTACATGCCCACCATTATTTACTGCATTATTAAAAACCTTAAAATCACTATCCTTTACAATATCAGATAAATCCTTTAGTTCTAGGCCAAACCGAAGATCAGGTTTATCCGAGCCAAATCGTTCCATGGCTTCTCGATAAGTCATTCTGGGAATTGGTGTTGGAATTTCAAACCCTACTATTTCCTTGAAAATTTTCACAATAAGTCCTTCATTTATTCTCATAATATCGTTCTCATCTACAAAGGACATTTCCATATCAATTTGCGTAAACTCTGGCTGCCTATCCGACCTTAAGTCTTCATCCCTATAACATTTTACTATTTGAAAGTAACGATCCATTCCAGAAACCATTAGTATTTGTTTAAAAAGTTGAGGGGATTGGGGCAGGGCAAAAAACTTCCCTTTCTGTACCCTACTTGGCACTAAATAGTCCCTTGCTCCTTCCGGAGTTGGTTTTGTAAGTAAGGGAGTCTCCACTTCAATGAAGCCTCTTTCATCCAAATAATCCCGAACGATCTTGTTCACCCTATGTCTTATCAGTAAATTTTTCTGCATTTTGGGTTTCCTTAGATCTAGATATCTATACCTTAAGCGTAAATCTTCTGATAGTTGGTCATTGTCCTCAATATAGATAGGAGGTGTTTCTGATGTATTTAATATTTCTAGCCTCTCTGCCTTGATTTCGATCTCTCCTGTAGGAAGGTTTTCATTGCTTTGCCCTTCTTCTCTTGGGCTAACAATCCCAGATACTAAAAGAACGAACTCGCTTCTTATATTACCTGCCAGTTTAAATGCATCTGGGTTTACATCCTTATCAAAAACTACCTGAACAAATCCACTCCGATCCCTCAGGTTTACAAAGATTAATCCACCTAGATCTCTTCTCCGCTGAACCCAACCGGCAACCGTTACATAATTTCCTATATTTTTGCTTCTAAGAGTTCCACACATATGTGTTCTTTTAGAGGTTTCTAGTTCCTTGTACATCAAATTGCTCCTCCTTATCCTTGAATTACATGTAACAATGTATCAACAGTATTATTTAAGTGAATTTCTTTTTGTTCCCCGGTTTCCATGTGCTTTATAATAGCCCAGCCCTCATCCAATTCTTCCTGCCCTAATATCAATACATTTCTTGCTTGGATCCTATTAGCATATTTTAATTGAGCCTTTAAGCTTCTCCCTAATACATCTTTATCCACCTTAATTCCCTGTCGTCTAAGCTGATAGATCAACTGGAATGCCATCTTATCGGCATCACTCCCTAGGGTAGCGATAAATAGGTCTAATCCATTTGGTCTAGGGATGGTTATATTATGTTGATCTAAAGTTAATAATAATCTCTCCATTCCCATACCGAACCCAATTCCTGGTGTAGGGGGCCCTCCTATTTCCTCTACCAATCCATCATACCTTCCACCCCCACATACGGTTCCTTGGGCACCTATTTCATTAGATATAATTTCAAAGGCTGTTTTGGTATAGTAGTCAAGTCCTCTAACAATTTTAGGATCTATGGAATATTCTAGACCAATTGTGCCTAAATATTGTTTAACCGCTTCAAAATGCTTGGAACATTCATCACATAGATGTTCCAAAATATATGGAGCATCCTTTAATTCCTCCTTGCACCCCTCGATCTTGCAATCCAATATCCTCATAGGGTTTTTCCCATATCTTTCATTGCATGTTTGACATAGCTTGGAAAGTTTCGAGGAAAGATGCTCTTTGAGTATTCTATTATATTCATTTCTGCATTTGGGACATCCAACACTATTAATGTGGAGCTCAAGATTCTTTATTCCCAGTTTATCGTATAATGCCATTGCTACACTTATTACCTCGGCATCGACGGAAGGGTGTTGACTGCCAAAAACCTCAATACCAAATTGGTGGTGTATCCTAAGACGCCCAGCCTGAGGTCTTTCATAACGAAATGCTGGTGTCATATAGTATAGTTTTGTTGGTTGCGGATCAGCATACAATTTATTTTCAATAAACGCTCTTACTGTAGGTGAAGTACCTTCGGGTTTTAATGTAATATTTCTCCCGCCTTTATCTTGAAAGGAATACATTTCTTTTTGTACAATATCCGTTGTATCCCCAACCCCCCTTTCAAAGAGCTCTGTATGTTCAAATTCAGGTGTTCTTATCTCCCTAAAGCCGAAAACATTACATAGGTCTCTAATAACTTTCTCAATATAATGCCATTTATATACTTCCGAAGGAATGATATCCTTTGTTCCTCTTGGTGCCTTTATTAACATTCTATTACCTCCTGTATTCCTGTTTTAAAAACCAACCGATGATAGAGCTTACAATGTTAGCCCTAGAGAATTATCTGGCAAAATCCTCTCTTACTGATAAAGGGTATCCAATAATTCAAGTTTTCTATCTAACATCTCCTGCAAACGCTCTATATATAATGAAACATTTTTTATGTTAATCATTCGTTCAATTCGATTTTCTTCTATGAAAATAAGTTTAGTAGTAGCACCTGCTCCTAATCCGATAATAGTTTGCTTATCCCCCATCATTTGAATATTATATATGCTCTTACAATTTCCCATGCAATACCCAACATTCTCCAAATTTCCCATCATATACTTTTGTCTATATAGATAGTAAGGTTGGTAGGCATTTTTTTCAAGGAACATCTGAGTATATTCTAGCATTGAGAGTACCACCTCTTCTCTTTGGAAAAAGAATGGATCCTCTTGTTCCTTCAACTTTGAACCCCTTTTTATTGACATTGTATGAATGGTTATGTTCTCTGGCTCCAAGGTGATTATTTCTTCAAGGGTTTTCTTTACCTCTTCAATACTTTCCCCTGGTAATCCTAAAATTAGGTCCATGTTGATTATGGAAAATCCCATTTGTTTTGCTATATAATATGTTTTTTTTATATCCTTCGGTGAGTGTCTTCTACCAATCCTATCTAAGGTTTTTTCATTCATGGTTTGAGGATTAATGCTTATTCTATTAACCCCATGATCAAGAGCAATTTCTAATTTTTTTTCATCAATGGTATCTGGCCTACCAGCTTCCAAGGTGTATTCTTCTATTTTATCTATATCCAAGACGCCACTGATAAAATCCAACAAGTACTCTAATCCCACATGGTCTAGGATAGTAGGGGTGCCTCCCCCGATATATAGTGATTCAACATCAATTCTATGCTTTTTTAAATATCTTGCTATTTCACGGATCTCGAGACAAAGTGCATTAATATAATCCTTCAGGATTTCTCTATCCTTACCTAATACATTGGAAACAAAGGAACAATAAATACATTTAGTCGGACAAAAGGGAATCCCTACATATATACTTACTTTTTTTTTATCATAAGGATATAATATTTCCCTTTCATTTTCGGCTACCTTCAGTAGAAGATCTGACTTATTATCCGAAACTAGATATTGATACTTTAGCTGATTAGTAATATCCTTCCTATCTAGCCCTCTATCCAATAAGCTATGAACAATCTTACTTGGCCTTATCCCTGTCAATATTCCCCAAGGTA
>MTKW01004569.1_pt1 | contig 19487 bp, 14 predicted proteins | sample 1042761 | NCBI WGS metagenome assembly MTKW01 (sample SAMN06205366, study PRJNA360243) | anaerobic digester metagenome | biome: Wastewater treatment plant; feature: Anaerobic digester sludge; material: sludge; isolation source: anaerobic digester fed with sludge from wastewater treatment plant ... | reverse complement strand
GGGGCGGTTCCCGTGATGACAGGATTTTAGGAATCAGACACAAGGCCTCCAAACGTTTCATGGATCATCTTCAAGAGTACGTTTCAAAGCTGCAGCGCACCTTGCCTTTTCGAGACATCACTTTCAGCGGTCAGACCATCATGTCTAAAGAGGAGCAAAGGGCTCTTCTCACGTCCGAGTACACTTATCTACCGTTTTTCAGGCGCCTTGACAAGATGAGGCGAAGGGTGTTGTGGTTGATTGAGGGCAAACGCAAGGAAAGGGAAGCACAGGTCAAGAAGGAGCTCTCAAAGGACCCCTTGTACGCGGGGTATTACGACTCGGACCTGAAGTCCATGAGCAGGCAAAGGGTGCAGGAAGAGATTGCGCCTATCCGGGACTACTTGAGTTCGCTCATCCCGGGTACCTGCCTGGACATCTACAAAAGGTTCCTTCGGGAGGAATCCCACCCCTTCCCCGTCTCCTGGACGTTTCGCACCCTTGATATGGGACTCATCCCTTACGAAGATACGGGCCCTTTGCTTCTCCTTAAAGGTATGCTTGAAGGCTTCCCTGAAAGAGACATACGCCACGTCATCATTGACGAGGCCCAAGACTACACATTGGTGCAGTACGAAGCGATCCGAAGATCATTCCCTTCAGCAAGTTTCACACTACTGGGGGATTTACAGCAGATCGTAAACCCCTACATGAACGTAGGAACTTACGAAGACCTCCGATCCCTTTTCAACGGAGAAGAAACCGCGTCTGTGACGCTTCGAAACACCTACCGCTCAACTTACAACATAACTCGGTTTTGCCGGGGGATTCTGCCTGCCCCGGGGGATGCACAACCCATGGATCGTCCAGGAGAGATGCCTCAGGTAATCTTGATAAAAGAAGGCGACGATGTAGCTGATCTGCTTTCAAGGGACATAGAAAAGGTGGGGGAAAAAGGTCTTCGAAGCCTGGCCGTCATATGCAAGACAGCAGCCCAAAGCAAAGATGTTCACACCATGCTGAAAACCCGGGTAAAAGGGCTTAAGCTTCTGTCAAAATCCAGCCGCCGTTTTCAGTCGGGACTGGTGATTCTCCCCGCTTATTTGGCCAAAGGCTTGGAGTTCGACGCCGTCATGGTGTACGGTGCCGACGATTCAAACTACTCAGAACCCGGGGACGAACACCTGCTGTACATCGCGTGCACGAGGGCGCTTCACAGTCTGCACCTGTACGCTCGGGGAAAGCTGTCCCCGTTTTTGCCCGCACCGGATCCTGACCTATACATCCTGCGTTGGCGTTGAAGGATTCCTGCCACGATATGGTGAACCTTCTTTATTGCCGAACCCTTGATAACGCGCTCATCCAGCAACGTTACGGTAGGCGAAGGAGGTTTCTACATGACTGCCAAACAACGACTTACGCCGGAGGACCTTTACAAGCTAGAGTTCGTGTCGGACGCTCAAATCTCACCGGACGGAACAAAGATAGCGTACGTGAAAACCGTCATCGATGAGAAAACCAAGGAATATCGGTCGCACATTTGGATGGTTCCTGTCGGGGGCGGGGAACCTGTCCAGTACACATCAGGGCCCAAATCGGACTCTTCCCCCAGGTGGTCCCCGGATGGTAGCAAGATAGCGTTCAGCTCCGACAGGGGTGCAGGGAGACAGATCTTCGTCATGCCCACAACCGGCGGTGAGGCCGTACAGCTCACCAAAATGCGCTACGGAGCTGGGGGCATCCAGTGGTCCCCCGATGGTAGCACCATCGCGTTCACAAGCAGCATTGACCCCGAAGATGAACCCGGTGACTTTGAAAAACCCCTGGATCCCAAGACACGGGAAGCTAGGGACAAGAAGAGAAGGGAAAGTCCCCGAATCCTGTCTAGGCTCAGGATCAAAGCCGACGGTGCCATGGGACTCGTTGGTCTGAGGTACAGCCACATCTTTTTGATCGACGCGGAAGGCAAAAACCCCGCGAGGCAGCTTACGTCCGGCGAGTTCAGCCACTCCAGCCCCTCGTGGTCCCCTGACGGCAAGTACATAGCTTTTGGGTGCAACAGGAGAGAGGACGCGGAGTACGACCCCTGGATATCCGATGTTTACACGATACCCGTAGAAGGCGGAGAGATGACGAAGGTGACGGGTTCTTGGGGACCTTCCGGAAGACCTCAGTGGACCCCTGACGGAAAATGGATCGTGTACACGGGACACAGAATGGAATGTGGCGGGCCCACCTTGAGCCGCATCTGGAAGATTCCCGCGGAAGGCGGGGAGGCACAGCTGCTCACAGGCTCTTTCGATCGCGCCATAGGCAACAGCTGTGCTGGAGACTCCCGGATGGGATGGTCAGAGGGGGGACCCACGTTCAGCCCCGACGGCAAAACCATCTACTTCCTATCAAGCGACACGGGGAGGACATCCATTTACAGGGTGCCCACAGACGGTGGAGATGTCGAACTCGTTTTGGGGGGCGACAGGGAGATTTCCGGTTTCACCTTGGACAAATCGGGAACCCGCTTCGCTTTGGTAACGGGCAACCCCACCAACCCCGGGGACATCGGTGTGTTTTGCGTAAGCTCGGGGGAGGAAAAGGCCCTCACGCAAGTTAACAAGTGGTTGGACGAAAAGTTCGTGGTAGCACCCGAGCTTATTGAGTTCGATGCTTCGGACGGGTTGAAGGAATACGGGTGGTACATGAAACCCGTCGGTTTTGAGGAGGGCAAGAAGTACCCCACTATTCTGGAGATACACGGCGGTCCCCATTCCATGTACGGTTACGGCTTCTTCTTCGAGTTCCAGATCCTTGTAAACTCGGGCTACGCCGTCATTTACACAAATCCAAGAGGCAGCCAGGGCTTCGGACAGGAATTCGTTAAGGCCGTGAACGGAGACTATGGAGGAATGGATTACGACGATCTCATGACGTTCACGGACAAAGCCCTGGAGCTCGATTTCGTCGACGAAAACAGGCTCGGGGTGACGGGGGGCAGCTACGGAGGGTTCATGACCAACTGGATCGTAGGGCACACTGACCGGTTCAAAGCTGCCGTAACTCAAAGGTCCATATCGAACTGGATATCGTTCCACGGTGTCTCCGACATCGGCTACACGTTCGTTGACAGGGAACTGCTCATTGACGTGTGGAAGGATACGAAGAAGGCTTGGGAGTTCTCCCCCTTGGCGTACGTCGAGAACGTCGTCACCCCCCTCCTCATAATTCACGCGGAAGGCGACATGCGTTGCCCCATTGAGCAAGGAGAACAACTTTACGTTGCCCTCAAGAAGATGAAGAAGACGGTTGAGATGGCTAGGTTTCCCTCCTCCAACCACGAGCTGTCGAGAAGCGGTAAGCCGGTTTTGCGGGTTGCAAGACTCAACCAGATCGTGGGGTGGTTCGACCGCCACATAGAGAAAGCCGAGTGAGACTTGAAACAGGAGGTAAAGAAATTGCTGAAGACAAACGAGAAGAATTTGGTGATGCTATCGGTTACCGGTGAGATATCTGCCCCTTCGTGCTCGCCCCGCGTCTGCTTCGACGGCAAGATTCGGGTGACTCCGGGTACAGGAGGAATTGCGTTCAACCTCAAGGTCGGCGATTCGGCGTTCGACTGGGTAGGGGATCACCTGGAACCGGGAGTAAGCTCCAGAAACAAAGACGACAGAGCCAACTCGGGTTACAACACCCTTTCGTGCATTGGCAACAAAGCGGTCCTGCGTTCCGGGGACGCGAAAGGTGCCGTAGGCACCGTAACTGGGAAACACGGTGGCATAGAGCACGTCATCATCCACTTCGACCCCGAGACCATCGACAAGCTGCAGGTCGGTGACAAGATTCAAGTCAGAAGCCTGGGACAAGGTCTAAAGCTGTGCGACTACCCTAGCGTCGAGCTCATGAACCTGGCACCGGAGCTGCTACACAATATGGGCATCGTTGAGAAGGACGGAACCTTGGAAGTGCCCGTGGCCCACATGATTCCCCCCGAGTTCATGGGAAGCGGCCTGGGTGCAGCTTCAGCTCACCGAGGTGACTACGACATCACCAGCATGGAAAGAGAGCGCTTGGAGGAACTGGGGATTCACAAACTGAGGCTCGGGGACATCGTGGCCATCCTGGATTCATCATCCTTCTACGGCAGAAGCTACAGGAGAGGCGGGGTAATCATAGGCATAGTGGTGCACGGTAACTCCTTTGTCTCCGGACACGGCCCAGGCGTCACCAGCCTTATGACATCCCTCGACGGCACGATAAAACCGGTGAAGGTGGACAAAGCGAACATCGCTGAGTACCTGAACCTGGCCTAGCATCAGAAGCCGGGGCTTCTGCCCCGGCTCACCCTTACAGGAATTGCCTGGGGGTGAAGCCTGATACCCCGTGCACTAACCGTGCATCTGTAAGCTAGAAGTCTCACGCCCCCTTCGTGCGCGTCAAGCAACGCTTCCGCAAAACCGGGTCCAACATCTAGGTTAGGTTCGACACAGTCCACATCGGGGCGCTGAACCACGAACACGCAGTGCGTCAGAAAGCCCCTTTCAACAAGATGGGAAAGTTCCTTGAGATGGCGCACACCCCGCTCGGTCGGAGCGTCGGGAAACAAACCTGTTCTGCCCTTAACGAGCGTAACTGACTTTACCTCCACAAGCGCTGGGGGCAAAAAGGGACCTTTCAACAAAAAGTCCACCCGACTCACCGGCCCTTTTTCCAAAGCGCCCACTTGATCTTTCAAGGAATATTCAGGGCGGACGAATGTGTAGCCTGACAACTCAGGAATGAGGCGGCTAGCCAAAGCTCTTCCGAACAGGCGATTGGGTTGGCCCGTATCCATAGAAACCCAAGAACCCTTGCCCGAATCCGCCAAAACCAGATCGAAGGAGGTTTTGCGGTTCCGGGAAGGCGGGGCCTTCCTCACCATCACCCCGTTGCCCGGAAAGATCAGTTCCTTCAACCTGCCCGGGTTAGCCAAGTGGGCTACAGCCTCGACCCCGTCCCCGAGCTCCACTTTAACCACGAATCGGTTGAGGCGTTCGGAGACCCTCGCGGGGATCAGGTGAGAAAACTCCCATGTCAACCCTAAGTCAGGGTTCATCCTCTTCCACCAAACCCGCCTCTGTCCCATCTAAGGGCCGGTCAACCATGATCATCCTTGGACCCGGCACCCTTATACCTGCCCGGTCGAAGCCTTCCTTGATCCTGAGCCGCAACTCCCTCTCAATGTTCCACTGCTGCAAAGGCTTTGTTCTGGCCCACACCTGGAACGTCACACCGTACTGATCGAACTTGGAGATCCCCAGCACCCTGGGTCCCTGAAGGATAACTTTGCTTTCCTTCGCAAGCCCGTCACATTCCCCTTGAATGACGTTCATAGCTCGACGGACGTCCTGGGCGTACGCTATGGTTACCTCTATGAGAGCTCGGGAACCCTCCCGGCTCCTGTTTGTGGTTGTTGTCACTAGGCTATTGGGTATGACGTGCACAGCTCCTGAAAAATCCCGAAGGCGGGTGGTACGAAAACCCAGTTGCTCCACCACCCCAGAAACCCCCGCCAATGTCACGTAGTCCCCCACGTCGTATTGCCTTTCGTAAATGAGGAAAAACCCCGTTATGACATCCTTTACCAGGCTTTGGGCCCCGAAACCCACCGCCAGCCCCAAGACCGCGGCCCCACCCAATATGGGTTTGGTGTCAATGTTCAATATTTCAAGGATGGTGACAAGAGCTATGCCGCCCAGGATGTACTTTACAGTGCTCGTCAAAAGGCCCAACAGAGTCTTTTGCCGTTGTTCATCCACTCTGGTCTTGCCCGGTTTACTGTAGCGAACGAAAAGGTTCTTGAGAAGTGAATTAGCGACCCTGAGCGCCAAGGCCGTCAAAGCGGCCACAAGCGCGATTTTTGCTATGTAGCCTGCGTAAACTAGGGCTACCTTTTCTACCCCCATGGTTCCCCCCTCAGTCCATACTGCGTGAGGTTCTGATGCCCCGAGAAGATCCGATCCCGAGCTCAGACAGGAGCATTCCCCCGAGGATACAAGCCCCTCCTGCAATCTCCTTGGGCGTCAAAACCTCGCCGACCAAAAGATACGCGAACAAAGCTCCGAACACCGGTTCCGTGGAAAATATCAAGGCGGTGTGGGTCGCCGTAGTAAACCTCTGCACCGCGGATTGAATGAGAAAGGCGAAACACGTGGCCAACAACGCCGTGAAGACTATGGCACCCCACGCGCTGTCGGGGACGGTGAGCGGTCTTTCCAGTATCAAGGCACCTACAAAGGAACCGAAGGCAACGACCAACAGCTGAATGGCCGCGAACAAGACCGTGTCACCTGCCTCCGCGTAGGCCTCAACTAGCAAAATGTGAGTCGCAAACCCCACAGCGCTCACTAACACAAGCAAATCGCCCATCTCCGCCTGAAGGGGCAGCTGAAGGGACATCAGGCCAAGGCCCAAAGTCGCCAGTGCCACACCCCAAGCGGCACCCCTGTTCACAGGATTTCTCAAAATCCAGTGAGACGCCAAAGGAACCATGACCACGCTCAGGCCCGTGATAAACGCGGCTTTGCCCGCAGGAACCGTGGTCAATCCGAAAGTCTGAAACACGTACGAGAAAAATAAAGAAGCGCCGGTTAGCAAACTGCCCCACAAAAACCTTCGCTCCAGAGAGCCTCCGCGGGTGCTCCACCTACGAAAAGGGGTCCAGTACCAGCACAACAGCACTGCCCCCGCGATGAAAAACCTGACCGCCAGATACGTGAAAACCCCCATGACGGAGGTGGTGGTTTTCACTGTGACGAAGGTTGTTCCCCAAAACAGCGTGGCTAGGATAAGCAGCAAATCCGCGGTCAGTTGTGACATCCCGAGCAAACCTCCAGTTCTCAGGAAAAAGGCGGCGACAACAGGAAAGTGTGGCGCCTGTCCCTACCCAAAGACACAAGACCGAGAGGAACGTTCACCGTTTCAGCCATGAACTCCAGGTACACCCTAGCGTTCGGGTGCAGATCCTCGAGGCGTTCGCACTCAGGATCGAGTTCGGGCCACCCCTCAAAATCCCTGTACACCGGTGTGCACTGTGCCAGGACTTTCAGGCTTGCCGGAAACTCCCTCAGCTGCTTCCCCTCGTACTCGTACGCGTACGCCACCTTCATATCCCCCATACCCGACAGAATGTCCATACGGGTTACAGCTAGAGAGGTGAAGCCACTGAGCATAGCAGCGTAGCGAACCATCACCAGATCGAGCCACCCGATGCGCCGGGGCCTGCCCGTGGTTGTTCCGTACTCGTGGGCCTTCTTTCGAATGCTCTCTCCTAGGTCGCCCAAAAGCTCCGTGGGAAATGGTCCGTCACCCACTCTTGAGGTGTAGGCTTTGACTATCCCCATGACATTACCTATCTTGCCCGGCCCGACACCCGCACCGATACAAGCACCCCCCGCCACCGGGTGACTTGAGGTAACGTAAGGGTATGTGCCGTGATCAAGGTCCAGAAGCGTGCCTTGGGCACCTTCAAACAATACCTTCTTGCCCCCGTCGACGGCCTCGTTGACCAGCACGGCCGTGTCCGTGATGTAAGGGGCGAGGTACCGTCCCGCCTCAAGATACACCTCAGCTATTTCCTCTACGTTAAGGGGGGGCTGGCGATAGAAGTGTTCCAGAACCCTGTTCTTGTCGTTCAATGCTGCTTCAAGCCTGGCGCGGAAGTGCTCCGGATCTAACAGATCGCACACCCTCAGCCCGACCCGTGCAGCTTTGTCCATGTACGCGGGTCCCACGCCTTTAAGCGTGGTGCCTAGTTTTTCCGAACCCATATCCCGCTCCCGCAACATATCGAGGATGCGGTGGTAAGGCAGGATAAGGTGTGCCCGGTTGCTGATCCTGAGACCCCCCAAATCGCAACCCCGTGCCGCGAGGCCCTTCATCTCGGCAATGAGCACCTCAGGGTCTATCACCACACCGTTTCCAATGACTGAAATCTTATCGTGATACAGGATTCCGCTAGGAAGAAGGTGAAGCTGACTCTCCTGTCCGTCCACTACCACGGTGTGACCTGCGTTGGGACCACCCTGGTAACGAACAACCATGTCCGCTTCTTGGGCAAGGTAATCAGTCACCTTCCCCTTCCCTTCATCCCCCCACTGACTGCCCACAACAACCAAAGATTGCATATTATCGGGCAGATTCGCCCATTCCCTCCTACAAAAAGACATGCCCCAAGAACCTCACAACAACCTAAGAATACCTGATTCCTCCTACGGGGGGCAACAAAGCCCCCACAGATGATACACTATCCACAAGAGGGGGTGAAGCATGTGCCGGACGGTGTTCCTCGCCTGGTGAGCTCGACGCTCAGTAAGGCCGACTATCGCAATGTCTACGAATTGATGGACACACCACCCCTAGAATTCGATTGCGGACGCCTGTGCCAAAGCTTGTGTTGTCAGGAGTACGAACCCGGCGTAGGTATGTACCTTCTGCCCGGGGAGGAATGCATGTTCACGGGGAAAGAGCCCTGGTTAAAGTGGCATTACCACGAAGCATCCGAACACGGTTTCCCGCCAGAATGGGACGGCCAAGTGGCGTTCGTCGTGTGCCGGGGTGTGTGCCCCAGAAACATGCGGCCGGTTCAATGCAGGACTTTTCCCTTGGCCCCTTACGTAGATCCTGCGGGAAAACTGAGTGTTTGTCTGGACTACCTCTCAGGGTACTTCCTGTGCCCCTTGGTAAGAAACCCGCGCAGATACAGACTCAGAAAGCAGTTTGAGGCTAGGGTGCTCGAGGCTTGGAGGATCCTTACAAAGGATCCCTTGATCTTGGCGGAAGTCACGGCTTGCTCCAGAAAACTTGATGAAGACAGAAATGCCCCGTGGTGGAGGCTTGGGGATGGGTGATTACTTTCTGGGAATCGATGGGGGCGGGACACACACCCGCTCGTGCGTGATCAACCTTGAGGGCAAAGTTGTAGGTTACGGCGTTGGGGGTCCGTCGAATTTCTTCTACGAGCAGGAGAAGACGGTCCTGTCTTCAGTCACATCGAGCGTTCGTAAAGCCCTAGGATCCGCGGGGTTGACCCTGGACGAGGTAAGTTACTCCTGCGCTGCGTTGGCAGGTGTGCTGGACCCCGAGACGTCTGTCAGCGCCAAAGAACTGCTGCAGAAAGTCTTTTTGGAAAAACCTTTTACTGTGGTAGAAGACATTTACGCCGCGTTGGCCGCGGCCCACAATGGGCAGGACGGCATCATTGTGATCGCAGGCACCGGCTCAAACTGCCTGGGGGTAAAGGGCGGTTCCGTCTACCACAGGAGCGGCGGATGGGGCACGCTTTTGGGCGATGAGGGCAGCGGCTACAGCATAGGGAGAAAAGGCCTGAGAGCATGCTTGCGGGCCTACGACAAAAGGGAACGAGAAACCCTGCTCACTGGAGCCTTCGTGCAAGCCCTTTCCGCCAGGATCGCCCCCGATCTGGTCCGTGCAACGAGGGACATGGAAAAAGCGGATATCGCCGCTTTGGCCCCTCTTGTCTTTGAAGCGGCGGAAAGGGGTGACGAGGTAGCCCTCAAGATACTTGGGGGTGAGATCAGAAGGTTGCTTGAAATGGTTCGTAGTGTGGCAACTCAACTCGCCTTGGAAAGAACCCCCGTAGGCACATCCGGGGGATGTTTCCAGAACAGGCTTTACCGTCATCTCTTTGAAGAAGGTTTGCGACACGCCCTACCCGAGGCCTGGGCCACCCATTGCAGGGAGAAGCCGTGTTACGGGGCGGCCCTTTTGGCCAGGACCACTTTTAACAGGAGGGGATTTGAGTGAAAATCGAGCCTCGCGCCCTGCTTGACACCATGAGCCTTGAAGAGAAAATAGGCCAACTTTTCACTTTCGGTTTCCCCGGTAAAGACCCCGAAAATGCCGAGGAGCTCATTTCGGACATGCACGCGGGCGGAATCATCTACTTCCGTCGCAACACAGGCAGGTTAGAAGAAACAGCTTCCCTGTCCGACAGGCTTCAGGACATAGCCCTTTCCCGGCCACCCGGGATTCCGCTATTCATATGCGCGGACCAGGAAGGGGGCTTCATGACGATAGTCTCCGAGGACATCCCTAGAATGCCGGGCCCCATGGCGCTTGCTGCTGCGGGAGGCCCCGATCTGGTGGAGAAAGTGTCACGAGCTGCGGGCACTTTGCTTCGGGGGGCAGGCATCAACATGAACTTGGCACCTGTTTTGGACGTGAACGACAACCCCCTAAACCCCATCATCGGTGTGCGATCTTTCGGAAGTGACCCTGAGGCGGTTTCTGCCCTGGGAAAAAGCGCGTTTCGGGGCTACCTTTCGGCGGGCGTGATCCCCGTGGGCAAGCACTTCCCCGGGCATGGAAACACATCCGTTGATTCCCACGTAGACTTGCCCGTCATCACCCATTCGCTCGAACATCTGGAAAACGTTGAGCTGGCCCCCTTCGCTGAATCTGTAAAGTGTGGGATCCCGGCCATCATGACAGCACACATAGTCTTCAATGCGGTGGATCCTCACGCCCCCGCCACCCTGTCGCCCCGTGTCCTCACGGGTCTGCTCAGGCAGCGCCTGGGGTTCGATGGCATCGTTATGACAGATTGTCTGCAGATGGCGGCTATCTCCAAGAGCCCAGGTACCCCGGAAGGGGCCGTACAGGCCCTCAAAGCGGGGTGTGACGTGCTCTTAGTGTGCCACACAAGGGAGGTTCAGCGCGCCTGTTACCAGGCGGTTCTTGATGCCGTTCGCTCGAGTAGGGTTCCAAAAACGAGGCTCAACGAGGCGGTTCTTAGCATCCTGCGGCTGAAAGACAGGATGAACCTTCCCAATCCAATCTCACCTAGTGTGAAAGATGACCCGGCCCTTTGGGAACTGTCCCGTACGTCGCACCTGGATTCCATCACCGTTGTCAGGGATGCGGGGCACAAGCTGCCCCTCAAAAGAGCCCTAGAAGTAGTCCTTGCCATCCCCTATGGCAGGGGGGAAACCTCACCTGGCCCAACCCCTTTGGGGAAAGCCCTTGCAGAAGCGGGCAGTGTGGATGTCCGGGAGGTGTTTTACGGCAGCCGACAAACGCCTGAAATCGAAGGGAATTTTTGTGGAGAGGTTGTAATCGTCACTTCCAACCCTTCTAGGGACGAGGGACAAAGACAGTACGTGGAAGGCCTCCTGAGCAGATTCCCTGATGCTGTGCTGATCAGCGGTAGGGATCCGTACGACATCAGGTTCTTCCCTCAGGCCAAGACGTACATCTGCTGTTACGGCTACACGCCTGAAGCGGAGGAAGCCCTGGCCCAGGTCCTCTTGGGCCGGCGCAGCGTAGGAAAGCTTCCCGTCACCTTGCCCGAAACATGGTAGATCCGGCGGACCTGCATTCTGAACTGGGAACGAAGATTTTCGGGCGCAACATCGTAAGCCTTGACACAGTAGGGTCCACAAACGACCTGGCCAAACACCTGGCCAGGTCCAATGCGCCCCCGGGAACCCTGGTCCTGGCAAGGATCCAGCGCGGAGGCAAAGGTCGCTTGAACAGGACCTGGCACTCCCCCGAAGGCGGCATCTACATGTCGTTGATTCTTCGTCCCCGCGTACCCCCTTCCATCGTCCCCGGTCTGTCCCTGGTGGCCGGGCACGCGGTGGCAGGGACCATTCGGGACCACCTAAACCTCCCCGCCCTCATAAAGTGGCCCAACGATGTGCACATAGGGCGAAACAAGGTGTCGGGCATACTGTGTGAAATGGGGGTGCTTAACGATTCGCAAACCCTCTTCGTCGTGCTTGGCATCGGTGTGAACGGAAACACAGACCCGGGGGATCTGCCCGAAGGAGCCACCTCCCTCAAAGCCCAGTTGGGTAGACCGGTAGGAGCCAGCACGCTTGCCGCCCGAACCCTCGAACGCCTGGAGCTGTTTTACGAGCAATTCGTTCAGGAAGGGCTTTCAAACTTGGTGAGGGACATGAACCGTCACCTTTTGTATCTTAACGAACTCGTGATCTTAAAGCGGGCGGGGGCCCCCTCACAAGAAAACATCACAGGTACCTTCCTGGGCATAGATCTCAAAGGCCGGGCAGTGATAAGGACAAAGGGGAAACTGGAACGCTTCCTCGCGGGGGATCTCTCTCTAAGGGGATGTTAGAGGCAAAATGCCCCCCGCATGCGCTATCACAAGTTCCCCGCCCTTCACACTGGCCTTCACCGATCGTAGGGTATCGGCCGCTGTAAAGTGCATGTTACCCACAGATATAACGGTGTCGGGGTGGAGAAGGCGTACGGCAACGTGACCCCCAGGACCAACTTTCAGGGTGGTTGCTACGGACCCTACACCCCCCGCTTCGTTCACCTCGATAGAGTGGGCGGCCCAGGCTTCCCCTCCCCGCATGACTCCGGGGTTTCCGCCAATCTTGATGGAGCGACCGGCAACCAGGGTAGTGTAGAACGCGCCTTGGCCTTCGACGATGATGTCCCTGGTTGCTTTAACCGTTGAATTTTGGGCGTAAGGCAGGATCACGTCCGATTCACCTTGTCCCACCCCGTCAATCACCCCTGTCCGCAAATCCTCTGCGAGAAGACCCGCCTCGTACAGCCTGTCAAAAGTGGCCCAGCCTGTTTCGAGGTGCTCCACCATTTTTCCCAGCCGCCAAGCTATCCCGTCAAAAGGCAGTTCCTCCCCTATCCGCCGAAGCTTTACGACAATTTCCTTCAGGACATCTGCATACCTTTTTTGAAGTGCTGCGCCCACGGTCTTTAATGAGGATAGTTCAACATTTTGGGCTCCCTCATCACCGATAGCCTCCGCCAACCTTTTGCGTAATCCCGTTTCAACGGCCCTAACTTCGTCGGCGATCTCCTCTATGCGTTGGAGGTTCTCACGAATCTCTTTAACCGCCAGGGGATCGAGCCCCGCCTCAACGGAGGATTTGAACAGATTTCCTCTGATCCTTACCGCCCCCAGGGCCCGAAGGGAAGCACCCGTGACTTGCCCGCCGACCCGCTGATCCCCATCGCACCAAACCCGCATATCCTCTTTCACATCCCCGTCCACTACAAGATTGCCCACAAAACGGATGTTTCCGGAGGAAAGGTCCACGTCGCCTCTGTGCCTGTAAGTGGTTTCCACGCTGATAGAACCGGAGGCTTTGTCAAACCGGGGCAACCCGGGACGGCTAGCTACCGCGTACTGCTGCTCACCCTCGGTTACCATGTGCACACCTTCCCCTGCCACAAACGGGGGATCGTACACCCTGTGACAAGGCAAGACATCACCCGTGACCCCACGACCGGGAATACCCTCGACAGGATTTTGTTTCACCGCGATCCTTTGCCCCGCTCTCACGTGGGGGATCCTCACAGCATCGCGAAAATCGACCCTGTCCCTATCCAAAGGCAGCTCTACCACGTTTTTAAGTTCAACGAGAAACAGTATGTTGCCCGCCTTACCCTCTGTGGCAGCGAGCCCATGCGCCACGGTGATGCTCTCGCCGGGCCTTTCACACGCCACCTTACACGCTTGTTCATCGATCCCGTAGATTACCCCTGCGACGTTCAAGGCAGTTATGACTTCTTCCGGTTCCACAGTAGGTATTAAAGGTTCTTTGTTGGCACGCAGCACAAGCCGGTTGGCAGGCCCTTGATCAGGCAATCGCACTGTGTACCCAGGCTCCAAAATCACCTTGACGTTCGCTGTCAACCGGTCCTTTGACACAGAGGGCACGACCCTTTTGACCGGTTCCTTCCCCCCAAGCCTCACTGTGACCACAGAACTCTGCAGCACCCGGTGTTCCCTAAGAATCCTTTGCCCCCCAACATACAGTTCCACACCCGGGCAAGGTACTACGCTTGCCTGTTTCCCTGAAGGGGAAGCAGGATCCCTGACCCGCAACTCACCTTTTTCCACCCACGCCAAACCGTCGACCCCATCATTCACAATGCATCCCCCTATTTGTGTGCTTACACCGTTTATCGATTAGTCTCCCGGGGACATTAGCACAAACAGGGTCGAATGGAACGGGGTGCACAGGCGACACTAGAGGGAAGGAGGGGTTCCCTTGTGGTTCAAGCACAGGAATGAAATGTACAGGCACCTCAAAGAGGCAACCCCCGTCATTTTTCGGCAGGCCCTTAATGCAGTGGAAGCAGAAGGCCTGTTGCCCCCATCAGGGGACGGGGAAATAGTTGGGCGAGACATGGTTTGTTCTCCAGACGATCTACGTCACCTTACCAGGAAGTTTTACGGGGAGCAGTACGATGCGCTGCCTGTGGGGAGTTACCCACAAGCGCTTGACCTAGCTTACAGGACCTGCTTCTGCCCCGCTGAAAACGGAAGGCGTAACGGGGTTTACATCACCCCTTGGGAGAAACACGCCCGCCTTGGAGCCTCCTTCGGCACCCCTTTCCCCCCTTGGTACGACAGACTGATCTTTGGGGGCAAGGGTAGGGGCCGAACAGTCTGCCCGGGCCTTTCAACGGTCCCTGTGCCCTTTCCTGGAGCATCCTACGGAAACCACGGCTGCACGTACAGACCTGTGCCCCTGCTGTTGGGCCTTGAGCCCCAGGCATCGCTTCAGTTGCTCACAGCTACATCAGAAGCCTACGTACAGAACCTCGTTGGGTACACGTCCTTGGGGTACGATAGCCCGGGCTACGGCCACCGTTTTGTGGAAGGTGTCCCTCCCCTTCTTGCGGGTCTAGGAGAGCTGAGCAACGAGTTCGGGGTACCTTACATACTTAATTGCCATCGTTCGTTACCGTTTTTGGGCCCAAACATTGCAGGGGCGGGGGCAGCCCTAGCCATCTACGACCTTGCATTTTGGTTCGGCCCCCAGGCAGGTAGCCTGATCGTTGGGGCAGAACCTGTCGTGACATGCCTTCGGGAAAACTGCCCGCCGGTCCAGGGTGCCCTGTTAACGGTTCAATGCACGGTCCTCAATCACTTGGCGAACAACAAGGGCAGTTTTGCAAGCGCGCTTGACAGAACGCACGCCATAGTCCTGCAGGAGATGGAAAAAGCCCCGCCCAGATTCCTGGCAGGAACCCTTGTCTCCATATCCCAGGCCCTAGCAGCTGTGGAAATAAACTACGAGGGCACATGGTCCGTAACCGGAGGCTTTCCAATATTCACAGAAGAAGACGAGCGGGAGAACGTAAACCCCTTGGTCATGAGCTTGAAGGGCATGGGCCTGAGAAGCCTTCACGCCCTAGACGGAAGCATCTACGTTTCCCCTGTGAAGAAGGGAACCCAGCTGGGATTCCTGTCCGACGATGAGATAAGGAGGGATGTCAAAGCCCTCCTTATCATCCTGCAAACGATCGGCAGACATTCAGGCTTCCTAGAGCCTACTTCGTAAATCTCCCCACGCCTGTTTCCCAAACCACCTTCATCTGTTCCACGGGCACGGACAGCACGACCTTTTCGCCATCTTTCACGACCAAAGAGTCGCCACCCACGGTGCCCAAAAGCGAAAAAGGTACGTTGTAGGTTTGACACAGGTTGCCCACAGCATCGACACAGTTGTCTGCAAGACCTACCACAACCGCGGAGTTTGATTCCCCGAACAACAGAGCATCGATCCTGCTGTATCCCTCGGGTAGCGTCACTTTCGCTCCCCTCAGGCCCAGCACACAACACTCCGCCAGGGCGGCCGCCAAACCACCCTCCGACAAATCCTGGGCTGATTTGAGCAGACCTCTCGAAGCCCCTTCTACCAGAACTTTTATGATGCCCTTTTCGACATCAAGGTTCGGTCCCCGAGGGCTACCCGCCACAAGGCCGTGCACCCTGTGAAGGTACTCGCTGCCAGCTAAAGACCCTTCTGTGCTGTCCACCGTACCCAAAAGCGCGATAACATCCCCATCGCTCTTGAAAGGCGGGGACACCCTTTTGCCCTCGTTTTCAAGTATCCCCAAAACCCCCACTATGGGGGCGGGATAGATCGGTTGGCCGCCGGTTTCGTTGTAAAGGCTGACGTTCCCACCGGTAACGGGAAGCTCCAAAACTCTGCACGCTTCCGACATACCGGTCACCGCTTCCTTCAGCTGCCAATATATCTCGGGTTTTTCGGGGTTTCCAAAGTTTAGCCCGTTGGTGATCGCCACGGGCTGAGCCCCGGTCAAAGCCACGTTCCTAGCTGACTCCGCTACCGCCCAAGCTGCACCCGCCCGGGGATTCAAGTACGCCAACCTGCTGTTGCAGTCCACAGAAAACACAAGGGTCTTCCCCATCTCCCCAACTTTCAAGAGACCCGCACCGCCCAGAGAAGGCAGGGTTTGGGGGTGTTTACAGAAAAACGCTCCCAGGCTTTCCCTAGAGGCAATGTTTGGTGAACCCAAAAGGTTGAGCAGAATATTGCCCAAGCCCCCGGTAGGGCACTTCACTCGTGTAAAGTCGAACCCCTCATTTTCCTTTACGTACTCGGGGACTCTCCATTCCGGCGTGTAGGTCGGGGCCCCTTCGGCAAGGGCCCTCACCGGTATTCTGACCTCCACGTTACCCTCGTGGAGGACCTCAAAGTACCCCGAATTTGTAACCTCTCCCACGATCTGTGCAGGCACGCCCCATTCCCCAGCGATGGCCAAAACCCTTTGCACCATGGAAGGCTCGACTATCAGGAGCATGCGTTCTTGCGTTTCCGAAAGCAGTATCTCGTAAGGAGTCATGGATGGGTCTGTGGTCGGTACCTCCGATATCTCAAGGCGTAGCCCGGTGCCTGCCCGGTGAGCAGTTTCCGCAGCTGACGATGCGATACCCGCGGCACCCATATCCTGAACCCCTACCAAGACTCTTTCCCTCATCATCTCGAGGCAAGCACCGATCATCTTCTTGCCCGCCACAGGATCACCTTCGGGCACGTTTGCCTCCGTGTTCTCATCCAGCTCTTCCGAAGCGAAAGTGCACGCGTGAATGCCGTCTTTTCCCGTGGGTCTGCCCAAAATCATGACTTTGTTGCCAAGACCGTACGCGGTACCCCTATGGATATCCTGATGCTTCATTGTCCCGGCGCAAAAGACGTTTACAAGGGGATTGTGTCTGTAGGGCTCGCCGAACCAAACCTCGCCGCCCACACCGGCAAGGCCCAAGACGTTGCAGTAATCGGAGGCCCCCTTCAGGATACCTTCCAGCAAGAACCCCGTTCTCTCCTCCGTGACAGGCCCTAGCCGCAGGGAATTGAGCACGGCACGGGGCTGTGCCCCCATGGCCAAAATGTCCCTGACTATTCCTCCAACGCCTGTAGCTGCCCCCTCGTAAGGCTGCACGGCGCTGGGGTGGTTGTGGGATTCAATCTTAAACGCACACGCCAGACCTTCGCCAATGTCAACCACACCGGCGTTTTCACCCGGTCCCACCAAGACCCTTTCCCCCTGGGTAGGCAAGGTCCTCAGAAGGGATTTCGAATGCTTGTATGCACAGTGTTCCGACCAAAGCACCGCGAACACGCCCAACTCTGTGTAGTTGGGTTCCCTTCCCAGCATCTTCACTATGAGCTGGTACTCGTCGTCCTTAAGGCCCATGTCCCGCCAAGACGGGGTATGAGAGGTTTTCCGCGTCATGTTCTACCAAGCCCCACTCTTCTAAAAATGGTGTCCACTTCCCTCAAGGACCTGCGAAGGCTGAAACACTCCCGGATCCCCTCTTCGCCCAAAACAGACAGCACACGGGGGTCCTCCCTCACCCTTTGTTCGAACGAAGGGGGAGTTTCCCAGGCCTCCATGGCCAACTCTTGCACTATTTTGTAGGCCTCTTCCCGAGCCATACCTGCCTTCACCAGCGCAAGCAGAACCTCTTCCGAAAAAACCAAGCCCCCCGTCATACGGAGGTTTTGCATCATCTTATCGGGGTAGACACGTAGCCCCCGAACTATGCCTTCCATCCTGTGTAGGGCATATTCCAACAAAGTGGTGGCATCGGGCAACACGATTCTCTCCACACAAGAATTGGACATATCCCGCTCGTGAACCAAGGCGTTGTTCTCCAGGGCGCTGACGGCGTACCCCCTCAGCAGCCTAGCTACGCCGCTCATCTGCTCCAGGCCAACGGGGTTACGTTTGTGGGGCATGGCCGACGAACCCTTCTGCCCCTGCCGGAAGGGCTCCTCAACCTCCCTGACCTCCGTTCTTGCGAGGCCCCGAAGACCCAGGGCCATTTTCTCCAGGGTACCCCCCAGGACTGCCAACGCGGACACGCACCAGGCGTGCCTGTCCCTGCCTATGATCTGATTGGACAGAGGGGCAGGTCGAAGACCCAGCTTCTCACACACGTACTTTTCCACCAAGGGATCCACGTGGGCGTAGGTGCCTACAGCCCCTGAAAGCTTGCCAACAGCCACATCTTCCCGTACACTTTCGATCCTGCCCTTGTTTCTTTTCATTTCCTCCCGGAAAAGGGCTAGAACCAGCCCGAAAGTGAGGGGCTCCGCGTGAACTCCGTGGGTTCTACCTATCATGGGGGTATCCTTGTGCTCCTCTGCCTTGTCCCCCAAAGCTTCGATCAGAGCGTCAACCCGCGCCCGTATGTGATCGAGGGCCTTACACAACCGCAGCGAAAGGGCTGTGTCAACCACATCGTAGGAAGTCAACCCGAAATGTATGTACTTGCCCTCTTCGCCTACGCTTTCGGCCACCTGGCTAACGAAGGCAATGACATCGTGACGCACTTCCCTCTCTATCTCCTCGATCCTGTCCGGGTCAACCACAGCTTTCTCCCGGACCGCTTGGGCGGTGCCCCTAGGGACAGCCCCCAACTGCTCCCACCCCTCAAGGGCAAGAATCTCCACTTCGAGCCACGTTTTGTAGCGATACAAGTCGCTCCACAGCTCTTCCATGCACGGTCTAGTGTACCTCGGTATCAAAAAGCTTTCACTCCCATTCGATGGTTGAAGGGGGTTTCGCCGTAATGTCGTAGACGACCCTGTTGACGCCGGGGATCTCCCCTGTAATCCTGGTGGATACCCTTTCCAAAAGTTCGTAAGGTAGCCTGGCCCAAGAGGCCGTCACAGCGTCATTTGAGTGAACTGCTCTCAAGGCCATCAGGTGTCCGTAAGTCCTGGCCTCCCCGGTGGTTCCCACAGTCAACACGCCGGGTAGAACGCAAAAGCACTGCCACACTTCCCCGTAGTGCCCCGCCCTATGTATTTCCTCGTCCAGGATAGACTGGGCCGCACGCACTAAGGACACTTTGTCCACAGTGACCTCCCCTAAAACTCTCACCGCGAACCCCGGGCCAGGAAAGGGGTGCCGGTTCAAAAAGCCGCTGGGCAGGCCCAAAATCTCCCCTACCTCTCTCACTTCACTCTTGAACAGTTCCCGCAAAGGTTCCAACAAAAGAAGGTCGAGCTCTTCAGGCAGACCCCCGACGTTATGGTGGCTTTTCACCGCCTGTCTCGTGCGGGACCCTGATTCAAGAACATCCGGATAAATGGTGCCTTGAACCATGTATTTCGCACCGAGCTTCCGTGCTTCCCGCTGGAAAACTTCGATGAACGACGCACCTATGATCTTGCGTTTGGTCTCAGGATCGGTGA
>MTKW01013293.1_pt1 | contig 19494 bp, 20 predicted proteins | sample 1042761 | NCBI WGS metagenome assembly MTKW01 (sample SAMN06205366, study PRJNA360243) | anaerobic digester metagenome | biome: Wastewater treatment plant; feature: Anaerobic digester sludge; material: sludge; isolation source: anaerobic digester fed with sludge from wastewater treatment plant ... | reverse complement strand
TGTTGATAATCCTTTCCCGGTCCGCTTTCATTCCGACTCCCCCAGGGCAATAGTTTCGAGAGCCTGCCGGTAGCGGGGGTAACTTTCTCTATACCTTAGGCTTACCGTTTCTATAAAGTCAGTGACGGCACCCATATTCCGCACATAAATAAGCCTTCCAGAATTGATTGCTTTATGGGATAATATATAGTTTTTTGCGGTCAAAAATACCAGGTCAAAATGGTGGGCATCCAGGGGTAAAAGTTCTTTTAGAATCCTTGCCTCGATTATGTCAAACTCCCTTTCAGTGACCTTGTACAAAGGCATCGTGATCAGGCCAATGTCAATATCGCTGTCCGGACGACAGTTTCCCAGGGCAGAGCCAAAAAGGTAAGCGCCTGCTATTTGTGTGTGGTTTCCAAGAGCCGCAACCAGCTTTTTTTTGATCTGTTCCCTTTCAACCTTAACCAAGCCGCTCAAATATAGGTCACCCCGCCCCCTCTATTCCTGTTAACAGCCAGGCTAATTATAACATGGTTGATTATTGCTTACAAGCATAATAATGGAATCGATCCCGGGTGGACGAACCCACAACTGCTCCTTCCATCATGGCATTATATAAACTGCGACACCCTGATTAAAAGTCAGGTGCTCCAGTGACTGAAAGCATAAATATGATATTTCAAGCATCCCCTGGTATATCCAGGTCAAGAGTTTCCGGTAAACATATCATGGGCACGATTTCACCGGTGGTTCATTCGTAGATGATCTCGTCCTCGGCAAAGGCCTCTTCAGCGTCGGCGATAAAATTGCGCGCCTGGCGGGCCTTTTTATGCTGGAGAAATTCCCGGTACCACTCGTGGGCCACGATCATGGACATCACCTCGTTGCTGCCGGTCCAGATGGAGGCCAGGCGGATATCGCGGCTGATCCTCTCCACCGGCAGGATGTTGGTGTAACCGATACCGCCCAGGACCTGCATGGAGTTGTGGACCACCTTCTGGCAGGATTCGGTGACAAACTTTTTGGTCTCGGAAACCATACGCCTGATGCGGCGGTGATCGAGTTTGGCATCCACCGCCCGGGAGGTGGCATAGACCAGGGCCCGTGCGGCATCGAGCAGCATGGCCGCCTCGGCAATCTGGAAGCTGACGCCCTGGAAACGGTTGATCACCTGGCCGAAGGCCCTGCGCCGCGAGGTGTAGGATGTGGCTATCTCCAGTGCCGGCCGGGCCGCCCCGATAGTCATGGCCGCGGTGCCCAGACGTTCGGGGATCATCATGGTATTGAATACATCATAAGCCCCGTTAACCTTTCCCACCACATTTTCACGAGGCACCTTTACATCCCTGAATAGCAGGCGAGCCGTCCCTCCGCCCCGGCAGCCCATGAGCCCGTACAGGTATTTCGTCTCCACCCCCGGCCCCCGCTCCACGATAAAGGCGGTGATCCCCTCCTGGGGCCTGACCTGGGGATCCGTTACCGCGTAGACCAGGAAAAAATCCGCTCCCTCACCGCCGACGATAAAACGCTTGTTGCCGTTCAGCAAAAAATAATCGCCTTTATCCTCGGCCCGGCTCCTGGAGCCGAAAAAGTCGGATCCGCCCGTGGGCTCGGTGAGACATTCGGCGGCAAATAACTCCCCTTTGAGCAGGGGGCGTACATATTTTTCTTTCTGCTCGTCGGTGCCGTGCAGGATGACGGCGTCGCAGACCAGTTCAGCGCCCACACCGAAGACACAGGCAAACTCGTATCCCAGCGTACCCACCTCTTCCAGGGCCATGCAGGTTGTCACCCAATCCATCCCCCGGCCGCCCCACCTCTCCGGATAGCGAAGACCAAAAAGCGAGCGCCTGGCGGCCTCTTTCAGGAATTCCTTCGGGAATTTGATCTCGTCGCGATCCATTTCCAGGATCATCTCGCGAGGCACCCATTTGACCAGTTCGCGAACTTCCTCCCTCAGCTTGAGCTGCTCTTCCGTAAGCATATAGTCAAACATCGCTCTCTCCCCTTTGCTATATCTGTTGGCACCATATTAACACAATAGAGCTAATATTTCTTCCCTTCCGGAAGTGGAGGCGCCCGGAGGCCGTATTGAAACAACAAACCCGTGCGCTGTTATCCGGGAAGGCGGAAAAAAATTCCCGCCAGAATCAGGCATCCGGGTAAACAGGGTTGTTTTCTGGCAGCCTTCGGGTTCGCCTCCAGATCATGCCATAGTTAAAAAGCCCCCCGGGAGGCAGAATACAATGTGGAGGTAATATATATGAAGCTGACAATGGATAACATCATGCAAAGGGGCAGCAAAACAAGCTGGGGCATGGCCGGGTTGGGTTTGGTTATTACTGGAGTGGGCAAGGCTGTTGGCGGCACCCTGGGCGCCGGATTGATCGGTTTCGGAATGGCCCATATGGTGATGGGACTGGCGGATATATTCAAAGACACAGCCGGCAATTAGCCTGTCCGGTCAGAGCAGGGCCCCATGTGCAAGGGGCCGGGATAGAACCAGTGGACCATGCCGCAGATCTCGCACTTTCCCAGACTGTAAATGTCTCCGGAGGGGGCTGCAGCACGCCTCAGCCGAACCGGGCTTGCTTCACTGAGGCCCCGGTGGGAGCAGGTCACCTCTTCCTGCGGTTCGGCAGCCGGACCATGGCACCGCCAATCAGCAGGATTGGTTGTATAGTATTCTTCCGCAGCTTTCTGCAGCAGCCAGTCCGGCGGGTCCGGCAGATCCCACAAGGACATTGAATATTCCCCCTTATCAATCATCTTATATTGATTTCTCCAGCATCGCCTTTTTTCCTGCAAAAAAAGAAGGGGCTTGAGCCCCCCCTTCGTGAAAATGTCCCCGTCGTGCCACACCAAAGATTTGCTAACGCGTTCCCACTTTCTCCGCCGACAGCCTTTCGGAAAAAGCCTCGTATTCCTCCCGGATACCGGCAGGTAGTCTTTCGCCAAATTGCTCGAAGAATCTGCGGTGGCCGGATAGCTCTTCCAGCCAATCCCCGGGATCAACGGCGAAAAGCTTTTCAATTGTCTCCGGGGAGATCTCCAGACCCGCCAGATCCAGTCCTTCCTCAGCCGGTACAAATCCGATGGGCGTCTCCACAGCGGAAGCCCGACCGTGAGAACGTTCGATGATCCAGTTCAACACCCTCAGATTTTCACCAAACCCGGGCCAGATATAGTTGCCCCGCTCATCCTTTCTGAACCAGTTAACATGAAATATCCCCGGCGGTTTCTCCATGTTCTCCCCAAAATCAAGCCAGTGCCGGAAATAATCGGCCATGTTGTAACCGCAGAAGGGCAGCATGGCCATGGGATCCCGGCGCACCTTCCCCTGCTTGCCGTACTGTGCCGCGGTGATCTCGGAAGCCATCGTGGCTCCGGTATAGACCCCGTGCCGCCAGTTGAAGGCCTCATAAACCAGAGGGGCCAGCCGCGACCGCCGGCCGCCGAAGACAATAGCCGTCAGCGGAACGCCCCGGGGGTTGCTCCATTCCGGTGAAATGGTGGGGCATTGGGAGGCGGGCGCCGTGAAACGGGAATTGGGATGGGCGCCCGGCACAGGCTTCCCGGACTCATCAACCAGGCCCGGTTTCCACGGGCGACCGTCCCAGGCGATCCCTTCTGCGGGCGGCTCTCCTTCCCCATCTTCCCACCAGACATCCCCATCCGCTGTCTGCAAAACGTTGGTAAAGATGGTATTCCGCCGGACCATGGCCAGGGCATTGGGATTGGAGTGTGCATTCGTTCCGGGGGCGACGCCGAAAAAACCTGTTTCCGGATTGACCGCCCAGAGCCGGCCGTCCTCACCGGGCCGGATCCATGCAATATCGTCGCCGACAGTCCATACCCTGTAGCCCTGCTTCCGGAAATGCTCCGGCGGTATGAGCATGGCCAGGTTGGTCTTGCCGCAGGCGCTGGGAAAGGCGGCGGCAATGTAATCGACTCTCCCCCGGGGATCCTCGATCCCCATGATCAGCATATGCTCGGCCAGCCATCCTTCATTGCGCCCGAGCCAGCTGGCAATGCGCAGGGCCAGACACTTTTTCCCCAGGAGCACGTTGCCGCCGTACCCCGAACTGACGCTCCAGATAGTGTTGTCTTCGGGAAACTGGAGAATGAGCCTTTTCTCCAGGCTCAGATCGGCCTTGCTGTGCAACCCCCTGGTAAAATCATCGCTCTCTCCCAGCTGCTCCAGGACGTCCCGGCCGGCTCTGGTCATGATCAGCATGTTCAAAACCACGTAGATGCTGTCCGTTAGCTCTATGCCTATTTTGGTAAAGGGGGAACCCAGCGGCCCCATGGCAAAAGGGATCACATACATGGTTCTGCCCTTCATTGCTCCCCGGAAATATGCTCCCGCCTTGTGGTAGGCTTCTGCGGGATCCATCCAGTTGTTGGTCGGACCGGCGTCTTCCTTTTTCGAGGTGCATATGTAGGTCAAATGCTCTGTCCGGGCCACGTCGTTTTTTGCGGTACGGTGATAGAGGCAGCCGGGCCATTTCTTTTCATCCAGGGCGTACATCTCGCCTGTTGCCACCGCCTCTTTTTCAAGGGCTTTCCTTTGCTCTTCCGAACCATCAATCCAGACAATGTTGTCCGGACGGCAAAGNNCAAGGCATGTTGCAGCATCTTCTTTGTTTTCCTATATGTATACAACAGCGAACGTTTAAAGGTTCCACACAAAGGCGGAATTATAAACGGACAAAAAAGATCCTTTTAAGGATTGATTATACTTCAAAAGAGCGAAAAGTAAAAGTCCCAGATCCGGGAGCCCCAGAAAAAAACAATAATATAGGAAAGAAAGATAAAAGGCCCAAAGGGTAAAGCAGTCTTGCCGTTCTTTTTCCTGAAAACAATCAGGCCAATTCCGGCCGCCGCCCCGATGAAGACAGCCAGAACAAATAGAAGGATCAGGTCCAGCCAGCCGGCCAGAAAACCGAGGACGGCCAGGAGCTTCACATCGCCCCCCCCCATGCCACCCCGGCTCACCAGTGCGATGAGCAGGGTAATGCCGCCCCCGGCCAGCAGGCCCAGAGCGGCGTCGGGCCAGGCAAGGACGGGGCTGATTACCTGCCGGAGCAAAGCCAGGGCAAAAATGATCCCCACAAAGATGTTGGGGATTTTCTTTATTTCCAGATCGATGGCCGAGATAATCAGAAGAATGGAGAAAAGCGGAATATATATCAGGAGTTCCGGGGAGAGGCCGAAGCGCCAAAAAGCAGCTGCAAAAAGCAGGGCGCTGAAAAGCTCCACGGCGGTGTAGCGAAATGAGATTCCGGCTCCGCAGTAACGGCACCGCCCCCGCAAAAAAAGATAACTGAAAATGGGGACAAGATCGGCTGCCCGTAAAGGGGTTTTGCAGTGAGGGCAGTATGAGCGCGGGCGGATAATGGAGATTTTTTCCCGATAGCGGCAGATCACCACATTGTAAAAGCTGCCGAACAGCAGGCCGACGAGGCCTGCGCCCAGATAAACCAGAGGCTCCAGCTTCACCCTTTTCCCCCTCCCCTTGCGCCTTCATCCGGCGGTTGCAGGACATCTCTCCCGCCGGCCCGGCAATTTTTTTGGCGTCAGTGCAGGGTTGCCGGTAAATTACAGGTTGTTGCTCAGGTAGTATTCCCGGATGTTCCGGTCACGATGGAATATGCTTGCAATGAGGGCCACCCGGATATACATCCCGTTTCTCACCTGTCTCCAGTACGCCGCCCGGGGATCGCTGTCCACCTCTGCCGCAATTTCCTGGCGGCGGGGCAACGGGTGCATGATGATGCCGTCAGGCTTCAACAGGTCAAGATGCCGCTCCTTGAAGGAGTAGCGATCGATGTCGATATCCACATGCCCCCCCTCCTCCTGATCCCATTCGTCCTGCAGGCGGGTCATGTAGATGGCATCCACCTCGGGAATAACCCGATCAAAGTCATCCGTAATCTCGTACGCTGTTTTCTGCTGTTCAAGAATAGCGGTGATATCGGCACCAATCTGGTATTCGGGCGGAGCTATAAAATAAAGCTTCATCTCCCGGAAGTGGGTGAGCAGCTTGGCCAGTGAGCGGACCGTCCGGCCGCGGCGCAGATCACCGGCAAAGGCGATCTTCTTTCCATCGATTCCGCCGCGGTGCGTGAAGCTGCGCCGCAGGGTATAGATATCGAGCAACGCCTGCGTCGGGTGCTGGTCCTTTCCTGAACCGGCATTGATCACCGGCACGGGGTGATCTGTTTTGTTGAGCAGGTAAGCGATCTTTTCGGCAAAATTTGCCTGCGGGTGGCGCATGATAATGAGATCGAAGTAAAGGGAGAATATACGCACCGTATCCTCTTCCGATTCCCCTTTTATTTCGGAGGAGGTTTTCGGATCGCGAACCTCGGCACACTTTATGCCCAGCATCTGGCAGGCACTGTAAAAGGAGAGAAAAGTCCTGGTCGAGGACTGCACAAAATAAAGCATGGCCCGTTTGTGATTCAGGGTCGAGGCAAGATATTCCATGCCGGCCTTGGTTCGGGAGATCTCCCTGATCCTGTCGGCCAGATCACAGATTTCCTCCAGGAATTCGCGATCGAACTGTTCCACATTGATGCAGTAAAAAATTTTTTCCTTCACTGTGCTCCCTCCTCAAGATTTTTGCCCCGGTGAATTCGCCGCCCGGCCGTGGGTATCCCGCAGCCCCGGCTCCTTCCCTGCCGCATGCCTATTTTATTGGAATACATCAGAAATACAACGACAAATATTACCTCTACTATTTTCCCTTTATTATCGTATAATGTAAAGAGGAACATATGTTCGCCGGGGGAGGGCGGTGCAGTGACGTATAAAAAATCAATTCTTCTCGCCGATGCGGAATCCTTTTATGCCGGCGTGGAGATGGCCCGGAACCCTTCCCTGCGCGGCAAGCCCGTTGCCGTCTGCGGTGATCCCGCCCTGAGGCACGGAATCGTCCTGGCCGCCAGCAAGGAGGCAAAGGCCTGCGGGGTCAAAGCCGGGCAGCCGGCCTGGGAATGCCGGCGCTATTGCCCCGACGTGATCTTCGTCCGGCCCCACATGAAGAGATATCTTGAGTATTCCCTGCAGATGACCCGGATCTTTGAGCAATTCACCGATCGCGTGGTTCCCTATTCCATTGATGAGCAGTTCCTCGATCTGAGCGGCTGCGAGCGCCTCTGGGGCGAGCCCCGCGAAGCGGCCCGCCTCATCCTCAAGCAGGTTTGGGAGGAGACAGGAATCCGCTGCCGCATCGGACTGGGCGAGAATCCGCTCCAGGCCAAAATGGCCTGCGATCGGTTCGCCAAAAGGAGGGCCGACGCCTTTTTCGAGCTGAACAGCGCCAACTATGCGGCCCATGTCTGGCCCCTGCCCATCGGCGATCTCTTCGGCGTGGGCCTGCGCATGGAGGGGCACCTGCGCCGCATGGCCGTGCGCACCATCGGGCACCTGGCCCGGCTGCCCCGTGAGATTCCCGCCCGGCGCTGGGGCGTCAACGGGCTGCTGCTCTGGCTGAATGCCCGGGGCGTGGATTACTCCACCCTGCAGCCGGGCAAGCCTGTTCCCCAAAAAGCAATCGGCCACTGCGCCACCCTGCCCAGGGATTACTCCGCCCATCGCGAAATCGAGGCGGTCCTGCTGGAGCTCACCGAGGAGGTCTGCTTCCGGGCGCGCGCTCTGGGAAAGATGGGGGCAACGGTCCATGTCTATTGCCGCGGCGCCGATTTTGACCACCCCTCCGGTTTTTCCCGCCAGAAAAAGCTGCCCGAACCGGCCTCTGCCGCTGCCGGGGTCTATCCTGCGGCCCGGCTGCTCTTTCACCGCCACTGGGACGGCCGCCCCGTGCGGGCGCTGGGCGTGAGCCTCAGCGGGCTGTCCGACCGGCACTCTTACCAGCTCTCTCTTTTCAGCGGCCGCGAGGCCGCGGATTCACTCGGCGACGCCGCGGATGAGATCAGGGAGCGCTTCGGGCCCACCGCCCTGTTCAGGGCAGTCTCCCTTACCGCGGGGGGGCAGCTCTTCACCCGCGCCGGCATGATCGGGGGACACCAGAGTTGAAGAAAAAACTTTACCATCAATTTGCCTGCAGCTGCCTCATGCTGCCCGAGCACCGGGCCCGGCTGGAGCAGCGCCGCCGGAAGAGCGCATCCGAAGCGGAACGGTGCCGCCCCATCCTTGATGAGCAGCAGCAGGAGCAGTTCCAGCGTCTTGCGGAGCAATCCATGCACTCGGGCCTGCGCCTGAAGGCAATCTATACCGGCTGCGGCGGCCGCAGCACCTTCACCGGGGTAATCGTGGGACTGCAGGAAGCGGCGGGCAAAATCCGCTTCCAACCGGAGGACGGCGGTCCGGCCATCACCCTGGCCGTCGCCGGGATAGTCCATCTGGAGGCTGCATCCCCGCCCGGGTTTTCATAATAAGCAGAGGGCCGGGGTTTCGTTCTGAAGTGCTCGGGCGATTGCAGATCGCGCCAAGCAGCTGTCGGAGCGGCAACATCGAATTGAAGGCAATGGATCAAAGGAATGCACGTCTCAGAAAGCGGCGGAATGCGGCTTTGAAAAAGCGCCTGGTGCAGGGAATGAGCAGCAACAGCCCTCCCAGATCGGTAATCAGCCCCGGTGTAATGAGGAGGATCCCTCCCAGCAGCACGCAGAGCGCATCAATAAGTTTCCGGCCCGGGATGATGCCCTGTCCAAGGTCCGCACGGATCCGGGAAAGCAGGTGCAGCCCCTGGGAGCGTACCAGCAGAGCGCCCAGCAAACCGGTACCCAGAACCAGCAGAACCGTTGGACCGCTGCCGATGATCTTGCCCGTTTCGATGAGGAGCCACAGCTCGGCAAGGGGCAACAGAGCCATGAGCAGAAATAGCCTTTGCATCCGCGCAATCTCCGTTGGTATCAGGCAATACTATGATCCGGTTATTTTATTTTCTCCCTTGCCGCCCTCATTATCAATTCCCCGCCTATCATGAAGATAAATATTGAAGAGCAGCTCCCCCTCCGCCCCTTGCCCGCAGCGGGTAATCTCGATTCGCGAAAGAATGTTGTTCCAGGGGGCTCCCTCGATGAGCTGTATGAAACAGGGCATTTCGGCGAGCTCCAATCGCAAACGGTTGCCTGACCAGTCCACTCCGGGCCGGCGGGCAAGTTCCCTTCCAAGCAGGCGCACAAAAATCGGTTCGAGAAAGCGAGGCTGCACTTCCAGGGAAAGCAGCAGATCGGCTCTGTGGAAAGAGGGTTCAAAAACGAAGTCCGTCAGACGTACCGCGGCGAATCCTGTAAACCGGAAGAGACTGCGTCGGCCCAGGACCCGGGCCGTGATACGGCTGCCCACAATCCGGAAAGAGAGCTCCCTGATGAACCGGTAGCGCTCTTTGATCAAGGGAGCCGCCAGACTGTTCAACAGTCCGGCGGTAACCAGAATTTGGCCGATGAAGGTAGCCATGATCCGGGTCTGTTCTTCCTTTCCTGGCGGCACCGCCCTTGTTTGCGGTTCTAACCCTTTTTTCTGAGAACCTCGTTTATCTGCGGCAGAGCCTGCTCCAGCCGGGCCCGCGAAACGTCTTTGTGGGTAACGAAGCGAACCTGGCGTCTGCCAAAAGGACTGGCCAGAATGCCTCTTTCCTCCAGGGCGGCGCAGAACTCCGCCGCCTTCATTTTTTCAAGCGACGCTACAACTATATTTGTTTCAACGAGCCCGGGATCTAGCACTATTCCGGGCATTGCGGACAGTTCTCCGGCCAGGTATCTTGCACCGGCATGATCTTCGGCCAGGCGATCCACCATTTTTTGCAGTGCAATGATGCCCGGTGCGGCAATGATCCCGGCCTGGCGCATCCCGCCGCCCAGGCGTTTACGCCAGCGACGCGCCCGGGCGATCCATTCACGCGTGCCGGCAACAAGCGAACCCACGGGGGCGGCCAGTCCTTTTGACAGGCAGATCTGCACCGAATCGGCGCAGGCGGCAATTCGGTGCGCAGGTACGCCCGCGGCAACGGCGGCATTGAACAGGCGCGCTCCGTCGAGATGCACCGGGACTGCATGTTCACGGGCTGTCTCATGTATGGCCTCCATTTTTTCCAGGGGTATTACCGCCCCGCCGGCGCGGTTGTGGGTATTTTCCAGGCAAATCAGGGAGGTGGGAGGGAAATGGATATTCTCTTCGCGAATAGCTTCCCTGACCCCTGCGGCATCGAGGGCGCCTCTTTCGCCCTTGAGGGTGCGGAACTGCACACCGGCCAGGGCCGCAGCCGCTCCGGCCTCGTAATAGAATATATGCGCCTCCTCCTCTATGATCACCTCGCTGCCGGGGCAGCAGTGAGCAAGTATGGCCACCTGGTTCCCCTGGGTGCCGCTCGTCACCAGCAAGGCGTCCTCCTTTCCCAGCATTTCAGCGGCAAGCTCCTGCAGCCGGTTAACCGTGGGATCTTCGCCGTACACATCGTCGCCCAGCTCCGCTTCCGCCATTGCCCTGCGCATCTCTTCAGTGGGTTGGGTTACCGTATCGCTCCGCAGATCAATCATGGTTAAAGCCTCCACTAATATTTTGTTTTTATTTTACCACACTGTCCTGAAAGAAACAGACAGCCCCCTTCACAGTTCTGACCGGCATGGGGGCCGCCCCAAAAAGAAACCCTCCCCCGGGGGGAGGGCTGTTACAATGCCCTAAAACCGGGCCAGCAGATCTGAAAGTGTGGGCCGGCCCAGCTCCTGCAGTTCGTATTTCACCCTCAGGGCCGGCTTCTCCAGATCCATGATCCGCCGCAGGTCGATGGGGGTGGCGATGACCACCAGTTCGGCATCGGAACGGTTGATGGTCAGCCCCAGATCGCGCACCTGCTGCTCCCCGTAGCCCATGGCCGGCAGGTAGGCCCCCATATGCGGGTATTTTCCAAACACCTCTTTGATCGTACCCTCTGCAAAAGGCCGCGGGTCCACCAGCCCGGCGGCGCCAAATTTCTTTGCCGCGATCACCCCGGCGCCGTAAGCCATTTCCCCATGCGTCAGTGTGGGACCGTCTTCCACAACGAGAACGCGTTTTCCTCTGATGCCGTTTTCACCCTCGATGAAAATGGGCGAGGCGGCTTCAACAATCACGGCTTTGCTGTTGGCCCGCTGTATATTTTCCAGGACAGTGCCGATATCATGAAAGCTGGCCGTTTCTTCCTTGTTGATCACAATAACATCGGCAAGGCGCAGGTTGGTCTCCCCGGGGTGATACAAAAGTTCATGACCGGGCCGGTGCGGATCCACCAGAGTGATGTAGAGATCAGCCTGATAGAAAGAAAAATCATTGTTTCCCCCGTCCCAGACAATCACATCGGCCTCTTTTTCCGCCTCCGCAAGGATCCGGCCGTAGTCCACGCCGGCATAGACAATCACCCCGCAGTCAAGGTGAGGTTCATACTCTTCGCGTTCTTCTATAGTGCATTTGAAGCGATCCAGATCTTCGTGGCAGCCGTAACGCTGGCACGCCTGCTCGTTCAGATCCCCGTAAGGCATGGGATGGCGCACCACGACTACTTTTTTCCCCTTCTTTTTCAATATCTCACATACCCGCCGCGTGGTCTGGCTTTTGCCCACTCCGGTACGAACTGCGGTCACGGCAACAACAGGCTTGCATGACTTGAGCATGGTTGATTTTGGCCCCAGCAGTTTAAAATCGGCCCCGGCCGCCATCACCTGCGAAGCTTTGGACATGACATAGTTGTGAGTCACGTCGCTGTAGGCAAACAACACCTCGCCGACCTCATTTTCCTTGATCAGCCTGATCAGGTCATTTTCCGGGTAGATGGGGATTCCTTCCGGATAAAGGGAACCTGCAAGGGAAGCGGGATAGAGCCGTCCCGCAATATCGGGAATCTGTGCGGCAGTGAAAGCAATAACACGGTACCGGGGATTGTCCCTGAAAAAAAGGTTGTAATTATGAAAATCGCGCCCGGCGGCGCCCATAATGATCACATTTGTACCCAGATCCATCGTCGGCACTCCTTTGATTTTTGGTTTTGTTAGATAACCAGCGCCAGAATGGCCTTCTGCACATGAAGGCGGTTCTCGGCTTCATCAAAGACGATAGATCGTCGGTCCTCAATCACTTCATCGGTTATTTCTTCACCCCGGTGAGCAGGCAGGCAGTGCATGATCAGGGTATCGGCTTTGGCCCTGTCCAGAAGGGCCCGGTTGACCTGGTAAGGGGCGAAGATCTTTACCCGCTCGGCGTGCTCCTCCTCCTGGCCCATGCTGGCCCAGACATCGGTATAGATAATATCGGCCTTTTCCACGGCGGCGGCGGGATCATGGCTTATTTCTATGCATGCGCCGCTGACCGCGGCATCCGCTTCGGCCAGACGGGTCACCCCGGCATCGGGTGTATACCCCGGCGGGCAGCAGATGGTGACATCCATCCCCACCTTTGCCCCGCCGTACATGAGGGAATGGGCCATATTGTTGCCGTCTCCAACGTAAACTAGCTTGAGACCGGCCAGGAGGCCCTTCTTCTCTTCAATGGTAAACAGATCGGCCAGAACCTGGCAGGGATGAAGCAGGTCGGTGAGACCGTTGATGATGGGTATGTCGCTATATGCGGCCAGATCCACCACATCCTGGTGGTCGTACGTGCGGATCATGAGCGCATCAAGATAACGGCTCAGCACCCTGGCAGTGTCGGGTATGGTTTCGCCGCGCTTCAGCTGCATGTCGGCGGCGCTGAGAAAGAGGGCGTACCCGCCCAGCTGCCACATGGCCACTTCAAAGGAGATCCTGGTGCGGGTGGAGGATTTCTGAAAGATCATCCCCAGGGTTTTCCCCCTGAGCGGTTGATAGATCTCCCCCATCTGATTCTTCATCTTGAGAATCTTCGCCGTATCAAGAATCTGCCGGACTTCCTCTCCCGTCAATTCATTGATGGAAAGGATATCCCTGCCTTTCATCCTGACTGCCATGACATACCTCCAAAAGACAGATGCTCATCATCATACGTTTTTTCTATTCTTGATTCCCCTCGTTAATTCCTTCTACATCAAGAAATAAATTCTTTACAATGTATTTACATTTTATTGACATAAACTTTGCATTTATATGATTCACTGGTATAAATTAAGCAATCCATGCGGAGGTCCCCATGTTCAATGCGATCATCTGTGCCGTGCAATATATTGTTTTTGCTTTTGCGCTCTATTATCTCCTGCTGGCGACGGCCGGCCTTTTCAGCAGGCGCCCCTGCAGGGATTATCCGCCGCTGAGCCGTTTTGCCGTTATCGTTCCGGCGCACAACGAGGCGCAGGTGCTCGGCAAATTGATCGACAACCTCCTGGAACTTGACTATCCCCGGGAACTGTACGATATCTTTATCATTGCCGATAATTGCAGCGATCATACCGCCCAGGTGGCGCGCAATCAAGGAGTTGCGGTATGGGAGCGCTTTAGCCCGAACCGCCGGGGAAAGGGTTTCGCACTTGAAGATGCCCTGAAGCGGATCGGGTTAACCGGCCCGAAATGCAGCACCGCCTACGACGCCGCCGTGTTTTTTGATGCCGACAACCTGGTGGATTCAAATTTTCTCGGGGTCATGAACAACCGCCTGCTCGAAGGAGAAAAACTGATCCAATGCTATATAGACTCGAAAAACCCCAATGACAACTGGGTCACCGCCGCCTACAGCCTGACTTTCTGGTACAACAACAGATTTCTGCTCCTGGCTCGCTACAACCTGGGATTGAGCGCCGCCCTGGCCGGCACCGGAGTGTGCATTTCAAAAGAGATCCTCCGCAAAATCGGCTGGTCCACTGTCACCCTGACCGAGGATCTGGAATACTCCATGCAGGCGCTGCTGGAAGGCTACCGCACCTCATTTGCCCTGGAAACCAGGGTTTACGATGAAAAACCCCTGCACTTTCTTCTTTCCTGCCGTCAGCGGTTGCGCTGGGCCAGGGGACAGATCAACGTCGCCCTTCGCTATGCGCCAAAACTGCTGGGCAAGGGCCTGCTTCGGGGCAATGCAGCCCAGATCGAGGGCGGGCTCCGCCTGATGCAGTTATTTGTCATCGCAGCAGGCGCTCTGCTGGGGTTCCTGGGCCTGCTGTTTCCGGAAATAGCAGCCGGTTCGCCTTACGCCTATCTGGGCGCCCATCATCCCTGTGCGAGCGCAGCCCTCATGGCAGGCCCTTATCTGCTGCCTTCCCTGACCCTGTTCCTGGATAAACTGCCGCGAAAACCGTTTATTTTCTTTCCGCTCTATCCCCTATTCTGCATGACCTGGCTTCTGATCATTTTTGGCGCTCTTTTTACCCCCGGCCACTCCAGCTGGATGTCCACCCGCCACTCCAGAGCACTGAATCATCGCGATCTGGGCCTCGGCAGTTCATACAAACATCACCGTTCCCGCATCCCCCTGGGTGCCTCCCCTCCTCGATAAAGATTTTTTCGAGACAGGACCCCCGGTAATCTGTTAAAATTATTAAAAAGGAGCACTGCCTGGGGGTACCCTGTATGCCCGAAATCCTGGTAATTGAAGATGACCGCCATATTCTCGCCCTTCTCAAAACCTGTTTGATCCGGGAAGGTTACAATGTAACCATAGAGGAAAACGGTATAAATGGCCTTTCCCGTGCCCTGCAGGGGACATTTGATCTGATTATCCTTGATCTGATGCTGCCCGGCAAAGACGGCTTCGAGATCTGCCGCGAGATCAACGCCGCGGGCACGGGCACCCCCATTCTCATTCTCACGGCACGCGGAGATGAATTTGACCGTGTTCTGGGACTCAAGCTGGGCGCCGACGATTATGTGGTCAAGCCTTTCAGCCTGCGGGAATTGACGGCCAGGGTGGAAGCAATACTGCGCAGGGTAAGCAGGAGCGCCTCGGAAAAACACCCATTGCTGCAAGCCTCCGGTATAGAGATCAACCCCGAAAACCGCCGGGTTACCCTGGGCGGCGGGACAAACGTCATGCTCACGCCAAAAGAGTTCGACCTGCTCTACCTGCTGGCCGGCCGCCCGGGACGCATCTACAGCCGGGAGGAGCTCATGCAGCTGGTCTGGTGTTATGATTATACCGGCAGCAGCCGAACTGTTGATGAACATATCAAAAACCTGAGGCAGAAGCTAAAGGAGGGCGGCGCCGCGGAGCAGTACATTCACACGGTTTGGGGCGTTGGCTACAAGTTCGAGGGCCCGGGTGAAGTTCAATGAGGCTGCTTCCGCCGAAGAGAATTTTTACCAGATTGATGATCAGCTACCTGGCCGTTACCCTGGCGGTAATGAGTGTGATCACCATTGTTTTTGTCACCCTGATGCAGAAATATTTTTTCAGTGTCGAGGGTTTTCAGCTGGAAAGCCAGGGTGAAAAAGCGGCCTCCCTTCTTGAAAAACCCCTGGTGGAAAAAGATCTTTCCTCGCTGAACCGGCTTGCTGACACTGTTGCTTTCACCTACGATGTTTACCTCTGGGTCATAGATGACGGGGGTTCCGTTCTTGCGGTGGCCGGGGGTAACCCTCAAAAGCTGGGTTTGCAAGTTGAACAGACAGATATTGCCCACGTCCTGGCCGGCAATTACATTACCAAGCAGATCACCGGGCCCGACTTCAACAGCCTTATCCATATGACCCCCCTTCACGATAATTCTGCGGGCAATGATGAGGATAATACGGGAGGCGAACCGGAAAAGATGAAAGGGCCCGTAATAGGAGCGCTGGCCATAAGCCACCCGCTCTGGCCCGTTACCGTGACCATTGCCGGTCTAAAGAGGCTGGTTCTCTATGCCGCCGCCGGGGCAACATTTTTGGCTCTCCTGCTGGGGTACACCCTTTCCCGCAAGATCGCACAGCCGCTCGAAGATATGAGCCGCGTCGCCCTGGCCCTATCCAGGGGCGACTACGCGAACCGGATCAGCTGCCGCTCCGATGACGAGCTCGGACGGCTGGCCGATTCGCTGAATTTTGCCATCGAGCAGGTCGGAGCGACCATCGAACAGCAGCACCGGCTGGTCAGGTTGCAGCAGGAATTTATATCCGATATCTCGCATGAATTCAGGGCTCCATTGACATCGCTGCAGGGTTTTCTGGAGCTGCTCAGGGATGGAGGCTGCAGCGCCGAAGAGACAGCCTCCTTCCTGGAAATCATGCATAAAGATACTATCTTTCTCGGCCGCCTGGTCAAGGATCTACTTGACCTGACCAATCTGGAATCCCGGGGTATTACCCTTGAGAAAAGAAGGTGCCGCCCGGAGACAACGATACAGCACTCCCTGCAGCACCTGCGTTATGCCGCCGCCGCCAAAAATATAGACCTTGCCCTGCGGGTTGAGGGCGATGTTCCCGATATTGACGCCGATGAAATGCGGCTCCACCAGGTCCTGGTTAACCTGGTGGAAAACGCAATCCGCTGCAGCCCTTCCGGCTCCGAAATAGCGCTCACCTTGCAAGGAGAGGGTAAGGGAATCCTGCTCAGCATTGCCGACAAGGGACCGGGCATCCCCGTATCGGAGCAGCCCCTGATCTGGAACCGTTTCTACAAGGTGGACAAGGCGCGGACCCGTATTGATGCCGGGACCGGACTGGGCCTGGCCATTGTCAAGCAGATCATTGAACTGCACGGAGGCAAAGTCTCGGTGAAGAGCGTGCCTGGAGAGGGCGCCGTATTCAGCATCTGGCTGGCCCAAAGCAGGGACAGGGAGGAAAAGCCTTTATAAATTGTACAGATATTCCTCAGATATTACAGTCAGGCCGGCGGCACCCCTGACTTCCAAGAGCCGCCGGCAGCAGTAAAATGACCGATGACAGGGCTAACAGATATGCACCACCTGCATACCGGCCTTTTTGAAGACCGCAGCTACACCGTCAACATCCACCGTATCAAGGCGCAAAATGAGGTAAACCCTGTTGTCGGCAAAGCGCTGGACAATGGTGGAAATGATATTGATTCCGGCTGCGCCGACCACTTCAGCAATATGTTTCAACACGCCCACCTGATCCTCCACCCGAAGCGTGACCCGCACGCTGGGGTGCTTCAGGGCAAGCACATCGATAAAAGCTTTGAAGATATCGCTTTCAGTAATAATTCCCACCAGCTGGCCACCCTTCAACACCGGCAGCGTGCTGATATTATTTTCATGCATGATCAGGGCCGCCTCTTCCAGGATGGTCTCGGGCGCAACCGTAAAGATCTCTTTGGTCATGATATTCTTGATCTTGATTTTTGGGAAAAGATAGTTTATTTCCCACACGGAGAGACTGGTTGCAGAGGATGGGGAGGCTTTCATCAGATCCTGCTCCGTAACCAGGCCCACGACATCACCTTTCAAAACAACGGGCAGCCGGCGGATCGAATGCTCCTTCATCAGGTCCAGCGCCTCACCAAGGGTATTATCAGGCGTTACCGTGACCGGGTTTATGGACATATAATCCTGGACAAACATTTCAATCACCCCGCCATGAAGAATTTGTAATAGATCCAGCAATATTTATTTCTGCAGGCGGCGCTCAATTCCTCTATTATTCCAAATAAAAGGGCGGAAAGCTTACAATACAGCCTCCCGCCTCCGAACAACAGGCCGATTCTTTTCCGGGTGATCGACCGGTGCTACTCTTCTTCCTCCTGCAGCGATAGCGTAATCATCATCGTCCCGCTGTGAAAACTGGCGGACACGGATGCCTTGCCCTCCATCTGGGCCGTGTAGGACAGATCTTCCCCACCGCTGGCAGTGTACGCATCATCAACGTAGCCCGCCGTTTTCAATGCCTCCACGTAATGGAGATAATCCTCTTCCTCCACTTCCTCAATTGTAACCCAGCACCCCTCCTCAGAGTTGAGCACCGAAGATATTTTGCCCTTTTTGAACTCCGGCAACAGCGCCCCTGCCTTATCCGCCGGCCATTCCCCTTCGCCCATGCTCCACTCGGTGCCGTCATCGCCCTTGATGGTGACCTTGTCGCCATCAACATCAACGTCAACATCATCCCCCAGAATTTTTCCAGCTACCCCCTCGGCAACTTTTTCACCCACTTTGTCGGCAATCTTCTGCTTTACACCGCAGCCGGCCAGGGGCAGCAGCAGAAGCAGGGAGATAGCCAGAACCAACAACTTTTTCATCTCTTCATTCACCCCTATTTCAATAATACTGTCTGCAAAGATCATACGCGTATTTATTAAAAAATGAATCACCCTGAGGGTGATTTTGAAGGATACATGCACGGTATCCCTTAAATTATCGCAATGATCCCCATGCTGGAAAATGTTATAATGGTTAAACAACGATTATTGAGGGACCATCCTGATCCGGCCGATTCGCTGCATGGAGCAATCCCGGGAGGAGTGCGGCTTTTTATGAAAACAACCCGTTATTATTTGTTGTTATTGCTCGGGGCCTCCATGTTTCTGATTACATTTGCCGGGTGCGCCGGCGGAGACGCTGATCCCGACATACTTACACTCTGGCATAATTACGGCGGGCAGCTTAAAGAGACCATGGATGCGCTCATCGATGAATTCAACGATACAGTTGGAGCAGAAAAGGGAATTATCATCAATGTCACCTCCATCTCCGGTACTGCAGCCATACATGAAAAGCTGACCATGGCGGCAAATGAAGAACCCGGAGCGCCCCGGCTGCCCGATATCACCGTTGCCTATCCAAGGACAGCCCTTCTTCTGGCGGAAAATGGGCTGCTCGTTGAGCTTGATCGCCTCTTCAGCCCTGAAGAGCTTGACCTCTATATTCCGCAATATCTCGACGAAGGCCGCCTGAATGGGGAAAACCTCTATATTTTCCCCACAGCNNCCCGGCGCCGACAATGACGGCAAGGCTTTTTTCATGGCCGATTCGCTGTACAATTATGCACTGGTGGGATGCCGGCAGCTGGGCGCAGAGTTCGTCGATGATCAATCTTTAACCCTGCACCTGGGCTCACCGCAGTATGCCCGCGTCTGGGAAAGCTATTTCAGGCAGGCTGTTTTGGGCCGGGCCGCCATCTACGGCGGCTATGCCGCCGATCTTTTCAAAACAGGCGAAATTATCTGTTCAACAGGATCCAGCGCCGGTGTTATGTTTTTCTCACCCACGGTAACATACCCGGACAACACCACGGAGGAGATGGAAATGGCCATACTGCCCTACCCCCTCTTCGAGGGCGGCAGTAAAATAGCCCTGCAAAGGGGTGCCGGCATGTGCGTAACCAGATCTTCAAAGGAAAGGGAGCTCAAAGCTGCAGTTTTTCTCAAATGGTTTACCAGCCCGGAAAACAATATGCGTTTTGTCTCTTCCACCGGCTATCTTCCCGTCACTCTCGAGGCGTTCGACCAAATTATGTCCGGAAAGAATAAAATAGAATCCGGCGACAAGGTGGAGCAACTTTTTTCAATATGCAGGTCCATGGAGCAAGAGTACGTTTTTCTGGTGCCCCCGCTCTTTGAAGGAGTCGAGCAGCTCCAGCAAAGGTACGAGGCTGCCTTCAAAGATATTGCCATATCATCAAGGGAACATTACTGTGAGCTCATCATGAACAACGATCCGCACAGGGCATACGAGACCGT
>MTKW01000458.1_pt1 | contig 19498 bp, 18 predicted proteins | sample 1042761 | NCBI WGS metagenome assembly MTKW01 (sample SAMN06205366, study PRJNA360243) | anaerobic digester metagenome | biome: Wastewater treatment plant; feature: Anaerobic digester sludge; material: sludge; isolation source: anaerobic digester fed with sludge from wastewater treatment plant ... | reverse complement strand
CCCCCGCAGGTCGGGCCCCCCGGACACAGATGCACCGACCGGCGGTGGCGCTACCCATGCGGGCGCTTGCCGCCAAGCCCTCTCCGCGGCAGAAGGCGTGGAGGAAACCAGCGGCAAAGGCATCGCCGGCCCCTGTTGTATCCACAGGCTCCACAGCCGGGGCAGGCACAAAGCCCAACCCCTCCTCCGCCGCCCACAGACAGCCCTGGGCGCCCAGGGTGAGCACCACCCGGGGGTAAAAGCGGAGGAGTTCACGGGCCACCGCCTCCGGTTCCCTGGCCCCGGTGAGGACACGGCCCTCATCCAGATTGGGAAAAAGCACCGCCGCCCCGCGGGTGAGCCGCAGAAACCTTTCTCTACCAAACTCCGCCAAAAGGGCGTAGGAAGCGGGATCCACCGAGAAGGGGATGCCCCGCCGACGCGCCCTGTCCAGAAGCTCTGCTGCCGCTTCGCGCAAAGGCTCGGAACCGAAGAAGGAATAGCCGGTAAGGTGCAGATGGCCTAAGCCGGTGAAAAAGCGTTCAGATAGATCGATGGGCTCAAAGAGGAGGTTGGCCCCCCGGGAGGTGACCATGGTCCTCTCCCCCTGCTCATCCACGAAGAGCAGAATCATCCCGCTGGGACCGGGCTTTTCCACGAGAAAAAGCTCGATTCCCAGGCTGTCGAGCTCCGCAGCCAGCTGGCTGCCCAGGGGATCGCTGCCCACGGCTCCCGCCAAGCGCACCTGACTGCCCAAGCTGGCCAGCCAAGCCGCGACGTTGGCCGCGGAACCCCCTCCCCGGCAGGTGATCTCCCCCGTAACGTCACTGCGGGGCTGCAGGGGCCCGTGGGTTCTGACGGAAATATCTAAGACCAGGTCTCCGAAGACCCCGATCATGGCTGACCCGCCCGGCAGTAGGCCTTGGCCAGCTGCGCGCCGAGCTTGAGGTTGTTCTTCACCAGGGCGATATTGGCCCGCACTGTCTCGCCCCCGCTGATCTCGTGCAGCCGGCGGAGGATAAAGGGAGTCACGTCCTTGCCGGTAATACCCTGGGCGGCACATTCTCCGAGAATCTGCTCCAGCCAGGCGTTGAACCGCTCCCCATCCAAGGCATCCTCCTCGGGAATGGGTGTCACCACAACCATGCCGCCGGGGATGCCCAGCCTTTCTTTGACCCGGAAGGCCTCCACGATCTGCTCCGGCCCATCCAGTCGGTAGTCAACCTTCAGGCCGCTCTCCCTGAGGTAAAAGGCGGGAAAGCTGTCCGTTTGATACCCGATGACGCTGGTGCCCTGGCTTTCCAGAACCTCCAGGGTCTTGGGGAGATCCAGCACCGATTTGGCCCCGGCACAGACTACCATAACACTATACATCGCTAAAGCCTGCAGATCGGCAGATACATCAAAGGTCTGTTCCGCGGCCCGGTGCACCCCTCCGATGCCGCCGGTGACAAAGACTTTGATGCCTGCCCAATGGGCGATCTGCATGGTTGCAGCCACGGTTGTGGCCCCATCCAAACCTAAAGCCGCCAAGAGGGGAACATCCCGCAGACTGGCCTTGGGCACACCGCCGGACTGGGCTAAATAGTGGATCTCCTCTTCGGATAGCCCCACCTTAAGCTGCCCCCCTAAGATGGCGATGGTGGCCGGTACTACCCCCTCCTCCCAAAGCAGCCCTTCCAGCTCCAAGGCCAGCTGGTAGTTTTCTGGATAGGGGAAGCCGTGGGCGATAATGGTGGACTCTAAAGCCACCACCGGCTTGTTTTGCGCTAAAGCGTTACTTACTTCCGGGCTCAACTTGAGCATGGCCGTTCCCCTCCGCCAAAAGAACTTCTAAAGTGGGCTTGATGCCCCAATACTCCTTAAACTCGGCATATTCCCGGGCCGCCTGCCCGCGCTTTTGGTGCCCGCCCCGGAAAGCCCTAATCAACAGGTTCTTGGGCGTGTGCTCCAGGTCAATGAACTCCATGATCTGTACAGCATAGCCCTGCATCTCCAGAAGCTTTCCCCTGGCGGCATCGGTGAGCAGCGCCGCGGTGCGCTCCTTGAGGATGCCGTGCTGCAAAAGCACTGACTGGGTCCCCTTTTGGAGCTGAGTGAAGATTTCGTGCTGGCAGCAGGGGACCGCCAAAATTACCCGAGCGCCCCACCGCACAGCCTGGGCCAGGGCGAAATCGGTGGCCACATCGCAGGCATGCAGAGAAACCACCAGATCCACTTGACCCTCCGCGGCAAAGTCCCGGATATCGGCGCAGACAAACTCCAGGTGCTTGTAGCCGAGCTTTTTGGCCATCTCGCTGCAGAAAGCCACCACATCTTCCTTCAGGTCCAAACCCGTTAGGCGAACGGGCAGCTGCAGCTCCTCCACCAGATAGTGATAGAGGGCAAAGGTAAGATAGGCTCTGCCGCTGCCGAAATCCACCACGTTCAGCACCCCGCCGTCCCGTGGCTGGAGATGGGGCAGGCAGTCCTCCACTATCTCCAAATACTTGTTGAGCTGCCGGAACTTGTGGTAGCGCTTGGCCAAGACCCGTCCGGCGCTGTTCATCACCCCCAGCTCCACCAAGAAGGGATAGGGGGTGCCCTCCTGGAGGATGTAGCGCTTGGGACGGTCGTGGGCCAGGTTCGCCTCTGCCCTACGCTGGGAAGGCGGCTGGCGCAGGATCTTCCCTCCCCCCTTTTTGCCCAGGAGCACCTGGTAATCCGCCTCCTCCGTACAGAGGAGGGCTTGGCGGAAGTCGTCCTGCAGAAGCCCGCGGATCAGCTCGCCGGCCTCCCCGGGCAGGAGATTGCGGTGCTGCACCTTATCCCCCAGGTGGTAAGCAGCTTGGTAGTGTAAGCGGCCCCTTAATTCCAGAGGCCGCAGCGACACCCGTTCATAGGGAATGGATTTGCGGCGCCGCTTGCTCAAGACCGCCCTGAGCAGAGCGCCTCGGGGCAGCAGCTCTCCTAAAAGCTGCGCCAGTTCATCATACTCCTGCATCCTGCCTCACCTGCCTATCCCGCCACCAACTTTTCGATGATGGGTCGGAAGAAGTCCTGCTGTTCATGGATCCAAAGCAGCATGGCCATGTTTTTGTCCGCCAGGGAAGTGCTGCCCAGATCCAGGTAATGGGCGATGAACAAAAGCTGAATCAGGTAGATGATATGGAGGAAGGCAAATCCTTCAGTTCTGGTGAGTGGTTCCACCGAACAATACCCTACGATCAGCTCCCGGACAAAGCCCAACCATTCCCGGCGCCTTTGGGGCCGATCAAACTCCCCGCTCAGCACGGCGGTGGCCAGATAACAAAGGTCAAATAGGCGGATTCCCAGGCGGACCCGGTCGAAATCTAGAATGCCCACAATCCTGCCGTCCCGGAAGATGAGATTCCCGGGATGGAAATCCCTGTGGATGAGCTGCCTGGGCAGGGCTTCGTAGGGGTTCACCAGTTCGCCGCCGATGGCTTCCTTCAGGGGATGCAGGCTGTGGCCGAACTTCAGGGCGGCATGGCTCTGCACCGCGGGCCAGGCGTAGCTGGCCGCTTCCTGAAAGAGATCAAAGACGGGGAAGGAATCGCCCGCGGGGTATTCCGCCAGAACCCGATGCAGCCTTGCCAATGTAGCCCCAGCTTCCCTGGCAAAGGCCGCGGTGTAGCCGCCCAGCTTATCCCCGGGGGTGCCTTCCACAAAGCGGTAGAGCACATAAATCCCCAGCTGGTACTCGGCCCAGGGCGTTTCCTCCTTGGTAAACAGCAGGGGCGAAATGGGCTGTCCTTGGGCCGTGAGCCAGTTGAGCAGGTCGTATTCCTCCCAGACCCGGCTGCGGGCCGTCCTGTGTTTGAGAATGTAGGTTTCCTGCCCCAACTGCACGCGCCAAACCCCATCCTCCACAGAGGTGATGTCCGCCTGCCTGAATTCAGGACCCCACTTCGCTAAAAGCTCCTTCACTCCAGATCCCCCTGTCCGTTCAAATGCCGCGGAGATTCACCTGCTCTGCTGGAGAGCACAAACTCCGTATTGCGCACAATAGTATCGGCTATTTCTTGCACTGCGTTCATAATCCACATATAGGTCTGGGTATTGGGCTCGTAGTTGGCCTCGCCAAAGGCGTGGATCCTCCGCTGCTGCTGCAGCTTATTCACCTGCGCGAATTCCTCCCGGGCACCCCGGGCATAGACGCCATAGGTCCTGCCCCCGTTTTGGTTGATCAAGGAAAAGACGGGAACGTCACTGGGGCCATCGGCGATGTAGATCATGTTCTGGAAGGGAATGCGCCGTTCAGAGCGGGGAATATAGCTGTTTACATCGATCCCTTCCAGTTTGTTGACCCCCTTGTTGATCTCAAAGATGGCCCGGGTTTTGGTGGTGTTGTCGATCACATAGCCAATATCCTGGATCACAATTTCCTCTTCGGGCACTTCCGGGACACCGCCCTTGAGAAAGCCCGGGGGAAGGCGCACCTCCACAAACTCGCAGGCCCAGATGCCGTCCACGTAGTTGGCGATCTTGCTCCCCAAGATCATCTGCCGCAGGCCGGTGCTGACAATATAGTGTTCCACTTTGATATCGTATTTACGATATACAGGATCGTTGGCCACATAGTCCTTCACCGCTTGGAAGAACTCGGGCAGTCCAGGGTAAAACTCCAGTTCACTGCCGAGCTGCCTGAGCAGCTTGTTGTTGAGGCCGCGGAAGATACCTGCCCGCACATAAGATAGGATATGGTTCAGGTAGATGCTGTCCTCGGCCACCATTTCATTGCCTTCCCGGCGGAGATACTTGGGCAGGGCATTGACCTCACGCCAGAAGGCGCGGCCGTCCACGTTGTAGTACCGGAACAGCGGCTCCTGCATATAACCGGGGATCAGGGTCTTGTCAAAATCCCAAATAATGGCAATGTGCGTTTTGGTCACCAGCTCCGCCACCATGGAACCACCCTCCTACCCAAGATCTACTGGGAGCCTGTGCCCCCAGGTGATGGCTGTTTCCTCTACAGTGCAGTTATACGACAGAACGCGAACTCCTGCTTGCTGGGCACGGCGCAGAGCTTGCGCAAAGCGGGGATCGATCTGGGCTGCGGGGCTGAAGGTCTTGGCATCTGCCCTCTGCACCACAAAGAGCACTCCGCCCTGAAACTCCCCCGTGGACTGCAGCTCCGTCAGCTCCTGTACATGCCTTGTCCCCCTCGCGGTGACAGCATCCGGGAAGAGGGCAGTGCCCTCCTGCACCAGCGTGCAGCTCTTCACTTCCAGAAGCAGCTTTTCTCCCCCATCGTTTTCCAGGAGAAAGTCGAAGCGGGAGCCGCCCTGGGTATACTCGCTGCGCAGCACATGCCACTCGGCGAGCTCGGCGATGGCCCCCCGGCGCAGAGCCTCCGCCGCCAGATGGTTAACCAGTGCGGACTGCAGGGAGACTAAAACCGAGCTGGCAGCCTGCACCAAAATCACCGACCACCGCGTTTTCCGGGTGGGCTCTGCTGCCTGGCGCAAATAGAGCCGCGCGTCGGGCACCAGAAGTTCCTTGAGCCTCCCTGGATCGGCCAGATGGGCTGCCACCAGCTCCCCTGAGCTTTCCAGCCGGCAGTGCACCACAAAGCGGTTGGGGCGCTCAACAAAGCGAGCCGGCACCAAGGGACCGAATTCCAGGGAAATACTGCTTAGCACTGACTCACCACCTAGTTGACTGCTGTGCCTAATACAATTCCATACGGAGAAGCGCATTCCTGCGCAGAAGAGGAGAAAGAGCGGGAAATGGCGAAGTGAAACGGCGCTGAGGAGGAGTGCTTATGACCATCAAGGTGCCCCCCGAGGCTCTGCAGGCCTGTGCCATCCTCAAAGAGCACGGCTTCCAGGCCTACCTGGTGGGTGGGGCCGTTCGCGACAGCCTGCTGGGCCTTGAGCCCACGGATTGGGACATTGCCACCGACGCCGTACCGGACCAGGTGGAAGAGCTCTTTCCAGGATCCCTCCCCACCGGCAAGAGGTTTGGTACGGTAACCGTCTTTGTGGCAGGCAGAGGCCTGGAAGTGACCACCATGCGCAGCGACGGACCCTACAGCGACCAAAGGCGGCCCGACTACATCATCTTCACGGACCGCCTGGAACTGGACCTGGCCAGGCGCGATTTCACCATCAACGCCTTGGGGTACGACCCCTTGGCCCGGCGCCTCATCGATCCCTTTCAAGGGCGCAAACATCTGAGGAGAAAGCTGCTGGCTACCGTAGGGGAACCTACCCACCGTTTTCGGGAAGACCCCCTGCGCATGCTGCGCCTTTTGCGTTTCCAAGCCACCTTGGGCTTTAGGATCGAGAAAAAGACCGAACAGGTCCTGCCGAAGCTGGCACCTCTCATAGTTACAGTGAGCCCCGAGAGAATCCTCGCGGAGCTCAATAAGATGCTGCTGGGCAGAGAACTCCTCTCTGCCCTGCAAACCTTTACCATAAGCGGCCTCCTGCAAAAGGTCCTGCCGGAGCTGGCCGCCTGCCGGGGGCTGCCTGCGGGCCCCCAGCATCCCTATGATCTTCTCACCCACTCCTGCACGGCGGCGCATTTCGCCCATCCGGACTTAGCCCTGCGCTGGGCGGCCCTGCTCCACGACCTGGGCAAGCAGCACAGCCTGGGGCGGGATCACGCGGAGCTGAGCGCGGCCATGGCCGGGCAGCTGCTGCGGCGCCTGCGGGCCAGCAGCAGCTTGATCAGCCAAGTGACAGCGCTCATCACGTACCACATGTTTTCGGTGCATCCCCACTCCTCGGACCGGGCCCTCAGGAGATTCCTGGGCCAGGTGGGCCCGGAGCTGGCCTTGGCCTTAGTGAAACTGCGCCAGGCCGATATGGCCGGCATGAACGCTCCGGTTCGGCAGATCATCGCCTTCGGCAAGGAGATGGAAGCCCGCCTCCGGGCTATCCTCCAGGAAGAAAGCGCCCTTTCCCTCAAGGACCTGAAACTAGATGGGCACGACCTGATGGCCGCCCTAGACCTTAAGCCTGGGCCCATCATCGGCGAGATTCTCAATTATCTCCTGGAGCAGGTCTGGGAAAACCCTGATCTCAATGAAACGCAAACCCTCCTGGAGCTGGCCCGAAGGTACCTACGGACTTCTTAATGGATTATGGTTACATTCTGGGCCCGGCCGTTCTTCTCCAGGGAAGTCTCCCCGCTGGGATCAGGCGCCTTGATTTCCGTAAACTCCACGGGCGTACCGGGCTTGAGATGTTTGTCCCGCTGATCCGCGGACAGGTTCGCCCTGGTGAAGAAATAGTCTCCCTTATCACCGCGGATAAAACCGTAATTGCCCATAAAGCGCTTGATTACACCCCTCTGCTTGCGGGGCGCGGCATCTTTGGGAATGACCCGCATCCAGTACACCGGCGGCGTCTTGTTGTTGCTCCGCACCTCAAAGAGATCAGGGTAGGACCGGAGAATATCCAAGAGGTTGGTGTAGTTGTAGCTGCGGGGGTCAAAATCGGAGAACTCCCGGCGGATGGCCTGTCCCAGATGGGCCAAAAGCAGCCAGCCATCGCTGTCCTCCTCACTAGCCTCATAGGCCCGCCGCACAATATCCTCCACCGGCAGGGCCCCCGGTGAGGTCTTGTTTTCTTCCTCCACAGCCGAACTGCCGGAAAAACCCAGGTTTTCCAGGTAGATAAAGCGATTGCAGGAACGCACTAAGATATTCTTGGTGCCCTGGCGGCCGATGCCGCACACATACATACCGTGCTCCCGCAAACGCAGCGCCAAGCTGTAATAGTCGCTGTCGCTGGATACGATGCAAAAAGCATTGACCGGATTCCGGTTGGTGGACACGATCTCAATGGCATCCATGATCAAGGCGCCGTCGGTGGCATTCTGCCCGTAGCGGAACTGCTGGACCGGCCTGACCGGATAGCTCTGCAGCAGCTCCTTCCACCCACCCATGTGGGGTTCGGTCCAGTCGCCGTAGACCCTAGTCAAGATGATCTCGCCGGAGCGGTTGATTTCGGCCAAGATGGGCCCTAAGAACCGCGGGGCGATATTCTCACCATCAATCAAGATGGCAAAACGATGTTCTGACACAAAAACCCTCCTAATAATAGACGTCTAACTTGCGGGCTGGCGCGGCCCGGCCGCCAGCCCCTTAGTGTTAATAGTGGCCCAACATCCCCCAGACCATGGCTCGTTTTTCACACACTTTGTAAACCCCATAGCCCAGGGCAAGGTGCCCTATCCCAATCAAAAACAACAAAACTAGCTTGGCTAAACCGATCTCCAGCAGGCTCTGGCCGCGGATCATAATATCCCGCACCAGGCTGGCGCCGAAGCTCCCCGGCAGAAGGCGCAGCCAAAACGCTTTCTCCGCAGGTACAGCCACCAGGGCAATCAAAACAAACTGCACCATCTGCGTGTAGCTGTCTATGCGCTTAAAGACCAGAGCTAGACCAGCTGCGGCAAAGCCTATGGCCACAGGCCCGAAGAGAGTACCCACCAGAACCGGCAAAAGCCCACCCACATCAATATTGACCACGGCGCCGCTGGTCCAGAGGGCAGCGGTCAAGAGCAGGGCCACCATCACCAGATTGGCTAAAAACGCGGCGGCAACATTGGCCCCCATCACCCAGCCAAAACCGTGGGTGGACATATACAGCTGCTCCAGTGTACCGGTGAGGGATTCATTGCGGACGGTGTTGTACACGTCCTGGTAGCTGGTCATCAAAAAGAACCAGAGCACGTAACCCACCACGAGAGCTTCCAGGGTATCCCCCTCCGTGCCCGCTGGCGCAACCAACCCCTTGTAGCCCCCCAAGATGAGCAGGAAGACCACATACAAAGTGAGCATACCGCCTAGGCTGTTGAAAAGGTAGCGGCGGAAGTAGACATACTGCCTCTTCAGAAATGCCCAAAACAGGATCAGCTTTTTACGCACCGTGCTCGCTCCTTCCCAGGATCTCCAGAAAGACGCGCTCAAAGCTTGTCTGCTTCTGCTCGATGGCGCAGATCACCGTGCTGTTGGCCGCCAGGATGCCAAAAAGTTCATGGAGCACTTGGGCATCCTCCAGGGGAACAGTAAGTGCGATTTTGCCGTTGTTTTCCTCTTCCAAGAGCACCTGGGGTAAGGCCTGGATGGCCTGCTGCTGGGCGGGGGTCAGGCTTTCGCCAATGACGATGCGGCAGACCTTCACCTGAAACAAATCCAGAAGATGATCGATACTGTCGTCGGCCACGATGCGGCCTTCATTGATGATGATCACCCTCTCGCAGGTGTCCTGCACCACATTCATGTCGTGGGAAGTGAGGATCACCGTGCGCCCCTCGTCCTGAACGATCCTTTTCAGCAGCTCCCGTATTTCCAAGGAAGCCTGCACATCCAGGCCTAAGGTGGGTTCATCCAGGAGAACCACACGGCTTTGGGCAATCAACGCGACCGCAGTGGCCAGTTTTTGCTGCATGCCCCTGGACAGCTTCCGGGCCTCGGTGTCAGCCTTGTCGTTCAGCTTGAAAAGATCCAGGTAACGGGCGATCTCGGGCTGAATTTCCCGAGGGCTGCGCCCCTTGAGGGCCGCAAAGAACTCCAGATTCTCCCGGCAGGTTAGCCGCCAGTAGATATTGCGGTTGCCCTCCAAAACCGCGCTCACATCCACTAGGGCCTCAGTGCGCCGACAGACCATGTCCTTGCCGTTGATGAAGATCTGTCCGGCATCGGGCCTGATCAAGCCGCACATCATCTTCACAATGGTGGTTTTGCCGGCGCCGTTGGGGCCCAAAAGCCCCACCAGCTGCCCCTGGGGAACCTGGAAACTAACGCGGTCCACAGCCTTCACCGGCGGCGCTCCCCGGCGGCCGGGATATGTCTTCTCTAGAGATTCGACCCGGACCATACGATCCCCCCGCTCACTCTAGCTCTGGACAACTTCCATATTCTAGCTCCTCCAGTCTTTTCCTCTCTCACCCGGGAGAATCGCTCCCCCGCTGGCGCTCGACGGCCAGGGAGCTGAGGAATCCCTCCCAGTGCAACCGCAGGCTTCCCCCAGGTGCGGTGAATTCTGCCAGGTTGTTGCTCCCCAGAAACTGCAGCCTCTGCCCTCCTGGCGATAGTGCTAGATCGGGAGGAACGATCAGGTTCACCTGCGAGCCCAGGGCGGTGAGGTGCAGATCCAGCGCCCGGTCCACATAGATGGTCACCTGGCTGTTAAGCACGGTGAGCCTCAGGGTTTCCACCGGGATGCCCCGCAGATCGAGGCTCCCCGTGCAGTGGGCCAGCCGCTGTTCCAAGGACCAAGAAACCTTTGGAGAGAGCTCGAGGTCCCAAGCGTTCACCCGCCGGCGGTTAGCCCACCACGGCCGAACCTTTTGCCGCAGCAGAATCTGGGCCAGTTCTCCCNNGGGTACCTGGGTTATGGTTCCACCCCCGAAGTAGATCGCAAGCTCTCCCGAACGGACCTGGGGGTAGAGCGCGGAGCTCATGCCCATGGTGGACTGCAGTCCACGGCTTGTTTCCTTGACAGGCATAAAGTGCCCGAAACAGATGTAGGCCAGAACCAAGACTGCCGCCAGACCCCAGACCGGCGTCCTGCCCCGCCTGCGGGCAGACACCCAGTAAAGAAGGGCTGTTCCGCCCAGAAGCACTGCTCCCCCAAGCTCGTACCCTAAGATACTCAGCAGCACGGCCAATCCGCCCAAAACCACCAGGCTGATCAAGCCCATGTGCCCCACTCCTTGTGTATAACGCTCCACCCGGATCTTAGAACCTGGAAAGGGAAAATCCCTCCGCCTTCAGACCAACTCCCTTCCGGCCCCTGACCTATTTTACCAGGCTGGGAAAGCGCTTGGCACAGGACCTAACAAAAACGGGTACAGAACCATCTGTACCCAAGGGAGGAGGCGGGATACCCCGCCTCCGGCAAACCTTTAGTCCAGCCGGGGCCCCGCCGCGCGTACCTCCGGCGCCAAGCCGGCATACTTCGCCTGGAAGTTGGCCTGGAAAGCCTTGGCCAGCTCCCGGGCCTTGGCGTCGTAAGCCGCGGGGTCGTCCCAGGTCTTTTTGGGATCCAGAATCTCGCTGGGTACATCTGGGCAGCTCACGGGTACCTTGAAGCCGAAAATGGGATCCAGGCGCGTTTCCACATGGTCCAGCTCGCCCGAGAGGGCCGCGGTCACCATGCGCCTTGTGTGTTTCAGCGAGATGCGCTGCCCAACGCCATAGGGGCCGCCGGACCAGCCGGTGTTGATCAAAAACACCTTGGCCCCGTGCTTGTTTACCCGCTCTTTCAGCATCTCCGCATACTTCAAGGGGCTAAGCGGCAGGAAAGGCTCGCCGAAGCAGGCGGAAAAGGTCGCCTCTGGCTCTTTGATGCCCCGTTCGGTGCCCGCCAGCTTACTGGTGTAACCGGAGATAAAGTGGTACATAATCTGCTCATCTTCCAAGATGCTGATGGGGGGCAGAACCCCAAAGGCATCGGCGGTGAGGAAAACCACCGCGGTGGGATGGCCCGCGATGCTGGGATCCACCCTGCCGGGGATGTAGTCCAGGGGATAGGCGCACCGGGTGTTTTCCGTGAGGGAGCCGTCGGCGTAATCGGCGATGTGTTCGTGGGGATCCAGGACCACGTTCTCCAAAACCGCGCCGAAGCGGATAGCATCCCAGATCTGCGGCTCATGCTCCCGGGACAAGTTGATGCACTTGGCGTAGCAGCCGCCCTCCAGGTTGAAGATGCCCCCTTCGGACCAGCCGTGCTCATCATCCCCCACCAGCCTGCGCTGGGGATCTGCAGAAAGGGTGGTTTTGCCCGTCCCCGATAACCCGAAAAAGAGGGCGGTGCGACCATCTGCACCCACGTTCGCCGAGCAGTGCATGGACAAAACTCCATCCCTGGGCAGAAGATAGTTCATCACAGTAAAAATGGACTTCTTGATTTCCCCGGCGTAGGCGGTGCCGCCAATGAGCACCACCCGCTCCTTGAAGGAGACGATGACAAAGGCTTCCGAATTGGTGCCATCCCGTTCAGGGACGGCCTGGAGGCCGGGTACAGCAATAACCGTAAACTGGGGCTCATGGCCCTGAAGGGCTTCCCGGGGCGGACGGATAAACAGCTGACGGGCAAAGAGATTCTGCCAGGCGTACTGGTTGATCACCCGCAGAGGCATACTGTGATCGGGGTGGGCGCCCACATACCCATCAAAGACAAACAGCTCATCCCGCTGCTCCAGGAAGTCCAGCACCAGGTCGTAGATCTTGTGGAACTTCTCTTCGCTGAAGGGCACGTTAACCTTGCCCCAGGCCACCGTATCCCGGGTGACTTCATCTTCCACTATGAACTTATCGTTAGGCGAACGTCCGGTGTATTTCCCCGTTGTGGTGGAGAAAGCGCCGGTGGAAGAAAGCCTGCCTTCCCCCCGCCTGAGCGCGGCTTCCACCAACTGAGGTGCCGACAAATTGAAGCGAGTGCTGGGCCGGTTCAATACTGCCGCTAGTCTGGATGTTCTAGCTTCTGTCATTTCTGCATAAACCTCCTTGCTGCATCTTGGTTGGAAACTGCGGTGCTAGTTCCTTCCTCTCCATACCTCTTCCCTATGCGAGCGCGAAAACCTCTCAACACCAATCGATTTCCACCTGGGTCACACTCCAGCGGGGTTCGGCATCAAGGAAGTTCAAAACCAGCTGCAGCTGCCGCTCCACATGCTCGCGGCTTGCGCCCACCATGGCGATTCCGATGGTGGCCCTCTGCCACAGATCCGCTCCGTCCAGCTGGGCGATGGACACGTTAAAGCGGTGCTGAACCTTCTGGATCATACCCTTGACCACCTGCCGTTTATCCTTGAGGGATGTGGCTCCGGGGATGTATACTTCCACTCTCAAGGTACCCACCAGCATGTCAGTTCCTCCTACCACGCTTCTTCGATGGTTCCTCCACCCAGGCAGATGGGGCCCTGGTAAAAGACCACTGCCTGACCGGGGGTAATGGCCCTCTGCCGCCTGTGGAACTCCACGTGCGCGCCGTCCCCGGTAATGTGCACCGTCACCTCTTGATCTGCCTGCCGGTAGCGGAATTTGGCGGTGCAGGTGAAGCGCTCCCCGGGGGGCTCGCCCCGTACCCAGCTCAGGTCCACCGCCCGCAGGGCCCCGCTGTATAGGGCAGGGTGATCCCGACCCTGGGCCACCACCAGAGTATTTGTAGTCAGGTCCTTGCCCACCACAAACCAAGGCTCTCCGGCACCGCCGATCCCCAAGCCCTTGCGCTGCCCCAGGGTATGGTACATGAGCCCATCATGGTAGCCCTTGAGCTCACCGTCTACGCTGCGGATCTCCCCCGGTTGGGCCGGCAGGTAGCGGGAGAGAAACTCCTTGAAGTTCTTCTCCCCGATGAAGCAGATGCCCGTGCTGTCCCTTTTGTGCGCGGTGTGAAGCCCAGCCTGCCTGGCCTTTTCCCGCACTTCCTCTTTGGTCATGTGCCCAATGGGAAACAGAGTTCTGGCCAGCTGCTTCTGGCCCAGGGTGTAGAGGAAGTAGGATTGATCCTTGTTGGCATCCACTCCCCTGAGCAGGGTATACCAACCGTTCTCCCTGCCGATTTGGGCGTAGTGCCCCGTGGCCAAGTAATCCGCCTCCAGATCCAGGGCCTTTTCCAGGAAAGCCTTGAACTTGATCTCCTTGTTGCACAGAATATCGGGATTGGGCGTGCGCCCCCGCTTGTACTCCTCCAGGAAATAGACGAAAACCCGATCCCAGTACTCCTGTTCAAAATTCACTGTATAATACGGAATGCCGATCTGATCGCAGACCCGCCGCACATCATCATAGTCTTCATCCGCTGTGCACAAGCCGCTTTCATCCCGCTCATCCCAGTTCTTCATGAAGATACCTATGACTTCATAGCCTGCTTCTTTCAGCACCAGTGCGGCGACGGAGGAATCCACTCCCCCGGACATTCCCACCACTACACGCGGCACTTCCAACACCTTCCTTAAGCCGTTGCAGCCACAAACTGGCTGTTGTAGAGCTCGGCGTAAAACCCGCCCCGGGCCAAAAGTTCCTCATGGGTCCCCTGCTCCACTATCTCGCCCTCATTGATCACCAAGATGCGGTCGGCATCCAGGATCGTGGAGAGCCTGTGGGCGATGACGAAATTGGTGCGCCCCTCCATCAGCCTGGCCATGGCCCGCTGAATCAAACGCTCAGTGCGGGTGTCCACGGAACTTGTGGCCTCATCCAAAATGAGCACCACCGGGTCAGCCAAGATCGCCCGGGCGATGGTGAGCAGCTGGCGCTGCCCNNAGTGTGCGAATAAAGTGATCCACATAGGCTGCCTTGGCCGCCTGCACAATTTCCTCATCGGTCGCGCCCGGCCGGCCGTAGGCAATGTTCTCCTTGATGGTTCCCTCAAACAGCCAGGTGTCCTGGAGCACCATGCCAAACATGGTGCGCAGACTGCCCCGCTTGATTGTCCGCAGATCATGCCCGTCGAAGTAGATCGCCCCGGAGTCCACATCGTAAAAGCGCATGAGCAGGTTGACCAAAGTGGTTTTGCCCGCGCCCGTGGGCCCCACGATGGCAATCAGCTGCCCCGGCTGCACCTCCAGGTTCACGTCCTTGAGCACGGGTTGACCTGGCTCGTAGCCAAAATTCACACCGCTGAGCCTGATTTCTCCCCGGGGGCTCGAAAGGGTCAAGGCCTTTGGGGGATCCGCCGGCTCTTCTTCTTCATCCAAGAGCTCGAAGACCCGTTCCGCCGCGGCCACGGTGGACTGGAGAACATTGGCGATGCTGGCCAGCTCAGTGATGGGCATGCCGAACTGACGGGAGTACTGCAAAAAGGCCTGGACATGGCCTACCGTGAGCGCTCCCTGGGCGGCAAACAGTCCACCGGCTACGGCAATCACCACATAGCCCAGGTTGCCCACAAAGCGGATCAGGGGCATGATGGTACCCGAGACAAACTGCGCCTTCCAGTCCTGCCCATAGAGTTCATCGTTCACCTGGACGAAGGCAGAGGTCACTTCCTGTTCCAAACCATAGGCCTTGACGATGCGGTGCCCGGTAAACGCTTCCTCCACATGGCCGTTGAGCTCACCGAGGATCCGCTGGTGCCGTACGAAATACTTCTGGGAACGGCTGGCAATGAACACGCTGAGCCCCGCACTGAGGGGCAGCATGCCCATGGTGAGCAGGGTGAGTACGGGGCTGATGCTGAGCATCATAGCGGTAACCCCCACTATGGATACCAGGGAAGCCAAAACCTGAATCACGCTCTGTTGGAGGCTCTGGCTGATCACATCCACGTCATTGGTGATGCGGCTTAAGGTATCGCCGTGGGCCGTTGCATCATAGTACTTCAGGGGCAGCCGAGCCAGTTTGCTGCTCACGTCTTCCCGCAGGTTGTACACGGTCTGCTGGGCCACGCTGACCATGACCATCTGCTGCACATAGCCGAAGAGCGTGCTGAACAGGTAGGTGCCGCCCAAAAGCAGCAGGATGCGCCCGATGGCGGCAAAATCCACGCCGACACCCGTACCCTGCAGGCGTCCCATCATCCCTTCAAACAAGATGGTTGTGCCTTGGCCCATGATCCTAGGGCTGAGAATGCTGAAGAGGTTCCCAAGGATGGTGGCGGCCAGCACCACGAGCAGCTTCCACCTATGGGGCCGCAGATAGCCCAAGAGGCGGCGCAGCGTTCCCTTGAAATCCTTGGCTTTTTCCACGGGGCGCCCAATGCCCCGGGGGCCGAAACCGCCCCCGCGGCCCTGGCCCCTTCCCGCTACAGGCCTGGTCATGAAGCAGCCTCCTCTCCGAACTGAGATGCCACAATTTCCTGGTACACCGGGCAGTCCCGCAGCAGCGATTCGTGGGTTCCCTGGCCCACGATCCGCCCGGCATCCAGAACCAGGATCTGGTCCGCGTGCATGATGGTGCTCACCCGCTGGGCCACCACGATCACTGTGGCATCCCGGGCTGCCTTAGCCAGCTCCTGGCGCAGCCGGGCATCGGTCTTGTAATCCAGGGCAGAAAAGGAATCGTCAAGCAGATAGATCTTGGGCCTGCGCACCAGCGCCCTGGCAATGGACAGCCTCTGCTTCTGCCCGCCGGAAAGGTTAGTCCCCCCTTGGGCCACCTCGCTTTGGAAACCCTCTTCCCTTTCGGCAATGAACTCCAGAGCCTGGGCGATCCTGGCTGCCTCGGCCACCTCTTCCTCGCCGGCATCCAGTCTGCCGTTTCTGATGTTGGAGGCGATGGTTCCGGAAAAGAGCACCGCCTGCTGGGGCACATAGCCTATCTGGGCCCGCAGCTCACTTTGGGCCAGGTCCCTGAGGTCCACTCCATCCAGGGTAATCCGGCCCGCATCGGGGTCATGGAAGCGCAGCAGCAGCTCCAAAATGGTGGATTTCCCTGAACCCGTCCCGCCGATGATGGCAGTCACCTGCCCCGGTCGGGCGGTGAAGCTGATGTCGCTCAAAACGGGCTTTTCTGCACCTGGATAGGAAAAGGTAACCCCGGCAAAGCGCACCTCACCCCGGGGGGAGGACAGGGTCCGGGCCTGCGGCGTATCTTGGATGGAGGGTTCAGTGGAAAGCACTTCCACAATCCGCTGGGCAGAGGCGGAAGCCCTGGGCAAGTTCACAAAAATCATGGAGAGCATCATCACGGCCATGAAGGTCTGCATGGTGTACTGCAGGAAGGCCATCAGATCTCCCACCTGCATCAGTCCCGCATCAATGCGCTGGGCGGCAAACCAGATAATCACGATGTTAGTCAGGTTGATGAGCAAGCCCAAAAGGGGCATGAGGGTGATCATGATCCGGCTCACCTTCAGCGCGGTCTGGGTCAGATCTCGGTTCGCCTGGGCAAAGCGGGCCCGTTCATCGTCTTCCCGGTTGAACGCCCGGATTACCCGCACCCCCATGAGCTGTTCCCGCACCACCAAGTTCAGCCGGTCCAGCTTCTCCTGGAGGCCTTTGAACAGGGGCACACCCTTAGACATAACCAAAAAGACCAAAACTGCCATAATGGGGATTAGGCCCAGGAGGATCACGGCCAGCTGGGCATCTTTACGTACCACCATGAGCACGCCCCCCACGGCCATCAGCGGTGCCCGCATGGCCATCCGCATGCTCATGCGGAACATGTTCTGGATCTGCTGCACGTCGTTGGTTGTCCTGGTGATCAGGGACGGGGCGCCGAAATGATCAAAGTCCCGGGGGGAGAACTCCCCCACCCGGCTGAATACCGCCAGGCGCACATCCCTACCGAAGCCTCCCGCCGCCCGGGAGGCCAGGTAGTTGCCTACGATGGAACAGAGAACCCCCGCCAGGGCTACCGCGAGCATCACGGCTCCGGTCCGCCAGATCAGGCTGATATTGCCTAAGGCAATCCCCTCATCCACGATGCGGCTCATAAGGTCGGGCAGCCGCAGGGTGGCCATAACCTCCAGAAAGACCAGGCCAGAAACGACGATCACTGTGGGTAAATACGGCTTGATGTACTGCTTCAGTCTCCACATCTTTTTTGGTTCCTCTCCTCGAAGAAGGTCCGCGCCCGGCGCAGCAGGCGCATGAGCTGTCGCCCATCCTCTTCACCTAAGTAGTCCATGAACTCCCCAAGACAACGGGATGCTTCCTCTTTGGCGCTGCGGACCAGGGCAGAACCCCGCTGAGTGGGCCGCACATAGACCACCCTTCGATCCCCATCACCGCTGAGTCTCTCCACCAAACCCTGCTCCTCCAAGGTGTTCACCAGGGAGGTGATGGTGGGTCGGGTCAGCTTAAGCAGATCCCCCAACTCCGAGGGCTGCAGGCCTGGGCAGTCTTCCCCCACGCGGTGGTGCAGAAGAAAGAGCAGCCGCAGGGCGCTGCCCCCCACAGGTGCCGAACAGCGGAAAAACTCCCGTCCGCAGATCTTCAGGCTCTGTAGGGTTTCCATAAATTCCAGGACAAGATCTCCCTGGGCCACCCCGTTCACTCCCTTATCAGGTAGGATAATAGTTCGCAACACAAATTATTCTATCCCAAAACTACCTCCGGATCAACAAAAAAGCTAGGTTGCCCTAGCTTTTTTGGCATGTTTTTTCCACCATTCTTCCTACTGCACGATCACCCGATGGTAGATCTTTTTGCCTTTGCGGATAATCAGCTCGTTCCCGCTGAAATCCTCCAGGGTTACCACCCGGTCGATGCTTTCCACCCGCTCCTGGCCCAGGGTGATTCCCCCCTGGTCAATCAGGCGTCTGGCTTCGCTGCGGCTGGAAACCAGGGAAGTCTCGGCGAGCAGGGTAACAATATCCATCCCTTCGGCGAAGCGCCCCCGGGGGAGGGTTGTGGAGGGCATGCCCTCGTGGGTGCCGCCCCCGCCAAAGACGGCCCTGGCGGCATCCCGCGCTTTGCGGGCTTCCTCTTCACCGTGGACGAACTTGGTCACCTCAAAGGCCAAAACCTCTTTCGCCTGGTTGATCGCGGAACCTTCCAGGGCGCCTAAGCGGCGCACCTCCTCCATGGGCAGCATGGTCAGCAGGGCCAGTGTTTTCTCCACATCGGCATCATCCACGTTGCGCAGGTACTGGTAGAACTCATAGGGGCTGGTCCGCTCGGCATCCAGCCATACGGTGCCCGCCTCGGTCTTGCCCATCTTGACGCCGGTGGCAGTTGTCAGCAGGGTCAAAGTGAGGCCGTACACCTCTTCCCCTTCCACACGGCGCACCAGTTCACAGCCGCCCAAAATGTTGGACCACTGGTCGTTGCCCCCCAGCTGCAGACGGCAGTTGTAGCGGCGNNCAACCGGGATTTGTACGCTTCCATGGCCAGCATGCGGTTTACCGTAAAGTGCCTGCCGATCTCCCGCACAAAATCCATGAAATTCAGGTCCAGCAGCCAGTCCCCGTTGTTCACCAGGATGGCCGATCCATCCTCGAAGTTGAAGAAACGGGAAAACTGCTCGCGAAACCTTTCCACGTTCTCGGCAATGGTCTCGGGCTTAAGCAGCTGCCGCATTTCCGATTTACCGGAAGGGTCTCCCACCATGGTGGTGCCCCCGCCCACGACCATGATGGGCCGGTGGCCGGCGCGGTAGAGATGAAGCGCGCTCAGGATGGGGATCAAGTGCCCCAGAGTCAGGCTGGGGGCGGTGGCATCAAAGCCGATGTAAAAGGTAACCGGCCCTTTGGCCAAAAGTTCCCGCAGCTCCTCCCGGTGGGTGATCTGTTCCACATACCCTCGCTCTTCCAACACGTCCAGTACGTTGCTCATGACCATCCTCCCTCCCTAAAACAAAAATTCTCTCCATCCTAAGGACGAGAGAACCCGTGGTACCACCTTAATTCACACGCCGGCGGCGCGCCTCTTAGCCATGCTAACGGGTGGCGCCCGGAGCAGTCTCCTGCTCAAGCTCCAGAGTGTAATTCGCCTGGCGGAGCCGGGCCCCGCCACCATGTTCTACAGGCTTCGCACCACCCAGCCTGCTCTCTGAGTACCCATGGTTGGCTACTGCGCTCCTTCATTGCCCCGATCAGTGTTGCCAAAATTCTACCACAGTCAAGGCTGAACCGTCAAGCACCTCTCCCCCTTTTGTTCACTTGGC
>MTKW01044635.1_pt1 | contig 19518 bp, 19 predicted proteins | sample 1042761 | NCBI WGS metagenome assembly MTKW01 (sample SAMN06205366, study PRJNA360243) | anaerobic digester metagenome | biome: Wastewater treatment plant; feature: Anaerobic digester sludge; material: sludge; isolation source: anaerobic digester fed with sludge from wastewater treatment plant ... | reverse complement strand
CTTTACCACCGGTCTAAACGACCACTATCGTACGCGACTGACCCACAGCATCGAGGTCTCACAGATTGGACGTACTCTGGCTCGCAATCTGGGGGTCAATGAAATCCTGACCGAGGCGATTTGCTTGGCGCATGATCTGGGCCATCCGCCGTTTGGCCATGCGGGCGAAGCGGTGTTAAATGAACTGACGGCCGAGTGCGGCGGGTTTGAGCATAATCGCCAGACTCTTCGAATTGTGGATTTTCTTGAGCACCCGTATCCGGATTTTGCGGGATTGAATCTGATGTTTGAAACCCGGCTGGGGCTGATGAAGCACTCCTCGCCGTATGACCATCCCGACGACCGCGACGAGTGGCCGCCACGGCCGACAATTGAGGGACAAATCGCCGATTTGGCCGATCGGATTGCGTATAACTGTCATGATTTGGAAGACGGCATTCGGGCTCGGCTGATCGACTATGAGCAACTGAAGGGACTGGACTTGTTTAGCAAGGTGGCCGAGCGTCAACGGCTGGATCGGATTGAGGATTATGTGGTGCGTCGCACCCGGCTGTCCAAGGGGATGCTGGATTTTCTGGCGATTGACGCCATTGAAACCAGTCGTGCCGCCCTGGCCGAGGCACATATCGAGACTTGGCAACAGGCTGCCGCCCATCCGGAGCCGCTGGTGAAACTCAGCCCCAGCGCTGAGGTGGGGTTGTGCGGGCTGGAGGTGTTTTTAATGGAGAAGATGTATCTGCATCCTGATCTTCAGGCCTCGGCCAGACAGGCCGGACAGTGGCTGCGTCGCTTGTTTGGCTGGCTGTGCGGCCAGCCGGAGGCTATGCCGAGTTACTTTCGTCGGTTAATTGAGACCGAAGGGCTGGAGCGTACGGTTTGCGACTACATTGCGGGCATGACCGACCGTTATTGCGCTAATCGGGCTGAGGCCTGTTCGGGCAATTGATCAAACAATCGCCAGACCGGTTATCGGACACAGGCAAGATAATTCACTTTCCTTCAGCGTAAAGTTTTTCAAATTTCTGCGTGGCCTTATGGGGCAGGGTGGCCGATTGAGCATTCCGATAAAATGACCACCGTTGCTGCTGCATTCCTTATCGCTCTGAATAGACCCCGGCGGCGAGCCTGAAAACTCCCTTCTTATCGGGCCTGCTTGCCGTTGGACAACAGCGGGGAGCGGGGTTTGTCTGTGCTGAATTATTACGTACATTATACAAGGCCGGATGCTGCGGCAAATTTATTGGGGTCTAACAATCTCTGTGCTAATGCTCCGTGCCTTTTAAGACGACAAGGACAGTGCCGGACAACGGGAAATGAAATACACCGGGCGGCTTCGGGGCCGCCGACAGATGTCTGAAAGAAAGCGTAACGGATGATGTTCAATTTCGGAAAAAAGCAAATTTATCCAATAGGCGTGGATTTGGGCAGCAGCTATTTGCGAATGGCACAACTGGGCATAAACGGACAGGGGCCGTTTCTGGTCTCGGCTGGTTTGCGGGCCAAACCGGAGTCGATTGAACCGAGAACGCCCGCCTGGCAGCATTGGGCGATTGGCGCCATAAAAGACATCTGGCACGAGACAAATTTCAAAGGCAAAGACGTGATTACCGCCCTGCCGTCGGACGATTTGTTCATTGACCCGATCAAAATTCCCCGCACAGCCCTGGATCGACTCAGCGAGGTCGCCCTGCCGAAGGTTCAAAAGCGCCTGCCGTTTCCGTCGGCTCAGGCGTTGCTTCAGTATATTGTTGTGGAGCAGCCGGAGGCAAAAGGACCGGATGCCGATGTGTTGGTCATCGCGGCCGAACGCGAGACGGTCAACCGCTATCTGGCGATCTATGAAAAGACCGGTCTGAATGTCGCCGGCATCAGTATCTGGCCGATGGCTCTGATTCAAAGTTATTCCAATTTCTTTTGCCGCCGACAGAACGAACGGCAGCGGATCGCGATTTTGCTGGATGTCGGTACACGCCATACCAACGTCGTAATTTGTCGGGCCGACAGTCTGTTGTTTGCGCGGGTTATTTCCATCGGCTATGCGGATTTGGACAATGAGCCGATGCGGCAGCGGCTGGTGGCTGAGATTGACGCTTGTATACGCTATTACGAGGCGCTTCCGGGCAGCGGCGTTATCGAGCGGCTGGTGTTTCTGGCCGGGATCGGCGCATCGGTTGATCTTTGCGATAAGATCGCCGAACTGGCCCATCAGATGCAGGTGGCCGCACAGGTCGGCGACGTGCTGTGTGCGGTGGAAATGAATCACGGCCCGGCCTGTATGGTGGATCGCCGCAACAGCCGTGTGGATTGGGCTACGGCCTTTGGACTGAGTCTGTATCAGGTTAAATAAAACTGTGACCCATAAATCGCAATGATGTTTATTTGAATCGAGGGACGTATGGGAACGATCAATTTTGTTCCGAATGATTATATTCAGCAGCGGCAATCCAGCCGAGCCAATCTGATGTATTTGATGCTGTTGATGGCCATGCTTGGTGCGATCGGTATTACCTTCGGCTTTATTAAAATGCGGCAGCGGGCCGTTAATAAAGAAATGGTCGCTCTGAATGCCCGAATGACCAGGGCCACCGAGCAGATCGCCCAACTTGAAGAACTCAAAGCCAAAGGGCAAACGATGCTCAAGACCATGGTGATGACGGCCGAATTGCTTGAGCCGGTGCCTCGCAGTGTGATTCTGGCTGGCCTGACCAATAATCTGCCGTCAGGAGTTTCGCTGGTAGAGGTGAGTTTGGATGAAAAAGAATTCAAGGTCGCCGCATCACCGTCGCCGGCAGGCAAGTCCAAACCTGCCAACCAGTATCAGGCCAAAACCGCCCAAAACAAGCCCCAAGAGACGCAGCGGCGGGTCGAAACGAATGTGGAATTGGCGGGGCTGGCGCCCAGCGATATCGAAGTGGCTGAGTATATTGCCAGTTTGAATCACTCCATTATGCTCGATCAGGTCGAGCTGGTCGAATCCAAAGAACGGGTGATAGACGACGTGAAATTTCGTGAATTCAAACTGCGTGCGATGCTCAAACCCAATCTGACGCTGACCAAAGAAGATATTGACGCCATCCGAAAGAAACGCGACGAAGCGATGATGTAAATTGTCTGCGGGAAAGGATCATTATGATGACAAGCGGATTTCGACACCTGATTTTCTTTATCCTGATCATCGGCCTGGCCTATGCGTCCTATGCCTATATGATCAAGCCGGCCAATGCGCATCTGGATCAGGAACGCACGGCTATGGAACAGAAGCGGGCCAAACTCGACGAATTGGATCGGGTCACTGCCGCGGCCGAGGACTTGACCGAGCAGCTGCGCAAGGTCGAAGAGGCAATCGCCGTTTTTGAGAGCAAGCTGCCGCCCAGCAGCGAGATTCACACGGTGCTTGAAAATGTGACGCTGATTGCCCAGCGTCAGGGGTTGACTCCAAAAACCATTCGGACGATGAAGCCGGTTGAAAACCGCGGCTACATCGAACAGCCGATCAGTATGGAGCTGCACGGTGATTTTCAGGCGTATTATGCGTTTTTGCTGGAACTGGAAAAGTTGGATCGAATTACCAAGATCCGCGAACTGAAACTGAAAAAGAAGCCGCAAGCCGAAGGTCAGACCGAAGCGACCTTCGTCATGAGTATTTTCTTCCAAAAATCCGCCGCCTAAGCGCTCAGGAGCGGCGCCCTATTTTATGGAGAACCGTTATGTTGTCATATTTGAAAGAAGGTCAGACCACGATACCCGCTGAGCAGACCTCGGCGGTGGAAAACGAGACCGAGACATCCGCCGTTCAGGAGGACTTCCTGACCGTTTCGGGCCATACTCAAAAACTGCGGCAAAGCACGATTCTGCTGATTGTGCTGTTTGTTGTTGCGGGGCTGGGGGTATGGTTTATGATAAAAAAGACCACACCTGCCTCGGCTGAGGCAGCGACCAGCGAGGATCAAACCCAGATTGAAACGGCCATCGCTCAATTAAGCGGAATGCAGACCGAAATGAACTCCCAGATGGATTCGGTTGTGGGACGGTTTTATCATTTTTCCAACATCGGGCAGGTCGATGTGGACGAATTGCAGAAAAACCCCTTCAAGCGTGAAACGACATCCGACCAGTCTCTGCTTGATGAAAAAGCCCGCATGGAGGAACAACTCCGGCTCAAACAAAACCAGGTCAGCCGTTTGGCCCAGGGACTTGAGCTGTGGACGATTACGGAAACGCCCCGCGGCGTGTGCTGTATGATCAATGACAAAGTCCTGTATGTCGGCGACACAATCAATGAGTTGACCGTCAGTCAAATCGGCTCCAAAACCGTTGATTTGACCTACGAAGGCCTTAGCGTTCAATTGAAGATGGACGAATGAAACGGATATTCAGCAAAAAAACCCCTTCCGCTGTCGCGTCCGAGTATGGAGCGGTGATGGAGGAACTCAACACCGGACAGACCGAATTGGCCCCGGGGTTGCGCAATCTGTACAGTCCGCAGAAGACCACCCTCAAGACCCGTTTGAGGGACGTGGTCGATATCCTGGCCAGTCAGAACGTGCTGGACGAACAGCAGGTCTCCGAGATTCGCGAAGAACGGCGAAACACCGGACAGCCGGTCGAGAAAATCCTGGATCGGTACCACATCAGCCGCGAACAGATTCTGACCGCCAAGGCTGAGCTGTACGGCTATGCGTTTCGCCGCATCAGCCCCGACGATGTGGACAAAAAGGCGTTTGGCAAGCTGGAATCCAAATATATCAGCACCAATCATCTGCTGCCGATTGCGATTCAGGGCGACGTCCTGACCGTCGGCACGGCCGATCCGACCAATGTCTTTGCGATTGACGATGTCAAGCGGCAAACGGGGATGCAGGTGAACGTGGTGGTCTGTCTGGAAGAAGACATCGAGAAGGTCTGCGAGGCCTTTGACGACAGCAAGCTCAACTACAACGTGGATGAGTTTGTCAGTGAATTAGACGACATTGAACTGGTGCAGGACAGCGAAGAGGATATTGAGGACCTCGAAAAGAGCGCCGGCGAATCGCCGGTCATCAAATTCGTCAATTATGTACTGAGTAACGCCCTGCACGAAGGCGCCAGCGACATTCATATCGAGCCGAAGGAAAAGCAAACCAAGATTCGTTACCGCATCGACGGTGTGTTATTTGACTCGATGCAGGCTCCGGCCAAGATGCACCCGGCGATTGTCTCGCGGTTGAAGATTATGTCCAATCTGGACATTTCCGAACGGCGTGTGCCGCAGGACGGCAAAATCGCCGTCATCATGGGCGGCCGCGGCGTGGACCTGCGTGTGTCGGTCCTGCCGACCAGCCATGGCGAAAAAGTGGTCGTGCGTCTGCTGGACAGCAAGAGCATTATGATCGGCCTGGACAAAATGGGGATGGAGCCCCGGCTGCTGGAGGCGTTCCGCGAACAAATCGCCCGTCCCCACGGCATCCTGCTGGTTACCGGCCCGACCGGCAGCGGCAAAAGCACCACCCTCTATTCAGCCCTGGCCCAGATGGACAGCAAAACACTCAATGTATCCACGGTGGAAGACCCGGTCGAATACAACCTCGAATTTTGCAATCAGGTGCAAGTCAACGAAAAGGCGGGGCTGACCTTCTCGGCAGCGCTGCGGTCGCTGCTGCGGCAGGATCCGGACATCATCATGATCGGCGAAATCCGCGATGCTGAAACCGCCCAGATCGCGGTGCAGGCGGCCCTGACAGGCCATTTGGTGCTGAGTACCTTGCACACCAACGATGCGCCCAGCAGTGTGTCGCGTCTGGTCAACATTGGTCTGGAGCCCTATCTGATCGCCGCCTCGCTGAACGGCATTCTGGCTCAGCGTCTGGTGCGTCGGCTGTGTAATCACTGCAAAGAACCGTTTACCCCGCCGGAGAACCTGCGCAAATATCTTGAGATCGGACAGATCGAGCCAAACGAACTGCTGATGGGCAAGGGGTGTGAGAAATGCCGAAACAGCGGCTATGCCGGACGCTGCGGCATTCATGAGCTGCTGATCGTCGATGAAGCCTTTCGGGAAATAATTAACACGGACTCATCAGTTAATAATATGCGGCGGGCGTTTCGGAAAAGCGGTTGGCCCAGTTTATTTGAAGACGGTCTGACCAAGGTCAAACACGGCATTACCACCATCGAAGAAGTGCTGCGCGTTACCGAGGCTGAAGGACTTGATCCAGCGGCCTTCAGTCGAAATGCCAGCGGATAAAAGACAGGGACCAAAGGGCCGAGACCAGAGAACTGAGGGCAGCGGATAGAATAAGGACGATATTATGATCGATATTAAACAAATGCTTGCGACCGCCATCGAGAGCGGCTCTTCGGATGTCCATATCAATGTGGGTATGCCGCCGGTGATGCGCATCAATACGGAACTGGTTTTGATGGATCTGCCGGTGGTCAGCGAAGAAGACGCCGCCAAGATGGTCATCTCCATGGTCGGCGAGGCGAAATTCAAGGTGTTTATGGAAAAACGCGACCTCGACTTTTCGACCATGATCGACGACGGCAGTCGTTTTCGTGTCAATGCCCATTTTCAAAAGGCCGGCATCGCCATTGCCTTTCGTGCCATTTCCAACAAAGTCCCCGATATCGAAGAGCTGCATCTGCCGGAGGTGGTCAAAGAACTGACCGATCTGCCGCGGGGACTGGTGGTCGTGACCGGCCATACTGGCTCGGGCAAGAGTACGTCGCTGGCGGCGATGATTGGGGTGATCAACCGCAAATACAAAAAACGCATCATCACGCTGGAAGACCCCATTGAATATCTGCTTGACAATAAATCATGTATGATCGAGCAGCGGGAAATCGGCTCGGACTGCACCTCGTTTGCGTCCGGGCTGCGGCACGCCCTGCGTCAAGACCCCGACATTATCCTCGTCGGTGAAATGCGCGACCTCGAAACGACCAGTTCAACCATTACCGCCGCCGAAACGGGGCATTTGGTCTTCAGCACACTGCACACGGTCAACGCCTCACAGACGGTCGAGCGTATTATCGACATTTACCCAGCCAGTCAGCAAAACCAGATTCGCGCGATGCTGGCCAACACCCTTCAGGCGGTTATTTCACAAACGCTGTTTCGACGTGTCGATCAGCCGGGGATGGTGCCGTGCGTTGAAATTCTGCTCTGTACATCGGCGGTTCGCAACTGTATCCGCGAAAACCGCGTCTATGAAATCCCCAATATTATCGAAACTTCGCGACGACTGGGGATGCAAAGCATGGATCACAGCATTCAAGCGATGTATATGCAGGGCTTCCTTGACCGTGAAGAGGCGATTATGCGATCCAGCAATCCCGGCAAGATGGAAAAACTGCTGCCGGCACGGCCCGAACCGGTCATGCAAAGTACCTAAAAATTCTAAACGTTGAATTTTCGTTTTTTGATTGAACGTTGACACTGTGGGAGAGTGCGTTATGTCTTTTATGGAACAACTGACCGCCAAAAAGCAGGTCTCCACCGGGCCGGTCCGACAGACCCGCCGCACAACAGAACGAGCCGGTCGCCCGGCCAAGAGCGGCTTTCGCATAGACTTTGGTCCCAGCAAAAAGGATATTTTGAATTTCACCAATCAATTGGCAGTGATGGTGCGTGCCGGTATCAGCCTGCAGGATGCACTGGACTCGATTGGTTCGCAAATTGAAAAAGAAAAATTTCGCCTTGTTGTCTTTGACCTGAAAAACCGCATTGAAGGCGGCCAGAGTTTTTCGCAGGCCCTGGCCGAACATCCCGAGGTGTTCAGCAATCTGTATATCAATATGATTGCCGCGGCGGAAATCTCCGGCTCGATGAGTTCGATGCTCCAGCAGCTGGTTGAATATCTTGATCAGGAAGCCGAGACTCGCAGCCAGGTCATCAGCGCGATGGTCTATCCTATTATTATCGCCGTGATGGCGATCTCGACGACCACCTTTCTGTTGACGTTTGTGCTGCCGCGGTTTCTGACAGTGTTTGCCGGTCGGGAACATCTGCTGCCGGCGCCGCCCCGGATGATTATGACCCTCAGCGGCGTGATGAGAAGTTATTGGTTTTTGATTTTCCCCGGAATCGGGGCGGCACTAATGGGGTTTTGGTATGCGACCAATAAAACCATCCCCGGCAAATACTGGTGGGACAAAACCAAACTGCGAATCCCCCTGTTCAAGACCCTGTGCCGAAGCCTTTACATTACCCGCAGTATGCATACGATGGGCGTGTTGACCAATGCCGGTGTGCCGGTTCTGGATACGCTCTTGATTACAGCGCACATTTCCGGCAATATGCTCTATGAAAATATGTGGAAAGGCGTCTATGAAACGGTACGCCAGGGCCGCAAAATCGCCGGCAGCCTGGCCGATTATGCCCTGATGCCGGGCAATGTCGTCCAGATGATTCAAAGCGGCGAAGAATCCGGCACCCTCGGCGAAGTGCTCAACGATATCTCCGAGTTTTATGCCCGCGAACTGAAAACCGTGATCAAAACCGTCACCAGTATGATCGAGCCGATTATGATCGTCGTAATGGGGGTGCTGGTCGGCTTTATCGCGATGAGTATTATTCTGCCCATCTTCAAGATGTCCAGTCTGGCGACAAGCTAAGGGATAATTTTGAATTTTGAATTGAATGAAGATCAAACATTAAAAATGGTGAGTCTCCTATGAAAACAAAACGACTCATACACAACCCGAGCGGATTTACGTTGCTGGAGTCGCTGTTTGCCGCGATGCTGATCGGACTGGTGATAGCGGCGTTGATCGCTTCCAACAGCGCCTTTACCATGGCCAACGCCGCCAGCGTCGATCTGTCAACTGCCGAGTTTCTCATCGAAGAAATTCGCGAACGCACTGCGACTATGTCCTTCGGCGAACTGGATAGCATAGGCCAGGCCATCGATATGAATGACCAGAGCATTGAAGATTTCGAGATGTTTGCACGAGATGTGAAAGTGTATAACGTGTCGGAAATTGATTATAATACGATTGTTCCAGACAGTGATTTCAAACGAATTGTCGTTGAGATTCTTAAAAACGATAGGCCTATCAGCAAGGCAAGCTGGATTCGGGCCAGGCTGGAATAAAAGCGCGGCAGCGCGAGCTGCCCGATAAAGACGATGCCGACAGGGTGTCGTTAACCGGCCGCTCGCGCGGCCTGGCTTTTGCTGAAAACGGAGCGATGACTATGCATAAGAAACATCAAAAAGCGTTTACCCTGGTGGAGCTGCTGCTGTCGCTGGCGATTTTCGGGATGCTGATGGCGGCGGTCGCGGTCGCCTTTGACGCCTCGGTCAAAAACTATCAGGACAACCAGGGCATCTACCGCACCGTCAACACCGCCCGCCAGACCCTGCTGCGATTGACCAATGACGTGCGGACCGCCGAGTCGGTCGCTGTCGTCGGCACCGACGGCGATCCGGACAATACACAGCTTACGCTGCGCACCGCCAACCAGGACATCACCTATCGTTACGACGCCACGGACAAGATCCTCTACCTCCACACCGCCGAGACGAACTATGTACTCTGTCGCAACATCGACGCGATGAGCTTCGAGCGGGCTCCCGTTGCCGACAGCAACCCGGTTGCGGTTCGCAATGTGCGCATCGTCATGACCGTGACCGATCCGGACAGCGGCGTCAGCCAGACACTGGCCGCCGCAGCGGTCGTCCGACGGAATTTGTAAAACTTCTCTCCCAACCGCCGCGTTAGTCAGCCTCGATTTCCTGCACGATTTGCGATATATATTCCGGCAGCCGCTGCTGGAGGGTGTCGGTCAGGTGCATTTGCAGTTCAATGGTTTGCGGCTGGATGCCGAAGATGACGATTTCGTCGGGGCATTGGTCAAGCATCCGAGCCAGTTCAATGACCCGCAGGATATCCACCTCGTGAAGGGATAAATGGGTCATTTGCTTGACGGTGGCCACATCGTCCGGCGTAAACCGTCGCATCGTGCCCGGGGCAAGTCCCATTTTGGCGCAGTCAATCAGGATCACCTTGTGGCGTCCCGCGATGGAGTGCAGCAGATACATCCCGCCGCACCCGCCGTCCAGATATTCGACATCATCGGTCGGCAAGGTGCCCGCTTGGGTTTTCTCGGCAAGTGCCGCGACCAGCGCCGAGCCAATGCCCTCATCGGCCATAAGGGGGTTGCCCAGTCCGATGACAATCACCGGTTTAATCGTTGGGTCTTTCATAGCCTGTAGTGTGGTGTTTTTCGTGCAAAAAGCAACCATTTTTCGTATTATTTCACCATTGCCGCCGTTGCGGCTTATACCGCGGGGTTTTGGCCGAGACAGGGTTTTTCCGCCAACAGGCCGACGGGACGGTACGTGCTGAATGATTTTATGAATGCAAGGTTCGGATTTTGATGACTAAAAAGACCCCAAATAACGTAGAACTCTTGGCCCCGGCCGGTACACTCGAAAAACTCAAATGGGCCGTCGCCTATGGTGCCGATGCGGTGTATTTTGGTCTTGAATTTGGGTCGTTGCGAAGTTTTGCGGGCAATTTTACACTCGAACAGGCCGAGCAGGGCCTGCGGTACCTGCACGATCACGGCAAAAAAGGATACATCACACTGAACATTTACCCTTTTTCCAATGAAATCGATCGCTTGGTCGCCTTGGCCAAGACGCTGGATCAGATGGGGGCGGATGCCTTTATTGTGGCGGATTTGGGGCTCTTGGCGTCGCTGCGAGGACACGGGTTGCAAGCAGCCCTTCACATCAGTACGCAGGCCAACACCACCAACGCTCAGACCGCGCTCGAATATGCCCGACTGGGAGCGTCGCGTGTGAATCTGGCACGGGAATTGACCTTAACGCAGATCGAGGATATTTGCCGACAAACTCGTAACCAGATCGAAATCGAGGTGTTTGCTCACGGTGCGGTGTGTTTTTCGTATTCCGGGCGCTGCGCAATCAGTGATTATCTGGCCTCCAGCCGGGCCAATCACGGCCAATGCAAACATCCCTGCCGCTGGAAATATGCCCTTGTCGAAGAAACCCGACCGGGGCAATATATGCCGGTGGCCGAGGATCAACGCGGATTGTATCTATTTAACAGCAAAGAACTTGCATTATTTGAATATGTGCCGAAACTGGCGGCAATGGGCACGGCGTCGATCAAAATTGAAGGTCGAATGAAATCTATCCATTATCTGGCCTCGGTGGTTAGCCTGTACCGCCAAATCCTTGATGGGAAAACGTTTACCCCCGCCGAAGCGATGGCCTGGCTCAATCGTGTTCCCAATCGCGGTTACAGCGCCGGGTTTATCAAAGGCGGCATCGGCCCTGACGACTACCAATGGCACCGCAGCAATTCGGAAGGCGACAGCCTTTTTGTCGCCGAGGTGGAAGCCGCCGATCCCGATGGCGGCTGTGTCGTTCGGGTTCGCAACCGGCTGTGTGCCGGCCAACCGCTTGAAGTGCTGCGTCCTGACGGTACGCTTTCGACCTTGACCCTGCCCGAGCCGCTCGAAACCCTTGACGGCCAATGGCTCGATATTGCTCAAAACGAACACCGACTCCGATTGCCCAATCCACTGGCGCCTTACACCCTGTTGCGAGCTGTTCTAACATAAGTGTTCTTGATGCCTTAGATTAGACGTTTTTGCATTAAAAGCACATAATATTGTGAAAAGAAGTGCAATATCAAAATCTGAAAAGTCAAATTGCAACAGCATAAATCAAAAAGACATCTCTATGGCCCAGGCGATATATTCTTTGAGGGGGCTGTGGTAACGGTGAAACGGGAATATAACCTATTCTTTTGCAATATCTTACGGATTATTGGTGGCCTTGCGGCTCAGATATTCGATCATTTTGATCAGCTCGTCGGCGTGGCGGATTTTGTCGGCCCAGGGAAGCGTTTGCCATTCGCTGTCGGGGGTTTTGACGTGCAGCACTGACGCGTTGGCCCCGATGGCGGTCGGGGCGTTGGCAACGATCATATCCAGATGTTTTTTGCGTAGTTTTTCCTCGGCATTGGCAAACAGGTCTCGATCTTCCAGGGCAAAACCGACCACCCGCTGGGTGGGCTGTTTGTGGCGGCCGGCCCAAGCCAAGATGACGCGCGTCGGTACCAAGTGCAGAACAAGTTCATTTTGTTGTTTTTTGAGCTTGAAGGGGCTGGTTTTTGCGGGTTTGTAGTCCGAGACCGCCGCAGCCATTATCAGGATATCGCAATCCGAAAATACGTCTTTGACAGCACAAAACATCTGTTCGCTGGTCTGAACGGCGATAATTTGGGCTTCTTTTGGCGGTTTCAGTGCTGTCGGGGCGGTTATCAATGTCACCGTATGCCCTGCCTGCAAGGCCGCCCGCGCCAAGGCAATGCCCATCTGGCCCGAGCTGGCGTTGCTGATAAACCGCACCGGATCGATATATTCCCGCGTACCGCCGGCGGTAATAAGAAAATGGAGTTTTTTGTTAGCCATTTTTGACATCTTCAGGATTGCTAAAGGCCTCTTCGACCAGATCGCAAATGATATGATAGGCCAGCTGGTGGACTTCTTGTACGGCGGCGGTCGGTCCGTCCAGCGGCAGACAGACATCGGCCATTTGTTGCAGTGGTGTATCGGGTTTACCGGTAAAGGCCAGGATTTTGGCGCCGTTTTGCCTGGCCCTGTCCGCCGCGGCCAGAACATTTTTGCTTGTGCCGCTGGTGGAGAACGCCCAGAGCACATCGCCCGGACGAACCAGCGCCTCGACTTGGCGTGCGAAAACCTGCTCGAAGCCGTAGTCATTGCCGACGGAAGTCAAAATTGAGGTGTCTGTCGTCAGGGCGACGGCCGCCAGCCCTTTGCGTTCCCGAACGAACCGGCCGACCAGCTCGGCGGCAATATGCTGTGCGTCGGCCGCAGAACCGCCGTTGCCGCAAAGATAGATACACCCCCTGTCGGCCAGGCAGCGTCTCAGCAGCGACGCGGCGGCCGATAACGCCTCAAGGCCGACTTCTTCCAGTTGGGCCAGCACCCGTTTATGCGCAGCGATCGTGTCCATCGCACGTTGACGTGGATTCATCCTATGCACCTCCGCATTATCGCAGGATATTGATTATCTTGTTTGTTCATAACATAGGTTGGCGATATTGATATAGTCGGCAGCGGTCAGTTCTTCGGGGCGATGGTGCGGATCGACAAAGGCTTCTTCAAAGATTGTCGGCCAGTGGCGAATATGCACCAATGTGCCCTCAGCAAACTTAACGCAGGCCTTGAGCATCTTTCGCCGATGCCCCATAAATAATGTAATCACCTGACGAAAAGTCGCCATATTGTGAATTTGGGCGGCTTTTTTGGGGTCGCGTTCGAAGACGACCATTGCCGAATCGACCTGCGGACGCGGCCAAAACACCGACGGCGGCAATTTTCGCAAAAGATGTACCTGACCGGTCGCGGCCATCAGAAGGCTTAATGTGCCGTACGCGTCGTGGCCGGGCATTGCGACCATACGGTCAGCCACTTCCTTCTGAACCGTGACTGCCATCGCGTCGGCAATAACCGGCCCGACAATCAAATTGGCCATCACCGCTGAGCCGACACTGTACGGAAGATTGGCGGTCAGCAGCAGCCGACCGGCAACCTGTGACCGCGCTGTCCGGATGGCTGTCAACACGTCGGCATTGAGTGCGTTTTTGCTCTCCAGCGCATCGCCCTGCAAAGCGGTTACGTTCTCAAACGCCGCCAGGCGGGCCGCGGCCAGACGGGCCAGGCCGGTGTCATACTCGATCGTAACCACATGACCGGCCCGTAAGGCCAGCTCTTCGGTAAACGAGCCGGTGCCGGTGCCCACCTCCAGTGCCACATCCTGATCCGTCAGATGTGTCGCATCGGCCAGCATCTTCATCAGATTCAGATCGATCAGAAAATTCTGTCCCAGCCGTCGATTGGGCGATAACCCCGCCCCGGCCAACAGCCGCTGAATGTCTTGTTTTGTTTGCACTGTCAAAAAATACTAAATTGTCCCATTAAAATCATAACGTTTTTTTCCGGGAAGCCATTGACCGCCTCTACGGTATTGTGCGTTCGTTATTGCACATATATTTTCTTTTTTGTTTTGGCCATGTGGATAGCGGTTTGAATGGCGGCTTTCATACTGTCGGCATTGGCGATGCCTTTGCCGGCGATGTCGAACGCCGTGCCGTGTGCCGGAGACGTGCGGATAATCGGCAGCCCTATCGTGACGTTGACGGCACTTTCAAACGCGAGCATCTTGACCGGAATAAGCCCCTGATCGTGATACATGGCCACGACCCCGTCAAATTCGCCCCGAGCAGCTCGGACAAACAGCGAATCGGCCGGGTACGGCCCTTCGCAGAGGATACCCGCCTCCTGAGCCAGTAAAATTGCCGGCTTGATGATTCGTTGCTCCTCGTCGCCGAATTGGCCGTCCTCGCCGGCGTGCGGATTTAGTCCTGCCACTGCGATCCGGGGTCGAGCAATGCCAAAGTATTCTTTCAGGGCTCCGTCCAGCAAGTCGATCGGCTCGAATACACAGCCGATGGTGAACTTGTGGCGGATCTCAAACAGCGCCTCGTGAATCGTCGCCAAGGCCATCTTAAGCGGTCCGGCCACAAACATCATCGCTTTACGGGGCGATTTGCAGCAGTAGGCCAGCAATTCGGTATGGCCGGGCCACTTGCTGCCGGCCAGTTTCCAGCTCGTTTTGCTGATCGGAGCGGTCACGACGGCGTCGATCAGCCCGCGCCGAGCGGCATTGATTGCGTCCACACAAAACCGGATTGACGCTTCGCCGGAGGCCCGGGTGGGGGCGTGAATCCACGTCGGGGCCGAATAGTCATCATAATCGGCCAGAGATACTTGCCGCGGGTAGTCCCGACTGAGCTTTTCGTGGGGAAAACGAAACCAAAACGGTTCGACTTCCGACAGGTCGGCAGCGTATTCCAGGGCTTCATCCGACCCGAAAATGATGAACTTAGCCAAGCGACGCAAGGCCGGATCGGCCAGGGCCTTGACGATAATCTCCGGGCCAATGCCGCCGGGATCGCCCATCGTAATGCCGATCACCAGGTCATTGCCAAGAACTCGTGTTGTGTTGGGCGCCGCCATCTCAAAAGCCAAGCGATTTTAATGTGTCCAGTGTTAGTGTCCCGCCTTCGGGCAGTAATTGCTCGATCTGACGCCGTACCATTTTCAGCAGGACATCGGTTTCGATATTGACCGGATCGCCGACGACGGCCAAATGCCAGATGGTATCTCTGAGAGTGGTCGGTATCAGAGCGACCTCAAAGCCGGTCTTATCCAGCGCCGCGATTGTGAGGCTGACACCGTCTACTGCTACGGATCCTTTTAATACCATTTGCCCCAACAGTTCCGGCGGTGCGGAAAAACGAAACGCGGCATAATCGCCCTGCTTTCGAATGGCCGTGATCTGGCCGGTGCCGTCGATATGACCCTGCACAAAATGGCCGCCGAAGCGGCCTTGTGCGCTCATGGCCCGCTCAAGGTTGACTTTGCGACCGGGTTTGAGGTATTTAAGTGTTGTTTTGGATAGGCTTTCGCCGCTGATATCGAACCGCGCGCACGTTCCCTGTCGTGCGCTGACTGTCAGACAGACGCCGTTGACGGCAATGCTGTCCCCGATCTGAATATCCTGCGAAATCATCGGGCCGCAATCCACCTCAAGGCTCATCTGGCCGCCGCGAGCCAGGGCCTGCCGTACCGTGCCGATCGCTTCAATCAAACCCGTAAACATCGTAACAACCTTATTCTTTTTCACGTCTTTTTCCAGATATTTTATGGATACTACGATTGCCCGGCGGAAATGTCAATTGTGTTTTAACCGGTTCTCAGGCCGAGATTTTCGAAATTTTTTTGTATCCGGGACGTTCTCTGGTATGATACAAACGTGGTGGTTTATGAACATCTCAACAGTTTCGTTTGATTTTTGGAGAGAACAAATGCGGACTCAATGCTTCTTTTTATGCGGTGTTGCGGTGTTGTGCGTGCCGGCGTTTGCATTTGCTGCGGTGAATGAGACGATCCAGTCGCGACAGGAATTGCTCCGCCAGCAAGCCGAGCAAACGTTTCCGGAAATCAACCAGACCCTTGAGGTGATTCTTCGCAAAGTCAATCTGAACCAGCGTCCTGAACAGCAGCGGGTCCAAGAGGCCGCCGAGATGCTTGAAGCCAATCGCCGTTTCGTTCCCTTCTATGAAAGTCCTCAAAAAGCGGTCTATATGCTGCTTCAATCCTGGACAAGTTACTACCAAGAGGACCCGGCCGGCTATTTGAACTGGGCGGTGCGTGCCTGTCGTGAGGATGCAAGCAACGGCGATGCATGGATTACTCAGGCGGTATTTTCCTGCATCCATGGGCGTGCCCCCCTTGAGTCCCGTCAGCAGTTGCCAGAGCGTTCGGCCCGGGTGCCGCTTCGCGGCGGTCGTCGAGGCGATTTGACAGACAATTCCCTTGTTGCTCAAGGCTCCGGCAGCTCGCCCTTCGGCCAGCAGGGAATTCTGGAGTTCGATTTGACTAAACTGCGACGCGATTTTTTGCGCGAGAAGTTTTCCCGCCAAGAATATCAAACGGTTGATGGGCGTAAGGTGTCCTATCTGCCCTCCTCAGAGGACATTCTTTGTCTGTTTTTCTGGGAGATCGAAGAGACACAGGCTGACCTCAATTTGCCGGGCCGAGGCCCGCGCACGCCGGACAGGCCTCAGTTGGCCGAAACGACGTTTGGCAATGGGCAGTCCCAACACAGTCTTGAGGCGCAGCAGGGGTATTTTGAACTGATGTCGGAGGTCTTGAGTGAGAAAAAAGAGGTAAAATTTGTCGAAATCAATACCAACTCTTCCGCTGTCGCACGAGAGGCTGTCCGCGAACACCGAGCGGTTGCGCCGCTTGTCATGGCCGCTGCCGATCGAAGCGGAGCGGGGCAGTTTGTTCGGTTGGATGCCACGGAGCCGTTTATGGCTATTGTGGGCAAAGAAGGGCAAGTTCACTATGCCGGCCCGGCAAGCGGCTTTATGCCGGCATTTATCTTGACGCATCTGACCGGTGTCGCCATTGATTTGGGAGAATTTCAAGCAGACGGCGGCTCTGCTACCCCGTCGGTCCTGAACAACGGTCGATCGTCACGGGAAATGTTGGCGTTTGATCCCAATGAGCCGCTTCGGCCTCGGGATCCCAATCAACTTCGCCCCCAACCCTCTCAACCGGTCAGGCAGAGGTCCGACCTTGCGGAGACTCAGGATCGCCAATATCGCCAGTTGCCGGAACACCAAAAGATGGAGGCGGAAAAACAACTGGCGTATGCCCGGGATTTCTTTATGAAAGCACCGCGAATGCAGGTAATGAGTTATAAAAACGGGGTCGAAATCTGTCGAAAAATTATCCAGAACTATCCCGATACCGTTTATGCTGAAGAGGCACGCAAACTTTTGCGACAGGTACCCGAACGCCAACGGGAGCGATACAACATCACAGACGCCGAACTGGGGTCGTAAGTGCCCGTATAAAAACTCCCGCAGGCTTTATGGGGGGCGACTTTATGGATGGAACGATTGTGCTGAACTCTGATGAGTCGTTTGCGTAGTTGACAGTTAAGCCGGCCGGCGTTTGCGACGATGAGCGGCAATGAGCGGAAATAATTGGCCAAATATTGGCTTGGCAGGCTGACAGAGTTAGGCCGACAGAGAAAGGAATGAGATCATGATGTACCCCAAAAAGTGCTGCAGCGCCGTTGTTTTGTTGATTATCACGGTCTTTATGGGGGGGGTGTTGCCCGCCCATGCGTGGGATTATCCTAAGCCGGATCCCGAGCAAGATGTGAAAGATATCTCCTTTTATCGCGGACCCGATGATAATAACAAGATAACAAATATCGGGGCGTCTCGACCGGCAAATGTAATCTTGCTTATCGGAGATGGAATGTCGTTTAATCACGTCGCCCTGGCCCGCCATCGGGCGGTCGGGGCCGATGGTCGGCTCTATATGGAGCGAATGCCGGTAACCGGAATGGTGCGGACCTATTCGGCCGATCGTCTGGTTACCGATTCGGCTGCGGCGGCGACGGCATTGGCCTGCGGCATAAAGACCAATAACGGACGCATCGGCACTGCACCCGACGGTACGCCTTGGATAAGCATTCTCGAAAAGGCAAATGCCAAGGGGTTTCGTACCGGGTTGGTGGCCACTTCCTCCATTAGCCACGCTACACCGGCCGGTTTTGCCGCCCATGTTGAAAGTCGCGATATGCAGGTTGAAATCGCCGCTCAGTTGCTTGAACGACGCGTCGGCATCTTGTTCGGCGGCGGGCGCAAGTTCTGGGTGCCGACCCCTCGCGGTGAACGTAAAGACAATCGCAATTTAATAGAAGAGGCCTTGGGGGCCGGCTATCAGGTGGTGTTGAACCGCGAACAGTTATCGCGGCTTTCGGACGGCCCGGTGGTGGGATTGTTCGCCGATGACAGGATGACGACCTTTGCGCCTGAGCCGATGCTGGACGAAATGACCCGCGTGGCGATCGGTCTGCTCAGCAAAAAAGGAGATTGGTTCGCTCCAAAACCAAGGTTTTTTGTGATGATTGAAGGCAGCCAGATCGATTGGGCTGCCCATGCCAACGCGACTGATAACACGATTCGCCAGACACTGCTGTTTGATTTGGCGGTTAAAGAGGCCTTGGAGTTTGCAGAACGCGACAAAACGACGCTGGTTATTGTTACGGCTGACCACGAAACCGGCGGTCTGTTGATTAAGGCCGACAAACGCGAGCCGGTGGCCGAGTGGCACAGTACCGACCATACCGGCGGCGATGTGCCGATTTTTGCGTATGGGCCGGGGTCGACTTTTTTTTCTGGCACGCATGACAACACACAAATCCCTAAACGGATCGCGCGGTTGCTGGGTTTTGATGATTTTCCGGCGCCGATGAAGGCAGCGAGCGAGCAGACCGTAAAATAGGTGGAAAACTAATATGACAGACCTTTCGGATTCTCCGAATCCATGTTTAACCTGCGGGGCATGTTGCGCCTTTTATCGGGCGTCGTTTTATTGGGCCGAGACCGATGATGCCGGCGGTACTGTGCCTGTGGAACTGACCGAAAAACTGAACGACTTTCGTCGGGTGATGCGCGGCACCAATCAGCCGCATCCCCGCTGTGTCGCCTTGGTTGGCACCATTGGCCAGAGCATCTATTGCAGTATCTATGACATACGTTCGTCGGTCTGTCGCGAGTTTCCCGTTGCATGGGAAAACGGCCAACCTAATGAAGGCTGCGACAAAGCCAGAATCGCCTGGGGTCTGCCTCCCCTGCCGCCGCCGACGGCCCATTCCGACCAGCCCCCGCACGACCCGACAACCACCACACCTTCGCCCCAACCCCCCTTGCCAAGCGCCGCCTAAAAGGCTTCGTTGTGGCTTGCTCTCAGGCATGGATTAGTTACAATAGACATGTTCAGCGCTGTAGCCACAGCGGCGTTGTGGCTTGCTCTCAGGCATGGATTATTGCTCTTTGAAAAGTTAAACGTAACGAAGCCAAATGTCCGATAATAAGGACATGAGA
>MTKW01006054.1_pt1 | contig 19524 bp, 24 predicted proteins | sample 1042761 | NCBI WGS metagenome assembly MTKW01 (sample SAMN06205366, study PRJNA360243) | anaerobic digester metagenome | biome: Wastewater treatment plant; feature: Anaerobic digester sludge; material: sludge; isolation source: anaerobic digester fed with sludge from wastewater treatment plant ... | reverse complement strand
GCCTTGGTGAACATAGGGGTTGTGGCGGGGGCACTTCCCATCACAGGCATTCCCCTGCCTTTCATCAGTTCCGGGGGTTCTTCCTTGGTCGTGAGTTTAGCGTCTGCCGGCATCATTTTGAACATTTCCCGTTACGCTACGAGATAGGGGGATTGCTTTGCGGTTTTTGGTAACCGGGGGTGGGACAGGCGGTCACATATACCCGGCGATAGCGGTGCTGAAAGAGATGCTGTCCATATTGCCCCGCACCCAGGTCCTTTACGTTGGGACTGAAGGGGGTATGGAGAGGGAGCTGACGGCTAAAGAGGGCATACCCTTTCAAACTGTGCGTTCCGGGGGTGTTGCCAGGAAAAGCCCCAAGGATGCCTTGAGGGGATTGTCTCTGGCAGGTAGGGGGATAGCTGATGCGAGATCCATCCTCAGGCGTTTTAAGCCTGATGTGGTGCTTGGGACCGGGGGTTACGCGTCGTTTCCCGTCGTGGCAGCTGCTTACACATTGGGGATACCCCGGGCGATTCAAGAACAAAACGCTATCCCCGGCAAGACGAACCTGGTGCTCAGTCGCATTGCCCACAGGATCCTTTGCGGGTGGGAAGACACGAAAGGGTACATGAAGGGCAGGAAAGGTTTGGTTGTGACGGGGAATCCGGTCAGAAAGGATCTTTTCGGGGTCACCAAAGACGATGGTTTGAAAGCCTTCGGCTTACAAGGTGAGGGGCCCGTGATTTTGTTGTTGGGGGGCTCCAGAGGTGCCCTTACCCTGGTTCGAGCTGGGGAAAGACTGGCGAAAACCCCGGGCGTGAGCATGATCTTCATCACAGGAAAAGAATACTACCCGGGTGTTGTTGAAAGATTGGGGGCCGTAGCTCAAAATGGGATAGATGGGGCCCGGATTGGAAACATTATCATACAGCCTTATGTATACAATATGGCGTTGGCGTACGGGGCTTCCGACTTGGTCTTGGGTAGGGGCGGAGGCATGACATTGTCCGAAATAGCTGCTCTGGGTTTGCCCGGGGTCATCGTTCCGTCCCCCAACGTGGCGAACGATGAGCAGACGCACAACGCGAGGGCCCTAGAGAAGCTTGGGGCCGTCTTGGTGCTTAAGGATGAAGGCGGGGAGGAGACCGCCGAAAGGATCGCCGGGAAGGCTTTGTCCCTTCTTGAGGATGAGGGGCTAAGGAGCAAGATGAGCGCGAGTTCGCGAAGGGCCGGTAAACCCGATGCCGCCACGAATATTTGTCGGGAATTAATCGATCTTGCCCGTGAACTTTCTTGAGATAGATTTCATAAAGATGAGCCTGGGGTGTTTGGGTGACGAAGAAGATCCATTTCATAGCCATCGGTGGGCAGGGGATGTCCGGCGTTGCCGGCATCTCGCTAGCTAAGGGACACAGGGTTTCGGGCTCTGACCTGAAAGAAAGCGACAACACCGGGCGCCTCCAAGCTTTGGGGGCCACCGTGCATGTAGGGCACAGGGAGGAAAACTTGGGCAGCCCTGATCTTGTCGTCATATCATCCGCCATAGGTGATGACAACCCCGAGCTTGCCCTTGCCAAGGAAAAGGGCATCCCTGTCCTACACCGTATGGATATGCTTCTCGAGGTTGTAAAAGACCAAAAAACCATCGTTGTGGCGGGATCCCACGGAAAAACCACCGTTGCGTCCATGATCGCGTGGATCTTGTGCGAGTGTGGGCAAAAACCCACGTACCTCCTTGGGGGCAGCGTGCCCGGGCTGGGAAACTGGGGTTTCGGGGAAGGGCCTTGGGCAGTCGTGGAAGCTGATGAGAGCGATGGTTCTTTTCTGAAGATCCGCCCCGATGTTGGGTTGGTCACCAACATAGGTAACGATCACATGGAATACTGGGGGAGCCTGGAGGCGTTACAGGCTGCTTTCTTCCGCTTTTTGGACAGTTCCCGCCATCCAGTCGTTTGCGTAGATGATCCTTCTTTGGCCCGGTGGGCTGAGTCTCGTCCCGACGCCCTCACGTACTCTGTCCGCAGCGACCTGGGGCTTTGGCACGGAACTGAAGTCCGCCAGGAGGGCTGGTCCACCCAGGCTACCGTTGGAAACGTTAAAGTGATGCTCAATCATCCGGGCTTACACAACATCCAAAACGGCCTGGGAGCCCTAGCTGCGTCGAGTTTGGCAGGGGTGCCTCTTGAATGTGCCGCACGGGGCTTGGAATCCTTCCCCGGCGCCAAGAGGCGAATGCAAATGATCGGTGTTTTCAAAGGTGTGACGGTCATCGATGATTTCGCGCATCATCCTGACGAGATGATCGCGTGTTTAAACGGGGTTAGAGGGGCGTTTCCCGGCAAACGGATCATCCTTTTGTTCCAACCCCACAGATATTCCCGGACCACTCTTTTAAAAGGTGAGTTTGAAAAGGCCTTGGGTGAGGCGGATGCCTCGGTGACGTGCGGCATCTACGCCGGGCCCGGGGAGCGGGTTACGAGCCCCGGGGAGCCCCTTTTGGGTACGAAGAACTCCCTTTACGTCCCTTGCATACAGGAAGCAGCGAGAAGGGCAGTAGCTTTGACGAAAAGAGGGGACGTTCTTTTGACAATGGGGGCCGGGGACGTATGGAAGAGCCACGGCCTAATCCAAGATCTCTTGCGGGAAAGAGCGGAGTAACGGGTGCCGGGGAGATTTCGTACAATGTTTGGGTTACTTAAGAGAACCCCGCAAGATGAGTGTGGGAGAGTGGTTGCGACATGCCAAGGTTCGTTATAGAAGGCGGGAAGCCTCTTACCGGCGCAATATCTGTCAGCGGAGGCAAAAATGCTGTGCTGCCTATGATGGCGGCTTCGATAATGGCGGATAGCCCTACGGTTCTTCACAACGTGCCCCAAATAGGTGACGTGGACACCATGGCCGCCATACTGGAGGGGTTGGGGGCGAAGCTTCACCGGGAAAGGGGGGGCCGGTCGCTCATAATTGACCCGTCCAGCATGAACTCCTGCGCCGTTGACGATAAACTCATGAGACAGGTGCGCTCGTCCGTGTTTTTGTTGGGTCCTCTGTTGGCTAAAGTGGGAAAAGCTCGGCTGTCTTTCCCCGGGGGTTGCGCCATAGGGCTCAGACCCATCGATCTTCACCAGAAGGGTTTGGAGGGATTGGGGGCCCGGTTCGACGAAGAGCACGGAGCCGTGGTGGGCACCAGGGACAAATGGGAGGGTGTTGAGATACACCTGGACCTTCCTTCCGTGGGCGCTACCGAAAACATACTCATGGGGGCTTGTCTCGCCAAAGGTGCCACGGTCATAAGGAACGCGGCCAAGGAACCTGAGATCGTCGACCTGCAAAACTTCCTGAATTCCATGGGGGCTAGGGTGAGAGGTGCGGGCACCGATGTGGTACGGATCGAAGGGGTACACGAACTGTTCGGTGCGGAGCACACCATAATGCCCGATCGCATCGAGGTTGGCACTCTCATGGTTGCGGCCACTGTGACTCGGGGGGATGTGCTCGTTGAAAACGCGGTTTCGGAGCACGTTCAAGCGGTGACGTCCAAACTCAGGGAAGTAGGGGCCAAGATATCGGTGAACGGCAACGGTTTTGGGTTGCGCATTCGCATGAAGGGAAGGCCCAAAAGCACGGACCTCATGACGCTGCCTTACCCGGGGTACCCCACGGATGTGCAGCCTCAGGCCATGGCCCTGTTGGCGCTAGCGGAGGGCACCTCCGTCATCACAGAGACTCTGTTCGAATCCAGGTTTAGGCAGGCCGAAGAACTCAGCAGGATGGGTGCCAAGATCCGTATCGAGGGGCGCACGGCCATCATAAAAGGGGTGTCCAGGTTGTCTGGGGCAAGGGTGGAAGCCTCCGACCTCAGATCCGGCGCCTCGTTAGTGTTGGCAGGGTTGGCCTCGGAGGGTACGACATTTCTTGAGGGGATCTGCAACATAGACAGGGGTTACGAAAAATTGGAGGAAAAAATCCAAGCGTTGGGCGGAAACGTCCGCAGGGAGCCTTGATTTAAGAGGGGAGAATGGCGGTGGGACAGCCGGCCGCGGAAAAGAGAAACGTTGTTGCCCTCATACTGTGCTTTTGCATTTTTGCTGGGTTGTTTCTGTTCCTGCACTCCCCTTACTTTTCCATCAAAGAGTTCGAGGTGTCGGGCAACCAGCGCGTTGAGACCGAGGAAGTGTTGGCGAGGTGTGCCCTCACTCACCCGAATATTTTTGCCTTCGACGTGGACAAGGCTCAAAAGCTTGTGGAAAGCCACCCGTGGATCAAGAGCGCGTCCTTGAAACGAAAGTTGCCTGACAAGATCCTGGTGTCTGTGACGGAGCGGGTTCCCGTGGCGTTCGCCCCGATGGGGGACGTCATGTGGTTGCTCGACGAAGAGGGCAGGGTTTTGGGTCAGGATTGCGGGGATTGGCCGACCCTTGCGGGGCTGTCGGGAATAGAGGGCGATTTGTCCCCGGGAGCGTTCATCGGCGACGAGTACATGGTAGGGCTCAGAGTGTTGGGGGGGCTTGGCCCTCTTTCCAAGAGAAGACTTGCGGAGATCAATGTACAAGGGGGTGATTGTACACTTATACTTGATGATGGATGTGTCGTGCTGTTCGGTGCCGGGACGGTGGATCGCAACAAGATTCTGCTTCTTGACTCGATCTTGGCGGACCTGGATGCCGACGGTCTCATAGCAGAGCGGATAGATCTGAGGTACGACAAACAAGCCATCAAACTGAGATATTCCAAAGCCAGGGGGAGGTGATGGGATGGTGAAAAACCGGGGTTCGTGGGCTGCTTTGACCGTCATTTTCATGTTATTCGGATTCATGATAGCTACACAGTTTCGGGCGAGGCCACCCCTTCAGGCGGACCACACGGTGCAAAGGGCCGCGGAGCTTTCCGTGCTTCTTAAGATGATCGAGGAAGAACGGGACGGTCTGAAAGACGAAGTGAAAGTTTTGAGGGCCCGTTTGGCGGAACTGACCGCGGGTGAAAACGAGGTTCAGGTTCTTCAGGAGCAGCTTCTCAAAGCCATGGTGCTGGCGGGTCTCACGGACGTTGTAGGTCCCGGCGTCAGCATTGAGATGACGGATTCCGAAAAACCTGCTCAACCCGGTCAGGACCCTAACGTCTATCTCATCCACGACGACGATATCCAAAGGCTCGTCAACGAGCTTTTCGGTGCCGGGGCGGAAGCTGTGAGCATCAACGGGCAAAGGGTTGTGGCAACGACCGAAGTGAGGTGCGCGGGCAGCGTCATTATGATCAACGGGACAAGGATGGCACCCCCCTTTAAGCTTTTGGCCATCGGGGATCCGAAGACCCTTGAAGCGGGTCTTAAGATTCGGGGAGGGCTTGTGGACAGCCTCAGCTTGTGGGGCATAGAGGTGAAGATCAAGGTTGAGGAAGAGATCACCATCCCCGCTTACAGCGGCTCCTTGAACTTTCATTACGCTAACCCCAAGGCAAAAGGAGGCGGGAGCTGATGTGGTATCTCGTGCTCGGGCTTTTGTTCGGGATCGTTCTAGGGTTCAATATGCCGTGGAAAGTGCCTGCCATACTCGCACGATATCTTGCGGTGAGTTTGCTTGCGGGCTTCGATACGGCTTTCGGCGGTTTTCGAGCAAGCTTGGAGGGGGACTTCGACACCCTGATATTTGCGTCGGGTTTTCTAGGGAACACGGTGCTTTCGGCAGCTTTCGTCTACGTCGGGGATATTTTGGGCATCGAGCTGTACTTGGCCGCAGTGGTGGCCATGGGGGTCAGACTCTTCAACAACCTGGGCCTCATAAGGCGCTACTATCTGAAACAATGGACAGACAAAAACGCAAAAGACAGGGTCTAAATCACTGAAGGTGTTTTGCAGGGGGACATGGAATATGCTTGGCAGCAAGAAAGTGGGTGAGGTGGATGGGTAGGGAAGAGCCCCGTTATGCGGTACTGAAAGTAATCGGCATCGGCGGCGGCGGTTCCAACGCTGTGAACCGGATGGTTGAAGCGGGAATCAAAGGGGTTGACTTCATTGCGGTCAACACCGATGCTCAAGCGCTGAACCTTTCACGCGCTGAGGTGAAAGTGCAAATTGGCCAGAATCTCACCCGGGGGCTTGGGGCCGGTGCGAACCCCGAAGTCGGGGAGCGGGCGGCCGAGGAATCAAGGGAAGAGGTGCTGGAACTTTTGAAGGGGGCGGACATGGTTTTCATCACTGCAGGTATGGGTGGTGGAACAGGCACGGGCGGTGCCCCCATAGTGGCTCAAGTGGCCAAAGAGATAGGTGCTTTGACGGTTGGTGTTGTGACGAAACCCTTTTCTTTCGAGGGCAGGCGGCGTATGAAGGTGGCGCTCCAGGGCATCGAAAACCTTCAGGCAAACGTGGACACCCTCATAGTGATACCCAACGACCGGCTTCTTCAAGTGGCAGACAGGAACATGTCCATTCTGGACGCGTTCAAGATCGCCGACGAGGTGCTTCGCCACGGTGTCCAGGGCATATCGGATCTCGTGTGCGTGCCCGGGCTCATAAACCTGGACTTTGCGGACGTGAGAACCATCATGATGGACACGGGCTCCGCGCTCATGGGCATAGGCGTCGCGTCCGGTGAAAACCGGGCAGTGGAAGCAGCTCAGCAAGCCATATCGAGCCCCTTGCTCGAGGTGGGCATAGATGGGGCCAAGGGTGTCTTGATGAACATAACCGGGGGACCGGATTTGGGGCTGTTCGAGGTTGACGCGGCAACGGACATCGTCATGCAGGCAGCTGACCAAGATGCCAACATCATCTGGGGCGCGGTCATCGACGAGGACTTTACGGACAGGATTCAGATAACGGTGATAGCTACTGGCTTCGACCACCTGAAACGGGCCCGGCTGACTACGCTCAGGGAACAGCTTCCCCGGGTCGACGCCGCGGACCTGTTGGAGATCCCCACATTTTTGAGGAGACCGAAAACCGACGAAAAGAATCGTTAATTTGCTGTAAGGGTTCAGAGATTAGACCAAAGTTTGCGCGAACCCCTCTGTAAGATGGTACTGGTAATATTCCGCGGGTATCAGGAATATGCATGGCCATGCGGAGGTGTGAGCGCCTATGGTCAGGTACGTGTACGTCGATGTGCTTGCGGTAATCAACATCATCGTCAACTACGTGATATTGTCCGTGGCCGGGGCCTTGGCGGGCAAAACCGCTAAACCGGCCAGACTTTTAGCTGTGTCGACCTTGGGGTCTTTGTACGCTCTGTCGGCGTTTTTCGTGAAAACGGGGGCTCTTTACTCGCTACCCGCCCGGCTGGCGTTCGGTTTGTTCATGATAGGGGCTTCGTACCCAACCGCGAAAGGGGTTGGGTTTCTCATTTTGGCCTCGTGCTTTTACTTTTCCTCCACGGTCGTTGCAGGAACCGCGTTCGCCCTTTTGTACGGAAAGACCGGGGGAAGCATCCCCGCGTGGACGGGCAACCCTTCTGCGGGGGCGTCGTGGTGGATGGTGGGGGCGGCCCTGGCCCTGGTGGCCGCGTTTCCCCTGTTAGCCAAAGCGGGGGGGCTTCGCCCGGGCAACCCCTTGCCTCTGTTCAACCTTGAACTGAGCGTGGAAGGGAAGGTCCTGGGTCTCACGGCCTTGGTCGACACGGGTAACAACCTGAGAGACCCTGTGTCAGGTCTACCTGTTGTGGTTGTAGACTGGCAGTCTTTGAAGAAGGTCATGCCCCGTGAGGTCATGGCGTTTTTCAAATCCACGTGGGAATCGTTGCCCGACGATCTCGTCGAGACCCCTATGGGCAGGAGGCTCAGACTGATCCCTTACGAGAACATCTCAGGCATAAGAGGGGTGTTGCCGGGCTTTAGGCCCGAGCACATGTCCCTCCTGGAAGAAGGGGGCAATCGTACCAAGATGGACGCCATCGTCGGCGTGTCGGGGAAACCCCTTAGCCCGAGCGGACTGTACCAGGCGCTGTTGCACCCGGATCTAGTTGGCTGAAAACCGAAGAAGGAGGTGCCCGTTTGAAAACCAATCTTAACTTGGTAATCCGTTTGAAGTGGGCCAGGCTGCTTGCCCGGCTCGGGATAGGTCGCAGGATCGACTACATAGGGGGCGCAGAGGCCCTTCCGCCTCCTTTGACTCAGGAAGAAGAGGGGCTTTTGCTTTCCAAACTCAAAAGCGGAGAGGTCGACGTGAGATCCACTCTCATAGAGAGGAACCTCAGGCTCGTGGTTTACATAGCGAAAAAATTTGAAAACACTGGGATCCCCTTGGACGACCTGGTTTCCATAGGATCCATCGGGCTGATAAAGGCGGTGTCCACGTTCGATATCTACAGAAACATAAAGCTTGCGACGTACGCCTCAAAGTGCATCGAAAACGAGATCCTGATGTACCTGAGAAAGACCACTAGGACGAAATCCGAGGTGTCTTTCGATGAGCCTGTGAACATCGACGCGGAGGGCAACGAGCTGTGCCTGTCCGACGTCAAAGGAACCCCCGGCGACATAATCTACTGCGACCTAGAGAAACAAGACGACAAAGAGGCTCTGAGGCTTGTCCTGAACCGCTTGCCCCAGAGGGAGCGCACCATCGTCGATCTGCGGTTCGGGCTTTTGGACGGTGAGGAAAAGACCCAAAAGGAAGTGGCTGACCTGTTGGGAATATCTCAGTCCTACATCTCGAGACTCGAAAAGCGCATCATACAAAGGCTTCACAAAGACATCATGACTCTGTTTTAACGCAAAATTGCCCCCGCACATTTTTCCTGTATAAACCCCGGCCTGAGAAGGCAATACTTTTTATGAACGAGTTGACTAAATAATGGATTGAGGCCGGGGGGACGTCCAGCTTGAACAAAGTCGAGATCTGCGGTGTAAACACCAGTCAGCTACCCCTTCTTTCGTCCGCAAAAATGAAAGAATTGTTCATCGCCAAGCAAAACGGTGACGAGTCCGCCAGGGAAAGGCTAGTTAACGGGAACCTCCGCCTGGTCCTGAGCGTCATCCAACGGTTCACAAACAGGGGCGAGTACGTGGACGACCTGTTTCAGGTGGGTTGCATCGGCCTCATGAAAGCTATCGACAACTTCGACCTTGGTCAAAACGTCAAGTTCTCCACGTACGCGGTTCCCATGATCATCGGAGAGATCAGGAGGTACCTCAGGGACAACAACCCCATCAGAGTCTCAAGGTCTCTCAGGGACACCGCGTACAGGGCCCTTCAAATCCGCGACCGGCTGATCGCCAGGCTCTCCAGGGAACCCTCCATCAAAGAGATATCCAAGGAGCTGGGCATCCCCGAGGGGGAAGTTGTGTCCGCTTTGGATGCTATCCAGGAACCTGTGAGTTTGTTCGAACCCGTGTATCACGATGGGGGCGATCCCATCTACGTGATGGATCAGGTGAAGGACGAAGGCGGGCAAAGCAGCATGTGGGAAGAGGAAATCGCCATTAACGAGGCCATTGGCAAATTATCCGACAGGGAGCAGGCCATAATACAGATGAGGTTTTTCAGGGGAAAGACGCAGATGGAGGTGGCGCAGGAAATTGGGATCTCTCAGGCCCAGGTGTCGCGCCTTGAGAAGGCGGCGCTGCTGCAAATGAGAAAGAGTATGTCAACGTGAGCGGGGGTGGGCAAGTGAAAACGACAAGATTCTTAAGGGCCGTAGGTTTGGCCGTTGTGGCAGGCGTGATCCTGTTTTTGGGATGGTGCCTGGCTGAAGTGTACAGACCCGAAGAGGCGTACACGCCGAACAACCTCTTGCGCATGTCGCCGGACGATCAAGCGTTTCAAGATCCTGTGAGGCTCAGGATTTTGGGCAATTCCGACGACGCTTCGGATCAGGACGCCAAGCTTTGTGTTAGGGATGCTTTGCTCCGGCAGTTTGGTGAAAAGCTCATGAAGGCTGGGGATAAAGGGGAGGCCCTGGCCTTCATGCAAGGACTCATGCCGGAAATAGAGAGGACAGCTTCGGGCTGTCTGAAGGACCGGGGTTTCGCGTACGGTGCCAAGGCGTGCATCAAGAAAGCGTCGTTCCCGGAAACCCAATACGCCCTGCCCAACGGAGAAAATCTCCATCTGCCTTCCGGGGATTACAGTTCTTTGTACGTCGTTTTGGGTGAAGGGAAGGGCCACAATTGGTGGTGCGTCATGTACCCTCCTCTTTGCTATTTCGACCTGGTGAAACAGGGGGAAGGCGGGGACCAAGACGGCATCCCCACTCGCTTCCGTTCCCTCTTGCTCGACGCCATAAAGACTAACATCAGCAAACTTTGGGTTTTCATCACCTCCAAACCCCACCGTTGGGGCATTGCCCTTCAAAAAGCCCTGAATCTCCGGTGAGAAGGTCAACGGCGTCCCACCCCCCCATATAATGCTAGGGGGGTGATAGCCCATGCGTGCATCAGATCTGTCCACAAGGGACGTGATCAACGTGTCCGATGGACGACGGTTGGGCCACGTCGTTGACCTCGACATTGACCTTCAGACGGGAAAGATCCTGGCTTTAGTCGTTCCTGGGGAGTCTAAGTTGCTCGGGGTCTTCGGCAGAAGCGACGACTTCGTGGTTCCTTGGAGCAACGTGAAGAAAATAGGGGAGGATGTGATCCTCGTCGAGGTGCAGGATCAATACCTACGCACGGTCAGGTAGCTGCCCTTGACTTAGCCCTGGGCGTTGACTTACCCTCATAATGGTCAAACCACACTTCATAGGCCAAATCGAGGGGAAAGTCACTTGAAAAAGAAGCCAAGACGAAGGCAGACTTCCAGGAACAGATCCAAAAGGACAGGTTGGCTCGTTGGGCTCATAGCCATTCTGCTAGCCCTATTCATAACGTGGCCCTACCTGAGAAAGGCGACTCTTGCTGCATTTGTGCCCGTAGGTAGAGGGCAACCGGGTTGCCTGGAGGACAGGGTAACGGGGGACGCGTTGTTCTTCGGGGGGTTCTCTTTCCTTGTGGCTCCAGCCGACGGCCGCGTGGAGTTTTTGGTGGAAGAAGGGGAGTCTGTCAGGGCAGGACAGGTATTGGCGAAGATAAAGAACCCTGAAACCGCGGGCATCTTTGAGGACAGTTTGGCCTACGCTACGGGGCAGCTGGCCCTTTACGACGAACAAACGGGGGAACAATTTTCATCTTTGGTCCAGGCCGTCCAATTGTCCTACGAGGAAAACCTCCAGGCCTTCCTGGATCTCAAGAGGGTTGGCGCAGGAGATTTTGCCGGGAAGCTCCAGCGGGAAAACAGGTTTTTGAACACTAGCGAAAAACTCAGGAGCGTTAGAGAAGACCTTGCGAAGATAGAGGGTGAGAGGGCGCGCCTTGCGTCCGTGGCGAGCTCCATCCAGCTGGCCGCTTCAGAATCTACTGTACACATTTTGGCCCCGGTTGCCGGTCAATTCACCAGAAAGTGGTCAAGTGCCCACGAAACCTGCTTGGGGGTTTCCCCGAAAACCTTGGACGCGTCGGATCTTGCTGTGTTAGTGCGAGAATGCAAAGAGCCAAGGGAACTGTCGGTGAAGGACGGGCAGAACGTAAGCCGGGGGGACTTCCTGGGCAGGGTCGTGTCCGGGCAGGATCTGTCTTTTTACTTGCCTGTGAAAACGGACCTTACCCCAGGGCTTTCGGAGGGTCAGCAGCTGGAGATGACCTACCCGGGGGGCCGCCTCAACGTGACCGTAGAGGGGGTATCCCACGGCAAGCCCCCGGGGTTTTCCGTCATTACGGGAACCGTTGCCCGCTCATCGTTCGTCAGCCTTGATAAAGCACAAGAGGTCAGTTTGACGACGAGAAAGAAGTCCGGCACGGTCATCCCCGTTTCAAGTTTGCTTGAAGTGGAGGGGAGGACGGGGGTTTTGGTCCTTCGCAAGACGTACGCGAGGTTCGTGCCTTGCGAGGTGCTCATGATCAAGGACAAGAAAGCTGTGGTTCAGGGTATTTCGGAAAGCGATGATATCGTGCTGAGGGGTTGGAAACTACTGGAGGGTAAACGCGTACGATGATCCGGGATAATCTTGCAAGACTAAAAGAAGCAGTGGGGGATGCATGTCGTAGGTCGGGAAGGGATCCGTCCGCGGTCAAGATCATGGCGGTGACCAAGACTGTGGACGAAAACGTCATACGGGAGGCTTACGATTCAGGCATAACCTTGTTCGGTGAGAGCAGGGTTCAGGATGCGAGGCGAAAGTCTGAAGCGGGGGCCTTCCAAGGCGCCCGGGTGTGCCTTGTCGGTCACCTTCAGACGAACAAGGCGTCTGTGTCGGCCAGGATCTTCGATGAGGTGCACTCTGTGGATTCCGTGAGGGTGGCAAAGGGGTTGTCGAAAGCTTCCTTGATGTACAGGGCACAGGACAATCCGCTAGGGGTGCTTTTGCAGGTGAATACAGGAGGGGATCCGTCCAAGTTCGGCTTTTCCCCCGATGAGGTACTGGAGGCCGCCCGGGCGGTGTTGGGCCTTGGGGGTCTGAACCTCAAGGGCCTCATGACAGTGGCCCCGGGCCCGGGGTTGTCGGAACTTGCAAGGGACTGTTTCAGACAACTGCGGCAGCTCAAAGAAAGGCTGGAAGAGGAAGGGATCCCCGCTGCCAACTTGACCGAGTTGTCTATGGGTATGACCGCGGATTTCCCGGCAGCGATTGAGGAAGGGGCTACCATGATCAGGATCGGAACAGCCCTGTTTCGGTGAGATCCGGAAGGGATAGGGGGGAAGGCCCTAGAATTCTGGTGTAGTTTGACCAGGTATGCGAGGAGGGTCCTTTATGGGGAATCGTGATGACTCCTTGGAAGCCGCCCGGCGATTGACACCCCTTGATATCCACCACAAGGAATTTACGAGGGCGTTTCGGGGGTACAGTGTTGACGAGGTAGACGAATTTTTGGACGTGGTTGTGGCGGAGTTTCAAAGGCTCATGCGAGAGAACGAGGATCTGGGGGCATCGGTTTCAGATCTGAGAGCTAGGGTTGAGCACTACAGAAGTTTGGAGGAAACCCTTAAAAATGCCATTGTACTCGCTCAGAAAGCCGCCGATGATATGAAGGCAGCGGCGGAGGAAGAGTGCAAGGCTATCAAGGGGAAAGCTCTTTTGGACGCGGAGAACATACGAAACGAAGCCAACAATTACATGAAGAAGTGTCAGGCGGAAGCTGAAGCGGCCGTCGGCAGGGCCATGCAGTTTAATATCGAGATGAAGGCTTTGCTTCAGGCAAACATGGATGCCGTTGATAAAAGCGTGGCGAGCGCTTTGAGTAGGCTTGATGAAAGGATGCAGATAAGGGAATGACGGGGAGAACCATAGGAATTTTGGGGGGCATGGGACCAGAAGCCACAGTAGATTTGATGATGAAGATCATCAAGAGCACGCCCGCGGAAAAGGACCAGGACCACATTCGCTGCGTGGTGGACTCGAATCCCAAGATACCGGACAGAACAAAGTACATTTACGGGGGCGGAGAGGATCCCCGACCTTACCTTGTAGAAGGGGCCAGGAATCTTGAGCGTGTGGGCGCATCGTTCATAGCCATTGCGTGCAATACGGCTCATTATTTTTACGACGACATACAAAGTTCTGTCAAGATCCCTGTGGTTAACATCATGCGTTGCGTGGCACAGCATCTACGCGGGAAGGTCGAGGCCGTGGGGCTTTTGGCGTCTTCTCCCACAGCTCGGGAAGGTCTTTACCAACGGGTGTTATCGGAGATGGGCATCGCCACCGTTGCCCCTCAGGAACAAGGACAAGATCAGGTTATGTCTGCAATCTACCTGATTAAAGCGGGCAGAATGAAAGAGGCTCGGGATATCCTGCTTCGTGAAGGGGCGGGGCTCGTAGGTCGGGGGGTTGGGGCAGTGATCGCGGGTTGCACCGAGGTACCCCTAGTGTTGGGGCCCAACGATCTTGCCGTAGATGTTCTCGATGCCAATCTGATTCTCGCAAAGTGCTGCGTTGATCTTGCACTAGGTAACGATACTCTTAACATAATATAGGTTACGGTGTGGGCCGGGCCTTTGGGAGGCGAAATGTCTATGGTACCGGAGGCGGTCGTGTTTCAAAACGGTGTTTTTCACGTGCTCGGTAACCGGTTGAGGCAAAGGGAATCCGTGGCTGTTTATCGTGGCCGCGTTGTCTACACCGGGGACAANNCAAGGACTACTTTCCCCAAGGCGTGAACCCTGAGATCGTCGATCTAGAGGGTAAAACAGTTTTGCCGGGGTTCATCGACAGCCACCTGCACCTGGTGAACTTCGGCATATCCCTCAGGAATCTGTCCCTTTCCGGCCTGCGCAGCATCAAAGAGCTGCGGGATAAAGTGAGGGAGCATGCGTCGAGCTTGGGCGAGGACGAGTGGGTGCTCGGGCGAGGTTGGGATCAGGATCTTTTCAGGGAGAGAAGGTTCCCCACTCGAAAGGACCTGGATGACGTTTGCTTGGGTCGCCCCGTGTTGCTCACCCGGGCGTGCGGCCACTTGGCGGTCCTGTCAAGCAAAGCCTTAAAGCTTGCGGGCATAGACAGGAACACGCCGGACCCGGTTGGGGGTAAGGTGGAGAGGGACGCCTACGGAGATCCTACCGGGATCCTCATGGAAAAGGCAGTGGGCTTAGCTTCGAGCAAGGTTCCTGGGCCTGACGAAGCATCTTTGACAGCTATGGCACAAAGCGCTATGACGGAATTGCTCAAGGTGGGCATCACCTCTGTGCACACTAACGACGGCGCACAGGACCTGGAGACCATGCCCGGAGTGTATCGTTCCGCAAAAGAAGCGGGGGTTTTGCTTCGCATTTACTGGGACCTGCCGTACAGCTTGCTTCCTCAATTGGCGGAAACCCCTCTGCGCACTTCAGACGGCGACGATTACATGAGGGTGGGGGCCGTGAAGCTGATGGCGGACGGATCCTTAGGCGGTCGCACCGCAGCTTTGAACGAGCCCTACTCCGACGACACCTCGACATCGGGGATTTTCGTCACGTCTCCCGACGAACTCGAAAGAGCTGTGTACCGTTGCCACGCGCTGGGTATGCAGACCGCGGTGCACGCCATAGGGGACAGAGCTGTGAAAGAAGCTGTGAACGCCATAGGGAGAGCACAATCTAAGATTGTTCGCCCGCCCCTCAGGCACCGGGTGGTTCACGCCCAGATTCTCAACCCTCTTCTCATGAGCGAAATGAAAAGAGCCCGGGTGGTCGTTGACGTGTAGCCTAAGTTCCTGACGACCGATTGGCGTTGGGCCACGGATAGGGTGGGGCACGAAAGGATCCGGTCGTCTTACGCTTGGCGATCCATGCAAAGAAGCGGTCTGACTCTCGCGGGGGGCTCCGATTGCCCGGTGGAACCTGCAAACCCCCTTTACGGCATTTACGCGGCGGTCACCCGTCAGGACATGGAAGGCCGGCCTTCCGGCGGGTTCTACCCCAATGAGCGTCTGTCCGTGGAGGATGCTGTCAGAGTGTTCACGTCGGGAGGAGCTTACGGGTCCTTCCAAGAGAATGTCAAGGGGACGCTTGAGCCGGGCAAACTCGCGGATTTTGTGGTCCTATCCGAAAATATTTTCAAGGTGAGACCCCAAGACATCAAGGATTTAAGAGTCCTTCGCACCGTCGTGGGGGGCAACACGGTTTATCAACAACCCTGAGAGGATGTAGGTCGCGAAGACAAATAGGCAGAGGAAGCCCGTCCCAAAAACGATTGCCCGAAAAAACTGTTCGGGGAACATCATGATGAGCTTGTCTTTGTGGGGATCGAGGAGCCACAGATCGTTGGTGAAAGCGAGAATGTGAAAGCGTTCCCAAAAAGCTGAAAAGTCCCCGCAGGCTGCGACCCCCAGCACCGCTAGAAGCGAAGAACCGAAAATGCCAGCTGACAAAAGGGGTTTTGCAAGGGCCCTGGGGCCTCCCATTTTTAGCAGGAGTAAACCTGAAAGACCGAGCACGAGCACTGTCCCTTTGAGGGTACCCTTACCCAAAGCTACGAGGCCTTTCACATCTTCAAGGTGAGCCATCTCTGTTTCGTTGAACAAACCGTCAGGCAGGGACCCCTTGCCCTCAAGGTAACTGGCGAGGGCAAAACCCGCGCGCTGCAGGCGCTCTTTGCCAATGCCCGACGATGAGGGAACCCCTAGCTTTTCCTGCAGTCTGTTGTGATATTTGCTGTTTAAGGCGGTGATTCCTAGCGGTCCCAATAGCCCGAAGACGAGAAGGCTTAAACAAAGAAAGACCCTGCAGGTTCGTCCAAAAGTGTTCACGTCAAACTCCTTTCTCACTTGAAGACCCCGTTTGACATAGTATGCCCTGGGCATTTGTCCCTTTTTTCAGGAATCACTGCAAGGAGGAAAAGATCTTCATGTTCTCAAACGGGTGCGTCAAACGTGTGTTCCCCGGCAACCACACTCCCCAAGGTTTCTTCTCTTACTACGACCACATACTTCCGAAGGACGCCACGCGGATCTTCGTCATCAAGGGCGGTCCCGGTGTAGGAAAGTCAACATTCATGACCAGCATTGCCAAGGATATGATCGAGTTGGGTTACCACGTGGAGCTACACCATTGCTCCTCCGGTGAAAAGGATTCTGTGGATGGCGTGGTGTTTCCTGCCATCGGGGTGGGCATCGTCGATGGTACCTGGCCCCACACCGTGGACCCAAGGACGCCCGGTGCTGTGGATGAGATCATATGGCTAGGTGATTTTTGGGACGAGGAGTCGGTCAGGGCGCAAAAAACTGCCATCTTGGAAGCGCAAAAAGGCATAGAGTCAGTGTTTCGTCGGGCGTACAGGTTCTTGGCAGCGGCCCAGATCGTGTACCAGGACTGGGAAGCCGCCAACGTTGAAGCCCTAGACTTCGGCAAAGCCAATATCATGGCGGAAGAGATCATTGCGGATAATTTAAGGAGCATACAGGTGGCTTTGGCACCGGGCACGGAAAGAAAACTGTTCGCCAGCGCCATAACACCCGGGGGCATGGTCAATCATTTGGATACGATTGTTGCCCCGTGCAAGAAAAGATACGTCATAGAGGGGGACCCAGGCACGGGCAAGTCCTTTTTGCTTGAGAAAGTGAGGAGGGCCGCCTTGGACCGGGGCCTGTTCGTAGAAGGTTACTACTGCCCTTTGCATCCGGAGAAGGTTGAGCACCTCGTGATCCCCGCTTTGTCCTTGGCCCTCACGAAATCCATCGACCCTCACCCTTACGTGCCGGGTCTCAAGGACACTGTTGTGGACATGAACCTGTGCTTGGACAGGGACATCGTGGAAAAGCACCTGCCTTACGTGGCACGCGCCAAGGAGCAGTTTCAAACCCTGTTTGATTCCGTCATCCACTACATCGGGCTTGCAAAAGGTTACCACGATCTGTTGGAACAGTACTACGCGCCCAACATGGACTTCGAAGGGATAGCAGCTTTGCGAAAGAGAACCCTCGAGCGCATCTTGGGCTATGCTCGGGAAATGGAGGGTGGTTACGCCTAGGCATTCCTGCACAGCATACTACGGGGGTGCAGGACACTGTCTCAGAATGACGCAAGATCCCTACAAAGGACCCTTGATGAGATAGCCAGGTCCCTTGAAAGGTCAAAAATAGCGGAGTATGTGGATCTCATGGACCATCCCTGGCGCCTGGTGTACCTGAACTTGTTGGGGGGGCTTTTCAGGGGGCTGGGGACCGCCGTGGGCTTCACGTTCTTGGGGGCACTCATCATCTACGTGCTCACAAGGAGTTTTGTCCCTAACCTGCCCCTCATCGGCAACTTTTTGGGGGAACTCGTCTGGATCATACAGGAGCATCTCAGGACGCGACCGTAGACAGGGGGAGTGTTTCGTGCGAAAGGACATAGATCTGGAAAGGTTCAAGCACCTTCTTTTGCAACAACAATCGAGGGTAACAGGGGGTATAGAATCAATAAAAGAGAAGACATTCTCCACGACCCAGCAGGAATCCACGAGCGAAGACTCAACTTACGATCAGCACTCCGCGGACTTAGCTCTGGATACGTTTGAGCGCGAGAAAGACCTGGGGCTTTTGGACGGGCTGAGAATAGACAGGACAAAGGTGAACCTTGCCTTGAGGAGACTTGAGCAAGGCACCTACGGTTACTGCACAAACTGCGGGAAACCTATTCCCGTTGAGCGCCTTGAACTCGTCCCCGAGGCGGAACTGTGCATGCCCTGTCAAAGGGCCCAAGAGGTCGCTCCTCCTGCGGAACGTCCTGTGGAAGAACAGGTCGCCAACACCTACATGCATGGCATCGAGACAATTACCGACGATGTCATATCTACTGGGCGCAAAGGACCCCGCGAAGTCGGCAGAAAGCCTGTGGACAGGCGCTGAAAGCGAAGGGGTTGGGCCCGTCTTGCCCGACCCCCGCTCAAAAGGACATCCCCTTGTCCTGAACGAGGGCGGTGAACGGGCCAAACCTTGCCTAACCCCGCTCAGGTACAGTATTCTTTGGAAGGACTTCGTTTCAGGTAAGGGGGCCGCATTGTGGCGTTTTGGGGTGCATTTTTGGGTGTGTTTGCGTGTGATTGGCTGAGTAAGATGTGGGTCCGTTCTAACATGTCCCTGGGTGAGACACGAAAGATTCTGGGTGATCTCGTTCACATAACTCACTGTCAAAACTCAGGGGCTGCCTTCGGTTTGTTTCAAGGGGCCACCCTCTACCTCGCTATAGTTAGCGCGGGTTGCGTCGTTTTGTCCGTGCTCGCCTATCCAAAGCTCGCATCTTACGGAAAACCCTTCATCGTTGCTCTTGGCCTTTTGTCAGGGGGGGCGTTGGGCAACTTGGTGGACCGCCTGTTTCTGGGTAAAGTCACCGATTTTATAAGTGTGAGGTTTTTCGGGCCCGTGTTCAACATTGCGGACAGCGCCATCGTCATCGGCTCGGTGGGTCTCGCCATTTGGATCCTTATTACCTCCAAGACGGCGGAAGGGATGTAAACCATGACCCCAGCTGAAACCCGCGGCGAAGGGCCCATTGTGTTCGAGGTGAGTTACGTTTTGCCAGGGACGCGGCTGGATGCTTACATCGCTTCTTTGATGCCCGAAAAACTGTCCCGTTCAAAGGTTCAAGACTTGATCCGGTCTGGGGATATCCTTGTTAACGGGAAAAGAGCCAAGCCCTCAGACAAGATTGCGATGGGGGACGCGGTACGAATAACCATACCTGAGGAGAGGCCCGTCAGCCTTCTGCCCGAGGACATCCCCCTTAATGTGGTGTACGAAGACGATGATGTGTCCGTGATCAACAAAGGGCGGGGCATGGTGGTACACCCGGGGGCAGGCCACAAAGAGGGTACTCTTGTGCACGCCCTGCTCAGTCTCTACCCGGATTTGCCCCGGGGTGGGGGGGAGGAACGCCCGGGCATAGTGCACAGGATTGACAAGGACACGACAGGCCTCATAGTTGTCGCCAAGAGCGAGAGAGCCCTGCACAGCCTTCAACAGCAAATGAAAGAGGGAACGGTCACGAGGGAGTATCTGGCCCTTTGTAAGGGCCGCTTGAGGGCTCAGGAGGGCACCGTGGATGCACCCGTGGGGAGACACCCCAAGAACAGAAAGAAGATGGCCGTTGTAAACGCCGGACGCCCGGCCACAACAAAGTACAAA
>MTKW01002334.1_pt2 | contig 19542 bp, 17 predicted proteins | sample 1042761 | NCBI WGS metagenome assembly MTKW01 (sample SAMN06205366, study PRJNA360243) | anaerobic digester metagenome | biome: Wastewater treatment plant; feature: Anaerobic digester sludge; material: sludge; isolation source: anaerobic digester fed with sludge from wastewater treatment plant ... | reverse complement strand
GAGGAGTGTTGAACGGTAATATATGCAATTCATAGGTTGTTTGATCGAATATGCGTTGGGTATAATATATATTGGGACGAAGATGATGGGTATTGCGGGTAAAATGCCTATGATTTTAGGTTAAGAAAAGATCTAGGTTAATGAAAGAAAGGAGAGAGTTCAGTTGGAAAGACCCATAGATAGTCACTACAAGTTGCTAATCGATGGGAAATGGGTTGATGCTAAAGATGGCGCCACCTTTGAAACCTACTGCCCTGCCGACGGTACTTTACTGGCAACGTGTGCTCAGGCGTCACAAGAAGATGTGGACATGGCAGTACAAGCTGCGTGGAAGGCGTTCGAGACTTGGAAAGATGTCAGCCCCCAGGAAAGATCCTCTATCCTTCTAAAAATTGCAGATTTAATTGATGAAAATGCTGAAAAACTAGCCTTAATAGAAACTCTGGACAATGGAAAGCCAATTCGCGAGACAAGAACCATCGACGTTCCCCTAAGCTCTGACCATTTCCGCTATTTTGCAGGAGCGATAAGGGCTGATGAAGGCAGAGCAGTAATGATTGATAAAAATACACTTAGCATTATTCTGAGCGAACCTATTGGTGTAGTTGGTCAAATTATTCCTTGGAACTTTCCTTTGCTGATGGCTGCATGGAAGCTGGCTCCAGCTCTAGCAGCAGGGTGTACTGTGGTGATCAAACCGTCCTGCCTAACTCCTCTTAGCCTCTTGGAATTAGGCAAACTCATCAACGAAGTATTACCACCAGGTGTTGTTAACATAGTCACGGGTAGCGGTGCGACCACAGGACAGTATATGCTGGAGCATCCCGGGTTTAGGAAACTTGCGTTTACTGGCTCTACTGAAGTAGGGTACACGGTAGCAGAAGCTGCCGCGAAAAAACTGATTCCGGCTACTCTCGAATTGGGCGGGAAATCTGCCAATATTATCTTCCCTGATTGCCCCCGAGACAAAGCACTTGAAGGAGTACAGATAGGCATACTATTCAACCAAGGACAGGTATGCTGCGCCGGTTCAAGAGTATTTGTTCATGAAGATATCTATGATGAATTCCTTGCGGACTGCGTTGATGCCTTCAGCAAAGTCAAGGTTGGTTTGCCTTGGGAAGAAGATACGATGATGGGTTCACAGATAAATGAATTGCAGCTACAAAAGATTCTTAGCTATGTCAAGATCGGCCAGGAAGAAGGGGCTAGACTGGCATGTGGAGGCAAACGTCTTACTGAGAACGGCCTCGACAAAGGGGCGTTCATGGAACCGACTATTCTGGCAGATGTGGACAACAAGATGAGAGTCGCCCAAGAAGAGATTTTTGGTCCTGTTGCATGCTTCCTGAAGTTCAAGGACGAAGAGGAAGTAATCAGACTGGCCAATGAAAGCGAGTACGGCTTGGGCGGAGCCGTCTGGACTAAAGATATTAATAGAGCGCTTAGGGTAGCCAGGGGCATAGAAACTGGTCGTATGTGGGTCAATGACTACAACAATCTTCCCGCTCACGTGCCCTTTGGCGGCTACAAGAAGTCGGGAATTGGTAGAGAAACCCATTTGATGATACTGGATCATTATACTCAGAAAAAGAGCATTATGATTAGCATGACCGAAGAGAGGGCAGGATTATATTAAATGACGGTTACTTTGGATACGCTAGTAGAGGAAATATTGAACAAATTCCCTGAGACCATGAGTTTCTTCATTGAGAATGGAGTTAGTCCCTTTTCGTGCTCTGGCGCATACCCATCATCCCTTGGAGAACTCTTGAAGAGAACAGGGAAAGAAGACGCAGAAGAATTTGTAAAAAAACTAAACGAATATATACAAAGTATCTCAGGATAGCGGTCTTAGCACTACGTCATCGAGGCAGCTGCTAGCGCGCCTAGCGGCTGCCTTATTTATGTGCGTTTTACGAAGCAGAAGCGAAGCAAAAGGCAAGCAAAAGGGACGGAAGCAAAAGGGACGGGGGTTTCTGCTTCACCTTTTAGAACCGATTAGAATCGAGTAAAAAGAAGGGGAAACATCTGGACGGTTCCTACGCTTCCGTCTGTGTTTCCCCTTACGTTCTACGTTCTATTTTCGTTTCATTCTTCGGGTAACGATTCCTCTACATCTTCATCAGGTGTCTCCTCAGGAGGTTTTTCGGTCAAGGATTCGTCTAAGAGTTCATCGCATGTCTTCTCATGTACTTCTTCAGGCAGTGCAGACTCAACCAAAACCTCTCTTTCGGTTCGCACGGAAGCATCAGAACCGTCCCCATGCTTCTGCAGTACGTTTGAAAGGAAGAAGGAGGCTGCTATGCCGACTATCAAGGTTGCACAGCCTGCTTTCACGAAAAATGGTGATAGGTCTCGGACTCCTTCTTTGGCGTATGTTTGTAAAGGTCCTATAAGGAGGAGAGCTCCTGAAATGACTTCTCCTGTCTGCCACGGACCTGCGACTGCGATTTGACCTTTACCGGCTGAAGGAATTTTGAACGAATTGAATTCCCCATTTTGTACAGTAGCCGATATGGATTTTGGATCTACTGATTCGCCTACGAGGGAGTCTTCCTCTGACGAGTCAGCCACGATCTCGCCTTCGGAATCTGTGATAAGAACTCGCAGGCCTGTGTTGTAATATATCCAGTAGGCTATATCACTTATGTCCTCGTCGCTTGGGGATAATTCCAATTCTGCAAACGATGTCGCTATTTGGTCTAAACTATATGTAAGCTGTTCTACGGAATAATCCAGGAAGTAAGATTGAATCATCTGGGTCTCAAGGAGGCCCATCAACAATACCAAAACTAAACTAAAGGTCACAAGGACCGCCATGATCTTAGATTTTGACAACATAGCTTGACGATCACGTCTCCTTTCTTATACGTATCTTCACGTATCTTCACGTATCTTTACCTATCCCATACGTTTTACGTCTCTTGCACCTAAAACTTTGTGCATACCATTATGACATGTGTGGTTGCTCAGCACAAAAATCGCCCTGACAGTTCATTCTCTGCTTACTCTAGCAAGTCATCCTAAAGTATTGCTTGAAACAAATCGGTGTCCTAAGGCTAACCTCTATTATGTCATTAATGGTCGAAAATTGCATGTGTAATAAACACACGTAAGAGATACGCGCAAACGATACACGCGATCGAAGCAAAATTGACTGTCTGAATGCCTGAACACAAGCGAATCGCATATTCTATATCAATCACACATTGTGTACCATCATCCACATGCCATATTTCACAAACCCGTGATAAATGTTTCTGGCTAGGCCAGATAGCATTATCTTGCGAATCAAGCCACCTGTGCGTACTTTCATTGCAAAAACTATATTCTACAGGAGTTACAAGACATTACATGTGGGAATCTCGCAGGGATCCTGCAAACCCCCGAAATCCCGGAAACCCCGCAAATCCTGCCAATCCCGGAAATTCCGCAAACCCCGCAATTTCCGGGATTCACGGAATTCCCCAAAAGCACAATAGAAAGCATGTATACGATGTATATAAAGATTACTCAAGATCACATTCTTTCCACTGGCACCCATACTAACGCCACAGAATCCACAAATATGTCTTTCTTAAACGGTCTGATAACGTGCACCTCAAGAATTTCATTCATTGGGTCAAGTTGTTCCGCCAGTTTTTGCGTTTCTTCGATTAACTCCATCTCCAGGGCTTCAAGTTCTTCTACGTACCTGGCAAGCTTTTGCTCACTAAGTTCCACATCGCTCTTTTCCTTGGCATATCGGGAAGCGCCTCTTGCTGTGGTAGTGGCTCTATCCAGAGTAGATGCAGATAGTTTCTTATTGCCTATGAACGAAGAGAGCAACGTGGCCCCGGCTGATATGGCCGTTTGCTTTTGTTGTTGCTTGGCTTGGAGCATTTCTCTTGTGAGGGCATCCTCTGCTCGGTCAACTTTTGCCTGGGCAGATTGAATCTTAGTTGCATATTTCTTTCTTAGATCTTCAACTGCTCGGTCTCGCTTCTCACGAAAATCCTGTTCCAGTCGGATGCGGAAGTCACGTTCCGATTCGCCTGGCTGAGAAAATACCTTCAATGTAGGACTCATTAAGATCTCCAACTGCTGCGTTCTGTAAATCCAATCAGCCAGATCTCTAGACCAAGCCGTGTAGTTCTTAGATATTGATGCCCAAGGAGGAAGCTGAGCGAAAGGTACACCTGGAACTGGAGACGACTCCAGATCAATGAACTCGATGCCAATATCCTCAGCCGATTCCCAGTCAACTCTCGGATTTTCGTAGTCCAGCGGAGCAAATAGCAAATATTCTTCAGTGTAGTCTGTTTTGGTTTTTGTGTCTCTAAACCCTACTCGTGCTTTCCCCAATATCATAGGTTCGTATATAAACTGGTCAACGGAACCTACTCGCTTGAGCGGGACGAAATACTGCTTTATATCTGGAGGCAACACTGGAACGCCAGCATCCTTAGACGGGATCTTAGCAGTCTGAGCGTATGGAACTTGCACGTCGAATTGGGGTCGTTCAGGCAAAGTGCCCACAAACGCACCTGCAGTTGCAGCTTCGGTAGGATAAGACGGTTCCTTTTCTCCCAGGTCTGACATGGCAGCTTTTGACTGTGCAGTGAGCTGGGCTATTTGATTCCTAGTGAGTGGACCTCTTAGATAAGACATAGCCCAACGAGTTTCGAATATTGTTGGTTTTTCCTCATGCACGTTGTTCATGAGGAAAATCCTTTGCCCGAGACCGGAAAGTATCTGTTCCATTTGCCGCCTGTCAAACTGTACATTCTGAGATAATAAGGCACCCTGCAAACCGTCTAACACGCGCATCTTATCACGTTCTGTCTGGAGTCTACCTATAAACCAAGTACCGGCATTGGATAGTCCCTTGTAATCCAGGTCAACTGGATTTTGAGTTGTGAGAAGCACCCCTAGACCAAACGCCCGGGCTTGTTTGAGAAGAGTAAGTAGGGGCGCTTTAGAAGGAGGTTGTGCCACAGGCGGGAAATATCCAGCAATTTCGTCCATGTACAAAATTGCCCGGAGGCTGGTAGTTCCTGATTGGACACGAGTCCAATTCAATACCTGATTAAGGATTAGGCTTACAAAAAACATCCTTTCTGCGTCGTTTAAATGTGCTATGGAGAAGATGGATACTTTAGGCTTCCCTGAAGGTGTATACAAAATGTTATCTATATCTAAGGGCTCGCCCTGCATCCAGGCTGCAAAACCAGGTGCAGCCAGAAGGTTATTGAATTGAATTGCCAGTTTAAAACGTTCTTCTGCAGGGAAGAAAGACTCAAGGCTAACCACGCCGATTTGACTAAATGGTGGAGAGGTAATTTGCTGAATAAGCGTTGGCAGATCGAGATCTATACCCCGACTCCATGCCTCGTACAATATGTTGGATATGAGTATGTGTTCACGACTTTTGATCGGGTCTGCAGTAATACCTAGAAGGGCGAGCAAACTGTTGGCCGTACCGCTTACGTGTTCGGTGAGCAGTTCAGTGTCTTCTATTATTGATCTTGGAGGCGCGGAGAAAGACTTCACTATGGACACAGGAACTCCTGCAGTGCTTCCTGGAGTGTATATCACGAATTCGGCTGATTCCTTAAGGCGCCTTATACGGTCTCCGTCTTGCCCCCACGCCGCTAGGCCCTCTCGCCAGAGGCGTGCCTGATCAGCGGCGTATTCATCAGGTGAAAGGTTTTTCCTCCTTGCATCATCCTCATTTATCCACGGGCGAAAGTCTTCAGGCCTCAGATCGGGGAATGTGAGAAGGAGATTTCCCATATCTCCTTTTGGGTCGATAACTATGGACGGAATGCCGTCTATAGCGGCTTCCTCCAACAAAGTAATGCATAAGCCGGTCTTTCCGCTTCCAGTCATCCCCACACAAACGCCGTGTGTTACCAGATCCTTAGAATCGTAAAGTACCAGCCCTTCTCCAGGGGTCTTGGACTCTAAATCATACGGTCGACCAAGGTAGAAAACTCCCAATCTTTCAAAAGGGTGCATGTGATCAACTCCTTTACGGCGCTTAACGAACCTGAAATCACCAGCAGCTAACATTCTCCCTTGCCTGCATATCCTATATGTTTTTATGAAAGGCCAAACTTTACAACATCCTGCATATCGTACAATCCCGGCTCCCTTTCAATAATGAACCGGGCGGCAGATATCGCTCCGTAACCGAAAACATCCCTAGAAAGAACAGTGTGACTGACCTGTATAACCTCTCCTTGTCCTGCAAAAATCACGTCATGTTCGCCTACAATTGATCCTCCGCGCACCGAGTGAATTCCCAGTTCATATTGGTTTCTTTTACCAGTCTCTGGACTTCTTCCGTACACGTACTCCAGCTTATTGCCATAGGTTGCGTTGATAGCATCTGCAATCATAAGGGCAGTACCACTTGGCGAATCTGCCTTTTGGTTGTGATGCTTTTCCACGATTTCTATATCAAAGGAGTCTTTGAGTACTGCCGATGCCTGAGTAACCAAAGAGATTAGCAGATTTATACCTAAAGACATGTTGGCTGACATGAGTACAGGGATATTGTGTGAAGCATCAACGATGGCGGATATTTCTTCGGCAGTGAAGCCAGTGGTACCTACTACTATAGGTATGCGTCGAGATAACGCGAAATCCAGTAATTCCCTAATTGAAGTGTGATGGGAAAAATCTACAATAACATCAGGTCTCGCATCCTCCAGAAATCCATCAGGTATATCCCATATGCGAGCATATACAGGATAGGTATTTTGAATCTTTGAAGGTTCCGAATCGACCCCACATACGATTTCCAAATCTTCAGATCCTTTCAGATCCGACACTAATCCAGTTATCACCTGGCCCATTTTTCCGTTACATCCGTGAAGAAGTATTTTCACTTTAAATATCCCACCAGTTCTTTGATGTAGTATCTAATGTAACACCTAACGCCACCCAATGTTCACCTATACGACTATCAGGTCACATCGAGGAATTTACTTGCCAGATACTGTTATGCCAGACGCCTTAACATAAGGCAAAATGGTGTACCCAAAATCTTCTTGTTCGCGAGATACATTTGTCACGTTCATCAGGAGTTCGGCCATGTTACCCGCTATCATGGCCTCGGTTATTGGGTACTTTATCTCCCCGTTTTCTATCAGGTAACTGTTCTTGGCCACCCCTGAGAAATCGCCACTGTCACTTGGGGTCCCGCCTGAAAATCTGTAAAGAAGCACTCCTTTGTCCACAGACTTTATTATGTCTTTGATTGACTCGTCACCAGGATCGATGACGAAAGCGCCACCATCATTTATTGCCCTCTTTAGCCCAGTTTTCTTCGAACCGTACAAGCTTAGAAGGAAAGTTTTGAGAACACCTTGGTCGATGATAGTGCTGTTTTGAGCTGCGTAACCATCTCTGGTTACAAAATACCCATCGCATATCTCTTCTGAGACCGGACGCGAGTGTAACGTGAATGTGGGACTTGCAATTTGTTGGCCCAGCTTATCTCTGTAAATGCTCGTCTCTCCTATGATGGCACCGTCAGAAATTGAGCTTGCGATGAAGTAAAGCACATCGTTTATGGATTGTGGCGTAATGATAACGTCACCTACAAATTTACCTTCAAGGGGACGAGCGTGGATCTGCTCTACCGACTGTCGTAGTAGGGTGTCTATAGATCCACAATCCAATAATTGTTTCTCTAGGTCTCTAAGGGAATACGCCACGTAATTGAACGAGGAAACCTTGTCTCCCTCCCTGGATGAGAACATTATTACGCAGTGATACACTCCCTTGTGCGTAACGAAATCTACGCCGTTTGAGTTTACAAAGTATTCTTTCTCACGGGTAAAGTCAACGTAAGATTGCATAATACTTATTTGAGGGTATTTAGCTCCTACTTGATCCATAAACTCCTTTACTCGTAAGTGCATCTTATCCAGGTCTGGAGAGTCTTTCCCAGTTGAGAACTCCTGGGGCTCCTGATACTCGGCGATGTCGTAAGCGTCGTCTGGAGCTGAAGCCGCTGCTATGGCTAGAGCCTCTTGAGCAGCCCGTTCCATAGATGCGTCGTCGGACTTGTTTATGGACATAGAGCCTTTTCTCGAGTCTTTTATGCCCACTAGGTTGACATCAGTATCAAAGGTGGTTCTTAGAAGGGTTATCTCACCCAATTCAAAGTTCATCTCATGCTTATCAGTGAATGTAACCCTGCATTGTGCTTTATCTGCGCCTGCCTTGAGCAGGGAGTTCAAACCGTTCTTTGCGATTTTTCTGGGATCTGCCATGTTTACCTGCCTCCTATATTGATCTTGCATTTGATGGCCGGCCCACCCATTCCTACAGGTATAGGCTGTTTCTTACCACACATTCCGCTGCTGGTCCAGTGCATGTTATCAGACACCATGGTTACAGTTTTAAGAACATCGAAGGCTATACCTGATATGGTGGTATCCCTTATAGCCTTGCCGATTTTTCCGTTTTTGATTTCATACCCGAGATTTACTGCGAACATGAATTCACTGGTTGAGTCGGCCTGGCCGTTGCCTGGTTTGATTAAATAGTAGCCGTCTTCAATGGATGCTATCATGTCTTCTAGTTTGTCTTCACCAGGCAGTATGGCGGTGTTTCTCATGCGTATAAGGGGTTCATCAGAGAATTCAAACGCTCGGGCATTTCCCATTGGTAAAACGCCGAAATTTGCGGCGCTCTCTTTGTTGTGCAGGTAGTTTCTTAAAATGCCTTTTTCGATTATGACTGCGTCTTGCGCTTTTGTGCCTTCGTCATCTATGAAGACAGGGACAGGGCACAGGTTACCGTTGAAACTGTTGGCAAAGTCAACCAGGGTTACAAGGGGACTGGCTACTGTCTTTTCAATTTTGTTTGCGGCAACAGAGCCTCCTAATACCATATCTGCTTCTACAGTATGACCTATGGCTTCGTGGGCAAGGATTCCTGCCAGCTCTGCATCTAACACGCATGTTTTTACACCTGCTTCAGCGTATACGCCCTGGCTTTTTTTGATCAGTTCTTGGTACTGTTTCTCAAATTCGTCAAAAAGATCTGAAGGTGAAGTGAACACGTCTTCAAATTGACCGAAACCTCCGTATGGCTGATAAAGCTCTATAGGTTGACCGTCTTTCATAACTGACATGCCAATCGATATAAAGGCTCTAGGGATCATGGAATGGGAGTACGAACCATCGGAAGTTACCAAAAGTTTCTCCATATCCAGGCAGTTTACGGTTACTACCCTACTGGCTAATTCAGGATAAACTGTTTCTATATGCCTATCGATTTCCTTTGCAAAATCCAGAAGGTCTTTTTGGCTGAGCCGGGCTTTTTTGGTTGAGAAATCGTTTTCCGATGTTGCTGGAACTTCAGGAAGAGGTCCCTTGTTCTTGTTTTCCCTGGAATCTAGAAAAAGCGCGTTATTTGTTGCTGTTTTTATGACCGAACTTACGCTTTCCTGATTCAACTCAGGGCTAGAAGCAAAACCCCACGAACCGTTACTGTAAGATCTTGCGCATACGCCGCTTACAGCCGAACGTGAATTTGCCACGTTGTGTCCTTTTACAAATGAAATCCTAGTACTCCTGTTTTCTTGCACCCTCAGTTCGGTGTAAGTCTTAAACAGGTTTCTGTATTGATTCAGATTCAAACTTTTCAAATATGTCCCTCCTACTCTAATACCATTGAATTTGGTCTTGCGGTTGATCGTCTGATGTTGGAACAAATAGGCTAGGCGCTGGAAGAATCAGGCGAGTTACGAAGACTTCTGCTTACTTCAACTTACCTATTTGAACTTGTGTAGAAGGATTCTGCATGCAAGTTGGATAAACCTTCTTTGTGTGAANNAGTGTAAGAAAGGAGCTGCAGTAATTGTCAGGCATAAAAACCGCACGTCCCCATGGTCTTAGGAAATACATCTACACCGTTGTTATACTAAGCGTTGTATTCGTCATGTGCTTGAGCGCTACTGGGTGTAACACCAAGTATATAAGTTCCGAGGATCAAGACGAATCAGGACAGCCTGTATATAGTGGGATGTCTTATGAAGAACCAGAAGAAGAAATGCCAGATGTGGAGACAGATGATCCGAGCCAGGATGCCCAAGACGCTGAAGATGGAATAGAAGAGACGTCGCAGGAAGCGGCCGGATCTTCAGAGAAGAACTCTCGTTATTACCAGGACGGTGTGTTGTTAACTGAGGGTCAATCGCCAAATTTTGAAAAAGATGTTAAACAGATTGTTCTAGGATCTACAGAAAACCGACTTGTCGACTACCCTAAAGGTTACGAATTGACCTATCCTGGGAGCATGAACCTAGACTTTAGATACAGTCCAGATTTTGTGCGAATATATGATGAAGAAATGGATGTGAAGGTTTACAGAGACACCTCATGGCAATCTGATGTGAAAGAACTACTTTCTGGTTTGCCTAGCCCTCATTTTATGGATCCTACATACATAGAAGCCAATAGGCTGACTATCCACGAAGACAAGTGGATACAGGTAAACGGCAAAGATGTCCGCGTATATAGTCTGACGCGAACCCCTGCGCCTGGAAGTCCTGAAGTGCAAAACTCATATACGTACGCATATATTCCTACTGAGGATCGTACGTATTACAGTATATATTTTAGGTCTACTTCTTTTGAAACTCATAAGGATACAATTTATCAGATAATTGAGTCGTTTAAGACTGTAGAAGCTAGAGGGCAGGCGGTGTATTCTTTGAATTTGGAGCCAGTTATTCCCAAGTGGAACGAAGAAACTGCAGCGTTGTACCAAAAAATCTGCAATTCCGAGGAGGTTATTTGGGGTTTCTTTACTCCCGAGCCGTTCAGCCCTAAGGGAAAAGCAAAAATCCAAGAAGTGGAGGCAAAACTAGAATTCAAGTTCCCGGTTATAATGTGGTACCGGTATCTAGGCCACGAGTTTCCCGTTCAAGGAATGCAGGAAGCTTACGACGAAGGTAGAATCGTAGAACTTACATACCAGATTGTAGCATATCCGTCCCCTAAAAACCCTAATTTTGAAGTGCTAGATGGCGTTAGAGACGACGAAATTAGGGCCTTTGCCAGACAAGCCAAGGAGTTTGGCCATCCATTTTTGTTCAGGCTAAATAACGAAATGAATTCTACGTGGGTTCCTTATGCAGGTCACTACTGTTTATGCGATCCTGATATCTTTATAAAGGTTTGGCAAAGGATTTACCGTATTTTTGAGGAGGAGGGTGTAAATAATGCCATTTGGATCTTTAACCCTAATGATGTGAGTTATCCTCCGCGCAAATATAATTCTCACGTAGCCTATTATCCAGGGAACGAATATGTGCAAATGATTGGGCTTACCGGATACAATACAGGCGATTACTTCCAGGACTACACTGGGGAAAAATGGCGCTCTTTTACTGAAATATACGACAGATTGTGGCACTTGTACAAAGATCTTTACGCCAAGTTCCCTTGGATAATTACGGAATTTGCGTGCAGTTCAGTCGGGGGAGATAAGGAGGCATGGATCGATGAGATGTTCGAGAACTTGCCCAGATATAAGAATATTAAGATAGCCGTTTGGTGGAGCTACTATGACCCAGATCCGCGACCTGAAAGCAAAGGGGTCCCAGCGCGTCGATATTGGCTAGATGAGAAACCTGAATATATTGAGGCTTTCAAAAGAGGCCTTAAGAAGTCACAGTCGCGGTGATTTAACTTACGTCAGTACGCTAAGTTTAGGCTTAGATGTTGAGATTATATGGCACCTAGAAAAGGAGGGTAATTGATGAAAAACGCCTGCATTATCCCCTTGCGTGAACAGGCTAAAGTTCGTAATAGTTGGTTGGAGGAACGGTTCCGCACCATTTTGCCTCGCATCATGGACAGAGAAGGTTTTGACATGTGGATCATTTCCGGGAGAGAGTACAACGAAGATCCTGTCATGATGAGCATGTTTCCCCAACCCATGATGTCTGCCCGCAGACGTACCATGCTTGTGTTTTATNNGTTGGGAATCTTCTGATGGTTTAGAGAGGATCACTATTGCCCGAGGCAGAACAGGTTTGTTTCCCATGTACGAGCCAGTTTGGATTGAAGAGGAGCCTGATGAGTGGCACGTTCTTGCTCGAATAGTAGAGGAAAGGGATCCTAAATCCATAGGCATCAACGTTTCTGAGGTTTTCGCATTTGGAGATGGGTTAAGCCATTCTGAGTACGTGAATCTTATGGAAGCGTTAGGACCAATCTACAGGGAGCGGGTAAGGAGCGCTGAGAGGCTGGCTCTTGGATGGTTAGAGACGCGCCTGGCACATGAAATATGGGCGTACACCGAGGTTGTGCGAATTTGTCACGATATAATTAACGAAGGATTTTCTCGCAAGGTGATTATTCCGGGTGTTACTACTGCTTCGGACGTAGCTTGGTGGATGAGGCAAACCATGTGTGATATGGGACTTGACGCATGGTTTCAGCCAAGCGTAGACGTTCAACGGTTCGGCGTTGGCGCTGTAAATCCTAATTCTCCTATACTTCCTGGAGATTTGCTCCATTGCGACGTGGGCTTTTACTACCTAGGCCTTGCAAGCGATGTACAACAGAACGCCTACGTTCTCAAACTTGGGGAGGACAGCCCTCCTTTGGGATTGGTTTGTGCATTGGCTACTGGGAATAAAATGCAAGACATAGTTATGGGTCAGATGCGAGCGGGACGGACTGGAAATCAGATTTTGCAAGCGTCTCTCAAAGAAGCTGAGGCTCAGGGGATAAAAGGCAGCGTATATTGTCATCCTATCGGATACCATGGGCACGCTGCAGGACCGACTATTGGATTGTGGGATCATCAAGAAGGCGTACCCGGAAGAGGCGATTATGAGTTGTTTGAAGATACCTGTCATGCCCTGGAGCTGAATATTAGGCAAGAGGTAAAAGAATGGCACGGGCAAGAAATTACAATAGCCTTGGAAGAAGATATAGTGTTTACTGGAAACAAAGGATATTTCCTTGACGGACGGCAAGAAGAGTTTCATCTTATTTAGGAGGTTTTTAATGTGGACGAAGTAATCTCGAGAAGGGAGTTTATGAAGTCTGGTTTTTCTAAAGGTCCGGTAACCCCAGGTCGCAGGCGGGGTCTTCCCCAGCCTCCCCTAGAGAAACCTCACAACCCTGATTTTGCGTTGGTCGATCTTCCTGAACCCAATTCTAACCTNNGGGGTTAAGAAGGTGCTTCCGAGGGCAACCTTTCGTTCAGTGCCGTCGGCGGGAGCTTGTCATCCCTACGAGACTTATCTGGTAGTTAGGAATGTAGAAGGGCTAGACCCTGGTTTATACAGATACCTCGCCATTTCTCACAAACTGGAGGTTATTGAAGCGCCTGCGTCTTTAGGTGATGAGGCGGTCAGAGCCACAGGAAACCAGACTTGGACAAAAGAAGCTGCAGTTTTCTTTATCTGGGCCGTTGAGGCTTATCGTAGCGAGTGGAGATATGGGAAAGAAGCGGCTAAGTTTATGCTCCTAGACGCAGGACATATATGCCAGAATCTGTACCTGGCAGTTGAGGCGTTAGGACTTGGAACTTGTGCAATAGGTGCGTACGATCAGGATGCAATGGATAGCTTTATACGAGTAGACGGTGAAAACGAATACGCCGTTTACTGCGCTCCCGTAGGCAGAATATAAAGCAGAAGGGACGAAGAATGAGCGAAGCATGAGGGAAGCATAAGGGACGGGGGTTTTTGCTTCACCCGCCGAAGCAGTAACCCCCGTCCCCTTTGCTCCCTCGCCGAAGCAGTAACCCCCGTCCCCTTTGCTCCTGATCTTGCTTCTAAGTAAGGGGAGGTTTATTGAATGGAGAAACTTGTATCTAAGCGCGTGGTTTATGAAGGACGCGTGCTTTCAGTCAGGGTGGATTGGGTTGTGACTGAAAAAGGAAGAGAGACTACTAGAGAAATTGTTGTGAGACCAGACACTGTTGCTATAGTGGCTATTGACCAGGATCTCAACATTCTCTTGGTGAGGCAGTATCGATATGCTATCAGCAAGTATGCTCTGGAGATACCTGCAGGATTAGTTGATAAGGGAGAGACTGCTGAAGAAGCGGCCCGGAGAGAACTGAGAGAAGAGACGGGGTACGATTGCACCAACCTTCGCCCTATATATACTTTTTGGCCGGCTATCGGTTACTCTACTGAGCAAATGACAATATTTCTTGGGACAGATCTTGTATTTAACCCTCTCAAAGGCGACGAAGAAGATATCCAGGTTGTACGTTTGCCTTTTTCAGATGTAAGACACCAAGTTTTGCGGGAGACCGAATCAGAAGAGATATTGTTTGAAGATGCGAAAAGCGTAATCGGAGTTGCACTTGCAGCCAAATATGTAGATAAGTATCTGAATAAGTAGGGTATGTTCCTATAGGGCCCACGCAGTAAGCGGTAGTTCACGCGCTCAAAAGGAAAACCCCGGGGAAAAACCCCGGGGGCACTTGGCGCTACCCGGCGGCCCTCCCGCTAGGATTAGAGGCGCCGAGCAGCACTTGTTTATCTGACACCCGGCACCACCTCCTTTCTTACTTATACTATACTCGCTCCAACTCAAGAAATCCTCCTTTTTGCCAAACTGTTCGCTCAAGGGTTTCGTCGCAGCGGTTAGTCCAAACGCGTAGCCTAAATTGCGAACGTACCCAAGTAGCAATATACTGATATAGAACATAAGACTTCACAAATGTAGCGGAAATATGGCGGATAGCAACTGGGGATGACCTGGACTGCCATCCCAAAGGGGTGATAGCACAATGGCGAACGAAAAAGTGTTGCTTGTAGATGCTAACTCTTTAGCGAATCGCGCTTTCTATGCACTACCGCCGCTTTCTACAATGCAAGGTGTTCCTACAGGAGCCGTTTACGGATTCCTTACAATGCTGTTTAAATTGATTGATGAGATGGAACCTGGCTATATAGTATGCGCTTTCGACCACCCTTCACCTACCTTTCGACACGAAGAATTCGAGGAATACAAAGCAACTCGCAAACCAAGCCCTGAGGAATTCAAGGAACAGATACCATTGCTGAAAGAGGCTCTTTCGGTTTTAAACATACCATATGTTGAATTGCCAGGTTTTGAAGGTGACGACATAATAGGCACCCTGGCTTGCCGATACAGTCAAGAAGGCGTTCCTGTAACGATTCTTTCAGGGGATAAGGACTGCTTGCAGCTGGTAGAGGACGACCGAGAAGTAATTATTTTCGTGCGTGGAATCAGTGAAACCAAAAGATACGATAGAGACGCTGTTATCAGAGATATGGGGATTTCTCCTGAACAGGTGCCCGACTTTAAGGCGCTTGCAGGGGACCCGTCTGACAATATTCCAGGAGTAAAGGGGATCGGCGAAAAAACTGCTCTTAAGCTCCTTCAGGAATTCGGTACCTTGGAAAACATATACGCCAATATAGATAAGGTCACGCCTGAGAGGATCAGATCGCTTTTAGAAGAACAAAAGGACATAGCCTTTCTTTCCAAAGAACTAGCAAAAATATCTTGTGATGTTCCCTGCTATGTCGATCTTGAAGAAGCCAGATGGGAAGGTCCTAAAGATGTGGACAGGGTTAAAGAGTATTTCGAAAGCATGGAATTTCGCAGCCTGCTTAAGAGACTTGTCAAATATGAGAACGAGGAAGTTTCACCTCCAGGAGAATTTGAGACTGTAGACTCGGAAGCGAAACTGCAAGGGGTAGCATCCAGGATAAAAGAAACTGGAGAGGTATCTATGTACGTAGGACCTTACGGAGCCGAGGCACCAAGCGTAGCTAACTTCTCTTGGCCTGAAATTTTAGGAATTTCTGATGGTCGAAAGGCTTATTTGATCCATTTTAGCCCACAGGTCTCCGAATCTGACTTTAGGAAACCCCTTAACCTTGAAGATCCCGAGTATCAGCATATAATGTGGAAGCACATAGGTCCTATCTTGCAGGATTCAGATGTTAGAAAATTGGGGTTTAACCAAAAATGGCCGTTTTCCATATCGTTATATAGGGATTTGGACCTGCAAGGGTTCGAGTTTGATGTAATGGTGGCTGCTTATTTGCTGGATCCTACTAGAACTGCTTACAGGCTCGATGACTTGGTCAAGAACTATCTAGGTCAAGATATGGCCCGTTCCTATGATGATTTCCCAAAGAGCGCCAGAAACACCCCAGAAGCCCATAAGGCTAATCAATCCCATGTAGCTCAGGGCGCCCTCTATGCTGCCAAACTGGTCCCCCATATGAACGAAGATTTGGAAGCAAACGGTCTTTTGAACCTAGCCCACGAGGTCGAGTTCCCACTAGTTGAAGTTTTGGCATCTATGGAAGCTACTGGCATTGGGGTTGATCTTGAAAAAGGGATAGCGCTTCGCTCAGAATTTGCTGAGAAATTAGGGGAAATACAAAAAGAAGCGTACGAGTTAGCAGGTGAGGAGTTCAATTTAGACTCTCCCAAGCAAATAAGCTATATACTTTTTGAAAAACTAAATCTCCCGCCTATAAAAAAGACCAAGACAGGGTATTCCACTGATGCCGAGGTCCTAGAGACTCTAAGCGAGATTCATCCCTTGCCTGGCAAAATCCTTGAGTACCGGCATTATTCCAAGTTAAAGTCTACCTACCTGGATGTTTTAGAAAGAGTCATAAATCCGCTTACAGGCAGGATTCACTCTACGTTCCACCAGTGTGTAACTGCCACAGGCAGGCTCTCCAGTTCTGAGCCAAATCTTCAAAACATACCTGTCAAGGACGAAGACGGTAGATCGATCAGGAGCATATTTGTGCCCGATCCTGGGAACCTATTTTTGGCGTCGGACTATTCCCAGATTGAATTGCGGATTATGGCCCATATGTCAGAAGATCCGTCGCTGATTGCAGCATTCAAGAATAACGAAGACATCCACACAAGAACTGCAGCAGAGATATTCGGATATCCAATAGACGAAGTAACTCCTGAACTACGAAGCAAGGCAAAGGCGGTGAATTTCGGGATAATATACGGTATTTCAGATTTTGGCTTAGCCCGCAATACTGGTGTATCTCGAGAAGAGGCACGGCAGTTTATAGAAACGTACTTCCAAAGGTATCCTAAGGTTAAGGAGTACATGGATAGGATGGTCAAAGAAGCTAAAAGGACCGGATATGTCACCACCATATTAGGGCGCCGCCGCCCTATACCTGAGATTAACTCCAGGAACAACGTGGCGCGAAAGGCTGCCGAACGAACTGCTATCAACACTCCGATCCAAGGGAGCGCTGCAGACATAATCAAACTTGCCATGGTCAGGATCCACCAGCGTTTCAAAGAAGAAAAACTTAGCTCCAAGATGGTGCTTCAAGTTCACGACGAACTTATTTTCGAGATTCCGCCCCAAGAAGAAGAGATCGTGAGAAAAATTGTTACCGAGGAAATGGAAGGGGCTATAGAGCTCAAGGTACCTCTGGTAGTTAAGATCGACGTAGGGAAAAGTTGGGATGAGGTCTGATTGGGATGATAAAGAAGCCATCTAATGTGTACGTTATCGGTCTTACTGGAGGGATCGGTACTGGAAAGACTACTGTTTCCAATTATTTGAAAGAATTGGGTGCGCAGGTTATAAATGCAGACGAAGTGGCCCATGAAGTTACATCACCTGGTTCTTTTGGCTTATCTAGAGTTATAGCAGAGTTTGGGGAAGAGATGTTGTTAGAAGATGGTAGTTTGAACCGGAAAAAACTGGGCCAGCTCGTTTTCAGCGATCCAGAAGCTCTTTCCAAACTAAATTCTATAGTGCATCCTTTGGTCATAGACCAAATCGGGCGTATGCTTGAGGAAATATCTTGCCGACATTGCGATNNATGGATAAGATGTGCGATGAGATCTGGGTCGTGGCCACAGATAAGGATGTGCAGGTTCAAAGGCTAATGGCAAGAGATGGATACCCTGAAAGCGAGATTATGAAAAGGATTCAGGCTCAGATGCCTCTTGAGGAGAAAGTAAAACGAGCTCACAAAGTGATAGATAATTCGGGGAGCATTGAAAATACGAAGATGCAGACATATGAACTTTTTGAGGATGTAAAGCGAAGACTGAGAGATTATCCATGTTAGGGGGAAGGTTTGATGAGCGCAGACCAGGAAAAATACATACAAATAGAAGATGCGACTTCAAAGACTTTTGACAAGCAGATATCGTCTGCAAGGGTGTCTATAGTAGATTTCTGGGCTCCGTGGTGCACTCCGTGCCTCAGAATTTCTGAGATGATAAGCGCCGCTCTAAAGGAAATCGGAGATACTTACGGCTCGAACATCAACTGTATCAAGGTGAACGTAGATGAAGAACCAGAATTGGCAGAGAAATTTGGCATTATGAGCTTGCCTTCTGTCATAGGATTTGTGGGCAGCAATCCAGTTGAAAAGTTCACAGGGCGCACCAAAGATGATTTTATAAGATGGGTGGAGAGGTTGGCGGATATAGGAGGGCTTTTGGAAGAAGAGGAGGAAGAGTAAAAGGATACGCCCTCTGCAGGGAGAGCGTCATTTGAAAGATTCATTGGGGGGACCTTGATTGACACGAAGAATTATAGACTTGAGGTCAGACACAGTAACCAAGCCGACACCGGAAATGAGAGAGGCTATGGCTAACGCAGAAGTAGGCGATGATGTTTACGGCGAAGACCCGACCGTCAACCGGCTGGAGGCGCTTGCGGCTGAAATGGTAGGGAAAGAAGCGGCTGTGTTTGTACCCACAGGCACCATGGGAAATCAAATATCAATTATGTCCTGGACGCAAAGGGGAGACGAGATTATTTTGGAGTCTACGGCTCACATTTATACGTACGAAGTGGCCGCTCCAGCAGTACTTTCTCAGGTGCAGGTGAGGCCGATTACAGGTAAGTACGGGGCCATGGATCCTTGCGATGTTAAATCGGCTGTACGAGGAGTAAACATTCATTTCCCCAGAACTACCCTGATATGCATGGAGAATACTCATAACCGGTCAGGCGGATGTGTACTGCCCCTTGAGAACATGAAAGCTATTTACGACATAGCAAAGGAACGCAATATCTCAGTCCACTTAGACGGGGCTAGGGTTTTTAACGCGGCTACCGCTTTAGGAGTAGACGTGAAAGAGATCACCCAGTATGCAGATTCGGTGCAGTTTTGTCTGTCCAAGGGTTTGTGCGCTCCAGTTGGCTCTTTGGTAGCGGGGCCTGAAGATTTTGTGGCGCGGGCCAGNNAAAATGGTCCATCGACTAGGAGAAGATCACCAAAACGCCAAGCGGCTTGCGGAAGGGCTTTCCCAGATCCCAGGATTGGAAATTGACATGGCTTCGGTGCAGACCAATATGGTGGCTGTAGGCATTAAAGAAACGGGCATGGATGAATTTGGGTTTGCGGCTTTCTTGAAGTCAATAGGGGTGTTGGTTAATCCGTCTTTGCCCTACGTAGTGAGGATGGTTACCCACCATGATGTTACTTCTTCTGATATAGATGAGGCGGTATCTAGGGTGAGGGATGCTTTGAAAAAATGAAGCAAAAAGACCTGTGGCACCATGAGG
>MTKW01000245.1_pt1 | contig 19552 bp, 19 predicted proteins | sample 1042761 | NCBI WGS metagenome assembly MTKW01 (sample SAMN06205366, study PRJNA360243) | anaerobic digester metagenome | biome: Wastewater treatment plant; feature: Anaerobic digester sludge; material: sludge; isolation source: anaerobic digester fed with sludge from wastewater treatment plant ... | reverse complement strand
TGGCGGAGAAGGAGGGATTTGAACCCTCGCTGGAGTTGCCCCCACTAACGGTTTAGCAAACCGTCCCCTTCGACCTCTTGGGTACTTCTCCGTTTGTTGCTCTTTTATTGTTCACGGCGTTGTTTCGCTTGCGCCGTGTCGATCATTATATCACGTCTTGCCACGTACGCAACCGCAAGATGTCCGTCAATTTGCATCTGTGTCAAAATGTTGGATACCATGGCGAGTATTAATGTCTGTGCGGGTGGTTTTGTGTTGTACAATAGGAGGCAGCTGCGCAAGTGCTTTGCGATTGGGGGTGTATTTCTTGAATAACGATAGAGTGAAAACGGCTTTAGTGACGGGTGGCGCCCGCGGTATCGGGCGTGCAATCTCGAAGGTCTTGGCGCGGGAAGGTTACCGCGTCTTCATAAATTATTTCCATTCGGAGGATGATGCACAGGAGCTCGCCTCGTTGCTTGAACGCGACGGGTGTCAGGCAATGCTTCTGCGCGCGGATATTGCGAGTGCCACAGATGTCAGACGCATGGTTGCGAGCGCGTTACTCGAGTGCAACAGGATTGATGTTCTCGTCAACAATGCAGGTATCAGCGCGTGGGGTCTTTTAACGGAGACAACTGAAGAGACGTGGGATCGCGTGTTGAACACGAATTTGAAATCGAGTTATCTCTTGTGCAGAGCCGTTTTGCCAAACATGATCCGAGCGGGATCGGGGAGCATCGTCAACGTATCGTCGATGTGGGGTGCCGTGGGCGCTTCGTGTGAGGCCGCTTATTCCGCCAGTAAATCAGGACTGATCGGGTTGACAAGAGCGCTCGCCCGAGAGGTTGCGCCTGCGGGTGTACGTGTGAATGCTGTATCTCCGGGCGTGATTGAAACAGGAATGCTCGACGGTCTGACAGAAGAGGAGCGTCAGGATTTAATCGATCAGACGCCGCTTCAGCGAATCGGTCGACCGGAAGAAGTCGCGGAAGCCGTCGCCTTCCTCGTGTCCGACAAGGCGTCTTTTATCACGGGGCAGGTTCTCGGGGTTGATGGCGGCTTTATCTGCTGACTTATTCAAAGGAGTTTTTGCAGGCGTATTTCCCTACTTGATGAATGTTCCCGGGTTCTAGACTGATGTTGGAAAATAGGAGCGTTACCTGCGGGTAAATCGGCAGGCTTATACCTCAACTAAGTGAGCGTTCCGGTCAATCACTGACTGTACCTGTACGTCAAAGGCGTAGCGGGGTTTTTTCTTGCTGTATTCGACGATTTTCTCATCCAAGCGCCGCAGCAGTTTGGCTCTGTCGCGCGGCAGGCTGCCCCAGACACGGAAGCAGATGGCATCATGAAAGCCGTCATAGAAGAGATCCGTGTCAATAAGCTCGATAAGCTTGTAGGCTTCTTTAAGATTTTCAACCTCATTTGCCGGCTCAAAGGATCCGTTTACAATATCCTCGTATAGGGGCGCTTTTCGATTCAGGAAGAGAGAAAAGTTAATCACGCGTTCAGGCCCTGTTCTGTTAAAGAAGTCTGCCAACTGTTCGGCATTTTCATTACCTCTGCCGTGTCCCGCTATGCCGGTCATAAAATGGGCGCAATAGACAAGACCGGCTTTTTGGAGGCGTTTAATCTCACGCTCGGCCTCAATCAATCGGTGATCCTTCTCCATAAAGTCCAAGACGTCCGGCAAGCCGCTTTCAATGCCGAGGTAGAGGCGCCTCAGGCCGGCTTCCGCCAGTTGTCTGAGCTCCCCGTCTGTTTTGCGGCTTACGTCCAAGACGGTGGCGTCGAGGTTCACCATCGTGCAAGCGGGAAAGTACTTCTGTACCATGCCCAGTATGTGCAGCAAGCGCTCGGTGTCCATAGCGAAAGCGTTACCATCGCCCAAAAAGATTTGTTTGGGGTTTCCGCCCAGACCGCTCACGCGTTTTAGCTCAGATTCAATTTGGCCCAAAGGCAGGAGGCGATAGGACAGGTGTTTAAACAAGGTGCAAAACCTGCAGCGGTTGTACGAGCAGCCCACGGCGACGGGCAACATAAAAGAAGATCGCTCGACGGGTGGTCTGCAAATTTGTCCTTCATAGTGCATGATATTTGCCTCCTTTCCTCCAAGTTCAGTCTTCATTATAACTGAGCGAACTGTCGCTTCGCCGTGACGGCACCGTCCTCGGAATTCTGGTGTGCATTTTTGCAGTTTATATCGAATTAATGTTCACGCTCGGTGTCGGTCTGCAGCATCCTGTAAAGTAGAAGCAAGCAAAGTCGCTCAGGAGATGGTGAATCGAGATAGGAAAAAGATGATACCTCTTCGTCTGAGTGCAATTTTGCAGTTAATATTGAATTTTTGGATTTTACGCCTTGTTGAAGGGGTCGATTTATTGCCAACTTCACATTTTAAGTGTGTCACTTAGCTTCGCACGATTTCCAATGGATTGTTCTGAAAAACTTGTCGGCATATTTAAGGGGCCTTCCCTTTTGAGAAAGCCCCTTCATTTTCCGTAAGTTGTATTGGACGTTCGTTCTTAACGGTCGAGATTGAAAGCTCCCCAACCGGCGTAGACGGCGCCATCTCCGAGCTGTTCTTCGATGCGGAGCAGTTGGTTGTATTTCGCCACACGGTCCGTTCGCGACGGCGCGCCCGTCTTGATCTGTCCCGTACCCATCGCGACGACGATGTCGGCAATGGAGACGTCTTCCGTTTCACCTGAACGGTGCGAGACTACGGCGGTCCAGCCGCTGCCCTGCGCCATGTCGATGGCGTCAAACGTTTCGGTCAGCGTGCCGATCTGGTTCAGCTTGATCAGGATGGAGTTTGCCGCATTTTCATCAAGTCCGCGCGCCAGACGCTCAGTGTTCGTGACGAACAGGTCGTCGCCGACAAGCTGGACGCGGTCGCCGATGCGTTCGTTCAGCTTGACCCAGCCATCCCAATCGTCCTCAGCGAGACCGTCTTCAAGCGAGATGATCGGGTATTTTTCGCTGAGATCGGCGTAGTAATCGATCATTTCGTCGGTTGTCTTGAACTCGCCCGTTTTCCAGAACAAGTACCCTTCTTTGCCTTGCGCTTTCGCCTCTTCGTAGAGCTCGGTGCAAGCGGGATCCATGGCGATAAAGAAATCATCTCCCGGTGTGTAGCCGGCTTCTTCGATCGCGCGGACGAGCCATTGCAGCGCCTCTTCGTCACTCTTGAGGTTCGGAGCGAAACCGCCTTCGTCCCCGACGGCCGTCGAATAGCCTTCTTTCTTCAGGAGACCTTTCAGTGTGTGGAAGACTTCCGTACACCAGCGGAGCGCTTCTTTGAACGAAGGCGCGCCGACAGGCATAATCATGAATTCCTGAAGGTTGACGCTGTTATCGGCGTGCTTGCCTCCGTTGATGACGTTCATCATCGGGACGGGCAGGACGTGGGCACGGATTCCGCCGAGGTATTGCCACAGCGGCAAGTTGAGGGAATTCGCGGCGGCTTTCGCGCAGGCAAGCGATACAGCCAGAATGGCGTTCGCGCCCAAGTTCGCTTTATTGTCGGTACCGTCGAGCTCAATCATCACGCGGTCGATCTCGACCTGATCATAGATGTTCATTCCGATGATATGAGGTGCAATCGTAAAATTGACGTTGTCGACTGCCTTCTGGACGCCCTTTCCCAAATAGCGCGCCTTATCGCCGTCGCGAAGCTCAACAGCTTCGTAAGCACCCGTTGATGCACCTGAAGGGACAGCCGCACGCCCGAATGATCCGTCCATGGTGTAAACTTCCGCTTCAACAGTCGGATTTCCGCGGGAATCTAAAATTTCTCTAGCCTTTACAGACTCAATCCAAAGTTCTGTCATATGTGTTGTTACCTCCTATGGTTAAACAAGTTTTAGTGTGCTCTTTGATCCGCCCGTCAGTATAACAAATATACGGCATCAATGCGATGAACAATAAGGGGATGAAATGCCCTTAACTTAAGGAATAATTGTTGATTTTTTTGGAAAATCTCAAAAGAATAACGACGTGCGACGACCTTGAGGAGTCTCTACTCAGCAGTGCCGTCGTGATTCGCAGCACCGTTATCTGCGTCGCCGTAATCGGTGCCGTTGTGATTCGCAGTACCGTTATCTGCGTTGCCGTAATCGGTGCCGTTGTGATTCGCAGTACCGTTATCTGTGTTGCCGTAATCGGTGCCGTCGTGATTCGCAGTACCGTTATCTGCGTCGCCGTAATCAGTGCCGTTGTTTTCAGCATTATTGTTATCGGTGTCGGTGTCATCGAAATCGATCACGGTCTCGACATCCGTTTCGGGTACCGGGTCGTCCATGATCAGGGCGCCCGACTCGAAACTCACGGGCACTGTTTTGAACGTCGTCAGGAGCAGGAGCAGCTGGGCGACCGAAGTGGCGAGCAGGACGTGTGCGATGTCGAAGAGGTCAGCCATCGGGCCGAACAGTGTCGTGCCAAGCGGGATCGCCGCGGAGCCGATCATGTAGAGCAAGGCGAAGACGCGCCCGTGGTACGAGCGTTCGACATTCTGCTGGAACAGTGTCGTCACGGCTGTCGTGTAGAACGGGACGATGACGCCGAGCGTAAAGGCGAGGATCGCAAAGAAATAGAAGTGCGGCGTGGCCGTCATGCCCAGTATCGCCAAAATGAGCGTGAGTGCAGCGACTAAAAAACCTGACGCACGGACAACTTGCAGATGGCTGCGGAATCTGCCGCGTATCGAGACAATCAGGCCGCCCAGCGCCATGCCGGCGAACAGCGCCGTCTGTGTCGCGGCGATACGCCACGGCTCATCACCGAAATTGCGGCGGATGAAGAGCGGCGTGAGAATGGCGACAGGCGCGAGCAACACCATGAAGAATGCATAGGTCAGCATGAGATTTCTGATGGAGCGGTGTCTCTTGACGTAAGCGAAGCCCTTACGGAACTGTTTGCCGATCGACTCTTGCCTTAAGACATCATCTTCGTCGAGTACCTTCTCTTTTTTCGCGCTCTCATCGTCATGGGCGGGGAATCCCCATGATTCACCCTCCGGCAGCTTCGGTTCGATACCGAGCGCTGTAGCAATTTTGCCCGTCTTTTGATCGGGAACGGGAATGAAGAACATGATGAGGATAGCGATCGCGGCCGTAGCGACGTCGACCATGAAAACGACCCAGAGAGGAAAGAGCGTCAAAAGCGCGCCGCCGAGAATAGGCGAGAGGAGCGAGGTAACATTGGTGATCGTGCTGTTGATGCCGTTGATGCGGAGCAGATCCTTCCTCGGTGTAATCTGAGGGATAAACGCATTGATGGAGGGCCCCTGTATGCCGCCGCCGAAAGAGCGGATGATCGCGGCTACATAGATAAACCAAACACTGTTGTAACCGAGCAGAAACAGGATGGCGACCGCCAGCGTGACGAGCGCGATCCCGCCGTCGGCCAAGATAATGAGCCATCGTCTATCGTAACGATCGGCCCAAACACCGGAAAAAGGGGCGACCAGCAACTGCGGCACAAAGGAAGCGAGTGTGATGATCATCATCGACGTGCCGGAGTTTGCCTCGAGCGTAACGTACCAAATGATCGCGAACTGAACAAGGCCCGATCCGAGCAGGGAGACGGCCTGTCCGCCTAAAAAGGCTGCACTGACGCGCTGCCAGCGTTCCGTTAGCTGAAAACGTTTTCGAAGCATAACATGCAAATTATAGCATGATATAGCATGATCGAACGTAACGCGCCTATTGTGAGACCTGACAACCAACGGATTGACAGTGTTCAACCCCCTTGCGCATTTGTTAAACTATGGCTACCGTTCAAGATTCAGAAGAAGAATTATTTAAAACAAAGGAGCAAATTGATATGACTGTAAATTGGAAAAGTCAAATCAAAAGGTTGACCGAGCGCGGCGCCGAATATGCCGACGTTCGCTATTATCCGAAACAGGAGGAAGACTTCAAGTTCATGTGGAACGGGAACTTTCTCGCGTTTAACCGATCAGAAGAGAGCGGATTCGGCGTCCGCGTGCTCGTAGACGGCGCTTGGGGGTTTGCCGCCTCATCCAACGTATCTTCGCCCGAGTTGACGTTTGACCGCGCTTTCGAAAATGCCAAGGCCGCCGCGACAAGAGTTAAGCTCCCGATACGGCTTGCGGACAAAGAAGTGCTGTCGGGGCGTTTCGAGAGCCCGTGTGCCGTGGATCCGTTTGAGATCCCTCTGGCTGAACAAGTTGCCTTAATGCGCGACCTGGACAGCTACATCAACAAAAAGGGCATCATGCAGCGCCGCGTCGCGCTCAACACGGTTCGCAAGACAATTCAATACTACGACTCGGAAGGCGCCGAGATCGAGAAACACATTGTTGAAATTTTCCCGACGATTCACGTCGCTTCCTTCGACGATGTCGGCATGATGCAAGGGCGTAAATACAGGCCTCCCCGCCTTGCCGATTCACGCGGCTGGGAGACGATGGATCGCGAACACTGGAAGCGTGAGGCCGAACGCATTGTCAACGACGTACGACAACTCGTCGCAGCGCCGAAGTGCCCGGAGGGTATCATGTCTGTTATCTTGATGCCTGAAATTATGTACCTGCAGGTACATGAGACGATCGGACACGCGCTCGAACTCGACCGCATCTTAGGGTATGAGCTCTCGTACGCCGGCGGTTCATTCGTCCGCCTTGAAGACTTCGGCAACTTGGTGTACGGTTCGCCGAAGCTGAACGCGCGCGCCGACGCGACGGTTATCAACTCGCCGGGGAGCTTCGGTTTTGACGACGACGGTGTTGCAGCCCAGAACAGGATGCTCATCGAAAACGGCATTCTCGTCGGAGCGATCACGTCTCGACAAATGGTTGTCGAAGCGAACGAGCGCGCCGGACGCCAAATCTTTGACGGTTCTGGCGGTACGTGCCGCGCGTGCGCCTTCTACCGCTTCCCCATCGAGCGCATGACGAACATCAACGTCGATCCCGGTCATGACGGTACGTTGGAAGACATCATCAGCAACACAGAGCGCGGCGTTATCCTCGCAGGCGACAAGAGCTGGTCGATCGGTTCCAACCGCGAACAGTTCCATTTCTCGACGGATATCGGCTGGTATGTTGAGGACGGCGAATGCAAAGGCGTTATCAAGGACTGCGCCTACAGCGGCAAGACGCTCGAATTTTATCGTTCGCTGACGGCGGTGGGCGATGAGTCGACGTGGAGGGTTCAATATGTGGATAATTGCGGCAAGGGCGCGCCGGGCCAAGCGATGCAGTTAGGTCATGGCGTTCCTGTCTGCCGATTCGATAACGTAAAGGTAGGTGAGTAAGATGGCTTCGAAGAATATCATCTCAAAACTGAGGACACTGCGCGAGTACGCTCTCGACAAAGGGGCGAGGGTGCATCTCGAATGGAATACGGAAGATAGCCGTCTCGTACGATTCGCCAACTCGGCCATCTCGCTCAATACGACAGAGCGTCTGACGATTCTCGACGTCTCCGTTTACGGTGAAGACAAGCTCGCGTCGACGCAGTCTATCGTCGACGAAAACGATCTCGACGCGATGAAAGCGGCGATCGACAAGGCGATCGAAATGCTGGAGTTTGCCGTGCCTCTTACATACAAGCCGACTCTTCCGGTCATCGAAAAGACGACGGTCTCCGAAGAAATCTACGATCCCGAGATTGAGTCACTCTCGAACGAAGACATCATCGCATTCGTCAACGAGGCGACGAAAGGCCTCGAGACCGATGATATCGTCCTGTCGGGTAATTTCTCGTCAGGTGTCGCGATGGATGCTTCGATTTCGACAGCGACGCCTGAAGTCGTTTTCACGAGGAAAACAGACATCGGCGTCACCCTCGTCCTCTCTTCCGTTGAACGCAAATGGGAAGTAATTGCGGAACAGTTTGTCGGCTTCAAGCGCGATCTTGATGCGAAAATCCTCCACGACAGATTTTCATGGCTCGTCGAGCTGTACACGACGTTGCCGGAAGAAAGGCTTCCCGAAGGTCCTTACCGTGTCGTGCTCGGTCCCGCCGCGATCGCGGAGTATTTGGGTTTCCTCGGATGGATCGGCTATTCCGCAGATGCGATGAAGCGCGGATTCTCCATGTTTAAGGAAGACGATATCGGCAAGAAAGTCATGTCGGAGCAGTTCACGCTCATCGAAGATCCGACTTTGCTCGCAACGCTCCCAACGCCCGTCGACAAATTCGGGCGTGAGCGTGAGAAGAGCGCCATCTTTGATCGAGGCGTTTTGAAAGGATTTATCTGGCAGCAACAGGCGGCCGACGAGTTCGGCGGCACGCCGACAGGCCACGACATTAAGCACTTGGCGCTCGCGCTTCAGGGCGGCGATGTCGATGTCGCGCTGATCCAGGATTTTGCTAGGCTCCCGCGCGATCGTGACATTCTTTATGTTCCGTATCTGCACTACGCCAACATCGTCAACCCGACGGAAGGGCTCGTCACCGGTGTCTCGCGTTTCGGCGCGCTCTACTTGAAGAGCGACGGAACGATCACTCTGCCGTACAACGTACGCTTCACGGAGCGACTCGATGAATTGTTCGGCGACAAGCTCGTCTGGCTATCGAAGGACCTCGTCCCCTACGGGAGTTCGTCGAGCTATTTCGGGCGCGATCAGTACGCCGTGCTCGTCCCGGCACTAGCTTGTTTCGACAACGTCAGCGTGGAGATTTCAAACGAAAGCTTCTAAGGCGAACGAGATATAATCACACGATAAAAGAAAGGGGCTGTCTCAAAACGAGTCAGCCTTTTTTCTGCTAAACAAACTCGAATTTGGTCAAAAATCGAACTTTAGGCAACAAATCTGCGTTGAAGATATATAAGCAGGTCGCAAACAGCTTATAAACGCGCGAACTTGCATAAAAGTCGAGTCCTCAACGTGAGATAACTGTTCAAAGTTAAAATATTGACCACAATATGAACCTGAAAAATCAAGGGTTTCCCTTGTTCTCTCAGTTGCTTGAGAGTTTCGAGACCGCATTTTTTCGTTTAATCGCGCTGATGCAGGTTTGTCAGTCGACCAAAAACGCCTCCATGATGGCCGTATAGGCTGCGACGGCTCGTTGCAGTTCGTCGATATTGATGTATTCATCGACCGTGTGCGCCAGAGACTCTACGGAGGGTCCCAATCCCAGTGTCGGGATGTCGGCTTCTCCGGCGTAGTGGCTTCCGTTCGTGCAAAAGTTGTAATAGGAAATCTTCGAGTCGATGCCGACGTCGTGAAGTTTCTTCAGAGCTCTCTTCACGAATGTTTCGTTCTCGTCGTAGATCCAGCCGGGGAAGAAACGCTCGGACTCGATGACCGCACCTGTGTAGCAAACTTCCCTGCCTGTCGCCAACCGTGCCGCAAACCGGCTCTTCTCATTTTTCTCAAGCTCAGATTGGATCAGTTGTTTCAGAGGATGCAGGATTTGTTCTTTCGTTTCGCCGGGCAAGAGTCTCCGGTCGAACGTCGCGACACAATACTCGGGAACGACGGAGGCGCCGGGGTACGGTGACGACACGATATCGGTCAGTTCAAGGATGCCTTTGCCGAGGATGGGGTGTTCCGGTGACGGCAACTTCCTCACGCCCTCAATGAGGCCGCAGAGTGCGTAGACGGCATTCCACCCTTTCGCGGGATTGGCGGAATGTGCGGGGATTCCGAACGATTCCAGCTGAATTTCCGCCCTTCCCCTTTGGCCGATGTTCAGATTGAGATCGGTCGCTTCTCCGATGATGACGAGATCGGGTTGAAACATCGAAGAGACGGCACGCGCGGCGACGCCTTCGAATCGCTCTTCCTGTACCACGCCCGCGATAACCAGGCTGCCGGCGAATCGGCCCTTCGTCGCCGCCGCGAATGACGTGGCGGCGACCGACATGGCGCTGACGGCGCCTTTCATATCGGATGTTCCCCTGCCATAGAGGCGATCGTCAACAATCTCTCCGGCAAACGGGTCGGCTGACCACGCGGATGCGTCTGAGACGGGGACGACGTCGATGTGTCCGTCGAAGAGGATCGTAGGACCGGGGTGATCTCCTCGGATGACGGCTATGAGGCTGCCGTACTCATCGATATGAAGTTCGTCCACGCCGTGCGATTGAAAGTAGCGCCGTAATGTTTCTGCGACCTCGCGCTCATCGCCCGAAACGCTCGGAGAACGGACGAGATCTTGACAAAGCTGCACAACCGGAAGTTCCTTCAGATTACGAAAACTCATTTATATATCAGTTCCCTTTTTTTGACTACATCATATCATCTCCCTTTATGCCTTATGCCGTTGGATCGGTCCGCTCACGGGGCGATGCGTTGGCAAGATTAAGGTATTACGGCCGAGTTGTCTATGAACGGTATGCGGCTGGAAATTTTGTTCGAGATGTCATGAAGTTTGCATGTCAGTCTATGCTATAATTAGTTTCCTGCACAAAGGTTAACGAAGTGCGGGAACCCCTACGGGCTCTATTTGAGAGGTCAAAACTATAAGGGAGGAAATAGTTAAACATGTTAGACGAAATTATTGGAGTTTTTACAGGAGCGAACAGGCGCAAGAGGAATTGCCAAGTTGCCACGGGAGTTACGCTGGGACTTCTGGGCGGAGCGGTCCTCGGGATTTTATTCGCACCGAAATCAGGCGCAGAGACACGCGAGTGCATCAAGGACGCTTCCGTTAAGGGCGCTGAAAAAGTGAAAGAGTTCGCTGCAGAGACAGGCGAAGTCATCAAAGAAAAAGCGGCAGTCGTCAAAGAGAAACTTCAGGAAAAGTATGCAAAACTCGAGGAAGATGCTGAAGTTCTGAAAGGAAAAGTATCGGATAAAGTTGCCGATACGGCGGAAGAAGTTGCGAAAAAAGCGAGAGCGACTGCCAGAGAAGCTCGCATGAAAGAAGAAGCTAGCGAGTAATCAATACAGGCGAGGATAATATCGCCGAGTCGTGTGACACTCACGCGAGCCGATTCACGGCGGTGAAGCGCCGTCGAGCATTCGGTTCGTCTTAGTTCTCGGAGGAGGCCTGTATGCCATATGTATTAAGTTCAGTTTCGGTCGATCTGATGACGTTGCTCTATGTTGTGCTAGCGCTGATGGGCGTCGCCGTTTTGGTGACACTCCTGATTCTGTTGATCAAGGCAATCAAAGCGGTGAATGCCGTCAATACCTTGCTTGACGATATAAAGCCTGACATCACAGAGACAACGGAAAAATTGCCCGAGCTCATGGAGCACGCGACGATCATCACGGGAAACATCGTGGATGTCACGGACTCTATCGCAGTTACGGTTCCGGCGATAATGGAAAAAATTACGCCGAAGAAGAAACCGAAGCCAAAACAAACGAAAGACGCTGAAAGTGTCATTTCCTCGGCGGTTGTTAATGCCCTCTTGCTCCTGCTGACGTCGCGCAGAGGAAAGAAGAAGGATAACCGCGGTACGACAGTCAAGGTCATTCACACGATCAGTCGGATCATCTCGCTCTTCACGAAGCGATAGCGATCAGTCGAAGCCGCAAGCGATGGAAATCTTTCACGGGGAGTCGGTTGCTCGCTTCCCAATAGTGTCCGCCGCCTGACTGGATGACAAAGTTTAACACGCTAAAGAAGGGGGCTGCGCAAGGGGCTCCCTCTTCTTATGCTTCGTACGATCGCTCCATCCACTCCGGTCTTGACGAGCATGTGTAGACGGAGTATTTCGCGAGAAGAGCGACGGGTCCGTACGTCATTTTTGATTGACGCAGACCTGGATCACCGGCGTCGTCTTCGCGGTTGATGTACGTGATACCGGGACGGTTCCCGAACATTTTGACGAACTCACTCACCAACATTTGGTAGACGCCGCGAAAGCTGATATCGGCTTTTTCGATATGCATGTAAATGGTGTCGCCTTCCACTTCCGCAAGCGAATAGCCGATAACGCGGTCGCCGACGAAGAGCGTTCCGCCGAAAGCTTCGTAGAGATCCATGTGATCGAGTACTTCGCGGATCTTGATCGCTTCCTCCACAAGCGTCTTGTTTTCGCGGTCGATCTCTTGCTCCTGTTCGACGGCAAACGCGTGGACGGCGTCGATGTTGTCCGGATTGATAGCCTCATATCGCCAGTCGGGCGTCGAGCGTAGGAATCGCTTGATGTTGTTGCGCGTGGCCTTATGTTGACCGCCTTCCAGCTTCAAAAGATCCTGTGCCTCGTAAAGGTAGTCGAAGTAATCGCGTTCCGCGACGGCATGGAATCCCGGATAGCGCGCACTTAATAGAGGCAGATCCATCTCTCCGGCGATACAAAAGCAAAGCGGTTCACCGGTATCACGGCAATGCTGTTCCAAGAGAGTGAGCGCCTCCTCACGCTTGAGTCCGAGCGGGACCGTGAAGGCACGGTGCTGCTCGAAGATCGTCATGCTGAAGATCAGGCAATCGGCGGCGAAGGCGTACTCATATTCGAAATAGTCGCGCCAGATGAACGTGCCGCCGACGGTCAGGTCAGTGATGCGCTGCGGATTGGGATAAAAATAGGGTCGAACTAACGGGATATCGTCCAGCTCAAGTTTTTGAAAGTTTAACATGGGAATTGTTCTGTCTTAATCTTCAATGGCATGAGACTCAGGGAAAGGTAAAAGAGAGGGAAGTCGGCATGCCGAAGATTAGCATACCGACTTTCCTGTTCAGTTTACTCGCTGACAAAGCCTCCGTTGCGGAGAATTTCTCTCGCTTTTTCGAGGTTGGCAGTAGAAATACGGACAATCGGGCCCGTACAGCCCATACCGCTCTCAGCGTAAATCGAATGGCTCCAGAGCAGTTTGACTGCATCTTCCAGGTCGAGCACGTCGATTCCTTCGATCTGTTCCGTCACGACCTCGGAAGGAGGTGCGACGATTTTTTCTTCACCGCTCTTCGCCGAGGCGGCTTCGCGGCGTTCGGCAAGAATCTTGTCGAGTCCCGCCTTACGAGCGAGCTCGAGTTCCTGTGCGTACACCGCGGCAAGGTTACCCTTGGCGAGCGATGCGGCGAACTCAATCGCTCCGGTGATCACGGGCGCGCCGGACGCTCGGGAGATGATCATGACGATACCCGCCATTTTCTCTCCGACACCGGGCCCGTAACCGGCACCGACCGTCTCGTAGGAGCCGCCGGATGTATAGGCCGAAATCATCTTGATCACGGCATTTCCCGTCAAGGAATCGAGGACGAGAACGTCCTGAGAGGAGCGCAGAATGTCGTTGCCGCGCATGATCGCCCCGCCGTCGGCACGGCCTGACGTGGCGAATGTGATCGGATAACCGTTGTCTTGAAGCGTCTTCAGGATGATTTCCGCTTGGCGCATACCGTCGAGATTGAGTAATCCGACGGTGGGATTCGCGATGCCGTCTGCTTTAGCCGTCGCGATACCGGCAATCGCATTAAGCACGAGCGCTTCGACGCGATCGGTCGAGGTCGTGCCTGTCGTCGTGGCAAGATAAAAGTCCTTGCCGGTTGCGGGCGCTACCGTACGGCCGACCGTGGAAACACCGATCGGGAACGGGTAGTGCATCGCCACCGCGGCATCCGCCCCGCCTGAGGCGAGAAGTTCTTCCATCTTGTCGAAAGCGTCTTCGGCACAGTCGCACTCGATCGTCGTGACGAGTTCGTGCTTGTAGGTGCCGAGGAAAATGACGTCAACGCCGCGCTCCGCCGCTTGGACACAGCCGGTCATCACATTCTCTTCACCAAGCTCGGAACCGACCCCGATGACGGCGACCGAAGCGCGTTTTCCGAACTGACCGGTCTCGAGACCGTCCGCCAATTCATTGAAAACGGCTGCAATGTCTCGTTTGATGCTGTTCATCTTACTCACCTGCCTCTACAAGACCTGAGGCAAAGTCACGCAGTGACTGAGCGATGATGCGGCGAATCTCATCCTTTGAAACACCTGCGGCCTCTTCTTCGGGTCCGCTGTTCGGCTCCATCAGGAAGGAGACGCCGTCGAACAAGTTCGTCATACGTCCTAGGAACAAGGAGCCCTTGCCGATGATCATGACGCGGTTCATCACACCGTTGAGGATGCCGTCGCGCGCGTGTCCCATGAAGGGGACGCCGGAGGGGATATGTCCCTGCGTCGGCGCGTAACCGGGAAGGCCGAATTTCTCGACGAAAGCGTTCAGCTGTTTGCGTTCGATATCGCCACGGCGAACGGCCAACGCGCCGATCATTTTCAAGTTTGCCGTCGGCACGTCACCGGCGCCGGCCGGTTTCGTGATGTCGGGGTTCTGCATTTCGGGGGAGTAGTAGTCGACATCGGTCACTTTCAACCCGACTTTATCGAGCGCGTCGGTCGTCAGCGAGGCGATGACGTTTTGCGGCGCGCTTCCCGTGCCGACCGAGTGCCAGCCCACGACGTCGGTGTTGAGTTCCGGGTTGACGCCGTCGTTTTCGGAAATGATGACGGCAAATCCGCCGAGGACGTCTTCCAGAATGGGGAGACCTTTTTTGACGTGATCCTTGCCGTTCATGCCGAGCTTTGCCGTCGAACCGCCCGCCACGACGGCGACGGTTTTAAAGATGCCGGCTTTCACGAGACCTGCTGCCAGCATAACTGCGTGAGCCGGCGCCGCGCAGAATCCGCGGACGTCCGATCCCGTCGAACGTGAAAGTTCAACAAGCTCGGCCACGCCTTTAGCGAAGTTGCCGCCGCCGCGCTGGTTCATATCTCCGCACGCTTCCTCTGAACATTCAATCGTGTACTCAACTTCGTCGCGATCGATGCCGGCGTTTCGGACGGCATAGAGCAGTGCGAGTACGGCCGACGCTTTCGAGACGAGGTTCTCGGCCATGACATGCGCGGAGAGGTTGGGGTCAAAGGCGTGAGCCTTTTTGATGGCGCCGACGACTTTGTCGCCCATGTAGAGACCTTCCGCGTCGCCGGACGCGACCATATCTTCAACACGCTCAGCCTCGATGCCCTCTTTAATTCTGCCGAGGATATAGGGCGTGATGATCGGATCTTCAGCAAGCTTCGGTTTTGTCGCTTCGACAAAATCCTTCTCAAGAAAGACAAGTTCAAATTCATCGACTGCTTGAATCAGCAGGTAAAACTCGTCTTGAGGCATGATTTCGCCGAATTTGCCGTAGCGCTCGTCTACGGGACACTCGAGGTCCTGCCACGGACCTTTGACCTCTTTCAGCTCCAACGGTGTGACGTTTCCGATGTAAGTCTGATTCGGATAATAGGCGCGAACGCGCTCATAAGGTCGAAGGTTCGCTTCAATGTTCTTCAGATACTCCGACTCGGGATTAACGATGCGCTCCGATGTCTGCGTCGTCCCATAATGGATAATCATGTCGGGTGTGTGGACGAGGACGTATCCTGCGCCCTTCATAACGCTGTTTTTCAAATTATCTTCCTGCCTTTCTTATTTCAAAAAGTATGCCCCCGGTTCCGTCCTTTAGAAATCCGGGCGGTTGAACCTGGGGCATCTCCTGCTCAAGCGAGGCGCTTCATTCTTAGTACTGTGTGTACTCTTCGCGAATTGCCTGCATCTCTTCTGCGATCTCGTCAATATCAAGCACCATTTCCATCATGGAAACTTGCTCATCGTAGACATCCGGATCAAACTCTTCCTTGACTTCATCTTCACACACATGATACACAACGAGTCCCAACGAGACTCCTGTCAATGGACCTGCGTATGTCGGGTCACCTGCTGTGACCGTCTCAGCTGCGATTCCTGATGCTTCACCTTCAGCGGCGCCCAAGAGAACAACAACGTTCTCGGCTCCGTACTCTTCAGTGAGATCTTTAACTCGCTTCTGATTCTCCAGATCCATTGCACCTGCGGCGGTTCAGACAAAGCACTCCGTTGAGGAGAAAATGACCTCGGCACCGGCTGATTCCGCACAAAGCGCAATGGCGGGGCCCGGTATTCCGTCACGATCACCGATGACGATGACCTTTTTACCGTCGAGTATGCTCATTCAATCATCTCCTTTCATTTGATCTCGGGTGATCAGGGGACCCCTCCCCGTTCACGCGACAAACGTATTGTTATCGCGAGTATATAGTCTATCACGAACGGTCGATTATTGGGCACGTTATTTTGCCGAATATTGCCGGTCGTGATACACGCTTATTATATATACTTCTTTACCATGTCCTCAACGGCATCGGCTGTCGCGTCGTCCTTGACGAGCTCTTCCACTTTTTCACCGTTTTGATAAATCGCGACGACCGGCAGCCCGAGAATTTTCTGACTGATGGCCAGGCGGCGCGCCTTCGAGGTGTTGAGTGCCGTGAATAGGATTTTGTCTCCGTATTTCTCCGCAAGCGCTTCGACGTGAGGCTTCAGCGCGGCACAGGGAACACACCCGTCGCCGTAATAATCGACGAGGATCGTGCCTTCGCCTTGGAGGACGATTTCTTCAAAGTTTTTTCTGTCAAGTTCTAACATGCTCATTCCTTTCCTATCTGAATTCTATATCAATAATATCTGCCAAAAGCGATCGGTGCCTTTCGCCACAGAACGAATCCGCTTGACAGGATCGCGTTTTCGTTCATGCGGTTTGCATAACAACCGAAAACCGTCTCCACTATGTCCGCCTTCAACGCGTATCAAGCGGGTACGGCACGAGACGCTCTTTTGCCTTTTACAAGCAAAGATGAGGCAGGGGTTCACCTCCCTCATCTCTGCCAAACCTTGAATTATCCGATGACGCCCGAGGCGAGATCGTGCTCTACCTGCATGGCGGCAATCGCACCGTCCGCACAAGCCGTGACGACTTGACGAAGAGGTGTTTTGCGGACATCACCCGCCGCGTAGACGCCGGGAAGACTTGTCCGCATCGATTCATCCGTCAGGATGTAGTCGTACTCCGTGTCGACTTTGTCGAGGAAGAGCTGAGAATTCGGCAAGAATCCGATAAACACGAACACACCGAACATCCCGTCATCGGGATCAGCCTCAACGAGGCGTTCCTCGCCTGTTTTTGTGTCTTTAACCGTCATCCCGGAGAGGATGCCGTCACCGTGCAACCCTACAACGACGGAATTCCACATGAACTCGATTTTGTCGTTCGCAAATGCGCGCTCACGGATCGACTCAACGGCGCGAAGTTCGTCGCGACGATGGATAATCGTGACTTTTCGCGCGAATTTCGTGAGGTAGATCGCCTCTTCAACGGCCGTATCACCACCGCCGATGACGAAAACCTCGAAGTCCTCGAAAAATGACCCGTCGCATGTCGCGCAGTACGAGACGCCGCGTCCGGTGAATTCTGCTTCTCCGGGGCATCCGATCAGGCGCGGGTGAGCTCCCGTCGCGATAATCACGGCTTTCGACTCGTAAACACCATGGCGCGTATGGACGCGCTTTACTTTGCCTTCGAGTTCAACTTCCGTGACATTGGCGCTCAGGCGCTCGACGCCGAAGTGAGCGGCTTGCGCCGTCATGCGCGCGATCAGCTCCGCGCCGCTTTCAATCATATCGGGGCCTGACAGACCACCGGGGAAATTCTCAATCTCGGACGTAATGGCGATTTGACCGCCGTCCTGACCTTTTTCGATCAGGAGCGTATCGAGTCGCGAACGCCCGGCGTAAATGCCGGCCGTCAGGCCTGCGGGACCTGCTCCGATGATGATGAGATCGTACAATTTTTCCATATGTCCTTTGCCTTCCTGAAACTTCCGGACATCCGCCATAAAATTAGACTTCAAAGATCGTCTGGTCGTCGACCTCCGTGGACAATGCCTCGAGTGCCCTGTCGACCAGCTTGCGCCTCAGTGCGTATTCGTCATCAAAGGGGAGTTCCGGATTGCCCAACGGGTGCGGAATCGCGATTGTTGGGACGATACGGTTCGCGCCGACTGTCATGGAAATCGGGGTGACCGTACACATGTGTACCACAGGGATACCTGTTCTTTCAATTTCTTTGACCATTGTTGCACCGCAACGTGTACAAGTTCCTCAGGTCGATGTGAGAACCACGGCATCTACATCGTAGTTATGAAGTTTCTCCGCAATCTCGGCAGCATATTTCTTCGCTGAGGCGACGGCTGTGCCGTTTCCGGTGGTCGAGTAGAACCAGTCGTGAAGCTTGCCGATTTTGCCTTCTTTTTCATACTGACGGAGAACGTCGACGGGGATGACACGGTCGGCATCTTCGTTGGCATACACGGGGTCGTGACCGCCGTGAGCCGTTTCGAATGTTTCGCTCGTCAGGTCATCAACACCTTCGATGTTATAGCTTCCGTACTTCGATGCGGAAGAGCTCTCGATACGATCGGGGTTGCCCTTGGGAACGATACCGCCTGATGTCACGATGGCGATGGTCGCTTTCGACATGTCGGTAATGGCGGGCATCGGGGGCACGCGATCGAACGTGGGCATGGGGTATTCCGTTTCGAACGGTTTGTTCGCGATTTTCTTGAGTAGCATCTCAAGAGCGCGCGTGCTTCCACGTTTTTTATCGAAGAAGTTTCTGCGGACGCCGTCGGGTATGAATCCCTCTTCGACGGATGCGCCGATACGCTCGCCTTTGACGAGTTTGAGCGCGAGTTTCGCCATCGCGGGGACGGCTTTTCTCATACCGGCAGCGCTGTTCGCCGTGGAGATGATCAGGACTTTCGTGCGGAACATGTCGGCACCGGGGTTCTCAACATACATACCTGTCAGAACGGGAATGCCGAGCTCTGTCTTTACGGCATCGCAGATGGTGCCGCAGGCGACGCCGTAGCGTCCTGCGTTAAAGGCGGGACCGGCGATGAACAGGTCGGGTGATTCTTCTCTAACCATGTCGAGGACCGTCTTCGTAGCGAGCTCGAGATTCTCGTTGAACCAAGAGTCTCCGCAGACGATCGTCGCGACGATTTCCGCTTCATCACCGAACTGCTTGGAAAAAGCCAAGCCCGGACCCGCAGGGCCTTCGCGCTTTTCCGCCGGGATGTGCGCCATTTCTTCTCCGCCGACTTGTCCGAAGAACTGGTTGATGTAATGGACAACTTTAAATTTGCTCATTTTATCCTCCTTTATCGCGCGCTCATGCGGTTGAAGCCCATCTCATTTGTCGACCCCGTAATAATCTGGAGTTCGGCTTCGATGGAGCCGTCAGGGCGCAGCGACCCGGCGTGACCGCCGGCTACTGTATCGACATAGTCGAGTGTGCCGATGACGCGATCGAGCGGTGGCAAAATGACGACTTCGTTTGCGTTTCCGCCCGTGACGACGGCGTTCGCGAGTTCGTCCGCGTCGGCCAGCGACTGGCTCTTGCCGTCCTGTCCGGCGTACTCGTCCGTGATGATGACTGTTTTGATGCCCTGTTTTTCGAGCTTCGTGCAGTTCATGATCAAGTCAGTGTCGGGGTTTCCGAAGCCTTCCTGTGAGATGATCGCCGCATCGAGCGAGAGGTAATTCGCCATTTTGGCTGTCCAGTCCGATGAGCGGATCTTATCGTCAAGGTAGACGTTTTCGTTTGTGATGATAGTTCCGACGAAATTGATCTTTTTACCGTGAGCAGCGAGCAGATCATGAATGACGGGGTTGTTCTGGTGATGGTACGTCGTGTTTTTGTCACACGCCGACACGCAGTTGCCGGAGACAATCGCGCCGTCCATCACTTCCGTGGCGCTGATCATCGTTGACAGTGTGCGCTTCGCG
>MTKW01007267.1_pt1 | contig 19568 bp, 19 predicted proteins | sample 1042761 | NCBI WGS metagenome assembly MTKW01 (sample SAMN06205366, study PRJNA360243) | anaerobic digester metagenome | biome: Wastewater treatment plant; feature: Anaerobic digester sludge; material: sludge; isolation source: anaerobic digester fed with sludge from wastewater treatment plant ... | reverse complement strand
TGAACAAAGACCATGGACATTGAAAAGATGGCTTGGGTAATGCCGGCAGGCAGTCCCAACCTGAGCAATTGGCCGGTCAGTTCTCTATTGGGAATCAAGATAGATTTGTTTATGTCAACAATATCTTTCATTCTGCACAGCTTGGTGAGACATAATACTGCAGAAACGGCCTGGGAGATAATCGTTGCCAGGGCTGCCCCTGCAACTCCCATGTTCAAGCCTGCAATGAACCAGATGTCTAAACCTACATTCAGAAAAGATGCCAGCAGCAGTGCAATTAGCGGGAAGGTGGAATTGCCCAGTCCTCGCAAGATGCCTGCTATTATGTTGTAGAAGCCGCCGAACAAAACGCCTGACAAGATTATGGTCAGGTAGGCATGGGCAAGGTCAAAGGTTTCTACAGGAGTTTTGGTTAGCCGCAGCAGGGAGCCGGCCAGAGGTATTCCGACTGCCATTATCAAAAGGGAAGATATGAAGATCATAGTCATTGCATTGCCAATTGAATAGGACAGAGTTTCCCTGTCTTTAGCCCCAAAATACTGTGCTACCATGATGCCTGCGCCTGTTGAAATTGCCATGAACAGAACCAGCAGCAAATTGATAACAGGAAGTGTTGTGCCAATGGCTGAGAGGGCTCTGTCGCCCACATAACGGCCTACGATGATCGAGTCAACTGTGCTATACATCTGCTGTGCAAAGTTGCCGATCAGCAATGGAATGGAGAATCTCAGCAAGTTAGCCATTGGCCTTCCGGTTGTCATATCTTGTGCGCCGAACAGGGCATTAATTTTCTGGAGCATATACCAAACCCACCTTTTCCTCTGATGATTATGTCATGTAAATCCTAGCTATGCAATGTGATATGAATGGGTATGCCTTACCGGGGGCCCAGGCTCGTCGTCCTTCGTCCCGCTTGTGACGTCTACAGCGATATCATGGAACAGTAATGTCCAGTCATCTGACACTACACTGCTTGCTGTAGACTGGCTCGTAGGTATTGCTTCACCTCTTCTGGCAACAATCGCAGTAGTAGATACTCCCGCCCATATATGCCTCTTTCTTGATTGCTGACCCGCATACGGCGCAGGGTTGGCCTACAGTGTTTCTGCTCATCTTGGTCTTGTATCCTCCGGGAGAACCAAACAAATCTTTTTCGGTATCCCTGCCGCCCTGGGAAGTGATTTCCTTAAGTGTGTTCCGTATTGAAAAGAAAAGCGATTCCTTATCCTCCTGGCTGAATGAACTCACTTTTCTTCTTGGATGGATTCTTGCATTAAATAGGATATCCTGTAAGACTCCGTTCCCCAGGCCGGGAATTCTTTGCTCCGTGGCAAGAAGTATTTTCGCGGTTAACTTGTCGACTCCAGGTTTACTGAGAATGCATTCAAAGTAGGCCTTATTGAACTCATCTGAAAGAGGCGACGGTTTTTCCTTTGCCACCTGATAATACGGATTCTCGTACTCCCTGTTTTTGAAACACCAGATGGCTCCATACATTTGAACTGACGCAGATAAAGTAGAACCATCATCAAACTCAACGAGAAGCTGGTGTTTGTCAGGGGTTGTTTCATCTGCTGTGCGGAACCTCAAAACTACTCCGTCACCAAGTAAGATAGCAGCATTCTCTGCATGGATTTCCACAAGGCCTCCAAAGGCCGACGCACCGGTTATAGTCCGGCCGGTAAGCACATTACCGTATTCTTGCGGGTCCCCGTAATACCAGGCGAATTTATGAGGGGATTTTGCTGCCACGACTTTCATAATTCGTTTGCCGACAATGGTCTCGTTAATCTGTCTTGCCAAAACAACGGCTTCAGGTATTTCAATCACGTTTCTTTCCTCCTCTCTATAATTGGGAGAATGTATCTTCTAGTCTATTGTAACTAACCTGCGGTTTTCGGGGTTCTGGAATCCGGTATCCCCTCTAACCAACATTGTGAAAAACGACACCGTTGTGGTAGCAATAGACTTCTCAAGTCTGCTCGACGTTGATTTCTGGCATTCGGCCTACTTCCCCTGCAAATATTTTTTGATATTGCAATACAAAGGAACCGGATTATGTTAAGTAGCATACGTTGATTCTAGAACGTAACCCGAGGAGGTTGAACAAAGTGAATATTGATGATATTCAATCCATTCTTAGGGAGATCTTGAATCATGCTGACAATGTCGATGATGTAGGAGATATGGTATGTCAACAGGGCCCTGTTTGCACTTGGATGTTACTTAAACTCATCTTGTGTCTATTGACCAACAAGAAGTTTGGACTGAAAGAGATCAAGTGTGAGATTAAGGATATCGAAAGAAAACTTGATGGTACCGTTGGCGGTTCTCTCAGCACCGGTCCGTTTTTCGTACGATCAGGGCAGAACAATGCGATTAACGTCAAGGTCCAGAATGTTGGCGAAGATCCGATTGACGCCGTTGTCAGGCTCTTTGACATAGCTCAGTGTCCTCCGGTTCTTGTAGATGAAGAGACTCTGTCTGATATCGGGGGCGGATGCTGTGCCCAGAATGCTGTACTGACAGCAAATGCTGGCGATTTTGAGGTAGTCATTTGCCCGGATCCGGCTGACGCGACTATTCGGGCCTTTGTCAGTGTTCACTCGGGCAATGCTCCCACCGCAGCCATAGATTATGTCATAAAAGCTTCAGAGATGCTCCCGGTTGTCTGCGACTTTTGTGGAGGTGTTATTGACTGAGGCGAATTACGGGTTTGGCAAGCTCTGCACTGCAATACAAGTTTGTATCTAGAAACGTCACAACGACGGGGTACCCTCTGGTACCCCGTCAGAACAGCAGGCACAGATTAGCCAGGTGTTTTATGCCCGGCTGGCGTGTATGTTTTTGATACTTTACTCAGATAATGCCGCGGTTTTTGACAGGGGACTAAAGCCGTGATTGAATTAGAAGAGTCAGACATACACATATTTTGAGCCAAGCCATGAAATGGCAAGCAATAGACGTGGCCCTCAAAGGGTGCTGGTGATGGCTTGAAGGGAGCGTAGAAGAGCATGTCTAATACGTCACCTCTGCTTATACTAATACCTTTGTCTATATTGACCGCTGTAGTTGCTGTTGAGCGTTTCATTGTATTACGGGCCAGGAATGTAATTGCAGGGATGATATTGCCTTTGGTTTTGGGATCTGCGTCGGTGTACTACCTATTCTTTTTTCGCGAGGTACGGCCAACCATGAAGGGCGGAATGTACGGTACATTCTATCTTGTTTGCTGTCTGGTGAGTTTTGGTACATTTCTTGTGGTGAAATTCGCCTCAGCGAGGAAATCGCGCTCTTCACTATAGAATGCAAAGACATGGACAAATCGGTTATTGTGCTGGCTAAGCTGTGCTGTGTGTAGCATAGGAATGTATTTGTAAGAAATCATGCCTGAATGCACAGGGTATCAGAGTAATAAGTAGTGATGGAAAGCGTGTAGCGCCTGCAAGAGGGGGAGTCCTGCATGAGGAAATTGCAGTTATGGACGCTGGCAATATCGCCCTTTGGGTTTGGTTATCCTCTTGATTCTGCAATGATGAGATTTAACTGGTACGGTACAACCTTGACATTTATTGGCGTGCTATTCTACGGTTACTGGTATTGTGCAGGATATTTATCTGCCAACTGGACAGAATCTATAACCGAATCAACTCTGGTGGGTAACAGCTTTGCCATGGTGAGTTTTGTACTAATCACAGTTCAAACAGTGGTTGTTAGGCGATTCATGCCTAACATAGTGGGAATTAGCCCCCAGATGTTTTTCCTTCCCTCATTAAGGTTGGCTGCCCAGATAGAAAGCGTATTGTTGTTCTTTCTGCCGATCCGCTATTTCTGGGCGACTTGCTTTGTCTCTTTGGCACTCATGGTCGCAGTTTACCGTGCAGGGCACAAGGCAGGCTCTAACAGGAAAAGAGGTTCTAGTGCGTTTCCTAAAACTCCAAACATGGTAGATTTGTTGAAACGATAGAACCGTCCCCGCGTTTCAGAACCGTCCCCGCGTTTCACTAAACACTGAGTATGCTGAATGTACAGAGTTAATTAAGTTTGTGATATTGCACGAATATTTTCGTGATTAGTACTAGCATGGTGCCTCTATGCCTTCTATACAGGATACCCGTATAGGCTGCTATCGATGTTACCCCAGTGTACGCCATGTTTTGCTAGATGCCGGAACAGGGTATCTGTAACCCGCTTCGACTGTCCTGGTGTTACCCGGGAACACGGGACGTTTTCCCTGATTGCAGGGGTTCTACCTTCGTGATAAACTGATCTAGATAGTGAGCACTATCACAAACAGAAAATGCCATTCTCTTAACAGACCCAGCAAACGAAGCACCGAGTTGAATGAGGATCCGGAACCTTTAAGTTGACTGTCTTACTAGAACAGAGTCGGAATTCGGAACCAGATAAGAATCAGAAACTTGGACCACTGCTCGTACAAATCTTAGGAACACTCAATCTTAGATGTTTTGCACAACGGAGCGCGGATAAGAGGGAGTTCTGATAAATGTGAGACTGGATCTACAAACTATTGCTAGAACAGCAGTAATTGCAGCATTGGCCATAGCTTTTCAAGCGCTTAACCTTCGCCAGCCCATTACAGGGCCGGGAATAAACGCGATCCTGTATGTTGCTTCGATATATGTCGGACCGGTGAGTGGCTTAATGGTAGGACTTTTGACCCCATGGGTTGCCTTGCTGACGGGAATAATGCGGTTGGCTCCTGCTGTACCTGTCGTCATGGCAGGAAATGCAGTGTTAGCCCTGGTCTCAGGTTATGTTGCCAGATTCAACAGATATCTTGGGATGGGTTTGGGTGCAGTCTGCAAGTATGCAGCAATGACTTTGGGTATCAAATATCTAATTGCACGGGGAACCCACATTCCTGCTCCTGTCTATGCTTCGTTGACCATAACCCAACTTATTACCGCCATTACCGGTGCCATATTGGCTTCAGTTATATTGGCCGGGCTTGGGAGGTTTGGAACAAAGGGGCATGACGATATTTCCGCCTGAGAGACTCATATATCAGTATGCTGTAGGCCGGGGGGAGTTTGGGAGAGTAGGCGAGGAGACATCCAGGCTCAAACGCGCCCTGCTTAGTATAGGTTTCCCTTCTGATGCTTCAAGGCGTGCTCTGATTTGCGCCTATGAACTTGGCATGAACATTGTAATTCACGCAAGTGAAGGGACTGTACGGACCCTTTGGAAAGACGGCGCCCTTGAAATTGTGGTGCAGGACTTAGGCCCTGGGATAGAAAACATTGAATTGGCAATGAAAGAGGGATACTCAACGGCTCCTTCCCAGGTAAGAGAGATGGGGTACGGAGCCGGAATGGGATTGCCCAACGCCAAAGCCCGCTCTGATCATTTTGACGTTACCTCGATTGTGGGTAAGGGTACTTGTGTAATATGTAACATACTGCCCGGGCCTCAGGATATCATCGGTTTGCCGTATTTTCACTCTGTCAGGCTTGATGCAGAAAGATGCAAAGGGTGCACAAACTGCATTAAGGGATGCCCTACTGAGGCAGTACGTGTAAGAAACGGAAAAGCTTTTATTCTGGAAGACAGATGTATTGATTGCGGAGAATGCATCAGGCGCTGTCCCAACCATGCCAAGATGGCCTTCACTGATCAATGGGATATACTGGACAATTTCGATTACAAAATCGGCCTGATAGCACCTTCTTTTTACGGACAGTTTCATGACATTTCGCCTGGGTTGGTCAAAGCAGCCTTATGTGTAGAAGGAGGTTTCGATGAAGTATTCGATGTATCCATTGCAGCCGACTTAGTAACATTGGCTGCAAGAGAATACATCAGGGCAAGGAAAGCTCCAAGACCCCTTATTTCCTGTGCCTGTCCGGCAGTTATCAGGCTTCTTCAAGTGAAATATCCTTCGCTTTTGGAGTATCTTATTCCGTGTGAAGCACCTATGGAGATTGCGGCCTGGCTTGCAAAGAGCAAAGCCAGGAGCGAGCATCCTGAACGAAATCCGGCTGCAATATTCATTTCTCCGTGTCCTGCAAAGATAACTGCGGCAAGGCAGCCTGTAGGCAGAGGCAGATCCGTTGTTGATGCCGTTTTGTCCATGACTGCTGCCTATACATGGGTACACCAGCACGTTTCTCAAATCACAGAGGAAGCTGAGTTTCCCGCTTCATCTGGATATGGAATCGGCTGGGGAAGATCAGGCGGGGAAATGGCATCTGTAGGAGTAAGGGGTTTGGCAGTGGATGGGATAATGCAGGCTGCGTCTGTGTTTGATGAGATTGAGAAGGGGGAACTTGCTGATATTGATTTTGTCGAGGCCCAGGCTTGTGCAGGTGGGTGCGTAGGCGGTGCCCTTACAGTAGCCAATCCATATGTGGCCAAGACCAGGATTAGAGATCTCGCTGATGCCCACAAGGATGCCCCTGCAAGCCCCTTGATTGAAGGCATTTCAGAAGACGATCCTGCAGTCTGGATGAGCGTAGAGCTTCTTCCAAGGCCCATTTTTAAGCTTGATGAAGATGTGCAGGAAGCCCGAAACAAGCTTTCTGAACTTGAAAACATAGAAAAGACTCTTCCAGGCCTGGATTGCGGAGCATGTGGTGCTCCTACATGCAGGGCTTTTGCAGAAGACATAGTTCTTGGCAGGGGTTCTGTATGGGATTGCACATTTAGGCTTAGAGAGCGGCTCGAATTCCTTGCCCAGGAGGTAAAGGATTTGGCAGGGAAGCGGCCGCCTGCAATGGGATGGCCCAATGAGAGCAAGAATGAAGGCTAGAAAGGACAGATCCGATGCTGGTACAAGATTTAGTTTCTAAGTTTGGATTGCAGGCCAAAGCTCTTTCGAAAGAGGGCGGCCTGAGGACAGTCGAAGGCGGCTACTCGGGCGACGTATTGTCTCACGTGATGGCCGGCGCTAAGCCAGGTTATGTGTGGTTGACGGTACAGACCCACGAGAACATTGTGGCCGTAGCCAGCCTTCTTGATGTGGCATGTATCTTAGTGTGCCAGCGTGAACTGCCGGAGGAAACATGTGAAAGGGCAAGAAGGGAGGGAGTTGCTGTTTTATGGACTGAACGCGGGGATTTTGAGATGTCAGGGCTCCTATATCAAAGTCTTTGCGGAAATCAGCAGTGTGAATGTAGCACTTCATAGTGATAACGACAAAGCCCCAGTCCAAGAATGAGCAATTGATGTAACGGCAGTTTCAGGGTAGAAATCAGGCCGGTAATCAATCCGGAAACGCGGTACCGGTCTGGGAGTTGACAGTTCAGTTCAACAAGAACTGCTTGCATATTGCTGGAAGGAGGGAAATCAGTGTCCAACAACACAGAGCACAAATGTGAGTGTGCTGAAGCTTACCTCGAGATAGACCGCGTAATTCAGAAGAATAAAGGTAACCGGGGAACTTTGGTGCAGGTGCTCCATTATGTTCAGGAGCGGCTTGGCTATGTACCCAAAGATGTACAGGTACGAATTGCAGAAAATCTGGGAGTTTCTCTTTCCGAGGTATATGGAGTGATTACGTTTTACTCATTGTTCAGAGAAAAACCCAGAGGCAAGTATATCGTGTCTTCTTGTCAGGGTACTGCCTGTTATGTGCGAGGGTCACCTGAGGTTCTCGCAAGGCTCGAGAAGGAACTTGGTATAAAGGCCGGAGATACAACCGAAGACGGCCTGTTTACTGTTGAAGTTGTCAGGTGTCTTGGTGCCTGCGGCCTGGCGCCGGTTATGACTGTAAACAAAGACACTCACGGAAGGGTAACCGAGGACAGGGTACCCACAATTCTGAATCTCTATAGGAAAAAGGCAGAGTCTGAAACAGTTCACGTGGCCGGGAGCTAGTTTATGAAAACAGCCCGGGGTTCCGCTTTGGAAACAAGGAGGTGGGTAGGATGGTAGATTTATCCTTACACTTGCTTGATCTTATGCAGAACAGCGCCCACGCCGGTGCTCAGAATGTCCAGGTCGGCATCTTGGAGAGCATCGACGAGGATCTGCTCGAAGTAACAGTATCCGATGACGGAAAGGGAATGAGCCGGGAGGACCAAGCTCGTGCTCTTGATCCCTTCTATACTTCTTCGCCCAGGAAGAAGGTGGGCTTAGGCCTTCCCCTGGTGGTTCAGGCAGCCAAGATGGCAGGAGGTTCAGTCTCCATTGAAACCAACCTGTCAGGCGGAACTTGCGTTACTGTGAGATACAGGCTCAATCATCCCGATAGACAGCCTTTGGGCGATATAGCAGCCACTATTATTTCATTCTTAGCAGGCAATCCAACAATAGACGTTCTATTTTCATACCAGGGCCCAAATGGAGTGTTCGGTCTAGACACAAAGCAACTACGAACTCAAGTTGGTAATGAGAATATGGGCCAGTTGGCTTTTCTTTGGATGACAGAGGAGAAACTCAGGGACGGATTAGGCACAGCAGGCTATCGTCCCGACAGGGGAGGTTTTGTCTTTGAAATCGATGGAAGACCTTGAGCGCCTTAAAGAAGAGACACTTCAAGAAATACGTCTTCGCTCGTCTTCCGGCAGCCCCCGGATTGTTGTAGGAATGGGGACCTGTGGCATAGCAGCAGGTGCCCGGGAGACAATGCTTGCCATGATTGACGAACTCAGAAAGAGGAAGAAACTAGACGTTACTATTACAGAAACCGGCTGCGTAGGCCTTTGCGTAAAGGAACCTATAGTTGAGGTTCACATTCCGGGCCAGCAGAAGGTAGTGTATGGAAACGTAGATCCTTCCCGGGGAAGGCAAATTGTGCTTTCGCACATCATAAATCACAAACCGGTAGATGATTGGATTTTGAATATAGAAGAAAAGTCCTGAGTGAGAGAGGAGAGGCCTGATGGAGTTCTACAGAAGTCACATCCTTGTATGTTCCGGTACCGGGTGCCATGCATCGGGCAGCATCGTCCTCAAAGAAGCTCTGGAAAGGGAAATCGCCCGAGTTGGACTGGATAAAGAAGTAAAAGTAATCGAGACAGGGTGTTTCGGGTTCTGTCGTTTCGGCCCGAATATGATGATATACCCTGAAGGAGTCTTTTACTGCCAGGTTCACGAAGAGGATGTTCCTGAGCTCATCGAGGAGCACTTGGTTAAGGGACGGGTTCTTGAAAGACTGCTCTACACAGAGCCTGAGACTCAGACAGCGGTAGTAGATTTCGAAGATATTCCGTTTTTCCATAAGCAGACTAGAATAGTGCTTGAAGACTGCGGGATAATCAATCCTGAGTCGATTAAGGAGTATATTGCAAGAGACGGGTACTTTGGCCTGGCCAAGGCACTAAAGATGAAACCGGAAGAAGTCATTGATTCAGTTAAGAAATCGGGGCTCAGGGGCCGTGGAGGCGCCGGGTTCCCGACAGGTCTGAAATGGGGCTTTGCTGCTAAAGCAAGCGGTTCTCCGAAGTATGTAGTATGTAACGCCGACGAGGGAGACCCGGGCGCATTTATGGACCGGTCAACAATCGAAGGCGATCCTCACAGGTTGCTCGAAGGAATGACTATAGCAGGATATGCAATAGGCGCATCTCACGGATATGTCTATGTGCGAGCAGAATACCCCCTTGCTGTTGAAAGGCTGTATAAGGCTATAGACGATGCCCATGAGTTGGGACTTCTTGGAAAGAACATTCTTAATTCCGGGTTCGATTTTGACATAGACCTGAGATTAGGAGCCGGTGCCTTTGTTTGCGGCGAGGAGACTGCACTCTTGAATTCAATCATGGGTAAGAGGGGAGAGCCAAGGCCAAGGCCTCCTTTCCCGGCAAACGAAGGTTTGTGGGGAAAACCCACTGTTATCAATAACGTCGAGACTTTTGCCAATATCCCTGTGATATTGAGAAAAGGCCATGAATGGTTCACCCAGATCGGTACAGAGAAGTCAAAGGGCACCAAGGTATTTGCCCTTGCAGGCAAGATTAACAATAACGGACTTGCAGAGGTACCTATGGGGACCACAATCGGTGAAATCGTATTCGATATAGGCGGCGGACTGCCAAATGGCAAGAAGTTCAAGGCAGTTCAGACCGGAGGCCCATCAGGTGGTTGTATCCCAGTCCAGTACCTGAACACTCCTGTAGATTATGAGTCACTGGCTGAACTGGGTACCATTATGGGTTCAGGCGGCTTTGTGGTTATGGACGAAGATACCTGCATGGTTGACCTTGCCAAGTTCTTCCTTGAGTTCGTTCAATCTGAGTCTTGCGGCAAGTGTGCTCCGTGCAGAATCGGAACCAAGAGAATGCTTGAAATACTGCAGCGGATTAGCAGAGGAGAGGGCAAAGAGGGTGATATTGAGACCCTCGAGGAACTTGGCCATGCTATTAAGGAAAGTGCTCTGTGCGGCTTGGGCCAGAGTGCTCCGAACCCTGTACTCTCCACAATTAAGTACTTCAGAGATGAGTACGAGGCTCACATCAAGGACAAAAAGTGTCCTGCCTCTGTATGTGCAGCTCTATTTAATGCACCGTGCCAGAACACGTGCCCTGCCCATGTTGATGTCCCGATTTACGTGGACTTGGTAAGGCAAGGCCGTTTTGACGAAGCCTATGAAGAGATTCTGCGAGAGAACCCACTACCGGTAGTTTGCGGCCGGGTCTGTAACCACCCGTGTGAGTCAAGATGCAGAAGATCTCAGCTAGATGAGCCGATTGCCATAAGGGAACTTAAGCGATTTGCTTCAGACTATGCTGTAAGCCTCAAGGATTCCAGGCCCAGGCCTGACATTAAGGCACCTACAGGCAAGAAGGTTGCAGTTGTGGGAGCGGGCCCTGCCGGCTTGTCAGCTGCTCACTACCTTGCCCTGCAGGGGCACTTAGTCACAATCTTCGAAGCTCTTCCGGTTGCCGGAGGAATGCTTGCAGTGGGAATTCCACAATACAGGCTTCCTAAAGACGCTCTGAACAAAGATATTGAGCTTATTAAGAGCCTTGGGGTGACTATAAAGACCGGAGTCAGAGTAGGCACTGATATCTCATGGGAGACTCTCAGGGACGACTATGATGCAACCTTTATTGCCATCGGTGCACACAAGGATCAGCGAATGGGCATTCCAGGTGAAGGCCTTCCCGGGTCAATGCCAGGAGTAGTATTCTTGCGGGATCTCAACCTTGGCAAGAACCTGGATGTCAAGGGCAAGAAGGTGGTAGTAGTAGGCGGCGGAAACGTTGCCATGGACGCAGCCCGCTCAGCCAGAAGGTTAGGCGCTGAAAAGGTTACAGTGGTCTACAGGCGGCGTAAAGAGGATATGCCTGCTGAAAGAGAAGAAATCGAAGCAGCCATAGAAGAGGGCATTGTGTTCGAACCTATGGTCAATCCTACTGAAGTTACAGGTAACGGCAAGGCCGAGAGAGTCAAGTGTGTCCGGATGAGTGCCGGCGAGTTCGACTCGTCAGGCCGCCGCAGAACCTATCCTATAGACGGCAGCGAGTTTGATATCGAGTGTGACTTGTTTATTCCGGCCATTGGCCAGGCACCTGAAACTGATGGTTTTACCGGCAACGGGCTTGAGATTAGGCGCGGAGGGACTTTTGCGGCTGATCCAAGGACTATGGCCACAGATGTACCTGGTGTCTTTGCCGGAGGCGACTGTGTAAGCGGGCCTGCTACAGTAGTTGAAGCCATTGAAGCAGGAAAGAAGGCTGCAGCTGCCATCAGCAAGATGTTTGGCGGCAGCGGTGACGTAGTGCCCCGCTCCAAGCATGCACGGAAGCTCAGTGCCCCGGTAATTGAGGAGAAGATGGCAAAGGTACATGCCAGATGCTTGTCATGTAAGGACCGGGTTAACTCATTTGCCGAAGTCGAACTAGGTTACGACGCCCGTGAGGCTCAGCGCGAAGCCCAGCGATGCCTCAGGTGCGACGTGAAAGAGTAAGGGGGGATACAGATGGCATTAGTAACCCTGACTATAGACGGGAAACAAGTAACCGTTGAAGAAGGAACTACCATAATAGAGGCGGCAAAGTCAGTTGGAATTGATATCCCTTCTTTGTGCTACTTGAAGGACATTAACGTCATAGGTAGCTGCAGAGTGTGTGTAGTCCAGGTAGAGAGGGCTAAGACTTTGCAGGCTGCCTGTGTAACGCCTGTATCTCCTGGCATGGTGGTTCATACAAATACTCCTGAAGTCCGAGCTTCACGGAAAGTTACTGTAGAGATGATTCTGTCTGACCATCCGTACGAATGTCCTACATGCCCGCGGAACCTTAACTGTGAACTTCAGAAATTGGCAGAGCGGCTGGGGATTAGGAAAGTCAGATTTGAAGGCCACAAGGAAGAATTGCCGGTTGACATCTCAACTCCGGCCATAATAAGGGATCCAAACAAATGCATACTCTGTAGGCGGTGTGTGGCCGTTTGCGAGAAGGTCCAGTCTGTAAACGCAATTGGGCCGTTGGGTAGAGGGCTTGACACNNGTGTGCCCGGTTGGAGCCCTTTATGAAAGGGACTATACCGAAGAGGTATGGAGGGCTTTGGCTGATCCAGATAAGTTTGTGGTGGTTCAGACAGCCCCGGCAACCAGAGTTGCCATTGGAGAGCCTTTCGGAATTCCTCAAGGCAGCATAAGTACTGGGAAGATGGTAAGTGCCCTGAGGCAGCTAGGGTTCGACAAGGTATTCGACACTGACTTTACAGCCGACTTGACCATCCTAGAAGAGGGTTCCGAACTTCTTGACAGGCTGGCAAATGGCGGCGCTCTTCCTTTGATAACCTCCTGCAGCCCAGGCTGGATCAAGTTCATGGAGGAGTTTTATCCGGATATGGCTGAGAATGTCTCATCGTGCAAGTCACCTCAGCAGATGTTCGGTGCCCTTGCCAAGACCTACTATGCAGAGAAGATTGGGATAGATCCTTCCAAGATGGTAGTGGTTTCAATCATGCCGTGTACTGCCAAGAAGTTCGAGTGCCAGAGGCCTGAGATGAACTCATCAGGCTATCAGGATGTTGATTATGTTCTGACTGTAAGGGAGCTTGCAAGGATGATCAAACAGGCAGGAATTGACTTCCGAAATCTCCCTGAAGAAGAATATGATGCGCCTCTTGGGATTTCAACAGGTGCGGCAGTTATCTTCGGAGCCACAGGCGGAGTTATGGAAGCTGCAGTTAGAACTGCATATGAGATCTACACAGGCAAGACTTTGCCCAATGTAGATCTTGAGGTAGTCCGCGGCCTTGACGGTGTTAAAGAAGCTTCTGTGGACCTTAATGGTACCACTTTGAATGTGGCTGTAGCCAATGGATTGGCAAACGCCAGGGAAGTCCTGGACAGAGTCAAATCAGGTGAAGCCAATTACCACTTCATTGAGATTATGACCTGTCCCGGAGGCTGCATCGGCGGAGGCGGCCAGCCTATTCCTACCGATACTGAGATTAGAGAGAAAAGGCTAGCTGCTATTTACGAGGCGGACCGGAATATGCCCCTGCGCAAGTCCCATGAAAATCCGGCAGTCAAGGAACTGTATGATACGTACCTTGGCAAGCCCTTGGGCCACAAGTCTCACCAGCTCTTGCACACCACCTATACCTGGCGTTCGCCCTTTGGAAACATGGTGTACAAGAACAACCAGGGAGTATGGGCACTTGATAGGGTTGCAGCAACATCAACAGATACAACGGGTGAAGGCGATTCCTAAGACGAAATAGGTAACCGGTTAATCCAAGGGCTCAGGTTAATGCCTGGGCCCTTTTATCTACTCTGTAACCGGAAGATATTTTGGCCAGCGAGGCCAGGATTGTATAATAGGCATGGAAAGAATCTTGGAAGGAAAGAGAATAAAGATGCCAATAGCCTCAAAGAAGACTATCAAGGAAATACGATCCCTTAGGCAGAAGAAGTTTCGCGAAGAGAAACAGGCTTATTTCGCCGAAGGGATTACTATTGTAATGAGCGCCCTTGAACATAACGCTCCTGTCCAGTCTATTGTCTACAGTCCTGAATTGCTCAAATCGGAAGCAGCCTACAGGGTCCTTTCACAAGTTCAAGGCCGTATTNNAGCCTTCTGCCAGTGAGATTTATGTTGCTCTTGACGGAGTCAAAAGCCCAGGTAATCTGGGGACTGTTATTCGAACCGCCGACTGCTTGGGTTTCGCCGGCGTGTTTATTTGCGGAGAGTCTACTGATCAATACCACCCTGAGTGCGTCAGGGCAAGCATGGGTGCTCTCTATACCGTCCCCATAGTAAGGTTTGGCAGTTCAGGTGCTTTGCTGCAATGGTGCGTCGAGCACCAAATCCCTGTTCTTACAACATCAAGCAGGGCAAGGGATGATATCACCCAAATCCCCGGTTACCCCAGGCCGCTTGTGGCCGTAATGGGTTCTGAAGGCACAGGGCTTTCAGGCCAGGTTTTAGAGGCCGGAAACCTGCAGGTAAGAATCCCCATGTACGGGTCAGTTACTTCTTTCAACCTTGCCGTCGCTACAGGCATCCTAATGTACGATATTGCTAGCAAGCCCCCTGTTTGATTGGGCGGGATTGCCTCGATGTTTGCCGCCACATGGCCATATTGGGTAGCCTAGTATTCACACCCAGTTTCCCTTCAGCTGCCTGTATCTTGACATAAGTGTGTCCATTATCTATACCTAGTAGTATAGGCTCACTTATAAGGAGGTTGTGAAGGGTGCCTATCTATGAATATAAGTGTGATAAGTGCGGTAAGTTTGAGAAAATGCAGAGGATGTCTGATGCCCCTCTTACGACCTGCCCCAAGTGTGGCGGGCCTGTAAAGAAATTGATAAGCCACAATGTTGGTATTATCTTCAAAGGGCCCGGATTCTATTGCACAGACAATAGGCCCGGTGAATACAAGGAAAGGTCCAGAGAGGATAAAGCTGCAGATACCTAGAAAAAACCCCTCGCGTAGCCGAGGGGTTTTTTCTATACAGTCCACATATTTCTACAACAACTGCTTGCCATTGTCACCTGTAGGATGCAATTTCCGGTTCTGTGCTTTCCCAAACATGCTTAAGACATGCCATGAAAATGCAGCTATCACTGAATCCATGGCATGATGGATTAAAGTACCTCCGGCAACAAGGCCAAATAGTGCAAGAGGTTCTGACTCGCCATAGAGGAGGCCGGAACTGCCGAAAGTAAGGAACGGAATCACTACGATTCCTTCAAGAAGGGCATGGATTGGCCCAGTGACTCCCAAGACCAAAGGGTAAGATTTCTTCTTGCGGAGCAGCAAGGACCCAACTATTACCACAGGGATGTGCATGGCTGCCCTTAGCCCGATTACAGGCCCAAGCCTCAAGAAGAATCCAATTGCAGATCCCAGTGCAACGACTCCTGCTGTGAAAGGGCCATAAAACATAGAGATTAGCATAGGTACATGGGAGGCCAGAGTAGCTGAGAAGGGACCTATTACCACTCCCAGGATTCCGCCAAAGGCCAGAGGTATTATGAGAGAAAGGGCCAAAAGCAAAGCTCCTATGGTCATGTTTCTGACATCAAATGGACGCACCTGACTCATCTCCTACGATTCTTAGCCTATGTATGTTACAGTCTACGTACATTGAGATATTTTTGATGGTACTTGCCATTACACAATCAGTGTATCAGGTGTCTTGTCACCTGTAAAGACAGTCGGGGTTAAGCGTGAATACTATCTGCCATTTACTAGCCGCCATTTGGCTGTATGTTGTACTCTTGGGAAAATCCTACGTACAACCGCTTGTTGACGCGGCCTATGGGCAGCAAGGAAACGACACCGGGAAAAGGTTCTCCCGGTGCCGTAAGCCTTCGTTGATATTCGGTTCTATCGGTTGCCGATTAGTAAGTGAACCAGTGGTTGCCGATTGCGCCCACTGCTGGCTTTGACCACAACCATGAATTTGTCACAGTGTGATAGTTGAAGTAGTATAGGGCTCCTCCTGTCGGGTCCCATCCTGCAAGGGCGTCCTTGGCGGCTCTTATTGACTCCTGATTTGGATAAGAGTTGAACATCGAGTTGCCTACGCACGAAAACTGCCATGGCTCGTATATTACTCCCTGAATGGTATCAGGAAAAATGGAACTCTCGACTCGATTTAGGACCACAGCGCCAACTGCTACCTTGCCAATATATGGTTCCCCGGCAGCCTCAGCGTAAATCAGCCTTGCCAGGAGCATCAGCTCTTGCTGAGTGTAACTCGTGTTCCATGGGCTGTATGCAAGAGCTACCCCAGGGCTTGCAGCCATCAATATACTAAGTGCAACAACCAATGCCAGTGATGTGTAAATAACTTTATTGCGCATGTCAGTGTCCCCCTCTCAGGCCTCCGGAGTTAGCTTATGGGTTCGGTGAGTGGGTCTAGCCCTACCGCCTCTAAAGGCGGATTCACCCAAAGATGGTTCCTCCGTACCCACCAGTTTCTGGCGGGATTCGGCGCTATCATACGCTGTACGGATTGTAGCACCGCCAAAGGGGAGTTTCACTAGTAACCGGCTGGTAACACAAGAAAGGCAATCCAGTAATCTACAGAAAACGGGCCCTTGCCTAATCTGCCAGGAGAAAACCTTTGCTAAGGAGGATTTGCTCAAGTTTTTCAATCTGACGCCTATTAGATGCTTTGACCGTGTGAAGGTGAGTTCCGTCTGTAAGCGACGATAAAAGGCCTGCTTGTGTCCGTTCCATTATCTCCATGAATTTTCGCACATCCTCAGGAGTGGAAATCGACAATTGCCCGGTGAGCTGGCCATATACCGGGTGTTCAACTATGACATCAATGACCTCAACGCCTGCATTGACCATGACCAGGAGTTCCTCCTGGGTTTGTGCAAAGTTGTGTTTTACCGCAATGAGCTTGGTTATTCCTGTTGGCTTCGGTCCCGCCCATCGAGTGTAGCCCCTGGGTGTGGCAATAATAGCCTCGCCCCTTGCCCTGAGGACGGCTACATCCTGGACTATGACTTGCCTGGTAACGCCCAGGGCAGAAGCCAAAGAAGCCCCTGTAACAGGCTCATTAGAAGAGGCAAGTATTCTGACTATTTCGTTTCGCCTTTCGCAGGCTTCCATTGTATCACCTGTGGCAGCAACATATTTGGCCAGCTGGGAACATGTCTTGATGCCAGCACTGCAATGATCTTATATTCATTTTTTGGCCAGGGCAAGTCTTGAGATTGACAGGCGAGAGCCTGCCAATTAGAGGGGAAACAAGGTATAGAAGGCGAATATACATGGTAACCATTTAGACAGGTATCTCTTGCGAACTTGCAGGTTTGTATTGTCATTTGGTGCAATGGCACCATGTCTCGCCGAGCAGGTAAGAAGCCAAGTGATACTTGCCAAGGGAGGGTTTCATATTGAAAATCTTCATATCTGCCGATATTGAAGGTATATCAGGTGTAGTTGCCAGCCAGGAGCAGACTTCAACAGACGGAAAAGACTACGGCAGGGCACGGGAACTTATGACACAAGAGGTCAATGCAGTTATTGAAGGTGCAGTAGAAGCAGGTGCTGCTGAGATCTTGGTCAACGATTCCCATGGATCAATGCGCAATATCCTGATCGAGAAAATCCATCCTGCTGCCACTTTACTAACAGGCTCGCCGAAACACCTTTCCATGATGCAAGGGATAAGCCGTGAATTTGATGCGGCTATCTTTGTAGGTTACCATTCAAGGATGGGGACTCCAGGCGTTCTGAGCCACACAATTTCAGGCGGTTCTGTGGCAAACGTATGGATAAACGACATTCTTGTAGGTGAAACAGGAATAAATGCCGGAATTGCCGGTTTCTACGGGGTACCGGTTGTGCTGGTATGCGGCGATAACGTGGTGGCAGAAGAAGCCCGGTCTTTGCTGCCCCACGTGCATACTGCCGTAGTAAAAGAAGCAGTTGGCCGGTATGCTGCGAAGTGTTTACCACCTACAAGGGTGAAAGAACTTCTTGTCAAGTCTGCCAAAGAGGCTCTACGCAATGCCCGTGAGGCCAAGCCCTGGCTCCCAGGTTCGCCTGTTACTTTCAAGATTGAGTTTAGAGATTCTGGATTGGCCGAGGCTGCAGCACGTATGCCTTATACCAGATTTGTGGACCCAAGAACTCTGTCCTTTACGGCTGAGGACTACATAACCGCATTTATGGGCCTTAGGTCTATGATCGCTCTTTCCAGGGGCTAGCTGATTCGTAAAGGCAGAAATGCCCATGAGATGGAAATTGCGTGGGAGCAGGGTGATAAAACAGGCTGCTTCCCAGAGGTAGGACTGCCCCGGGGTGCTAGACATTGCACCACGGGGCAGCCTCTTCTCATTTGATATGGCCTATATTCTTAGCATAAGGCCTGCAAGGACTGCTGCCCTATCTGGGAGGCCAGATACCAATACGTATTCTGTAACAGCATGGCCGTCGTCACCTATTGCACCAAGGCCATCGAGTGTAGGAATACCCAGGGCAGAAGTGAAGTTTCCATCGCTTCCTCCTCCGGTTCCTGATTCCACGAGTTCCATGCCCATTTCGTTGCCAACGGCTTGAGCCAGTTTGAAGAGATGAAGATTCTTCTCGTTTCTCTCCATAGGCGGCCGGTTTAACCCGCCTTCGATTGATAGGCTGATTCTAGGATCAATAGGCCTGAGGGCCTGTATCTTTGGTACTATTCTTTGTGCGGCATCCATGGTTTTGACTCTTATGTCAACATCCAGCACTGCTTCTTCAGCAACTACGTTAGATCTTGTACCTGCTTTGATTACCCCTACATTGACAGTGGTGCCTTCTTCCAGGTCAGTTAGGTTGTGCAGGTGTAGTATCTGGTGGGCTGCTTCAGTAATGGCAGAAATGCCTTTTTCGTAGTCGGCTCCTGCATGTGAGGCACGTCCCTTTATTGATACAGTAAAGTCTCCTACGCCTTTTCTCCATGTTTTCAGCGCCCCGCCTCTTGCAGAAGGTTCAAGCACCAGGACCGCAGCAGCTTTCTTCGCTTCTTCCTCGATGATAGGCCGGGATGATGGCGATCCTATTTCTTCGTCAGAGTTATGTAAAACCACAATCCTCTTATCTGGAGTAAGGCCCATGTTAACGAGTGCTCTGACTGCGAACAGCCCTTGGACGATTCCGGCTTTCATGTCGTAAGCGCCAGGGCCGTATGCTTTTCCGCCCTCAACACGGAAAGGCCTTTTCTTTGTTTCTCCTGCATCCCAAACAGTATCCATGTGGCAGAGGACCAGGATACTTTCGCTTCCTGAACCCCACTCAACTTTTACGTGGTTTCCGTACTCTTCTTGAGGCAGTATGGTGACATTTGCCCCAAGGGATTTCCATTCGTCTGCAACCAGTTCTGCAAACCGGTCCATGTAAGGTTTATCGGTGCTTGGTGAGTCGGTATCTGTGAATTTGCCTAAAACCTCAACCATCTCATCCTGGCATGATCTCAAGTAAGATAGGATTTCCATTTGTTTAGACACGATTTATCCCTCCTATTGTTCTTATAACCGGTTCAATAGAAGTATCCATCTTGATAGTGTAACCAGGCTGAATACAGTGCCTGCCAAAGTTGCCTGAGAAACCAGATCCGGGTTAGCGTCGAACTCCTGAGCCAGGATTGTTGCATTTACAGGTGGGGGCATTGCAGCTTGAAGAACAAGGATTTTCCA
>MTKW01002730.1_pt1 | contig 19599 bp, 17 predicted proteins | sample 1042761 | NCBI WGS metagenome assembly MTKW01 (sample SAMN06205366, study PRJNA360243) | anaerobic digester metagenome | biome: Wastewater treatment plant; feature: Anaerobic digester sludge; material: sludge; isolation source: anaerobic digester fed with sludge from wastewater treatment plant ... | reverse complement strand
CAGGTGACAATTGCTCCTGTCTCTTGCGCGCATTTCACAATCAGTTCTTTATCAATGGGCTTGACAGTAAAGATATTCACAACCCGTGCCCTAATGCCCTTCTGTTCAAGCAGCTCGGCAGCTTTGAGGGATTCCGCCACCATGATTCCGCTGGCAATCAGGGTCAGATCATCCCCTTCAGTGAGGACCTTGCCCTTGCCAATCTCAAACTCGGTGCCGGGGGCATAAATCTGGACCGGCTCTTTGCGGTTGACCCGCAGATAAACAGGTCCGTCAAGGTAGGCGATGTCCTTGACCAAAGCTTCCATCATCACATTGTCCACCGGTTCAATTACGGTCATGGTGGGAATGCCCCTAACTACGCCCATATCTTCCAGGGGCATATGGGTTCCCCCGTTGTAGGCCGCGGTAATGCCCGGGTCAGTGCCGACAACCTTTACATTTAGCTTGGCATAGGCCACCGACATATAGATCTGGTCTAAAGCACGGCGAGTGTTGAAACAGGAAAATGTGTGCGTAAAAGGTATCTTGCCCGTAGCGGCCAGCCCGGCTGCAGTGCCGATCATGTTGGCTTCCTGCACTCCGACATTAATGGCCCGGCCAGGATAGGTTTCCATAAAGCGAATTGTAGAGTTGGAATGCATCAGATCCGCATCCAGGACAACTATCCGCTGGTCTTCCTCAGCCAGCTTGATTAACGTTTCGATATAAACATCCTTCATGGCACGGCTGTCAAGGGTTAACTTCAATTCTGCCGCCCCCCTTCCAGGCGTTCAATGGCTTCAGCTATCTGTTCCTGCGTGAAGCGCATGTGGTGGTTGAGTTTGACTCCTTCAGCAAAATGGCAGCCCTTGCCTTTAACCGTATTCAAAATAATGACGGAGCTCTTGCCCTTTGCCGCCTTTGCCGCCTGGATGGCGGCATAGATCTCTGCAACATCGTGTCCGTCAACTTCCTGAGCATGCCAGCCAAACTGTTCCCACTTAGCCCTGAGATCCCCTAAGGGGTTGATCTCATCAATGTAGCCGTCCAGCTGCTGCTTGTTGTAGTCAACAAAGACCACCAGGTTATCCAGCCCGGCGTTGCCTCCAAAGAGAACGCCTTCCCAGATTTGTCCTTCCTGGCACTCTCCGTCACCTAGGATGATGTAGACATAGTTGTCCCGGCCGTCAAGCCTGTGGCCCAGGGCAACTCCCAAGCCGGTGGAGAATCCCTGTCCTAAGGAACCTGTAGTCATGTCTACACCTGGCGTTAAGTTGCGGTCGGCGTGGCTGGGCAGCTTGGTTCCTCCCTGATTGAGGGTGAACAGCGTTTCCATGGGGAAATAGCCCTTTAGGGCCAGAGTGGCGTAAAGTGCCGGACCGGCATGGCCCTTAGAAAGGACGAGCCAGTCTCGTTCTTCCCACTGGGGATTCTGAGGGTCGATTTTCATCACTTCGCCATAGAGAACTGCAAGGAGTTCTACAATAGACATGGCGCCGCCTAAGTGGCCGAAGCCAAGATGACCCAGTTCCTTCAACGTAGTAATGCGGATTTCCCGGGCAAAGGCCTCCAGCCTTTCCCTATCAGCAACCTGCAGTTGGTTCAAATCCTTACACCTCACTTTGCACCTTTGGCAGGGTGGAGGCTCCAAGGGGGAAGACAGCATAGGAAAAGTCAGCGCCCAAACGCTGATATGCCTCTTCCAGAGCCTGCTCCAGACTGTCCACGACAGTGATCCCTGCCATCTTTTCTTCTGCCATAACCTTAGACACCAAGATAATCGTTGTTTCCTGGGCTACCTTGGCTATGGCTGCGGCCTTGTGGCCGCCTAACACAAACTCCCGCTTCAAGTCGGCGAGGAGTTCAGCCGGCTTTCTGCCGGAAGTCATCCATTGCTCAAAGGTCTTGTTGCCGTATCCTTCCGTACACTCGGCTGCAAGCACAATCACGCCGCCCCGGCGCACTGCGTTAGCGCAGTTGTCCAGCGCCTTTTGGGCCTGATAAAGATCGATGTCCTTAGGGGTGCCCCCCGCGCTGACTATGGCCAGATCCACCCTCTGGGGAATTTGCACCAGGCCTTCCTTAATCAGGTTCTCACACAGCGCACGGTGGGCCAGGACCAGATCGCCTGCGCAGGCATGAACAATGCGCTGCTCTGAATCGACGATGACGTTCAGTATATAATGGGCGCCAAGCATATCTACTGCCTCTTCCAAGTCTTCCCGCACCGGATTGTCTAAGAGCTGCGCCGCAGCTGCTCCGTTTTCGATCATATGGGAATGGTTGGCCTTTACCGCAGCCTCAGAGGCAGTACCGGGCAGGATCGCCTTGGCGCCGCCGGAAAAGCCGGCAAAATAATGGAACTCAACATTGCCCACGCAAATGCGAAAATCAGCCTCGACTACAGGCCGGAAGATCTCTACCGGTGTTCCCCGGCTGGTGGTGCCTAAGGATACAACATCATCACAGTCATGGTTAATAACCCGGACTCGCCTGTAGACTTCTTCCCCCACAGACTTCTTCAGCTCAGCCTCATTCATCTTGCGGTGCAGCCCCAAGGCAATAACCACTGTGATCTGCTCATCAGGCACGCCGGCCCGGTTCAGCTCCTCCAGCAGGGGAGGCAAAAGGACCGCATTCGGGCAGGGCCGGGTGTGATCGCTGGTGATGATCACAACCTGGTCGTCCTGCTTGACCAGTTCACTGAGGCGCGGCGCGCCTACTGGATGGCGCAGGGCCTCATAGACCATAGACTCGCCTGAACTGCCCGCCTCCTCCTTTGCGGGTAAATAGACGCCTGTAAAGGTCCCCCGGGTCACAGTGCAGCTCAGGCTGCCCGACCCGTAAGGCAGGTTAAGTTCCCTTTCCATGCTAATGCCTCCCGTATGCCTTTCTTAACGCTTTGATCAGGGGCAGTTCCGTACCTGACAGAAATCTGACCATGGCCCCTCCGGCGGTACAAATGTAATCAAACTTCTCTTCCGGGTTTGCCACGAACCTGTAAGCGGCGCTCACACTGTCGCCTCCGCCGACAACGGTGAAGCCGGGGGCTTCCGCCATGGCATTCCAAACGGCATCCGTTCCGGCAGAGAAGAGGGGATTCTCATAGGAGCCCATAGGGCCGTTGACAAAGATGGTGCCTGCTTTGGCGATCTCAGCCTTGAAACGCTCAATGGTTCGGCTGCCTATGTCCACAAACAGCTTATCCTGGGGCAGAGCGGAAATGGATGCCTCAGCCCGCTTGCCCTGATCTTCATAGGCAAAGTCCGCCGGAAGGACAAAGCGTTCCGCAAAGTCTGCCAAGTAACCCTCGGCTTCCTTTACAAAGCCCATCAGGCTGCGCTCCCGGAGAAATTTCTCCTGAACCGCGCCAAAGGAAACGCCCTGCGCCATTTGGAAGAGAATGCCCAAAACGCCCCCTGCCAAGATGCCGTCCGCGGTGCCCTCTTCCAGCACCTGACGAATCATGCCAAAGGCGTCGGAAACCTTGAGCCCGCCCAGGACAAATAAGGCCGGACGCTGGGGATCTGCCGCCACTTTATGCAGCGCGCCAAACTCGGCAATCAGCTGCCGGCCCCCTGCCGACGGCAGCAGCTCTTGAAAGGCAACCATAGAAGGCGCATTTCGATGGGCAGCTGCAAAGGCGTCATTCACATAGAAATCTGCCAGGGGCGCGAGGCGCCTGACCAGGTAGGTGTCGAGCATCTCCTCAGGTTTTAGGGGTACAACCGTCTCGAAGGTAGAGACCTCTTCGGTTAAATAGCGCAAGTTCCCAAGGAGGACAATGTCGCCAGGCTCCATTGCCTTGACATGCTCTACAGCGGCCGGGCCTGCGACATCATCGATGTAACGGACGTCGCGGCCTAGGCGCTCTGACAGAAGAAGGGCATGCTCTGCGAGGGGCCCAAGATTCTGGTAGTCCAGGGTATCGCCCTGATGGGCCAGAATTACAATCTTCGCCCCTTTCTCCACCAAGTCCTGAAGGGTGGGAATGCTCTTGTCGATCCGGTTGGTGTTCACAATTTTCTTAGTTGCAGGATCGATGGGCGAGTTAACGTCAAGGCGCAAAATCACCGTCTTATTCGCATAATCAAAATCATCGATGGTATGGATGCGCAGTCCTTCCACAGAAAAACCCCCTATTTCAGGTTAAAGTACTTATTGGTCATGCCCACAGCCTCTAGGCGATCTGTCTGCATTTCCATGACGGCCCGGACTGCGTCCATCGTCTCCGGCGTAACAACCGCTTCTTGGGGAACATGGAAGCCAAAGATGATGTGGCCCTCAAAGATTTCAACTGTCTCTTCGAACACGGCGATTTCATACATGTCGCTGTGGGGCAGGCCCATGTCACGTGCATATCTGAACAGAGATGCATTGCCCAGGAAACCGTCGGCAGTCCGGACTACACGGATGCGGGGATGGCTGTGGAAGAATTGCAGCACTTCTTCCTTGGTAGTATCCTTCTTGGGCTTGATGTTGACTGAGATAAAGTGGCCGTGGGTCACAGGCGTATGGACCAGGACGCCGGTTGCTTTAACGTGGGGCATAATCAGCATCAGGTCTGTAGCCTGGTGGCTGGGCACTGTCTCTACCTTCAGGGCATTGGTCAGTCCCCTGTGGTAATCGCCGGGATCTGCCACTCTGCGGACAATTGTCAGCATAACGTTCTCTACTCCGATTTCCCGATCAATGCAGTCCACTGCGCGGATCAACCCTGTTGTATTGCAGGAGGTGAGCTTGAGGAACTGCTTGCCGAGTCCCTTTTCGTAATTGGCATAGCCATGGAAGAAGACATCGGCTACCTCTGTGCTTTCGCCGCCCTGGAAGATCGCTTTCTTCCCGTACTTTGCATAAAGTTCTTTATTCTTGGCGCCGACACCGGCACTGGTTGCGTCCAGGATCACATCGCATTTTTGCACCAGATCCTCCAATGTCCCTGCAATAGGCACACCGTGATCTTCCAGCTGCTTGCGGTTTTCAGGCACTGCCAGATAGAAGTCATAGGGCATGCCCCGCTCAAGAAGCGCCCGCACTGACAGGGTCAAACCAACGTCTGCAACCCCTACCAGTTCCATATCTTCCTGCATGGAGACACCTGTGGCAAGGCGAATTCCGATGACTCCATATCCGACAACACCAACTTTTACCTTTTTCACAAAAAAACCTCCTTTATTGATTTCTCAGCTGCCCCACGCGTTCGCGCCGAGCCTAGGTTCCTTTTGGTTTTTTATTGTTTCTTGCTGTATTCCACTCGCTTTGGTCTTTTCCTCCCCATTTAGGCAAAGATATTCAGATTTGAAAGGTTTATTATTGTGTGTTATTATAGACGTAACTTAGCAAAGGAGTACGCCAATGAACGCTGTAAAAAGAATGAATGAGATCTCACGTTTGGTGGAGGAACAAGGTTCCGTTAATGTCAACGACCTTGCTAAACGCCTAAAAGTAACACCTAAGACAATCCGTTTAGATCTGGACAAAATGGCTGAGATGGACCTGGTAGAACGGGTGCACGGCGGAGCCATCCTGAAAAGGAACGGCATATCTGCCTTCCAGATCCAGGCCAGGCAGCGGACCAACGTGCCCCAGAAGGAGAGCATTGCCAGGCAGGCGCTGACTCACATCGAACCAAAAGATACATTGATTCTGGACGGGGGAAGCACCACCCTGCCCTTGGCAAGGCTGCTTAATCAGCAGTTTGTCACTGTCATGACCAATGATCTGCGAATTGCCCTTGAGGTTGTGGACAGGCTCAATATCGACTTGTTTCTTACCGGCGGCAAGATCAGCAGCCATCGCCGGGAGGGCATTTATACCCTTCTGGGCAGCGATGCCGAAAACATGCTGGGCAGGTACAGGGTGCACAAACTCTTCCTGGCCGCCACAGCAGTTGACTTCGAAAACGGCCTGATGGTTTACTCGGAAGATCTAGCTGAGACCAAGAAGGCAATGATCGCCTCCGCAGATCAAGTAATTTGCCTCGTGGACTACTCCAAATTTCATAAACAGGCCTTTACGCCCTTTGCCAAGTTGGAAGAAATCGATATTCTTATTACGGACAGCCGCATCCCCGAAGAAGATATTCGTGCCTTGGAAGAGCGGGGGGTTAAGGTGGAAGTGGCGAAGTAAGTTGGCTCCTTTGAATTGCGGGTACCGGCGAACAGGTACCCGCTTTTTCGATCCCTGAACGCGGGCTGATTTTGTTGCAAAACTACAATTTTTTTACAAACAAGGAAGGATTACAAAGATCATGTTAGAATAATGACAAGGAAAACGTAAGGCGTTTATTTTTTTGGAGATACTTGTCAGACATCCCGATGACCTATGTCCGGTACCGGCATTCTGATCGCAATGAGGTGAAGCAATTGGCCAAGGCAAAGTACAAGTTAAACCACGAACCCCTCTATCTGCAGGTGAAAGATAAACTCGCTCAAGAGATTGAAGCGAAGCGTTATAAATACGGGGAAAGGCTGCCGTCCGAGCCGGAGCTGGCCGCCATTTTTGGCGTCAGCCGTTCAACACTGCGTGAAGCCATTAGGGCCCTGGCCCAGGAAGGCCTGGTTACTATCAAGCGAGGCCTCGGCACTTTTGTTACAGGCAACACTGTGGATATCAAAAGCAATATCGCTGAACTTCACAGTATAACCAGAACCATCAGGCAGCACGGCTGGACTCCAGGCACCATTAACCCCCTGATGCGGCAGGAAGAACCCGACGAGGAACTGATGGAAAGGCTCCAAATGAAGGAACCGGCGAAGATTCTTCATATTGAACGGGTCCGTACTGCCAACGATCGTCCTGTTTTCTTTACGATCCAAAAAGTGGCCGACCCGAAACTCATCGAAAAGCTGCTGAGCTGGGACATGTACGGTTCTATCAATGAATTCCTGGAACAGGAATGCGGGGTTGCCATTTCCTACACGGTGGCAGAGATTCTGCCCATAGAAAGACCCAGGGAGATCGCGGAGAAAATGGGGCTGTCTGAGGATGTTCCTATCCTGCTGATGGATCAAGTCCAGTACGGAAGGCAGAACGAACCCTTGTTCCGATCCTTTGACTACTACCGCACCGATGTATTCCGTTTTCATCTGATTAGAAAGTAGGCGCATGCAATGAACCTTGTTGGGTACGCCGCCCAGCAGCACAGTGGAATCTTCCGTAAGCGAGGTGATCGGGGAAAGCAAAAGACATTTGATGAAACGGCAGAACAGAGGTTAATTTGAAAAGGAGTGTGAGAAGGAACATGCGTAGAGTTTTGAAAACTGCGTTGCTTGTTACTCTAGTGAGCATGATGGTATTCAGCAGTCTAGCTATGGCAGCTGATATCACCATCAACCTAGTGACCGCGGGAGATCAGAACATGGTCGACTTGTTCAATATGGAACTCGGACCTCTGTTCGCCAAAGAGAATCCAGGATATCGGGTCCGGGTAGTCGGCACCGGCCCTGGTGATCCCGGATCACAGCAAATCGTGGAAAAACTGCTTGCCCAGAAAAGGGCAAATCGGGAAAGCTGGGATATCGACGTCGCGGTAATCCATGAAATCGGAGCCTCCCTGGCTCTGCAGGAGGAACTGCTGTCGCAGTACGCTGAATCCGCTGCTACATTTAAGTATGTGACGAGTTCCACCGCCAAGACCGCACTGGGCGTAGATGTTGAGGGATATGTAATCCCCATGTTCCACTCCCAGACCGTTCTGGCGTATAACCCCAACTACATCGAGGAGCCTCCCAAATCCTTTGAAGAGCTGGTTGAATGGGTCAAGGAGAACCCAGGCAAGTTTGGCTATAACGGAATCAAACAGGGCGCTTCCGGTGTATCCTTTGTTGCCAGCTGGCTCTATTGGAAAACCGGCAATTACGACATATACGCTGTAACAGGACCCTTTGATGAAAAGTATATGGAAAGCTGGGAACAGGCCCTGGCTGAACTGCGGGAGTTTGATTCCTATGTAACCATGACTTCCGGCAACGCAGCAACCCTGGATATGCTGAGCCGCGGCGAGATCTGGATTGGGCCGGTATGGGTCGATATGTTCTACTCATGGGTCGCCGACGGGCGTATGAACCCGGATTTCCGTCTCTGCCTCCCTGCACCGGGCATGTGCGGGCAGCCTATGTACTATGTTATTCCTGCCAAGGCTGCCAATCCTGAAGCTGCCCTCAAGTTTATCGAGTTTGTTACTTCACCGGAGATTCAAGCCAAGTACATTGTAGAGAAATTCAACTGGTATCCTGGCATCGACGCATCCTATGTCCAAGAATACCTGCCTCAAGAAACCTGGAACATGGTGTTTCGCGATGTAGGGCCGGAGGAGCTGGCAAATTACGCAAGGGTCTTCCCCATCAAGGACTACTACCAGGCAATGATGGAAGCATATGAACATGCCATGCGCTAAGTGACGGGCTCTGTTGAAGGTTGCGCGAAGGCTTCTTTTTCTAGCTTTCGCGTAACCTCTACCAAGGGGAAAGGAGTGATCGTAATGCAGCCGCGTGCCGCAGTCAAGAGACCTTCCATTAGAGTCAGCGACGGACAACGTGAAGCTGTGTCAGGACTTGTGCTGGTGCTGCCTGCCCTGCTTGTCCTATGTGTCCTTTATATTTACCCTCTTTGCGCTTCGATCGCCGGGAGCTTTGTTTCCGACGAGGGAATTGGACTGCACAACTTTGCAAAAGCCTTCACTTTATATGGAACGGATATACTCTTTACGATTGGAATAACCATCATTACACTGGTGCTGGTCTTTGTTGTTGCAGTTCTTACAGCCAGCTTCCTCCGGTTTAGGAACTGGCCCTTTTTGAACTTCGTGTACCGGCTGCCCCTGTTTATACCCTACCTTATTGCCGGTCACACCATGAGGGTATTTTTGGCCCCCCATGGCATCCTAAACATCCTCATCAGCAGGGTTACAGGCCTCAGCGATCTGCCCGGGCTTGCCTTCAGCTGGATAGGATTGGTGATCACCTTCGTTTGGAAACAGTTTCCCCTGGCTACGCTTCTGATCCTGGGGGCCTTCCAGTCAGTGGAAGATTCCTACATCGAGGCGTCTTTGAACTTAGGGGGCAACAAGGTCAGGGCAGTCTGGGAAATCCTGCTTCCCATCTGCAGGCCAACAGTCCTGGTTGCCATGGTACTGACTTTCGTTTCAACTATAGGCTGTCTGACCATCCCTTTGCTGATTGGCCCCTCCAAACCCGTAATGCTGCCTATAGATATGGCCTTTAGAATTAACTACATGGGCGACTGGGGTGTAGCCAATGCTCTGGGAGTGATCTCCTACCTGATCGTCATAGCACTCTCCATGTACTATCTCAGTTACACTGTAAAGAAGGAGGACGCATGAGATGCAGAATGTGACCAAATCAAAGTGGTGGCAGACCATGATCCTCAAGACAATTGCCATGGTTTTAATCGGCTTCATAGTTTTCGGGCCGTTAATGGGAACGCTGTTATGGAGTTTTGCTGAAAAGTGGTTTTGGCCCGCTGCTTTTCCCCAGGAGCTTGGCCTAAAATACTGGAAAATAGCCTTTACCGGGCAGTCTCCAGTTCTGGACTCAATGGCCATCAGCATTACTATTGCCCTGATTGTTGTAGTGCTTGCCACCTTGATTTCTGTTCCGGCCGGCTACGCTCTGGCCAGATTCAACCTGCCGTGGAAGAGAATTCTTCTGGTGCTGTTTCTGATGCCGCAGGCCTTTCCGCAATTGCCGGTCTTTATCAATATGACTTCGATCTTCTATCGTTATGATCTGGTCGGAACCGTCCCCGGCGTTATTGCTGTGCACCTGGTGATTTCCCTGGTTTACTCTGTCTGGATCACCACAGCGGCATTCAAGTCGATTCCGGTCACTTTGGAAGAGGCAGCGAGAAACCTTGGAGCATCCCGACTGCGGGTCTTCTTCCGCATCACCCTTCCCCTGGCGACTCCCGGCTTGATTGCCAGTTCCATATTTGTCTTTATCACGTCTTTTGACGAGTTTACGGGCACCTTTTTCATCGGCGCCCCGTTCATTCAGACTCTGCCCACTCTGATGTACACTGCCAGTATGGGTTACAACATGCAGTACGCGTCAGTGATAGCGATCTTACTCACCATACCGGCGCTGTTGTTTATGCTTGTACTGGAGAAGTTTCTCAAAGCAGAATATATTAGCGGCTTGGGGGTATAAAGCATGGCAAACTTGACTATCAGGAACTTGAGCAAGAGCTATGGGGCTGTAAGAGCCTTGGACAATGTCAGCCTGACAGTGAAAGAAGGCAAGCTGGCCGCAGTCCTGGGCCCAAGCGGTTCCGGAAAATCCACACTGGTGCGTGCCATTGCCGGATTTGTACGTTGTGACTCAGGTGAAATCCTCCTCGACAATCGGAACATAACGCATGAGAAACCGGAGCTCAGAAACACTGCCATGGTCTTCCAAAACTATGCATTGTGGCCGCACATGACCATTTACCAGAACATTGCCTACGGTCTCAAGCTTCGCAAGAAATCGCCCGAAGAGATAAGGGAAAAGGTACAGTGGGCTTTGGAGCTTGTGGATCTTCAAGGACTGGAGGACAGATACCCTAAGCAAACATCAGGAGGGCAGCAGCAAAGGGTGGCTCTGGCCCGGGCCTTAGTGGTAGACCCGGAAATACTGCTGCTGGATGAACCTCTATCCAACCTTGATGCAAAGATTAGGTACAGACTGCGCTTTGAGATCAAGAAGCTGCAAAAACGCCTCAATATTACTACCATCTATATTACCCATGACCAGGAAGAGGCCCTCAGCATCGCAGATCAGGTTATTCTCCTCAATAACGGTCAGATTCAGCAGGAGGATGATCCCGAATCTATTTACTCCAGCCCAAACAACCCGTTTGTAGCGGAGTTTCTCGGCGCCAGCAATGTGATCACGGCAGACATCTTAGAAGACGACCAAGGCTTGTATGTCTTATTGGGAGGTGCCAGGCTGCCGGTGCCGAGAGGCAAAAAACCCCATGACAAAGTCAGCATCATTATGCGAGCGGATGAAGTCAGCCAAGATCGCGAGGCGTTAGGCGACAGCAGCTTCTACACTCTCAAAGGCAGAATCAGCGAGCAAATGTATCTAGGTGCCAAAAGGCGCTATGAAGTTGCCACAGGCGAGGGTCACACTCTGTTGGTCGACCTGGAGAAAAGGCTCCCCACTGATGCAGACATCGAACTGTACATCCATCGAGACAAATTATACATTTACTAAACTGGGTACCTGCAAGGTCCCCCCGGGCCTGCGGTTACCAGTTAGGCCAACAGGAGGTACTCAGATGTATTTAGACACAATGACAGCAATAGCAAAGAAGGCGGGAAAGCTCCTTTTGGACATAAGAAAGCAGGGATTTGAGGTTACAAACAAAAGCGGGCTGGATCCGGTTACAGATGCAGACCAGGCTTCTGAGAACCTCGTCATCGCAGAGCTTCAGGCACACTTTCCGGACTACAGCATCATGGCAGAGGAACAAGGCTGGTTTCACGAGGCAGAGTCAGAGTTCACCTGGATTATTGACCCCCTGGACGGCACCGCAAACTACATCCACGGCTTCCCCCACTACTCTGTATCTATCGCGCTGCTTAAGCATAAACAGCCCATAGCCGGAGTAGTTTACAACCCAGCCTTGGATGAACTGTTTACTGCAGAACTGGGCCGGGGGGCCTTCTTGAACAGCCGGCGGATCCAGGTATCAAACGTAGCTAGAGTGCAGCAGGCCCTGTTTGCCACCGGTTTCAGCGGCGACAGCGCCAAGATTTCTGACGAGTCCATGCTTCGCTTTCAGAGGATTACGAAAGAGTCCCATGGCGTGCGGCGCATAGGTTCAGGGGCTTTGGATCTCTGCTATGTAGCCTGCGGGCGTTTAGAAGGTTTTTGGGAAAAGCCCATCAATCCCTGGGATATTGCCGCCGGCGTTCTCATTCTCCAGGAAGCCGGCGGCCAGGTTTCAGGCGTCTCCGGCCAGGAACTTGATTTGTTTGCCGGAGAAGTGGTGGGAACAAACGGCAAACTCCACAATGAGCTGATTGAGCGTCTGCAAGTTTAGCCCAGGGCTCAAAGCCAGCTCCGAACAGGCAATCTGAAGAAACAGGGACGTTGCGGTAAGGTCCCAGCATGTAAAGTACAAGCTCCCCGAAAAAGAAACCGGGGAGCTTTTTCGTACCGCCTAAGCAGATGTAAACTTATGTTCCTTTTACTGCTTGTACATCCTTAAGGTCTATTGCAGGCTAAAATGGCTGTATTCAAACATATTTCGGCTTAATGGGAAATAAGCTAGTCTAGCGGAAAGTTTACTAAAAAAACTACAAGTTGTTCACCCTTTGACATTTAGTCCTTCTTCATGCTATAATCTTAACATCTAAGAACACAAACGAACCAACACGAACATTTAGTTTACTTCAAGAAAGCAAGGATGGTCGAAAGGGGGCGACAATCAGGGGAAGCCTGCGGTAACAGGTATATAAAACGTTACATGAACAATTGTCAAAACCTAAAAGGGAGTGAATATCTTGTTGAGTAAGAAAAGAACGCTGTTAGTTGTGCTGGTAGTGACATTGCTGGTCGGCGCCTTAGCCGGAACCACATTTGCCCAAGATTACCGAATCTCTGTAGTTCTCAAAGCTCTCAACAGTGACTACTGGAAAACTGTTGAGGCAGGCGCTAACGCCGCTGCTGAAGAATTTGGCGTAGAAATCTCGGTTGTGGGACCATCTGCAGAAACTCAGGTGCAAGAGCAGTTTGACATGCTCCAAGACCAGCTCACCAGGGAAATTGATGCGCTGGTAGTGGCTCCCCTTCGCCCAACTGCAACGGTAGCAGTTTTTGAGCAGGCAAAGGCCCTCGGAATTCCTGTCTTTCTCATCGACACCGACGCAGACTGGGACGACAAGGCTACCTTTATCGGTACCGGCAACTATGACGCAGGCGCCATGGCCGGCAAATACTTTATGGAAAAAATGCCTGAAGGCGGAGATGTGGTCATTATCAGAGGCGCCATGGGCGACCTGACCCACGACGAGCGGGTCAACGGCTTCGTAGATGCAGTCAAGGGCAGCAACATTAACGTAGTTAGAATTCAGGCTGCCGACAGTGAACGGGGCAAAGGCATGGACGTTATGCAGAACATGCTGATGGCTCTGCCCAACATCAAGGGTGTCTACTGCTCCAACGACGAGATGGCACTCGGCGCCCTCCGTGCAGTTGAGATGGCAGGCGCTGAAGGCATCATAATCATGGGCTTTGACGGCTCCCCCGACGCCCTGAAGTCTGTACGGGACGGCGGCCTCACCGGCACAGTAAAGCAAGACTCCTACGGCATCGGCTACTATGGCATTGAGTACGCAGTTAAGCTCCTCAACGGCGAACAGATTGACAAGCGCATCCCCGTACCTACTCTCATCGTAGACATCGACAATGTCCAAGAAAACATTGCCGAAATGGAGAAGATTGTAGGGCGCACACTATAAGCTTTAATCAGCCTCCCCAACCCGCACGAGGGGTTGGGGAGCTTTCAAAATTAGGAGGTGATCGACAGTGAGCACTCCCTTCCTGCAGTTAAGAAACATATCTAAGGCTTTTCCCGGTGTGCAAGCCCTGGATAATGTGTCAATTGATATAAACAAAGGGGAAATCCATGCCTTGCTCGGTGAGAACGGGGCTGGAAAATCCACTTTGATCAAACTGCTAACCGGTGTTCATCACTGGGACAGCGGCACAGTCACCTATGACGGAAAAGAGCTCACCAGCATTACGCCAAGCCAGGCAATTCGCGAGTACGGCATTGTTCCTATCTACCAGGAACTGAACCTCATCCCTGAACTGGATGTGGCGGAAAATATCTTCCTGGGACGGGAAGTCCTCGCCAACGAACGCTTCAGGATCATTGACCGCAAAGAGATCGTAAGAAGAACCACCGAAATTTTGGAGACATTGGGCCAGAACATCAGTCCGACAGCCCTGGTGGGCACACTGGGAGTCGGCAAACAGCAAATGGTGGAAGTAGCCAAGGCTCTGTCCATTGAAGCCAGGCTGCTCATTTTAGATGAACCGACTGCCTCCTTGGGTGAAGATGAAACTGAAGACCTGTTCAGAGTGATGCGGCAGTTGAAGGACCAGGGTGTTACCATCATTTTTATCTCTCATAAGTTAGACGAAGTCCTGGAGATTTCCGACCGATTCACGGTACTGCGAGATGGGAAAAAGATCGTCACCACAGAAGCTGAAGGTGCTTCTAAAGAGGACATTATTTCATACATGGTTGGACGCAAGCTGGGTGACCAGTATCCCAAGATGGCTACCACCCAAGGCGATGTCGCTTTGGAGGTTCGCGGGCTTTCGACAGCGAGTCTGCTTTCAGATATCTCTTTTTCAGCCTACCGGGGCCAGGTGCTGGGGGTGGCAGGCCTTGTGGGAGCAGGCCGTACAGAGCTCGCCAGGGCTATTATTGGTGCAGATCCCCGGAGCTCCGGCCGTATTTTTGTAAACGGGGCTGAAGTGCAGATCAACTCTCCCAAAGATGCCCTTAAACATGGAATCGCCCTGCTGACAGAAGACCGGAAAGGCCAGGGACTGTTTTTGGGCAACACAGTTTTGTTCAATGCCACAGTAGCTAACCTGAAGCGCTATGTGCGGAGGATCTTAATTGACGTCAACCGGCAAAAGGATGCGGCGGCTGAAGTTGTTCGGCAGCTTGGCATTAAAACACCCGGCCTGAACACGATGACTTTACAGCTCAGCGGAGGCAATCAGCAGAAGGTCGTAATCGGCAAATGGCTGAACACAGATGCGGATATCTTTATCTTTGATGAACCGACCAGGGGTATTGACGTCGGTGCTAAAGTTGAAGTTTACAACATCATCAACCAGCTGATTGCAGACGGGGCGGCGGTAATCATGATTTCTTCCGAACTCCCCGAGATCCTGGGAATGAGCGACCGTATCATTGTTCTCTCTGAAGGACGCTTAACAGCTGAGTTCAGCCGGGAAGAAGCTACGCAAGAAAAGATAATGGCAGCAGCCACAGGAGGTATAAACCATGCAAGCTAAGTCAGGTCTGCAAAAAAGCCTACAGCGGATGAATTGGGGCGACGTACTGCTCAACAGGGTAGGTGCGCTGCTTGGTCTTATCATCATCATGATTGGACTTTCCTTTGCCAGCCCCCACTTCTTGTCTTTCCGCAATCTCATGAACGTGGCCCAGCAGTCTGCGATCAACTCTATAGTGGCCTCAGGTATGCTTTTGGCCATTGTTACAGCCGGTATCGACCTGTCGGTTGGATCCATCCTGGCTCTTTCAATTTCAATCACAGGCATACTGATTGTCAATATGGGCTGGAATTCAGTGATCGGCGTGATCATCGGCCTGGCAGTGGCGGCCGGGGCAGGAATGATTAACGGGCTGGTCTTAACCAAGCTCCGCCTGCCGCACCCCTTTATCTCCACTCTGGGCATGATGAACGTGGCCAGGGGCCTGGCCCTGATTATTACCAACGCCTCGCCAATCTCCGGCTTCCCTAAATGGATTCAGTTCGTAGGTGCAGGCTATGTAGGGCGCATTCCCTTCAGTTTTATCCTGGTTTTGATCACCGTTGTTTTCTTCCACTTCTTCTTGACGAGAACAACCTTAGGACGGCATATCTATGCTGTGGGCGGGAACATCGAAGCCGCCCGCCTCTCCGGTATTGACACCGACAGAGTCAGGGTTTGGGTTTACACCATCAGCGGCCTGATGGCCGGTATCGCCGGCCTAACCTTGATGGGGCGCGTTAACGCAGCCTATCCTTTGGCAGGCCTGTCCTATGAAATGGACGCCATTGCCGCAGTGATCATCGGCGGCGGCAGCTTTATGGGCGGTGTTGGCAACATTTGGGGAACCCTGATCGGTGCGATCATGATTGCTGTGATCCGCAACGGGCTGAACCTCCTGGGTGTATCTCCAGACGCCCAGACAATAGTCATCGGCCTGGTCATTATCGGCGCAGTCTATGTCGACGTACTGCGCAGGCGCAGACGGACCGCATAAGTGCAAAAACGAGTGGCAGCTCAGCGATGAACTGCCACTCTTTCTTTCTATTCTTCCACCCTGATCCACCGCTTTTCACGATGGCTCCGCAAAATTGCCTCTGTGACTAAGAGTTCCCGATGTCCTTCCCGGAAATCCGGCAACTCTACTTCCGGCTTCTTCCCCTGATTCTTCAAGTGCAAGGCAGAGTAAAAATCGGTAAAGAGGTTAAAAACCGCGTCGTGGTAGCCCATGGGATGCCCGGTGGGCAGCAGGGCATAGCGCCTGCTTTCCGCCTGCTGCAGCTGGGGACTTTCCATCAGCACTTCATTGGGCCTGTCCCGGCGGCCCAGCCACAGCTCCGTCGGCCGCTCGTGGTTCCAGCGCAAAGATGATTGGGAACCGTAGACCTGCACATCAATGGCGCACTTTTTCCCCGCCGCCAGCTGACTGACTGTGAACACCCCGGATGCTCCATTGGCGAAATGCACAAGCACCGAACCGTAATCCTCCACTTGGACAGGATACTCAGTATAAGTTCCGTCTCCGGCCGGTTTCTTGCGCACCGGCAAGGTAGTCTTAAGATCAGACATAACCTCGGTGATTCGGGAGCCCACTATAAACTGGGCTAAGTGGAACCAATGGCTGCCGATATCGCCAATCACGTTGGACTCGCCGGTAAATGACTTTTCCAGGCGCCAGTCGTAATCCGTATCAAACAGCAGCCAGTCCTGCAGATAGGAACCCATTACGGTGTAGATGCTGCCCAGCTCCCCTTGTCTGATGCGAACTGCGGCTTCCTGCACCGCCGGATAGTAGCGATAGCAAAAGTTGATCGCGGTCAGCACGTCCTTTTCCTCGGCCAGTTCCGCAAGGGCTCCTGTCTCCTCCGCACTGCGCCCCAGGGGTTTTTCCGACAGGATATGCTTGCCTGCACTGATAAAGGCATGATTGACTTCATAGTGCAGATGGTTGGGCGTGCAGTTGTGCACCACATCAATGGAGGGGTCGTCCAGCAAAGTTCGGTAATCTGCAGTCACCTTCGGGATATTATACATAGCGGCGAGCTCTTCCAGCGGCCCCAGTCTCCGCCCCGCAAGGGCGACAACATTCACGCCGGGTATCCGCAGCAAGGTTCGCAGGTGCACCTTGCCTATATAGCCTAAACCGACAATTGCTGCGTTAATCATGTTCAAACCTCCCTTTCTCATGCTGAAAACTCTTTAGTACCCTCTTTTTTCCGATGCAAAACGAATTCTCTGTTAGACTGGTGTTTCCTCCCNNTAAGAAGGTGAAAAAATGACTGCTGATAGGATAAGAGATCATAGGCGACATCTGCGTTTTCACGCAATTATCAAACCAATTGTCGCCCCGTTTTTCAAATGGCTTTTCAAGCTGGAGGTCCAGCCCGCCCCTGAACTGCAAAGTCCCTACCTTGTCTATGCCAACCATAATGGCGATTTTGATCCCGTGTTCGTGCAGCTGAGCTTTAAAGACATGCTCTACTTTGTGGCCAGCGAGCATATTTTCCGCGTCGGTCTGGTTTCCCGCCTGATGGTGTACCTGCTTGATCCGATTCCAAGGCTCAAGGGCAGCACTGACATGGGTACAGTCAGAGAAGTTCTGCGCCGCCTGAAAGACGGCAAGAACATCTGCATTTTCGCGGAAGGGAACCGCTCTTTCAACGGCCTGACAGGCCACATAGCCCCTTCCATCGGCAAGCTTGCCAAGGCCTGCAAGGTGCCCTTGGTTACCTACAAGATCGAAGGCGGCTACTTTACNNTCTACACTCCGGAACAGCTGGCGGCCATGAGCGCCGATCAAGTAAATGAAGCAATTAAAGAAGATCTGTTCGAAGACGCCTATGCCCGCCAAGGCAGAGAAAGAATCCCGTTCAAGGGGAAGCGGCTGGCGGAGGGTTTGGAAACAGCGTTGTTCATCTGCCCTAAATGCGAACAGATCGGAAACCTGAAAAGTCAAGGCAGCGAATTTGCCTGCAGCTGCGGCATGAGAGCGACCTACGATGAATACGGCTATCTCCACGGAGCCCCCTATTCCACCATCACGGAATGGGATGCGTGGCAGCAAGGAGAGCTTTCCGAGCTCGCCGAAAAGCTCGGCGACGAGCCGGCATTTGCCGACTCCGGCGCAAGCCTCAGCATCATTCAGGACAACCACAGGTCGGAAAGGGTCCCGGAGGGTGAAGGTACGATTGCCATGTACCGCGACGGGATTGTCTGCGGCAGGCTCCGTTTCCCCATCGAGGAGATTTCCGATATGGCTTTGTACGGCCGAGGCAACATCGCGTTTACGAGCCAAGGCAAACACTACACAATTTCCGCCGGGAGGTCGTTCTGCGGCCGTAAATACCTGGAACTTTACAATCAACTCAAACCTACGAGGTGACTTATGGACTTTTCATCAGCAAACACCGGTTTATGGAGTGCAATGGTTCAGCTGGGCATTATTGCAGCCGCGATCTTAGGGGCCAATGTGCTCAGGCGCAAACTGCCTTTTATCCGCAGGACGCTGATGCCTACTTCGGTTCTGGCAGGATTTGTGCTCCTGCTTCTGCGCAACACCAATCTTTTGGATATTGATGCTAAATTTCTGGAAATGATTACCTACCACGGCATTGCTATAGGGTTTATTGCCATGTCTCTGCGCATTCCCCCCAAGAATGCCGGACTCAGCACCGATCGGCTCACTGCGCCGAAAAGCGGAGCGCTNNGCGTTAGGGTTTGCCGGCGGACGCTCCTTTGGGCTTTCCATTGCTGCTTCAGGCTATCTGTGCGCCTGCATCGTCGGGGTTGCATACCTTAATTACCTTGTGCGCAAGAGGAAAGTTAAACTCAGCCATTATGAAGAAGTTGCAGAATCCCTCTCGGTGGACAAGTTCCAGGATCAGAACGAAATTCCTATTTCCGAATCCATCGATAGGTTCTCAGTGCAGATTGCTCTGGTTCTCATCGTCTACCTGATCACTTACTTGGTGCTGCACGGGCTCACCTCGCTAATCGGAACAGTTGCGCCCGGTCTAGCCAGTACCCTTGAGCCGCTGTTCTGGGGCTTCAACTTCATAGTCGGGTCGTTAATGGCCATCCTGCTGCGCGCCGTTTTCAGCGGCCTGCGGAAAACCAGGATGATGACGCGGCAATACCAGAACAACTATCTGCTCAGCCGCATCTCCGGGCTGGCCTTTGACGTGATGATCACGGCCGGTATTGCCTCCATAGATATTGCAGACCTTTCAAGCCTCTGGCTGCCCTTTATGCTGCTCTCCATTGCAGGTGCCGTCGGCACCTTCTACTGGCTCAGATGGCTCTGCCAGAAAATCTATCCCGGCTATTTCTACGAAGGTATGGTTTCAATGTACGGCATGCTGACAGGAACGATCAGTTCCGGCGTGCTCCTGCTGCGGGAGATTGACCCGGAGTTTGAAACGCCGGCTGCCAATAATCTGCTCACAGGCAGCAGCTTTGCCATCATCATGGGGGCGCCTATGCTGCTTCTAGTCGGACTTGCCCCCCTGTCGCCGCTAATGACCTTGGTAACTTTAATCTTGCTTGTCGTCTATCTGGTGCCCCTAGTGCTTTTCATACTGAAAGCAAG
>MTKW01022058.1_pt1 | contig 19607 bp, 12 predicted proteins | sample 1042761 | NCBI WGS metagenome assembly MTKW01 (sample SAMN06205366, study PRJNA360243) | anaerobic digester metagenome | biome: Wastewater treatment plant; feature: Anaerobic digester sludge; material: sludge; isolation source: anaerobic digester fed with sludge from wastewater treatment plant ... | reverse complement strand
GAGCCGATGTAGGCGGAGACCGTTGACACGAGGGCCGCCACCTCTGCCTCGGCGGCGTCAGGAGTGGTGGCGACGAGGGCTGCCGCGAGGTGCGTCGCGGCCGAGACGACCGCGTTGTCGCGGGCTACGTCCCGCGGCTGGGCCGGTCGTGGGGTGCCCGTCAGGCAGAGCCCGACTAGGAAGGCCGACATCTCGCTAACGGCCTTGTCGCGCTCTCCCTCCTCGATGGTGTAGGTCGGGGTGCGCACGAAGGTGCCGTCCGAGGCGCGGAAGGCCACGCCCTGGGCGCGCACCTTTCCGTCGACCGGCTCCAGCGTCCCTCCGAGGACCCAGTCAGCTCCCACGAGCCCCGCCGCCGTCTGCAGCCCCTGCTCGACTATGCCGGTCAGGGGCGACGAGACGCCCCTGACCACCCGGGCGAGGGTCCCTCCCGTGAGCAGCTCCACCGGGGCGCCCTCCAGCTGATCCATGACGCCCGACCAGAAGCGGCAGGACAGCTCCGCGTCCACGCCCGGCAGCGCGGCGAAGGGGACGGCCGCCATCTTGGGCGTCGGCGCCGCGGTCCCCTGGGCGATCGCACCCGTCGCGCCCAGCGCCACCATGCACACCAGCAACAGCACTCCCGCGAGTGATGCCCTCTTCATCAGTGATCCTCCATCTGACGCGGCCCGCGGCCGCAGTCTTGGAAAGCGGACACAGCCAACCCACGCGGCGAACGAGGCCGCCACGCGTAGGCCCGCGCCGCAATTACCTTTGTTCATCCGCCCCAGGCTATTGCCCTTCCCGCCGTCACTGTCAAGCGGTCGTGCGCCCAGCGCGAGGCAGATCAGCGGAACGCATGCGCGCGCGGCGCGTCTCGATAGTACGGGCGGAATCCATCCGCTGGCGGTGAATACACATAGTGCGCTTCCAGCATAGAGTACCACCCGTTGTGACGAAGGGAGTGATCCACATGACAACCCTCCTCAGACATCGGTGCTCCCTGGCGCTCGCTTCGCTCTCCCTTGTGGTCTGGCTCTGGCCCGCAGCGGCCCAGGCGGACGAGTGGGGGCGGTCGTCTTCCGGCGTCGAGCGGCTGCGGGCTGTGGGGATACTGGAGGGCACGAGCTTCTCTCGTCCGTCGTCACAGTGGGGTCGCTATCGCTATGAAGCCGGCGACTACATGGTCACCGAGGACGATGCCGAGCTCGGCGAGGTTGTCCTCATGGACGTGATCGCTCGCGTCTCGAACATGGACATCCGCGAGGTCTGGGACATCCACGACATATGGGACCTGTATCCCGAGGAGGTCGCGACGGCCCTGTTCCTCCGCGAGATGACCGGCAGCTCCTACGCGGCCATCGCCACCTTGCGGGCCGATGACGGCTACGCCTGGAAGCAGATCGCGGCTGAGTACGGCCTCGACCCCAGGCTGCTCGGAGAGTCGCCGAACTGGTACCGGAAAGACCGCGTCGAGGACTGGTGGCGCCAGGACCCCGACATTGAGCACCGGATCATGATCGCCATGCTCGCCACCGAGTACATGATCGAGGAGCGGGAGCTGGATCGCCTATCCCGCGACGGCCTCGGCTACTCGGACATGGCCATCATGCTGGAGTTCGAGGCGCGCTCGGGCGTCAACGGCCTGAGGCTCCTGGATGAGAAGATGGAGCGCCGGGTGCGCTGGCGCACCCTCGCCGACAACTATCGCATCGACATCCGCGATCTGGACGCGAAGCGGGCCTACCACTGGCACAACGCCGACTTCCGCGGCTACTACTACGGCGACGATCGCCAGTACCACGCCAACCGCTTCGTGCGCACCCACAGGACGCGGCGTGAATACCACTACTACACTGTCTGGGTGCCCAACCCCAACACGGGGTACTACCATTTCGACTACGTCGTCGACTACGACTACTACTTCCCGTTCGGTCGGACCTACTACACCTACTGGTGGCCGACGGACTGCTGGTGGGATCGCGTTTACTGGGGCTACCACTGGAGTTCGCCCATCTACCATCGCCCGTACACCTACGATGTGCGCTGGGTGCCTAGGGAGCCCTACTACAGCGACTGGCGGCAAGATCCTTACATCGGCGCCGACCCGCCCCGAGCCCTCGACGGACGCCGCTACGCGGACCGGATCATCGAGCGGTACGGCGACCGGGGCGCCGTCACCGGCGACTGGGACACTCGAGTCCGCGTGAGCAACGGCGGCGTCATGACCGTCACCCGCGGCGAGCGTGGCCAGCCCGGCGCGCCCCGAGGATCGAGCGGATCGCCCTCGACACGTTCCTCGAACGACAACCGTGGCTCCGGCTCGAGTTCCGCTGATCGCGGCGGCGTGGCCCCGCCACCGAGGACCAGTCCGCCGCCGAGAAGCGACCCTCCGCCCGCGGCCCGCGGTTCGAGCAGCTCAGGCGGCGGAGGGGGCGGCGCGGCTCCCCCGAGAGCTGACTCCGGACGCTCCTCGGGTAGCGGCTCAGGCAAGTCGAGCGGCGGCGGCTCCAGCCGTCGTGACAGCGCGCCTCCTCCGCCCGCGGCGCGAGGTTCGAGCAACTCAGGCGGAGGAGGCGGCGGAGCGGCTCCGCCGAGGGCTGACTCCGGACGCTCCTCGGGCAGCGGCTCCGGCAAGGCGAGTGGCGGTGGCTCCGGCCGTCGCGATAGCGCGCCTCCTCCTCCGCCCCCTCCCGCTCGTTCGTCCGACTCGGGCGGCGGATCGTCGGCCCAGGGCTCGAGCGGCGGCGCCAGCGGCTCGCAGGGCTCTGGCGGCGGTGGCGGCGGCAGCAGCCGCTCCGGTGGCGGCGGGTCCCGCAAGTCCCAGAGGTAGCGCTGAATCTGGTCAGGCGTCGCGGCGGCCCGGTAACCTGCTCCGGGCCGCCGCAGTGTACGCCGCGCGGGGTAGGTCCCAGGCAGCACGCTGGGCGAACTGAGGGTGGCCACTCCACGAGAGTCTGGCGATCGACCGACGACGGGACGTGACGATGCGAGCAGCGATCATCTTATGTGCATGCGCTCTGGGTAGCGCCGGCCAGGCCGCCTCTGCCCAAGGCCAGTTCGCGGACAAGCTCCTCCACGGCCGCGCGGTGCAGGTTGCCCTCGCCTCTCCCTACTACCAGGACCGCTCCCTGGAGGGGATCGCCGACGAGATCGCCGCCGCGGGCTTCGATGCCGTGCACTTGGTCATCACCTCTGAGTCAGCCGACCTGAAGCCCGGGTTCGTCGATTTGCTCCATGCTCGCGGCATTGGCGTGTGGGCCACCCTCTTCGCCACGTCTGTCTACACGCCGACCGAGGATCTGCCCGAGGGCTGGGAGGAGTGGCAGGTCGAGTTCCTCGTGCCCCAGGGCTACCGCCACCTCTCTATGGCCGAGCCCGGCTACCGCGAGTGGCTGAAGGGCCGTATCGACCGCGTCCTCTCGGCGGCCGCTTTCGATGGCTTCACCCTCTACGAGCCCTTCTTCCCCGTCTGGCGAGGCCTGGAGCAGGACCCCGTCCAGTACGCCGACGTGAGCCCCGCCTTCCAGCGGCGCTTCATGGAGGCCACGGGACACGACCGGTTCCCCAACTTCGCGGACCCTGCGGACCCCGACTTCTATGAAACGAACCCGGCTCTCTACCGCGACCTGGTCGACTACCGGGCCGAGGTCATCGCCTCCTTCTTCGATGAGCTCGTGAACGGTGACGGGGGCATCCGAGAGCGGCGCCCCGAGGTCCTGGTCTCTACCTGGAGCGTTGCTGCGGCGATGGAGGACGGGCTCGAGATCCTCCGCGAGTGGGAGGGGCACGATGCCGCCGCCGTGGTGGAGCGCGTGAAGCCGGACATGCACACGCTCCAGACCCACTGGCCCGATTGGATTCGCCCCGAGCTCCCGCCTGACTACGCCCGGGCCTACCTTCCCTACGCCGAGAGCGTCTGGGCGGTCGCCCCGGGGCTGCCCGTGAGTGTGCAGGCGGATATCGGCTCCCTGAACACCATGCGAAAGAGCGGCCACTGGGCGCGGGACTTCCACGCGGCGAGCTTGGAGGCCGGCTTCTCGGCAACCACCTACTACGAGTTCTCCCTGCGGTGGGAGGTCTACCGCGCGGCGCCTGAGCTCGTGGCGGCGCGCGCTGAGGGGGAGCGGGCGTTCCTCACCTTCGACCAATGCGTCGGTCCCGCGTCTGCCGAGGCGCTGGTGGGGCGTCGCGTCGTGGACTTCGAGTCGGGCCACGGCGCGCTGATCCGCGAGGTCTCTGTGGACGGCAACCAGCTCGTCCTGGTCCTTGACCTGCCCCTGGAGTCCGGCCGGATCTGGAGCTTCCCCGTCGGTGGACTCGAGGATGACCCGGCGCGCCGCTTCGTGCCCGAGGACCAGGTCAACCGCGTCCCCGAGGACGTGTGGCAGTGGGCGCGGGTGGAGTAGGGGACGACAGGGGGGCGCGGGCTACGCCGCCGCGCTCTCCGGCAGGCCATCTTGGCCTGGACCCCGAATCTCAGACGCCGGAGGCGTTGCGCTGGTGCGCTCGGAGACACATTGGTCGTATGGGAACTGGATCGCCTGGGGTCTGGGCATGGCCTGGGCCTTGGGCATCACCGCCCTGGGCGCCTCCCATGCCCCCCTCGCCCAGCAGGGCGGCGCCCAGTTCGGGCAGTTCTTCGGGCCCCTGTGCGTCATCGGCCTGGCCGCCATGGCGCTGCTCAAGCGGCGGTACCTCGAACTCGGCGAGAAGGGCCTGGTCGATTGCAGCACCCTCATCACCCACACCTACGCCTATGAGAACATCCAGCGAGTCGCTTCCTTCCGACTGCGGACTGGCGCCGAGGGCGTCATCGTCATCGACTGCGAGGTCGGCGGCGTCATACGGCGCATCCGCATGAGCGCCACCCAGGACCGTTGGCCCACCCTGGTAGCCCATCTGTGGCGGCGTCTGCCGCTGCTACAGGTTGACCTGGCGCCCGAGACGGTCCGCAGGGTGCAGGCCATCCGCGACGACCAGCCCCTCGATGTGCGGATCGCCATCCCCGCCGTGCCGCCCCTCAAGTACGACCTCGCCCGCACCTACGGCGGCCACCTCCTCGTGGCCCTGCCCGCCATGCTGATCGTCAGTCTCTTCTCGGGCGGCGCCGCCATCCTCTCGTTCATCGTCGGCGCCTGCTTCCTCGTGCCGGTCCTCGTCGCCGCTGGCCTCATCGACTATGTCGTGGCCCGGCAGAGCGTCCACTTCGAGTTCCGGCCCGACGGCTTCGGATACCGAGATCGCACGGGCATGGATTTCTGGATCCCTTGGGGCGAGCTGACCGCCATCGGCTTCGCGGGTGGCCTCGGCAGCAGCCTCACCTGGATCCACGCCAGGGAAAAGACGATCCTCATCCGCGGCCACCTGGTGGCGATGCAGCAGGTGCGCTGGACCCTCGCCGAGGCGATGAGGGTCCTCGATGCGACTCTGGCGGCGAGCCCCGGCGGGCCCGTGCCCCCGATGGATCCGCCCGCCCCTGAGGCCGGCGGCCCTACTCCTCTTTAGCGATCTCGATCGGGGGCGGTGGATGCGGTTGTCGATGCCTGCGCGGACGCCGAATCAGGGATCATGATGCCCCCGGCCACGGACATCATCCAGGTGCACGGCGAGCTCGGGCTGCTGCTCCGCGAGGTGGCGCTCGAGGACATCGTCCGTGAGATGAGCCAGCTCCACGCGGCGGCCGTTCGCGGGCGGCTCGCCTCGCCCTCCTGGCTGCCCGTGGTCGTCGCGTGCGAGGACGAGGCCCTCTATGGGCTCTGCCTCAGCGACCTCGCCCATGCCAAGGGATCCGCCGAGGCCGAGGCGTTGGAGCGTGCCACCGACGCGGCCGCCCGGCTCACGCCCACCGACCGCCGGCTGCGGTACACCCATCGCCGCGATGCCGCCGGCCAGCTCTTCGCCGTTCAACCTACCCTGCGCCTGCGCATCGAGCACTGGCGGAGCCTGGCGCGGGGCATCTGGGACTCCCTGGGGCAGGTCCTCGCCGCGGCAGGGGAGGGGAGTGGCCGCGAGCCCGCCCCGCTCCTCATCGGCCGGATCTGGCCCTGCGCCGCGCCGAACGTCCTCGCCGAGTTCGCCGCCGCCCAGAGGACCGAGGACCTCCTCCGTTTCACCGAGGCCGTCGTGAGGAGTTCGGAGCCGCTGCACCTCCGTATCTCCCTCTGCTGCCATCTGCTGGCCCTGCGGCGCTTCCGGCTCGAGGAGCCCGAGGCGCGCGCGGACCTCGAGCTCCTCCTCGCCCGCATCGAGTCCGAGCTCTACGGCGACTATCACCTCGACGGCCAGTCGGCCTACCGCGCCCTCAGGTCCCTTGGGTGGGACGATAATCTCCAGGTGCTCGACATGTGAGGCCGCGTCGCCTCCACGGACCGATCCGGCCCCTACGAGCAGCAGGGCGGCCAGGGCGAGCGACGGCTGCTGGCGAGGCCGAGGCTTCTGAGCCCTGAATGACGCCATCAGTTTTGCGTGCGGGCGCAGGAGATTCCCACAAACTCCCCTACAACATGAACGGAGGTGGCTCATGTTGGCCCGCGCCCTGGTCCTTGTCGCCTGTACGCTTGCCGCCGCACTACCCGCGGCGGCCCAGGATGGCATCCTGATCGCCAAGTCCGAGTGCCGCCTCTTCTACGCGGCGGGCGGCGAACTCATCAAGGAATACCAGTGCGCCACGGGCCGCGGCATGTGCTCGCCGGTAGGCTCCTTCACCATCGAGTACAAGTGCCATAACGGCGGCTGGAGCTACGTCAACGGCGACTGGGTCCATGTGGGCGGCGCGAACATCCCCGCCCTGGGCGCCTTCTGGATGGGCCTGACCGCCCGGAGCGGCCGCGGCACCCCCTACGGTATACACGGCACAACCCAGCCCCAGCTCATCGGCCAGCTCGTCTCCGCGGGCTGCATCCGCATGAGGAACCGCGAGGTGGACGAGCTCTACGGCATGGTGCCGATGGGAACGTCTGTGACGCTGGTGAACTACCTCAGCGAGGGCCAGAGCTGGCTGGGCAGGCTCACCAAGCGCCAACTGGCCTACGCCTCCGACGCCGCCGGCAGCTACGACATCTACAGCGTCGGCTCCGACGGCCAGGGCGTCGACCGGCTCACCAACCTGCCGGGCGATGAGCGGACGCCGGTCTACTCCCCCGATGCGGAGTGGGTCGCCTTCATCCACCATGGGCCGGATGGGCGGCGATTGGCCATCGTCAGCGCCTCGGGCGGCAAGCCCCGCTTCCTCGACGGCGTTGACACTGAGGCCTGCCTGGGCTGGACGGCGGAGGGGATCATCGTCCGGGACGACGCCGGCGGGGTGTGGCGGTGTGACGCCGAGACGGGCGAGGCCGACGAGGCCGAGTGGTCCCTGGGTCCCCAGGTGATTCGTGACGGCGCGGCCATCCAGATGTCGCGGGGCGCGCTCATCTCCGCCTCCGCCATACGGCCCCAGCTCACGGGCAAGCCCGACCTGCGCGACCCCGCCGTGGCCGCGGATGGACGCGCTGTCGCCTTCTCCTGCCGGGAGGGCTCCGGCCGAGCCATCTTCGTCTGCCGCGCCGATGGCGCCCTCATGCGGCGCGTGGTCTCTGCCACCGCCGACGCGGTGGAGCCCGCTTGGTCGCCGCGCTTGATCCACGGGCCGGGGGTCACGATCCTCGCCGTCGAGACCGATCCCCCGGGCCTCCAGGTCCTCGTCCGGCCCCCGGGCTCGAACACGGCCTACCCCAAGGGAGCGGCGCCCGTCGAGTTCGCCCTGTCCAGTGCCACCGAGGCGTCCCGGCCCTACGAGATCATCGCTCGCACCAGCCGCGGCGACGAGGCTCGCCAGGAGATCACCATCGCCCGCGGACAGCGGAAGACCGTCCGTATCGAGGTCCGCCGCCACGGAGCTTTCGTCTCCGCCGTGCGTCAGTTCCTTACGGGACGGGCCGACGCCCGGGATGAGGTGCCTACGTCATGAGCAAGCGGCTATGGCCATGGGTTCCCTTCGCCGCCGCTCTACTCGCGGCGAGCGCCCAAGCGGCTCCGATCAGCGTTAGCGAGACCGATCCGCGCTACTTCAACTGGCGCGGCGCTGACCGTGTGCAGCTCGTCGGCTACGACTATCCCGCGCTTATGAACTCGGGCCGCATCGACCCCTCCGCCGACTGGACCACGGAGTCCACTCGGCCGTACTACGAGCAGTTCATCGACCTGCTCGTCGCCAACGGCCTCAACTTCACCCGTTGCTCCGTCACCTCCGGCGCGGCCAACGACCGCTTCCCTTGGGCTCGCGTCGATGCGCCCGACGCCCCGCTGAGGGTGGGCGGCGAGCGCTACGCCTACGTGAACCTCGAGGAGTGGGACGAGGTCTTCTGGAGCCGCGCCCGGGCGATCCTGGACTATGCCTCCAAGCGCGGAGTCGTCGTGCAGATATGCCTCATCGACGAATCGAGCCTCCTCGGCGAGCCGGGGGGCCGCGGCTGGGAGTTCCACCCCTTCAACCCTCGCAACAGCCTGCCCGGCAGCATGGGCGCCTGGATGCTCACGGACGGCCTGGAGAGCGGCGCGCCCGCCGCCTACGACCTCTCCAACCAGGCCTTGCGCGATATGTACGTCGCCTACCTCCAGAAGTGGGCGGAGGAGACCCGAGGCCTGGACAACGTTGTCTTCGAGGTTGGGCACGCCAGTTCCGCCGGCCTGCGCTTCCACCGCTGGATCATCGACACCCTGCGCGGTGACTGCGGGTGCCCCTTCCTCATCTCCACGAACGCCGTCGATGAGGCGGATCGGATCTACGCCCTCGCTGGCGTCGATGCCATCGCGGATCACGGGCCGCGCACCCCCTTCACCACCAAGAGCCGCGTGGGCGATTGGCAGCGGTTCCGCAAACCCATCATCGTCGGCGCCGACTCCGAGAACGGCCATGACGACGACTACGCCCTGTCTCTGGCCTGCCTCCAGACGGCCCTGGACCTCGGCGCCCACGTCAGCCGCACGGGCCGAGACATGCGATCCTACGGGCCAGAGAAGCGCCCCTTCGTCGAGCATATGCGGGACCTCAAGCGACTCGCCGCAAGCGGCGCGAAGTGGCGCTGGCCCAACGATGTCCTCGAGGGCGAGGAGCTCCGCCTCACCTGCGACCGCCGCGCCCAGGAGCTGGGCGTGTACCTCCGGCGCGCCGACAGCGATGATGGCCGAGCCGAGGTCTCCAACGAGCGGGGGCGCTGGTGTGTCGCGAACCCCGTGGGCGGACCCTCCGACGAGCCCGCCCGCACTCTCAGCTTCGCCGTCGACCCTTACGCCTTCGGCCAGGGACCCCTCTCCCTGGAGGTCGAGCTGGAGGTCTACCTCGACGCTGCCGCGGACGGCGCGCTCACCGTGGACTACGCGAGCCGCGGCGAGCCCTACGGTGGGCGGGTCACATCGCCCCTGCGGAAGGGCCGGTGGGAGACCCTCGGGCTGATGCTCTCCAGCGTCACCCTCGGTGGGCTGCAGGACGGCGACGCCGACCTGCGCATCGACGGCGGAGCCCCGCCAGCGCGGCTGCTCCTCCACCGCATCGCCGTGCGCGCGGTCCGGTCCGCGTCCAACGGCGCCCCGAAGTCCGAGGCGATCACCGAGTTCGCCGTGAGCCCCCAGGGCGAGCGCTTCACCATCAACGGCAAGGGCACATTCCTCCGCGGCCTGACCGAGGGCTTTGTGGGCGGCGACGCCGATGCCACCTACTGGAACTCCTACGAGCCCGAGGCCGACTACGAGCGGTATGCCGATCGTCTCACCGACTGGGGCATCAACTGGATCCGGATCAACGGCATCAGCATGGTCGAGGGCTCCGGCCGCGCCTTCGGGGCGAATGCCCTCGAGGGCGAGCAGGCCTCCGCCCAACCGCCGCTGCCGCCCTACACCCGCCGCCCCTGGGTCCGCTCGGGCGGCGGCATCGCATGGGATGGCCTGCCGCGCTACGACCTCTACGACTTCGACCCCTGGTACTTCCAGCGCCTCGATGAGTTCGTCTCGACCATGAACCGCCGCGGCATCGTTGTCGAGTTCACCCTCTTCCACCAGCGCACCCTCTCCCAGGAGTTCACCCACTGGGCCGACTCGCCGTGGCGGCCCGAGAACAACGCGAACGGCCTGGGACTGCCCTCCACACCCGTCTGTTATCCCCAGTTCTACGATCTCACCAATGACGCCCTGGTTGCGGCCCAGGCGGCCTATGTCGACCGCGTCGTCGAGGTCCTCGGCAAGTACCCCGGCGTCATCTACCGCATCGCCGATGAGTACAACGGACCGGGCGGCTGGGTCACCCACTGGGTGCGCCACATCTCCGCCCACCCGGGGATGGTCACGAAGCCGGTGTTCCAAGTCGGGGCGAGCCTCGAGGTCACCCGGGTGTTGGCGGGCATGGGTGAGGTTCAGAGCCTCGGCATCAGCTACTTCGGCGTGTTGCCCGATGGCGCCATCAGCACGCCACCCTCCTACCGCGATGTGCCCATCGCGGGGTTCTGCCCGCCCGAGTACCACGAGGGCGAGGCTATCGGCGCCACCCTCAGCCACCTCTACCAGCGCTGGACCAGAGCCTACGTGGGCCAGGGCGACGTGGAGCCCGACAGCTTCCTCCGCGCCCTCGCGAGCGGCGGCGCCGGATGGTTCTACGGGACCGCCCCACGGGAGGGCGTCGACCCCGCCGGCGCTCTGGCGGCCGTCGCCATCGTCGAGCGCGCGGGCGATCTCGCCGGCTGGCTGCCCGCGCCGGGGATCATCCAGAAGGGCCGGACCGAATGTGTAGGGCAGTCGGGGAAGGGGTATCTCCTATACGTTCCCGAAGGCGGCGCCCTCACCCTAACTCTCCCTGCCATGGCGGGAGGATACTCGGTCTCCTGGTTTGAACCGTCGAAGGGCAAGTGGTCGACGGGCGCGGGTGTCGAGGGCGGTCGAGCCATCGAACTCAAGCCCCCGTCGAGGGACGCGACGGTCCTTCTGGTACGGCCGGGGGCGCTTCAGGCGCCGCAGGCGCAGCCCTGAGCCTCTGGTAGGCTCCCAGGAGCCGTCGAGAGCGGAGGCGCTATCACTTGGAGCTTGGCGCGGGTGACCGGATCGGGCCCTATGAGATAGTCGGCGTGCGCGGTCGAGGCGGCATGGGCGTCGTCTTCGAGGCGCGACACACTGGCCTGGACCGCGTCACCGCCCTGAAGGTCCTGCACCCCGAGCTCTGCCGCGAGGAGGAGTTCGTCAGCCGGTTCACCCAGGAGGCGCGGCTGGCCGGCCAACTCCGCCACCCCAACCTCGCCGCCATCTACGACTTCGGGGAGCATGAGGGTCAGCTGTTCATCGCTATGGAGTTCGCCCAGGGCATGCCCCTGAGCGGCCTCCTCTCTGAGCCGCTGCCCATCGACCTCACCGTCTCCGTCCTGCGTCAGATCGCCGCCGCTCTCGTCGTCGCCCACGAGAGCGGCGTGGTGCATCGTGACCTGAAGCCGGCGAACATCCTCATCGAGCCATCGGGCCGCGCCGTTCTCACCGACTTCGGCGTCGCCCGCTCCGTCAGCGGCGAGGGCCTCACCCTGGCCGGCACCCTCGTCGGCACCCCCGAGTACATGTCACCCGAGCAGGCCAGGGGCCAGAGCACCGACCACCGCACCGACATCTACGCCTGCGGCATCATCCTCTACGAGTGCTGCGTCGGCGCGCCGCCCTTCAAGGCCGATAACCCCGTGACGACCGCTCTCATGCACGTCGAGAACACCGTCCCGCGCCTGGCGCCCGACTACCCCGACCTGCCTGAGTGGGTCGATGTCGTCATCCAACGCTGCTGCGCCCACAAGCCCGAGGACCGCTACCAGTCCGCCGAGGAGCTTCTCGCTGACCTGCCGGACGATGGCGAGGTGCCGCTCCCCGTCTACCCCGAGATCCTCGAGCGCGCCGGCGTCGCCGACTACGGCTCAACCCTCACCGGCATCATCCGAGGCGACATCTCGCTTCAGGCCGCGGCCGAGTCGAATGAGGAGTGGGAGAAGGCCATCCGAGCGGCCCTCGCGCGCGAGGTCACCGTCGTCTCCCTCGATGTCGTCGGCTCCCGCCGCATGAAGGCGCCGGGACACACGGTGCTGCTCTCCTACCTCTTCGAGCGGCTGCGGCGTTTCATTGACCGCACCTGCGACGAGCACGGGTGCTTCGCCAAGGCCTGGTCGGGCGACGGACTCGTCGCCGCCTTCGAGGAGCCCGCTGCGGCGATCACCGCCATGCAGCAGATCGTCGAGGCTCTCCCCGGCTTCGAGACGCCCGACCCCGACCACCCCTTCCGTGTGCGTGTCGGCATCCACCTGGGCGAGGTGCTCATCAGCGACGCGAACCAGCTCGGCCGCGTCACAAGCCGCGTCTTCGATGCCGCCGGGCACCTCCAGAAGGCCTGTCCGCCGAACGAGATCTGGGCCTCCGAGGAGACGGTGAAGGCCGCGGAGGCGCTCGGCCGGTTCGAGCCCATCGGCCGCGTCGAGGAGGTCTACGTCTACGGGTGGCGACCCATGATGGTCACGCCCATCCCCATCCGTCCGTCCGAGCCGCGGACGCCGCGCCCGACCCCGGCGCCGGCGAAGGTCACACAGCGCAGGTGGCCCCTCCTCGCCGCCATCGTCGCCGTACTCCTCATCGGTGTGGGGCTCACCGTCTGGCTTCGCGGGCGGGCGCATACCTCCACTCCACCCAAGGACCCGGGATCCGCCTCGACGCGGCAGGCCCCCGGAGGCCCCGGGGGCGACGGGGGGAGCGCGCGGTTCCCGGCCAGCGGACCGGCCGTCGACGGCCACGTGCAGTACGCCAACGGCCAGCCGGCCGCCGGCGTCACCGTGTACGGCTGGACCGGCGACACCTTGGTGACCGCTCAGACCGACAACGCCGGCGACTTCTCCCTCCCGATGCTGCCCAGCGGCCAGCGCGTCATCAGCGCCGCCGCGGCCGGGTGCGCGACGGAGCATGCCTTGCTTACCCTCGGGTCCGACCGCGCCACCTGCGCATTCACCCTGCGGCCCCTCGGCGCCAGGTCCCCGACCCGGGGGCCCGCGATCGAGGTGGCGGGCATCAAGCCCACCGCCCAGGGCGTCGAGGTCTGGCTTCGCGCCTCCTCCCTGGACTCGCCCTGGGTCATCCAGTCCTGGGCGGGCGGCGAGGCGCTCTTGCCCGTCAACCGGGACGGCTCCGTGCGCGTCGTCATCGATTCCGCCTCCCAGCCGGGCTGCCTCTTCCGCGTCGTCACCGCCGGCGGCGTCGCGCGTACGGACGTCATCCGCGGCCCCGAGCCGGCGCCCATTCACGTCGTCGTGAGCGTCTCCACCAGCAGCCCCGCCGTTGTCCGCTCCATCCTCTACGACCCATCCTCCGGCCAGGTGCTCGCCGGGGCGACCGCGCCGGATACCGTGACCCTCCACGCGCCCGGCGTCTACGCCATTCGTGTCCAGTGCGTCAGCAACCAGGAGGCCGCGCCTGTCAGCGTGACGGTAGACATCCAGTCGGCATCGGCAGAACCTATCCAGCGTACCATCACCGACCTTTGGCCACTTCAGGGACTCGAGGGCGAGCCTGTCGGAGACGGCCGTACGTCCGTGGGCGATGTGGGCGTCCTCACTGTGGACGAGTGGGGTGGGGTGAGTCTGTCCGCGCCGCAGTGAGCGCGCTCGACCGGCCCACTCCGAAGGGAGAACGTCAGCCATGCGAGACTTGACTCGGAGGGACTTCATGAGGGGCGCCGCCGCGGCGGGCGCCACACTCGCGGCCGGCTTGCCGGCAGGAGCACAGGAGGGCGCTATGGACCGATCACACCCCGCCGATGCCCTCGGCTTCGGCACCGTCACCTACGACATCGCCAAGGGCCTGGACCTCGAGACCCTGATCCGCGTCGCCGAGGATGTGGGGCTCGATGCTGTCGAGCTTCGCACCACCCACGCCCACGGCGTCGAGCCCGATCTGTCCGCCGCTGAGCGGGCCGAGGTCCGCGCCCGGTTCGAGGCGAGCCCCGTGGCCCTCGCCGCCCTCGGCTCCGTCTGCGAGTTCCACTCACCGGACTCGGCCGAGGTCGCCCGCAACATCGAGGAGACGAAGCGCTTCATCCAGCTCGCCCAGGATGTCGGCGCTCGCGGCGTGAAGGTCCGGCCCAACGGCCTGCCCGAGGGCGTGCCTGTCGAGAGGACCCTCGAGCAGATCGGCGAGGCGCTCAATGTCGTGGGGCCCGCCGCGGCCGATAGCGGCGTCATGATCTACGTCGAGGTCCACGGCGGCGGCACCCAGGAGCCGAGGAACATGGCGCGCATCATGGAGGTCTGCGAGCACCCCGCCGTCGGGCTCACCTGGAACTGCAATGACGCGGACATGATTGACGGCTCCATCCGCGAGAACTTCGACCTCCTCCGGCCCCGCATTCGGATGGTCCACCTCCATGAGCTGGTCTCCGACTACCCTTACCGCGAGGAGCTGCTGCCCTACCTGCTCGATCCCGCCATGGGCTTCGACGGCTACTGCCTGGCCGAGGCCGAGGGGCTGGGCGACCCCGCGCGGTTCCTCCGCTACTACAAGGCGCTCTTTCGCTCATGGGCGCGCGAGGCGTACGACGCCGTGCCGCGAGGCTGACAGCCGCTCGGCACGCTGGCCCCCACAGGCTGCGTCCTTGTTCGCGGCTCTAGGGCGTTCGGCGTCGGGGCCCTGTGCCCCGACGCTGGACGCCTCGGGTAGGGAGTCAAGAGGGCTCGCCCTCTTGCGGGGTGTGGGGCGGAGCCCCACGCTTGTCTCGCTTCGGCGTGGCCGGGCTTGGCGTTCGTCGCGTCGGCCTGCCATGGGCGGTCGGCACGGCTGGCCCCCACAGGCTGCGTCCTTGTTCGCGGCTCTAGGGCGTTCGGCGTCGGGGCCCTGCGCCCCGACGCTGGATGCCTCGGGTAGGGAGTCAAGAGGGCTTGCCCTCTTGCGGGGTGTGGGGCGGAGCCCCACGCTCGTCGGGCTTGGCGTTCGTCGCGTCGGCCTGCCATGGGCGCTCGGCACGGCTGGCCCCCACAGGCTGCGTCCTTGTTCGCGGCTCTAGGGCGTTCGTCGTCGGGGCCCTGTGTCCCGACGCTGGACGCCTCGGGTAGGGAGTCAAGAGGGCTCGCCCTCTTGCGGGGTGTGGGGCGGAGCCCCACGATGGGTCCTCGCGTCACTCCGCGAGTTCGCCGTCGATGACGCGGTGCGGGGTGACGCTCACGAGTTCCCCGAGCCGCGCTTCGCCCTCGCCCCTCGCTCGGAGATACTCGCCCGTGAGGCCCGAGAACCCGCCCGCCTCTAGCCGGTCCACGACGACCTCGACTCGGCGGCCCACGTGGCCCTCCAGAATCTCCGCCCGCAGCCGGTCGCCCAGGGCGATGAGCCGTGCTACCCGGCGCTTCTTCTCGGCGGCGGGGATCGGGTCGCCGCGCTCCCAGGCCGCGGCGCCCTCGCGGGGGCTGTAGGGGAACACGTGGAGGTTCGAGGGCCGCGTCCGCTCGACGAGCCCCACCGTCTCCTCGAACGCCTCCGACCCCTCATTCGGGAAGCCGACGAGGAGGTCGTACCCCACGCCGTAGAGCGGCATCGCCGCGCGCAGCGTCGCGAGCCGCCGCTCCAGTCCCTCCACATCGGGCGAGCGGCCCATCGCGCGGAGCACCGTCGGCGAGCCCGACTGCTGGGCGATGTGCAGGGCGGGGCACACGCGGTCGCCCGCCGCGAGCAGCGCCGCCGTCAGCTCATCGGTGAGCGAGTCCGGCTCGATGGAGCTGAGCCGCAGTCGCGGCAGGTCTTCCGCAAGCAGGCGGCCCAGCAGCCTCCCGAGGGCGCCTTCGCCCGAGTCCTCACCCCACGCCCCGAGGTTGCAGCCCACGAGCACGATCTCCCGGTAGCCCTCCTCCGCCAGCGCCCGGCACCCTGCGACCACATCGGCCAGGGGGAGGCTCCGCTGCCGTCCGCGCGCCAGCGGCACCTTGCAGTAGCTGCAGAATCGATCACACCCATCCTGAATCACGAGCTGCGCGCGCGCCCGGCCCGACGGCAGCGGCCGAGGCGCGAGCGGTCCGACCCCGCCATCGCCCCGCGGCTCCTCGCCCGACTCCAGCGCCGCCGCCAACCCATCCAGCCGTCCCCGGCGAACCACCCAGTCCACCTCCGGCATCGCCCGCAGCGCCGGCTCGTCCGTCTCCGCGAGGCAGCCCACCACCACGATGAGCGCCGACGGCGCATAACGCTTCGCCCGGCGGATCGCCTTGCGGCAATCGCGGTCCGCTCGCGCGGTCACCGTGCAGGTGTTGATGATGTGCGCGTCACACGCCTGGGGATCATCGCAGGTGGGGTGCCCCCAGCGTTCGAGCGCGTGGCGCAGACCGTCCGTGTCCGCCTGATTCAGCTTGCAGCCGATGGTCGTGTAGGCGATCCTGAGCCCCGCCAAGGGCGCCACGTCCGTCCCGCCGAAGGTTACCGGCCATGATAGCGCGGGCGTCGAGGGCGACGCCAGAGCCCGCGCCCGCGAAGGGACGGCCGATCGATATGACCGCGCGCCAGCCTCAGCCGGACGCCCGACGACTGCTGAACGTCATCACCGGCGACGCCCCTCCCGACCGGCTCCCCTTCATCGACCTCCGCGTCGATGACGATGTCATCGAGCGCATCGTCGGCGAGCCCTTCCGCACGGGCCAGACGGCCGCCGAGACCGAGGCGATCACCGCCGATCTCATCGTCCGCTGCTGCCTCGAGCTCGACTGGGACATGGCCTGGGCCCGCTGCTCCGTGCCCTTCACTAAGAGCGCCCGAACCGCCGCCGACACCGCGGGCGGCGGGACCCGCGCATGGCAGGATTCCCACGGAGGCGGCATGACCGACCGCGAGGCCTTCGAGCGCTTCCCGTGGCCCGAGCCGGGCGCCGTGCGGGAGGCTCACGTCGAGGCCCTCGCGGCTCGGGCGCCGGAGGGCATGGGCATCTTCTCCACCACCTCCGGCGTCTACGAGAACGCCACCCGGCTCATGGGCGTCGAGGGCTTCGCCTACTGCCTCGTGGATGACCCCGACCTCGTCGCCGACGTCTTCCGCGCCGTCGGGGAACGGGTGGCCGCCCACATCGAAGCCCTCGCCGGGATGGACGCGATCGACGCCTGCTGGATGGGCGACGACCTGGGGCACAAGACCGGCTTGCAGCTCTCGCCCGAGCTGCTGCGCGAGCACGTCTTCCCCTGGATCGCCCGGGCCGCCGAGGCCTGTCACCGATGTGGCAAGCCCTTCGTGCTCCACTCGTGCGGGAGCGTCTACGGCGCGATGGAGGAGATCATCGGCCTGGGCATTGACGCGAAGCACTCCTTCGAGGACGGGATACTCACCGTCGAGGTCGCCGTGGAGCGGTACTCCGATCGCATCGGACTCATCGGCGGCATCGACGTGGACCTCCTCGCCCGGGGCGACCTGGAGGCGATTCGCCGCCGCACCCGCAAGGTGATCGACGCCTGCGCGCCGACAGGCCGCTGGGCCCTGGGGTCCGGTAATTCCTTCGCGAACTACATCCCCTTGGAGGCCTACCGGGCGATGCTCGCCGAGGGCCGCCTCGCGTGGTAGCCCGCCTACCGGACGCCCCGTCCTCCACCCTCGTCACCCCGTTGCCCTTTAGGGATCAGTCCCTCCCCCGCGTGCATGTCCCGGCGTAGCCGAAGGCGGAGCCGGACGCCGCGGGGGAGGGTGGCCAGCGGCCAGGAGGGGGGCACTGAAGAAGCCTTCGCCCTGCCAACCAGCCTCATCAACACCGTCCCTGCCTCGCTCACTTCCTCCCTCGCGTGCGAAGCCGCGGTGGAGGATGGCCAGCGGCCAGGAGGGGGGCACTGAAGAAGCCTTCGCTCTGCCAACCAGCCTCACCAACGCCGTCCGTGCTTCGCTCTCTCCCTCCCTCGCGTGCATGTCACGGCGTAGCCGAAGGCGGAGCCGGACGAGCCGCGGGGCAGGATGGCCGGAGGCCAGGAGGGGGGCACCTCAAGAACCCCGGCCCACTCCCTCCACCCTCCACTCGCCACTCGCCACCAAAAAAAAGAATGCGGATACCTGAGAAGGGTTCTTGACACGGTACTGGGAACCCGTGATACTAACGTTGTTGTAGCGATCATATCTGGTGTCGCGGTTGCTTAGTGGGCGCAACCGTCTAGGTGTGATCCAACCGAGACAGTGTGCTATGCGACTCTTCGTGCTCGTGTGCGTGCCCCCCCACTGGGGCGGCGGCGGGCGGTGTGGATATGGGAGTGCCCCTCTGAGGAGGGGCGCGTTGATGAATGTGCCCTTATGTGGCTCGAACTGGTCGCATAGGGGCGGGTGTAGGAAGGGATTTGTGCAATGACCAAGCTCTCTACGCGAGTCACGGCTCGCAAACCGTACGTGCCTCCCAAGCTGACCTACTTCGGACAGATGAACGAGATCGTCATGGAGAGCGCGCTGCCTGGCTCATCGACCCACAAGGGTACCGGCGGTGGCGGCAGCGTCTTCCGTGGTTGGAAGGATTCCTACTAGGTTCGCGGCGCCTTCGTTGCTGGGGTGCGCTTCAGCCCGGTGGTTGCTGTCTGGTATCTGGTCTAGTCCGCGCGTGTGTGCACAGGGGGTACTGACATGTTTACATCATCCTCCCGGGGATTGAGCACCAAACTTCTGGCCGTGTGTGGGGTACTCGCAATCCTATCACTGTCGCTCGTCTTCGCAGTAGGCTGCGCCTCGGGCGGCTCGGAAGCCCAGCTTCAGAGCGGGTCCGCCAAGGTCTACAACTATGATGAGGCCGCAGCGGCCGACGTGGGTGCCCGCTTCTTCTACGGGCCAGATGATGATCCCGCCACAACGCTCTGGAACGAAGCCCGTATGGTCTGGAGCACCGAGGCGGTCCCGAGTGAAGCCGCGGGCAAGATCGGTCTCGAGACCGCTGACGCTCCCACGTTCACGCTGACGGGCAATAACAGCAATCAGAAGTTCTCGCAGATCACAACGTCGGCCAGCTTCCATATCGTGAACAACTGGGACAGGCCGATCACCCTCACTGCTGACGCGACGCTTCCTGAGGCGGACCTCGTCTACAGCCTGCCCACAGGGCAGCAGATCCTCGACGCCCGGTTGGGCGGCGGCACGAGCACGACTACTGTGTACCAGTGGCTGAATGCGCAGACCGAGGGCTACTTTGCAGATGCGGCAGGGGTCCTGTTCCCAGACGGCGATGCGACCCCCGCCGCCACCGTTCAGTCGAACTTCCAGGCCGCCCTCACCGGGTCTGGCGCGACGAACTACAATGCGACCACGTACACGACCACCATCCCGCCTGTTGTGACGGTTCCGAGTGAGCCCCCCATTCCGGCTGGGGCGAAGTCACAAGGCACGGGCACGGTGACCTTCAACTTCTACGCCCAGTACGCTGCTAACTCCGGCTCACCCGGCGCCCGCCGCACAGCGACCTACATGGTTGCCCTGGCCTTCTCGACCTACTTCGGAATCCAGGTGAACTTCCAGTACTAGCGTGATCTGCCACGGACTTCAGGCGGGCGAGTGAGCCAACAGCTCACTCGCCCGTTCTGCGTCTCGGCGTACCGCCTCTGCTCGCGTCACCTCGCGCACCGCCCCCCCTTAGCCCCGCCCGCCATCGGCGGCCAACGCCTCACCCC
>MTKW01000453.1_pt1 | contig 19621 bp, 18 predicted proteins | sample 1042761 | NCBI WGS metagenome assembly MTKW01 (sample SAMN06205366, study PRJNA360243) | anaerobic digester metagenome | biome: Wastewater treatment plant; feature: Anaerobic digester sludge; material: sludge; isolation source: anaerobic digester fed with sludge from wastewater treatment plant ... | reverse complement strand
GCCAAGAGTCTGAGCTGAAGAATAAATGCGAGGAGGATATGCCGTGAATAAGAAACTCGTAGTGGTTTTCAGTCTAGCTTTGGTTCTGCTGATGAGCACTGCAGTTCTGGCCCAGCCCATCCGGGTAGCCCTGGTTCTCTCCGGCTTCCTGGGCGACCAGTCCTTTAACGACAGCGCCTACCAAGGCCTGCAGCGCGCCATCGAGGATTTCGGCATTGAAGTGCGGGTACTGGAGTCGGGCAACCCGGCCGACTGGGAGCAGAACCTGGTGGCCATGGCCGATGCCGGTTATGATCTGGTGATCGCCAGCTCCACCCAGTTCCAGGAGATCTTGGACCGCAACGCCGGCTATTTCCCCAACACCAAGTTCGGGATCATTGACGGTGTCGTGGAGCAGCCCAACGTAGTTTCCGCTGTGTTTGCCCAGAACGAAGGTTCCTTCCTGGCCGGCGCTGTGGCGGCCATGTGGACCCAGATGGATCACCTGCCCGGCGTCAACAGCGAGAAGATCATCGGCTGGGTAGGCGGCATGGATATCCCCGTTCTCCACGACTTCCTCGTGGGCTACAAACAGGGCGCCGCTTACATCGATCCTGAGATCCAAGTGCTCGTGGCCTTCGCCGGCAGCTTCAGCGATCCGGTGCGGGGTAAAGAGCTCACCCTTTCCCAGTATGAGCAGGGTGCAGACGTGGTGATGAACGTGGCCAGCGGTACCGGCAATGGTATTCTGGAAGCTGCCTATGAGGAAGGCAAATACGCCATCGGTGTCGACTTGGATCAGGACGGCATCTATCCTGGCTCCATCGTTACCAGCATGCTCAAGCGGGTTGACCAGGCGGCCTACCTCATGGTGCAGAAAGTTGTGGACGGCACCTGGCAGGGTGGCGAAGTTCTCTACATGGACATTGCCAACGGCGGTGTCAGCCTCACCGATATGTCCGTCATGCGGGGAGTCCTCGGAGACGATTTCCCCATGGAGATCCTGGACAAGGTCGCCGAGCTGACCGAGAAGGTTAAGGCCGGCGAAATCGTTGTGGAGACCTACGAGGGCTTCAGGAGGAACTAACAGTGAGTTCAGGCCCGGGATTTTCCCGGGCCTGACTAGGAGGAAGGGCAGATGGAACCAATCGTAAAAATGACCGGGATCGTCAAACAGTTCCCGAATGTGCTGGCCCTGAAGGGTGTGGACTTCTCGGTGGAGAAGGGGGAGGTCCATTCCCTGGTGGGCGAAAACGGAGCCGGCAAATCCACCCTGATGAACATCCTCTACGGAGTTCTCCAGCCCGATCTGGGCGAGATCTACGTCCGCGGTCAGAAGCAGGTTATCCACTCCGTCCGGGACGCCATGCACCTGGGCATTGGCATGGTGCACCAGGAGTTCATGCTGGCCCCTTCCATGACCGTTGTGGAGAACATCATCCTGGGCTTTGAACCTAACCGGCGCAGCGTGGTGGATTACGACGCCGCGGCGGAAAAGATTAGGGCACTTTCTGAGGAGTATGGCCTGGCAATCCGCCCGGAAAGCAGGATTATCGACAACTCCGTGGGGGAAGCCCAGCGGGTGGAGATCATCAAAGCCCTCTACCGGGGGGCAGAAGTGCTGATCCTAGATGAACCCACGGCAGTGCTCACTCCCCAGGAAACCGAGGACCTCTTTAAGGTGATCCGCTCCCTCAAGGAGCACGGGAAAACGGTGATTTTCATCTCCCATAAGCTCCAGGAAGTGCTGGCCATTTCCGATCGGATCACGGTCATGCGGGACGGCCGGGTCCAGGGAACGCTGCTGGCCAGTGAAGCCACTAAGGAGAAGATTGCCACGCTCATGGTGGGCCGGGAAGTGTTCCTGAACATCAAAGCGCCCGAAGGAAAGAGGGGCGGTGTTGTCCTGGATGTGCAGGGAGTGTCCGCCCGGGGCAGGCGCAGACTTTCCGATCTCAAGAACGTCTCCTTCCAGGTGCACGCGGGGGAGATCCTGGGGATTGCCGGAGTGGATGGCAACGGCCAAAGTGAGCTGGTTGAGGTGTTAACCGGGCTGCGCCGGGTGGATCAGGGGGATATTTTCGTCTCCGGTACCAAGATCACCAACCTGCCACCTGGTGAAATCCGCGAGCGCGGGGTGTCCCACATCCCAGAAGACCGCAACCGCTCCGGCCTTTGCGCCGAGCTGACGGTGGCGGAGAACCTCGTGGCCACCAAGCTCAAGCGCCCGCCGCTCTCCAAAAACGGCGTGATCCGGGGCCAGGCCGTGCGGGAGCTCGCCAGCAGACTGGTGGAGGAATACGATATCCGCCCGGGTGATTACCGGATTCCCACCCGCAACCTCTCCGGCGGCAACAGGCAGAAGGTAGTGGTGGCCCGGGAGGTCTCGGAGGACGCGCAGCTTCTGATTGCGGCCCATCCCACCCGCGGTGTGGACATCGGTTCCATTGAATTCATTCGTTCCATTCTTATCGCTCAGCGGGAAGAAGGTAAAGCGATTCTCTTGGTATCCGCTGACTTGGAAGAGGTGCTGTCCTTAAGCGATCGCATCGCGGTGATGTATGAAGGTAGAATCGTGGGGATCCTGCCCGCCTCCGAGGCCAATGAGCAGGTCTTGGGCCTGATGATGGCCGGCGGCGAGTACGCAAAGGCCCAGGGAGAGGAGGAGAAGGTAGTTGAAGCTTAATCTGCTGGATCGTCTAGATAAGCTGCAGGCGCCCCTCAATGTGCTGGTGGCGGTCCTTATTGGGTTTATCATCGGCACCGGGCTCATGCTGGTGGAGGGGCACAACATCGGAGAAGCCTACACGGCCCTTTTCAACGGAGCGTTTTCCGGCCGCTTTAACTTCGGCGGTACCCTGGAGCGCTTTGTGCCGCTGCTCCTTTCCGGACTGGCCTTTGCCATCTCCTCGAAGGCTTCGGTGTTCAACGTGGGCGTGGAGGGACAGCTGTATTTCGGTGCCATGGCCGCAGCCTACTTCGGCTACACCATCGTCGGCCTGCCCAGTTTTCTCCACATCACGCTGGTTTTGCTCCTCGCGGGTCTGGCGGGCGCCCTGTGGGCGCTCATCCCAGGCTTTCTGCGGGCGGCTTACCGCGTGAATGAGGTCTGCACCACGATCATGCTCAACTATGTGGCCATCTATTTCACCAGCTACATCGTGAACCACCTGTTTAAGAATCCCCATATCGGCGTGCCGCAAACACCTAACATCCAGGAAAGCGCGCGCCTGGCCCGCATCCTCATGCCCAGCCGGGCCAACATCGGGGTGTACATCGCCCTGGGGATTGTCCTCTTTTTCATCTGGCTCATGGATTACACCACCCTGGGCTACAAGATCAAAACGGTGGGACTCAATCCGCAGTTCGCCACCTACGCCGGTTTCCAAGCCCGCTCCATCATGGTGGGGGCCATGGTCCTCAGCGGTTTCATTGGCGGCATCACCGGGGCCATTCAGGTTTTGGGCATCCACGGCTACTTCTTGGACAACTTCTCCAAAAGCCTGGGCTTTGACGGCATCATGGTCGCCCTCTTGGCCAGGAACAACTTGAAAGTCCTGCCCTTTGTGGCCTTCTTCCTGGCGGCCCTGAAGTCTGGGGCGGTGGGCATGGAGCGCTTCACGGGCATTCCCCGGGAGCTCATCGGGATCATGGAAGCAGTGATCATTCTCTTTGCCGCGGCCGAAGCCATCATCGTCATCAGGCGGCGACTCTCCTACCAGAAGGGAGGGGCGGAAGTTGTTTAGATTCTCCGACGTGCTTACCTTAACCCTTGTGCGGGCCACCATCCGCATGTCCACACCTATTTTGCTCGCGGCCTTGGGTGTGATCGTTACCGAGCTTGCCGCCATCACCAATGTGGGCATCGAGGGCATCATGTTGGTTTCCGCCTTTATGGCCGTGGCGGCGAGCTACTGGTCCGGCAGCTGGATTGTGGGCATTTTGGCCGCTGTGGCCGCGGGCGTTTTGATCGCCGCGCTCATGGCCCTGATTCACCTGCGGTTCAAGGCCAACGTCTTGGTTGCCGGTATTGCCGTGAACATGTTCAGCCTGGCCTTTACCCGCTTCCTACTGGTCAACTGGTTCGGGGTCGCCGGCAGCTTCTACAGTCCCCGGATCTCGCCCATACCCCGCATCAACCTGTCCATCTTGGCAGCCCATCCGGTGCTGGATACCTTGTTCAACAACTACAACCTCATGGACTACCTGGGGATCGTCTTGGTGTTTGTGTTCCACTTCCTGATCTACAAAACGGTCTGGGGACTCAGGCTGCGCTTTACCGGCGTGCACCCGCTGGCGGTGGAAACCGCGGGAGTGAATGTGACGGTGAAGAAACTCCAGGCCCTTTTGATCAGCGGAGTTTTAGGCGGTCTGGCGGGGGCACACCTTTCCCTGGGCTACACTACCCAGTTCATTGAAAACATGACTAACGGCCGCGGGTTCATCGGGGTTGCGGCCATGTATTTCGGAGGCATTTCGCCCATCACCACCTGGCTGGCCAGCCTCTTCTTCGGCTTCACCGAAGGTGTGGGCGCACGCCTGCAGAACCTGGGCTTTCCCTCCCAGTTCATGCTCATGCTGCCTTATGTGGCCACCGTGGTGGCTATCACCTTCAGCATGATCCGCCAGCAGAGAAGGGAAACGGATAAACAGCCATTTTAAGAAAGGGGTTGTGCGTTGAAGACCAAAATCATCCTAGATGTGGATCCTGGACATGATGATGCAGTAGCTATGCTAGTCGCGGCCAAGCACGAGAAACTCGATCTGCGGGGCATCACCGTGGTGGCCGGCAATCAGGTCTTAGAAAAAACCCTGCGCAACGCGCTCAACGTCTGCAGTTTCGCCGGGATCGATGTGCCGGTGTACGCCGGACAGGACCGTCCCTTGTTCAGGGATCAGGTAGTTGCCGATGACATCCATGGCGAAACCGGTTTGGACGGGCCCGAGTTCCCCGAATCCACCAGGCAGCCCGAGGACAAGAGCGCGGTGGATTTCATCATCGAAGAGTGTCTCAAGTACGATAAGGAATTGGTCCTGGTGCCCACCGGTCCCCTGACCAACATCGCCTTGGCTTTGCTGAAGGAGCCCCGGATCAAGCAGGGGATTAAGGAGATTGTGCTCATGGGCGGTGCCTACGGACTGGGGAACCACACTCCCTCCGCGGAGTTCAACATCTTCGTGGACCCGGAGGCTGCCCACATCGTGTTTGAAAGCGGACTGCCCATTACCATGGTGGGGCTGGATCTCACCCATCAGGCCAAGGCGTACCCCGAGGTGGTGGAGCGGATCGCCCAGATCGGCTCACCTGTGGCTGATCTCGTGGTGGAGCTGCTCAAGTTCTTCGGCTACACCTACAAGAGAGTGTTCAACTTCGATGCGCCTCCCCTGCACGATGTGTGCGCGGTGGCCCACGTGATCGATCCCACCTTGATTAAGACCCAAAAGGTACCGGTGATAGTGGAAACCACCCGGGGAGCCTGCTACGGCCGGACCGTGTGCGATTTCTATTTCCGTACCGGCAAACCCGCCAACGTGGATGTGGCCCTGGAGCTCGATCAGGAGCGTTTCTGGGATCTGGTCATCGATACCCTGAAGAAGTATTAGGGTGGTGAGGGCATGACTGATCGTCTGCAGGCTGCCTTAAGGCAGAACCGGGATAAATACATTAGGCTGCTCCAGGAGCTGGTGCGCATTGACACCAGCGTCATCGGCCACGGCATCGAAGGGGGCCGGGAGCTTAAGGGGCAGCAGTTCCTGGCCGAGCAGATCGCGGCCATGGGCGGAACATACGAGTTTCGGGAAGTGAACGAAGAGCTGATCCAGGAAGGTATCCGCAGGTACGGGGAGGGCAATCCCGGTCACAACTACCAAGACCGCCCTAACCTCTTGGGCATTTTCCCGGGAACGGGGGGCGGCAGGTCCCTGGTGCTCAACGGCCATGTGGATACCATGCCCTACGGTGAACGGAAGCTGTGGGCCTTCGATCCCTTCAGCGGTGCCGAGGTGGAGGGAGTCATCCAGGGTTTAGGGACTACCGATATGAAGGGCGGCCTGGCCGCGGCCTTGGCCGCCATCGATTTAGTCAAGTCCGCAGGCCTCAAGCTCAAGGGGGATGTCTTCTTCCAGAGCGTGATCGACGAGGAGGGGGGCGGCAACGGTACCTTGGCCTTTGCGGTACAGGGCTTTAAGGCCGATGGCGCGGTGGTGTGCGAACCCACCGATCTGCACCTGCAGGTGGGTCACATGGGCTTCATCTTCTACAAGTTCTCCTTCCTGGGTAAGGCCATCCATTCCGGACGCAAGTGGGAAGGGGAAAACGCCATTGAGTACGCAGTAAAACTCATGGCCCGCCTCAATGAGCTGGAGCACAAGTGGCTGCTCAAGTACAAGCATCCGCTGCTGCCTCCCCCCACCCTCAATGTGGGGGAAATCCACGGCGGCGATGCGGGATCCACCGTGCCGGCCGAGTGCACATTCAAGATCTGTGTGCACTACTACCCTGGGCTGACCAAGGAGATCATCGAAAACGATATTCTCGCCGCGGTGAGATCCCTGGAAGCGGCGGAGCCGTGGCTGCAGGTCAATCCCATCCAAGTGGAGTGCTACCAGGAAGGCGGGCCCTACGAGATTTCCCAGGACCATCCCCTGGTTAAAACCGCCGCGTCCTTTCTGCCCGAGGGCAAGATCATCACCGCTTCGCCCGCGGGCAATGATGCCCGGCTGCTGCAGAACATTGCGGGGATTCCCACCATTGTCCTGGGACCGGGGAAACCAGAACAGGCCCACAGCATCAATGAATCCATACCTGTGGAAGACTACTTAACCGCAATTCTCCTGTACGCCAATCTGCTGGTTGAGTGGTGCGGCCTAGAAAACGCTTAAGGAGGTTGTTAACATGAAGAAAGTGCTGCTGGTTGGTGAAAGCTGGGAAGTGTTTTCCATCCATCTCAAGGGTTTCGATGCCTTCTTTACGACCAAATACGATGAGGGGGCCAAATGGCTCATCGAGGCGCTGGAGGAAGGCGGCTACCAGGTGGATTACATCCCCAACCACCACGCCCCCAGCAAAGTGCCCACCGATCTCGCTAAACTGAAGGAATACAGCGCAGTGATCCTCAGCGATATCGGGGCCAATACCCTCTTGCTCCATCCCGATACCTTCGAGCGGTCCATAGCTACGCCCAACCGCCTGAAGCTGTTCAGAGAATACGTGGAGCAGGGCGGCGCCTTTGTGATGATCGGCGGCTACATGTCCTTTACCGGCATTGACGGGAAGGCTAAGTACAAAAACTCGCCTGTGGAGGAGATCCTGCCGGTTACCCTGTTGGCCCATGATGACCGGGTGGAAATACCGGAAGGTGTCTATCCTGAGGTGTCTAAGCCGGATCATCCGGTGGTGCAGGGCTTGGATGCCCAGTGGCCCATGCTTCTGGGCTACAACCAGGTGATCGCCAAGGAAGGGGCGGAAGTTTTGGCCGTGGCAGGCGAGGATCCCATTTTGGTGGTGGGTACCTACGGCCAGGGCAAGACCGCGGCCTTCACCTCGGACTGCGCGCCCCATTGGGGTTCCCCGGAGTTCGTGGAGTGGAAGCAGTACAACAAGCTCTGGCAGCAGCTGGTGGACTGGCTCACTAATTAGGAGCTCTAGAGATAATCTTTGTGACGCAAAGCGCCACGCCCGGGGCTTCCCTGGGCGTGGCCTTTCACACTTGAGGGAGTGAGGGATAAGATGGCAGCTTTTTTCCCCGCCGAGGCAGTCAATGACCTGGTGAAAAAACATCTTCCCCAGGTTATCGAGATCAGAAGGCGCATCCACAGCGAACCGGAGTTGGGTTTTAGGGAAGTGAAGACCACCGCCTTGGTGAAGAAACACCTGGCTGAGCTGGGTTTGGAAGTTATGGATTTGGGTGACACCACCGGTGCCGCCGCGATCCTGCGGGGAGGCAAACCGGGTCCTGTGACAGGACTGCGCGCTGATTTGGACGCCCTGCCCATCCAGGAGCAGACAGGCTTGCCTTTCCAGTCCAAAAACGCTGGGGTAATGCATGCCTGCGGGCACGATGGGCACACGGCCATGCTCCTGGGCGCGGCCATGGTGCTTAGGGAGCTGGCAGATGAAGTCCCAGGGACGGTGAAATTCGTCTTCCAGCCCGCGGAAGAGCTGCTGCAGGGTGCCAAGGCCCTCATCGACCGGGGGGTGCTGGCGGATCCCAAACCCGATTTTTTCTACGCCTTCCATGTCTGGCCCAGTCTACCCCTGGGGCACTTCGGGATCAAGCCCGGGCCGGCCATGGCCGGTGCCGCCAGGTTTCAGGCCACTTTCTCCGGCCAGGGGGGCCATGGGGCCAATCCGCACCTGACCGTGGATCCCATTTTGGCTGCGGCCAATTGGGTTACGCTCTTGCAGAGTATCGTGGGCAGGAAGGTGGATCCTGTGGATCCGGCGGTGGTGAGCGTAGGCACGATTCAGGGCGGGACATCCTACAACAGTATCGCCAGTTCCGTTTCCTTGGAGGGCACAGTGCGGGCCGTCACCCCGGGGACAGCTGGGCGTATCGCACGGTGGTTAGAAGAGACCCTGCAAGGTGCAGCCGCGGCCGCAGGCACCGCCTGCGACTTCAACTACCAGGAGCTTTGCCCGCCGGTGCTAAATGACCCTAAGGAGGCGGCCCAGATCCTGGACTTGGTTGGGAGACTCTTTGGACCCGAGCGGGCCCATGCACTGAACCAGCCTTCCATGATCGCCGAAGACTTCGCCTACTTCCTCCAGGAGGCCAAGGGCTGCTTGGTTTTCCTGGGCACCGGTGAAGCAGAGCAGGCCACAGCCCTGCACACCGACACTTTCAACTTTAACGAAGAGGCCCTAAGCCAGGGCATCAGGCTGATGGTGCATTTGGTGTTGGCGAAGGGTTAACCGGCACCCATCATCACCTTACCTTCGTTTGTCGTTTTCCCGCACCGCGGCAATACAGCGTTGACAGCCTGTCCAACTTTTGTTAACATGACGGCGACACCCCCCACCTTTGTGGTTTGCGTGTCAAGGGTGCTCGGGCTTTGGCTTTGGCCAGCAAACCGAGCGTCTGTTCTCTGGAAGGATATTCGTCCCGGACAGAGAAATCGCCCTGTGGAGGGGATTGACAGAGTGAAGCAGGTCTATGGCTACAACTTGACAGATGTTAAGCTCCACAATCGCTTTCTCGTCTACAACACCATCCGCCTGCATGGGCCCATCAGACGGGCTAGCGTGGCGCGGAAGACAAGGCTGACCCGCGCCACCATCACCAACATCATCAACGAATTCATAGAAGAAGGGCTGGTCACAAGTTCACAGCAGGGGGACAGCAGCCACGGCTATCTGCAGATCAACCCCCACGCCTTCAAGATCTGCGCCGTCCATCTCCAAGGAGCCATCGCCAAAGTGGCGGTGCTCACTCCAGATATGGAGTTTTGGGAAAACGACACGGTACCGCTGGATGGTTCCCCCGAAGAGGCCCTGGCTAGAGTCGCTGCCGCGGTTAACTCCTTTAAGGAAAAGTATGATCTCAAGGTGATGGGCGTAGCCGTTTCAGGTGTCGTCGATGCGGGGCGGGCCTTCATTAAGCACTCTGTAACCCTGGGCTGGGAAGACGTGTGCTTGGTGGAGCATCTCCAGCGGTTAGTTGGGATTCCCATGGTTGTTGAACGCAACGCCAATGCTCCCCTCCTCGCGGAAGTCTGGCAGGGTTCTGCAGTGGGGAAAAGCAACGTGGTCTATGTGAACTATGGCAGCGGCATTGGCTGCGGAATCATGATGAACGGTGAGCTTGTGGCCCGGGATGGTCTGGTCACCGGTGAGCTTGGGCATATAACCGTTGATCCTTCGGGCCCCTTCTGCCACTGCGGCAATCAGGGCTGCCTGGAGGCTTTGGTGTCTGTGCCTGCCCTGGTGAGGCAGTGCAAGGCCATCAGCCAGCGCTTTGAGCACATTGACGATGGTGATGTGGAATCTCTCTTTGCTGCTCTTTACGCACAGATCGAACAGGGGGATGAACTTGCCCTCAACCTCCTCAAACGTACGGCGGAATATGTTGGGCTGGCTTTGGCCAACATGATCACCTTGTTCGGACCAGAAGTAGTGGTGTTGGGCAATGGCTTTGTCAAGGCGGGGGAGAAGTTCTGCCAGATGATTGAACGGGCGGTGGAAAGGCGGGTGCTCAAGTCATCTTTGGGTTCCTTCCAGATCGTTCCCACTGCCATCAAATCAGATGCCATTTTAGTGGGGATCAGCTCTCTGGCTATCCGCCACCTGTTTAACGGTTCAACAGTGAATTAAGTAAACTAACTCGTCGCCTCGTTTCCCGCGGAGGGCTCTATCGCAGATTAGCCTTCCCTGGGGAAGCGGGGCATCTTTTTTGCCTACCCCAGCCGTACAGAGAATAATCCTTGGCTTAAGCATAAAATGATTAACAACATCACCGACCTGCGATCGGGCGTGAATTAAGGGGGGACTTTTTGAAGCCGATCAAAAGGATGATTTGTTAAATGTGCTCTGTGGGAAGGACATTAACAAACCCCGTAGAATAAGGGATGTTGTAAAAACGATTAACAAGTGCCCTGATGTACGCAGCAGACCGGGCCCAGTGCTGTTGGCATCCCAGCCCGGTGTAGATGAACCAGTGAACTGTAAGGTCTAGGGGAGTGATTAGAATTAGGACTATTCTAGCCAACGGAACCGTGATCACACCCATACGTGCCCTGCATAGCAGCAGTGTCATCGTTGAAGGCGGTAGGATCGCAGCGGTGCTTCCCAGCGATCAGGTGGAAATGCAAGAGCAGGATCGGGTTATCGATGTTGGAGGCGCTTACATAGCTCCGGGGTTCATCGATATCCACACCCACGGTGCCGGGGGGCACGATTTCATGGATGGTTCGGTGGAGGCCATCATGGAGGCGGCGCGCACCCACCTGCGTTACGGTACCACCACCATCATGCCTACCACCCTAACGTCCGATTTGGATGAGTTGTTTGACACCTTGGATAAGTTCGCCCAGGCCAAGTCCAAGCTCAAGGATGGGCCGAATCTCCACGGGCTGCATCTGGAGGGTCCCTACTTTTCCAGGGAGCAGGCCGGGGCGCAGGATCCCCGGTACATCAAAAATCCCGATCCGGATGAGTATCGCCGGATCGTGGGATACTCCGGCGAGGTCAAGCGCTGGACCATCGCTCCCGAGCTGCCGGGGGCCTTGGAGATGGGGCGCTATCTCTCGGAGCGGGGTATTCTCTGTTCCATGGGCCACACCAATGCGGTCTACGAAGACGTGGTGGCGGCGGTGGAAAATGGGTTCCGGCTGGTAACGCACCTCTATTCAGCCATGTCTGGAGTGAGGCGGATCAACGCCTACCGTTACGCCGGAGTGATCGAAAGCGCCCTGCTCCTGGATGAACTAACCGTGGAAGTGATCGCAGATGGTGTGCATCTGCCCAAGAGCCTGCTGCAGCTCACCTACAAAGTGAAGGGGCCTGATCGGATCTGTCTTGTGACCGACTCCATGAGGGGTGCCGGGATGCCGGAAGGCGAGTCGATTCTGGGCAGCCTCAAAGATGGACAGCGGGTGATTATTGAAGACGGCGTAGCTAAGCTGCCTGACCGCAGCGCGTTTGCCGGAAGTGTGAGTACTTCCGATCGCTTGGTGCGCACCATGGTCAAGCTCGCTGAGGTACCTCTGGTGGACGCTGTGAAGATGGTCACGTTGACGCCGGCTAAACTCTTGGGAATCGCTGAGCGCAAAGGGCAGATCGCACCTGGTAAGGACGGAGATCTGGTCGTGTTTGATGCGGACATAAACGTATCTTTAGTGATGGTTGGCGGCCAGGTCAGATTCGAGCAGAGTCAAGGAAGGGACTTGTAAGGCACGGTACAACCCCTGAGAGGAGAGTTAGGAAATGCGGGACATCACCAAACAGTATCTGACCGCGGTCTCAGAAATCATCCGCAGCATCGCTGAAGAAGAACAAGAAGCCATTGACCGGGCCGCAGAGGTGTTAGCGGACTTTGTGATGCAGGATAAGCTGATCAACATCATCGGTCCAGGCGGGCATTCCAATCTAGCCGCTGAAGAAGTCCTCTGGCGGGCCGGCGGCCTGGCCTGCGTGAATCCCATCCTTGACCCCGGAACTATTCTCATGTTCGGCGCCAAGCGTTCCAACTACATCGAGAGAACGCCGGGATATGCTGCAGCCGTCTTGGATTCCTATGGGGTGCAGCAGGGAGATGTCCTGGTAATTGTTAACGCCTATGGCATCAACTCCATGACCATCGATTGCGCCTTGGAGTGTAAGAGGCGGGGTGTGACCTCCATAGCCCTCACATCCACCAGTTTCGCTGAGCATGTGCCTCCCGGCGCTCCGGCGCGGCATCCCAGCGGCAAGAATCTCCACGAGATCGCGGACATGTATATCGATGTCCATCTGCCCCTGGGAGATGCGGTGGTGGCTGTGGAGGGTATCCCCCAAAAGATGGGACCCACCTCGACCTTTGCCAATGCTTTCGCCATAAATTTGCTGATGATGACCACCGCGGAGAAGCTCCTGGAACGGGGAGTGCGGCCCCCGGTTTGGACCAGTGCCAACTTACCGGAAGGGGATCGCTTGAACAAAGAATATGAGGAAAAATACGCCTACAGGGTCCGTCATCTGCTGTAAGGACGTGTAGGGATTATCTAAAACATCAGGAGGTGCTCTCATGGCAGTACAAGAGTTGAAAATCGGCAGCATTCAGGTGAAGATCTTTCCAACCAAAGAAGAACTGGGGTTAGCCGCGGCTCAGCACGCCGCGGAGGTGATCGCAAAGCTGGCTCCGGAAAGCGTCAATATCCTTTTCGCCACCGGCACATCCCAGTTTCCCCTGGTTGAAGGTTTGAAGAAGCAAGACATCGATTGGCAGCGGGTTCATGGTTTCCATTTGGACGAATACAAGGGTATTTCCCCNNGCCTTCAATTACATCCAAGGGGATGCGCCGGATATTGAGGCGGAATGCCAGCGCTATGCCGCACTGCTGAAGGAGAATCCCATCGATGTGGGCTTTATCGGCATCGGGGAAAACGGGCACATTGCCTTCAACGATCCGCCTGTGGCTGATTTCCAGGACAAGCAGCTGGTGAAAGTGGTGGAGCTGGACGAAGCCTGCAGAAAGCAACAGCTGGGGGAAGGGTGGTTCCCCACCTTGGATGATGTTCCCCGGGAGGCTGTCACCCTCACCATCCCCGCCATCATGTCCTGCAAAACCATAATATCCGTAGTTCCCGAGGCCCGGAAAGCCCAGGCTGTGCGGGATGCCCTGTTGGGGCCCATTGAGCATGCCTGCCCAGCTTCCATCCTCCGGACCCATCCTGGAGTAACGCTCTATCTCGACCAGGAGTCCGCGAGTCTGTTTCTGCGGGACTTTGAGAAGTAGCGCAGCAGCATGACCTGGCGCTGCTGGGTAGTTCCTGCCAGATGCGGCCCGCCAGGCTTTACCTGACGTCAAATTCCTTTACCAGTGCAGGAGTTTTTGTAAAGAGATTGAACGTATTAGTAACACGGTGTAACGCGGAGGGGGGATGGCTACAGCTAGGCTCTTAGTTACCTGTCTTTGGAGAAACTGATTACTTGTCAAGGAGGTAGAAGTCGTTGAGAAAACCGTTTGTGGTGTTGGCTATCACTCTGTTGACGCTGGTGCTTGTGGGCGGTGCCGCGCTGGCCCAAACCGGTAGTTTGGCCATTTGGAGTGCCGCTTCGGAAGAAGAAGCCCAGGCTCTGGTTGCTGAGTTTAAGAAGCTTTATCCCGGCATTGCTGTGGACCTGATCCGCGCTGGCTCCGGTGAGCTGCTCACCAGGATGCAGGCGGAGGCTCCCCGTCCCGGCGGTGATATCATCCTGGGTATCGCCAAGGAATCTTTAGATGCGGTATACGATCTGCTGGAACCCTATAAAGCCGCGAACCACGATGAGATCCCAGAAAACCTCAGGGATAGTGCCGATGTTCCCCGTTACTACGGCTATTCCATGCCGCTGCAGGCTTTCATGGTCAATACCGATCTGCTGGCTCCGGAAGATTATCCCAAGACCTGGAAGGACTTGGCTGATCCCAAGTACAAAGGGGAAATCATCCTGGCCAACCCGGCCCTTTCTGGATCGGCCTATGCTCAGCTGTTCATGATGTATGAACTGTATGGCTTCGATTTCTGCGTGGAAGTGGGCAAGAACGCCATCTTCACCGCCTCTTCCACCATGGTTCCAGAAGCTGTTGCCCGGGGCGAATATGCCATTGGCGTAACCGGTGAAGGCAACATCGCCCTGGCCATCAACGATGGGGCTCCGGTCATTGCCATTTACCCAGAGGATGGAACCGGTGCCAGGTTCGACGGCTCCGGCATCTTGAAGGGCGGCCCCAATCCGGAGAACGCCAAGCTGTTCATGGATTTCCTCACCTCTTTGGATGCGTACCGCATCATCGTGGAAACCAGACAGCGCCGGGTCGTGCATCCCGATGCCCCTGGTCCTGGGCCCCTCCCGCCCTTGAGCGAGGTCGTGCTCATTGACTATGATGACGCCAAAGCTGCCGAGATCCGCGAAGATCTGACCATGCGGTTCTCCGACGCAGTATTCTAAAAGGAGAGCGACAAGTCTAGCCCGGAGTTGCTCCGGGCTAGATTTTAGGAGGTAAAGATAGGTGAGTTCACGCATTAGATACAAAGAAGTAGAAAAGATCTTTCCAGGAGATCCACCAGTACACGCACTGAAAAAAGTGTCCTTCACCATTGAACCGGGAGAACTCTTCTGTCTGCTTGGCCCCAGTGGCTGCGGCAAGACCACCTTGCTGCGCTGTACAGCAGGTCTGGAGACCCTCAGTTCCGGCAGCATTTTCTACAACGATCAAGACGTCACCAGCATTCCGCCCTTCCGGCGCAACATCGGGATGGTGTTCCAGAGCTACGCCCTCTATCCCCACCTGAACGTCTTTGAAAATGTGGCCTACGGTCTGCGGGTGCGCAAAGTGGACCAAGCCACCGTGAAACGGAAGGTGGAGGAGATCATGGAGCTGGTGGGTCTGCCCGACGTGCTCAAGCGCAACCCCAGCCCCACTGCCCTCTCCGGCGGTCAGCAGCAGCGGGTGGCGGTGGCCAGGGCGTTGGTGTACGATCCCCAGATCCTGCTGCTGGATGAACCCTTAGCCAACTTGGACGCCAAGCTGCGTAGGCACATGCGCGCCGAAATCCGCCGCATTCAAAAGGTGACCAATATTACCACCATCTTCGTCACCCACGACCAGGAGGAGGCCATGGCCATTGGCGACCGCTTGGCCATCATGCGGGACGGTATCATTGAGCAAATCGGCTCTTCGGACGAAATCTATCATAATCCAGCGAATGCCTTTGTCTCCAACTTCATCGGCAAAATGAACTTCTTCCCAGGCCGCATCGTGTCTATGGATGGGGACCACTACCAAATCCAGCTGGACAGCGCTGGCTACGATTTGCGCTTCACCCCCAAGGTTGCCTCTGATGCCCAGGGAGCCAAAGCAGGCGACAGGATCACCGTTGGTTTCCGGCCCGAACACCTGCAGATCGCCCCAAGCCCCACCGAAGGACAGGTGCGGGGCAGGGTGCGCATTATCCAGCACCTGGGCCAGGTGGTGCGCTATGAAGTGGCCCTGGAGCAGGGCGGTACAGAGAGGGCCATCGAAGTGGATATGCGGCGCCTAGTTCCCGGTGTTTTGGAGGGAGATGAAATCGCCGTCCAATTCCCGCAGGATGTGGGCTTCCTGTTTGCTGAAGGAGGGGAGGAGTAATGGCGGTCCGCCCCAACGAGCCGGAAAGCAGGCTTCGGCGCTTTCTGAGCAAGGACTTCACCCCTTATTTGGTATTCAGTGTTCCCCTGATCTTCATGGTCATCTTTCTGTTCTGGCCTTTGGTGACCACTTTTATCCGGGCTTTCCTGCCCGCGGGTAGGCACTTCACGTTCGGACCGTTCTCTTTGAACAACTTCGAACGCTTCGCCACGTCCAACCTCTACCGCATGAGCCTGCGGAACTCCTTTATCGTGAGCTTCGCGGTGGTGTTCTGCACCATGCTCATCGGTGTGCCCATGGGTTACTTTGTCGCCCGGGTGAAGATGCCCTTTAAGAACCTCATCCTCTCCCTGGGTATCCTGCCCGTGATCCTGCCTTCCTTTGTGGGGGCCTTTTCCTGGATTCTGCTTTTGGGCAGGCAGGGGCTGGTGCGGCAGTGGATCAACGCCTTTTTAGGCCTGTTTGGCCTGGAACTGCCCTCCATCTATGGGTTGTTTGGGGTCATCTTCGTCATGACCGTAACCTACTATCCCTTTGTGTTTCTCTTGGCCTACGGGGCCTTTGAGGCGGCTAATCCCCTTCTGGAAGAGGCGGCCATGATCATGGGTGCACGGCGCAGCCGCATTCTGCGCACCGTCACTCTGCCCTTGGTTCTACCCAGCTTGGGCGCGGGGGCCATCTTGGTCTTCATCCGGGCCATGGGCAACTTCGGCATACCCGCTATCCTAGGGGGCGAAGAGTATGTGCTGCCCACCCTGATCTACTTCCGGGTGAACGGATTCTACGATCTGAACGGGGCTGCAGCCATTTCCCTGGTGAGTGTGGCCATTACCGGCGGGGCGCTGCTTCTGCAGAAGTTCGTGATCAGCAAGCGGGAGTACGAGACCATCGGAGCTTCCCGCTCCCAGTTTGCCCAGCACACCCATCCGGCCATCAGGATTATCGCCACCGTGTTCTGCCTCTTGGTGCTGCTCATCTCCCTGGCACCTCAGATCACCATGGTGGTCATGTCCTTCTTCACCAGGTGGGGGAGAACAGGCCCCGAGGGCTTTACCTGGGCCAACTACGCCCGGATTCCGGAGATTGCCGGCAAACCTATCCTCAACTCGCTGTATCTTTCCACCACGGCATCTCTGCTCTGCGCGGTGCTGGGCTGCCTGGTGGCGTACATCACCGAGCGGCGTAAGCCCAGGGGAGCTCTCATTTTGGATCTGGCCATCATGGCACCCTTTATCCTGCCCGGTACCGTGGTTTCGGTGGCGGTCATCTCCGCCTTCGGCAGCGGGTCCATCTTTGCCCTGGGGGGAACCTACACCATCATTTTGATCTCGTACATGATCCGTAGAACCCCCTATGTGTTCCGCTCCGCGGTGGCCAGCCTCTCCCAGCTGGATCCCACTTTGGAAGAGGCGTCCATGATCGCCGGAGCCAACTGGCTGTACACCTTCCGCAGGGTGAGCCTGCCCCTGATTCTGCCGGGGATCATCTCCGGTACCATCCTGACCTTCGCCACCCTGCTTCAGGAGCTGAGTACAACGATTTTGCTCTACTCGGCCCGCACCAGGACACTGCCCATTTTGATCTGGGGAGCTGTGGCGGACGGCAAGTTTGGCGAGGCCAGTGCCCTCTCCACGCTGCTCATCACCATGGTGTTCATCGTGGTGTATGTCATGAACCGTTTCTTGGGCAAGTCCATTACTTCCAGTTTCAAGGTGGGATAGGGAAATGACCAGACCCAAACTCATGTTTTCCAGCCGAGTATTCGGCACCGACACAGAAAAGATCTTAAGCTACGCCCAAGCCCAGGGCTACGGTGGAGTGGAGTGGTATCTGAATAGCTTCCGGCTGCGCACGCCGCAAACGCGGCGTGACGCCTTTTTCCGCANNGCGTCCCTGCGCTACATGCAGCTCTACATCGAGTACCTGGCTCCCTGGCTGCAGCAGCAGAGCGAGCCCCAGATCATCACCCTCCATGTGGGCTCCAATTCCATTCCCGTGGAGGAGCTGGATTGGCATACTGCCCTCCGCCACCTGGAGGAACTGGGGAGGTTCGCCGCGGAGCGCAACGGCATGGTCCTCCTGGAAAACCTCAAGGTGGGTTGGACCACCGATCCCCACACCCACCTGGAGATGATCCAGCGGGCGGGGCTGAAGGGCCTTACCTTTGACACCGGGCACGCGGCATCCAATCCCAAGGTGCGCGGCGGGGAGCTTAAGCTTGTGGAGTATGTGGATCTGCTGCGGGATCACATCCGCCACGTCCACTTTTATTTCTACGAAAGCCTGGATAAGGGCAGTCACATTCCTCCTCAAGAATGGGACGAGGTGGCAGAAGTGTGGCGCCGGGTAGTGAACCTGCCCCATGTACAGTCGGTGGTGCTGGAGCTTTCCAGCCAAGAGGAGCTGGAGCAGACCTTTAAGCTGCTGATGGAGAATAAGGAGAAGTGGTAGCGGTGGCGCCGGAGCTGAAGATCAAGGAGGAGCTGGCGTTCTATCGGCGGGAGCTTTGCGATAACATCCTGCCCTTTTGGATCCAGCGTGCTTTGGACCGGGACTACGGCGGGTACTTCACCTGCTTCAATAACGCGGGGACGGAGCTGGTAAGTACAGACAAGTATGTGTGGTCCCAGGGCCGGCTGGTCTGGGTCTTCGCGGAACTCGCGGCCATGCTGGGTGAGGAGCGCTTCTTGGACTATGCCAAGCTGGGTGTGGATTTCCTCCTCCAGCATGCGCTTTTGCCGGATGGCAGCGCCGCCTTTTTGCTGAGTAGAACAGGTGAACCCAAGGAACCCGCACCAGGCAGCGGCCTGGCCACCAGCATTTACGCGGACTGCTTTGTGGTGTTGGGTCTGAGCTGCTATGCCCGGGTGACGGGAAACAGGGAGATCCTCCAGTTTGCCGGGGAGCTTTACCAAAGTATTGAGCGCAGGCTGCAGGGGGAATTCCGCACCGATCCCTATCCTATTCCCCAGGGGATGTACGCCCACGGCGTGGCCATGATCCTGCTCACCACCAGTCAAGAGCTGCGTGATGCCCAGCGGGCGCTGGGTGATCTGGATCACTTACAGACCAACGAGAAGTGCCGGGGCTATGTGCAGCTCATCTTCGACCTCTTCTACAAAGGGGGCCTTTTGCAGGAAATGGTCCAGCCGGGCCAGCCCGGGGAGTCGCTTCTGGAACGCTATATCAACCCCGGTCACTCCTTGGAGTGCCTGTGGTTTATGCTGCACCAGGCCCTGGAGGATGGGGATCAGGCGCTGGTGGAGGCCTGCGCTGATCTGGCGGAAGCTACCTATAAAGTGGGGTGGGACGAGCAGTACGGAGGACTTTTGCTCTTTGTGGATCGGGATGGGGGAGCGCCCCGGGGCGAAGTGGGGGCGCTGGCCGGACATCCCATGGTGCGCAAAGTGCAGCAGGACTGGTCCCATAAGCTCTGGTGGCCCCATTCCGAAGCCCTGTATACAACCCTCTTGGCCTACGCGCTGACCAAGCGCCCTACGCTTTGGGAGCTCTATGCCAAGACTAAGGAGTACACCTTCCGCACCTTCCCCCATCCGGATCCCGCGGTGGGCGAATGGATTCAGATCCGGGATCGCCAAGGCGCGCCCATGGAAGCGGTGGTGGCCCTGCCGGTCAAGGATCCTTTCCACATTGCCCGCTGTCTGATGCTCATTATCCAGCTCCTGGAGAGAATGGAGCGGCAGGTGGAAGGTGAGGCCCAATGACCGTAACATTGCGCGCGGGGTTCGGCCGCGCCGCGATCACCCCTCAGCTAGGCAGCCCCATGGCCGGTTATCTGGCGCGGGTAAAGGGCGCCCAAGGGGTGCATGAT